>Ga0070660_100001813_pt1 | contig 14658 bp, 16 predicted proteins | sample KBSC33metaG_FD_64670 | JGI IMG/M metagenome (GOLD analysis project Ga0070660, IMG submission 64670) | Corn rhizosphere microbial communities from Kellogg Biological Station, Michigan, USA - KBS C3-3 metaG | ecosystem: Host-associated > Plants > Roots > Rhizosphere > Soil ... | reverse complement strand
ACCAGCGCCGTGATCGCGGCGCCGTGGAGGAGCACGACCACCGCGACCGCGCCGGGGCTCATCTTCCGGCGCTCGTAAAAGCCTCCTTGCACCATGACCCTTCTCCTTCTCGCTCCCGGCCGCTTCGTGCGACTCGGGACATGTTATATCATGAATGATACAACATATCGTAAGGCAGGAGAAGAGGCTTTGTTCCGCCGCCTCTTGGAAGCTCAGGGCTGCGCAGGCGCCCTGGCCAGCACCGCGGGCTTGCAGACCTCGATGCTGGCGAGGCCGATGCCGCGGACGATCCGCTCGGAGACGACCACGCCGCCCTTCCTTGCGCAATCCGCAAGCGGCACGTCGTAGCGTATGATCCGCCGGGTGTAGGTCGGGCAGACGTCGCCGCAGGGATAATCAGCGACGACCAGAAGATTGCGGTGGAGGCCGACCACCTCTCGGGTGAACATCTTCTTGCGCTTGTCGAAGGAGGTGGCGGCATAGCGGATCAGCTGCGCGTCGCTGATGCGGCGCGGCTTCGATGCGGCTTCGGCGGGAGTGCCGCCGCCGGAAAGGGCGATGATCGCCACCGACAGCAAAAGGTTTCGCATCCGGTTCCTCCCCAAGGATCGTGAAGCGCGAATCGTTACGGCGCCGCAGCTGAACGGCGGCTTTCGCTCAGCCGCCCAGGCGGACGATCGTCTCGTCCCGCCCGATCAGGGGGAGGAGCGCCGCCATTTCCGGGCCGCTGTCGCGTCCGGTCAGGGCAAGGCGCAGCGGGTGGAACAGGGCCTTGCCGGTGCGCCCCGTCGCCTCCTTCAGCCGCGCGACCAGCTGCCGCCAAGGATCCGCCGTCCAGTCGATCTCCCGCGCCGCCGCCGCCGCCGCGCGCAGGAATTCGACGTCCTCCGCCGCCGGACCGGGTTCGACATGGCCGTGCAGGATCGCCCACCAGTCGGCGGCCTCCGCAACGGTCCGCAAATTGGGTCGCACAGCGATCCAGTCGGCCTCGCTCATCCCCTCCGGCAGCCGCTCCCGCACCCGCTCGTAGGACAGCTGGTGGACGATACGCGCATTGAGGGCGGCGAGCTCGTCCAGGTCGAACCGCGCCGGCGCGCGGCCGAAGGCGGCGAAGTCGAAGCTCTCGATCAGCGGCGCCGGATCGACGAACGGCTCGACGGGAAGGCTGGTCCCGATGCGAGCCAGCTTCGCCACCAGAGCCGGCGGCTCGATCCCCTGCTCGCGCAACGCCTCGGCGCCGAGCGAGCCGAGCCGCTTCGACAGCTTGCCCTCGGAACCGACCAGCAGCGCCTCGTGCGCGAAGGCCGGCACCGGCGCGCCCAGCGCCTCGAACATCTGGATCTGGAGCGCCGTATTGGCGACATGGTCCTCGCCGCGCAGCACGTGGGTTACGCCGAGATCGATGTCGTCGACTGTGCTCGGCAGCATGTAGAGCCAGCTGCCGTCCTCGCGCCGAACCACCGGATCGGACAGCCGCGCAGGGTCGAAATGCTGCGGCCCGCGGATGAGGTCGTCCCAGGCGATCGGCGCGTCGTGGTCGAGCCGGAAGCGCCAGTGCGGCCGCCGCCCCTGCGCCTCGATCTTCGCCCTCTCCGCCTCGGTCAGCCGCAAGGCCGCGCGGTCATAGACCGGCGGCATGCCCCGGCCGAGCTGGACCTTGCGCTTGAGCTCAAGCTCCTGCGCCGTCTCAAAGGCGGGATACACCCGTCCCGCCGCCCTCAGCCGCTCCAGCGCCGCCTCATAGCGGTCGAACCGCGCCGACTGGCGATGCTCCTCGTCAGGCAGCAGCCCCAGCCAGGCCAGATCCTCGCGGATGCCGTCGACATGCTCCTCCCGTGACCGCTCCCGGTCGGTGTCGTCGAGCCGCAGCAGGAACCGGCCGCCCATCTTGCGCGCCCACAGCCAATTGTGGATCGCGGTGCGTATGTTGCCGACGTGGAGCCGTCCCGTCGGAGCGGGGGCGAAGCGGGTGACGACGCTCATGCGGCGCGCCTAGGCTGGCGCAGGCGGCGGAACAAGCCTCAGCCGCGGCCGGCCAGCCCGGCCCGCATCGCGGCGCGGAAGCTCCGCTCCTGCTCCGCCGTCAGCGCCTCGCGCGGCAGGAAATAGGGCACGGCCTCCGACACGAAGAGGATGAAGGCGCGGCGTCCCTCCGCGCCGCGAAGGACCTCGTCCCACAGGTAGACGGCGCTCCCGTTGGGCGTCGCGATCTCGAAGCCCTCCGCATCCCAACGCCAGTGCGACGGGCCGCGGCGGACCCGCATCTCCCGGAACAGACGCCTCGCCCGGCGCGGCAAGGCGAGGAAGCAGAGGCTCCAGACCACGGCATGCACGGCGATGCCGAGGCCGAAGCCGACGAGGAACGTCATGGCGAGGCGCAGGCCGCCGAAGCCGTCGGTCCAGTCGAGGAAGGCGAGGAGCAGCCCCATGGCGAGGCAGAGGAAGAACGCCGCCCGCCACGTCCGCGCGCGCCTCAGCCGCGCAACGAACAGGTCGCGCGACACCGCGGCCGCATGATCCTCGGTCGGCCTGTAGCTCACGTCGCCTTCCACGCATTTCCTCCTGCCCCTTGTCGCGCCTGCTACCCCCCCTCTAAGGAGACGGCAACGCGCGAGGAGGGACCGCCCGCATGAAGCTGATGTCCGGCAATTCGAACCTGCCGCTGGTCCGCGCCATCGCCGCCTATCTCGAGATGCCGGTCACCGACACCTCGGTGCGCCGATTCGCCGACGAGGAGGTGTTCGTCGAGATCAACGAGAATGTCCGGGGCGAGGACGTGTTCGTAGTGCAGTCGACCTCCTTCCCGGCCAACGACAATCTGATGGAGTTGCTGATCTGCATCGACGCGCTGCGCCGCGCCTCGGCCCGCAGGATCACCGCCGTGCTCCCCTATTTCGGCTATGCCCGGCAGGACCGCAAGCCGGGCCCGCGCACGCCGATCTCCGCGAAGCTCGTCGCCAACATCATCACCGTCGCCGGCGCGAACCGCGTCCTCTCGGTCGACCTCCACGCCGGCCAGATCCAGGGCTTCTTCGACATCCCCACCGACAATCTGTGGGCCGCGCCGGTGATGGCCGAGGACATCAAGACCCATTTCGGCCGCCGCCCGATCACCGTCGTCTCGCCCGACGTCGGCGGCGTCGTCCGCGCCCGGGCGCTCGCCAAGCGCCTCGACAACGCCCCGCTCGCCATCGTCGACAAGCGGCGCGAGCGGCCCGGCGAATCGGAGGTGATGAACATCATCGGCGACGTGACCGGCCGCTTCTGCATCCTCATCGACGACATCGTCGATTCGGCGGGCACCTTGTGCAACGCCGCCGGCGCGCTGATGGAGGCCGGCGCCGAAGGCGTCGTCGCTTATTGCACCCACGGCGTCCTCTCCGGCGCCGCCGTGCCGCGAGTCGACCGGTCGGTGCTGACCGAACTCGTCATCACCGATTCGATCCAGCCGTCCGAAGCCGCCGCGGCCTGCCCCAAGGTCCGCATCCTCACCATCGCCCCTTTGCTCGGCGAGGCGATCAAGCGCATCGCCGACGAGACTAGCGTGTCGAGCCTGTTCGACTGAGGGAGGGGCGGACGTCAGCGGAAGATCGTCACCCCGGACTTGATCCGGGGTCCACCTTCTTCTCACCGATGCAGCGGGAAAAGGAAGGTGGATGCCGGATCAAGTCCGGCATGACGGATAGGGCGGGACCCTTGCCTTCCGCGCCCCTCCCCTCTATAGGCGCCGCTTCTTTCCACCTTTGGAAGAAACCGAACGGCCCGGCCACAAGGGCTGCCGTGGCTGTTCAAAAACGTCCGCGCACGAAGCGGCAAGGAGACGAAAATGCCCAAGCTGAAGACCAAGAGCGGCGTGAAGAAGCGCTTCAAGCTCACGGCGACCGGCAAGATCAAGCACGGGGTCGCCGGCAAGCGGCACCGCCTGATCAGCCACAACGCCAAGTACATCCGTCAGAATCGCGGTACCGAGGTGCTCGCCGACGCCGATACGGCGCGGGTGAAGGCCTGGGCGCCCTACGGCCTGAAGTAAGGAGGAACCGCACATGGCACGCGTCAAGCGCGGGACCACCACCAAGGCCCGCCACAAGAGGATCCTGGAGCAGGCGAAGGGCTATTACGGCCGTCGCAAGAACACGATCCGCATCGCCAAGCAGGCCGTCGAGAAGGCCGGCCAGTACGCCTATCGCGACCGCAAGGTGAAGAAGCGCTCGTTCCGCGCGCTCTGGATTCAGCGGATCAACGCCGCGGTGCGGGCCGAGGGCCTGACCTACGGCCAGTTCATGCACGGCCTGAAGCTCGCCGGCGTCGACCTCGACCGCAAGGTCCTCGCCGACATCGCGATGCACGAGGGCGAGGCGTTCGGCGCCATCATCGCCCAGGCACGCGCGGCCCTGCCCGCGCAGGGAGACCAGGCTTCGGCCTGACCCTGCCGCGAGGCTGAGAAAAGGAGGGCGCGGAGGGGTAACCTTCCGCGCCTTTTCTTTTGCACCCCTCTCCCCGCCGGGGAGAGGGGATTCACACCGGCCGCGGAACGCGCGGCAGGCCCTCGTCGCAGTCGAGGGCCGCACGGTCCCACCCCGCCAGGTCCGCCGCCGCCGCGTAGGTCGAGCGCAGGAAGGCAAGCAGCGCCGCGTCCGGATCGGCAGCCGAGCGCACCGCCTCGTAGTCCAGCACGAACTCACCCAGAGCGGCGTCGAAGCGCGCCCCCTCCGGCGCCACCTCCGCCTCGGCGAACCCCTCCGGCGCCGGCCAGGCGTAGGAATAGAAGAACGGACCGCCGGCCATCCCCGCGCCGCCGGGCCAGAAGCCGGCGCTGGAGACTTCGTGGCTATAGGCCTCGCGGGTCACGGAGTCGGGCAGGTTGGGAATGCCGCCCGGGTGGCGCGGTGCCGGGCGGCCTGAGAAGCGGGTCACGGCGAGGTCGAAGCTTCCCCAGAAGAAGTGGACCGGGCTAGCCTTGCCGACGAACGAGGAGCGGAACAGGCGCAGCACCCGGTCCGCCTCGAGGAGCGCGCCGAGCAGGCGGTGCGCGCTGTCCGTATCGTAGTCGCGCGGCCGGCGGTCCTCGGCGAAGGGAAGGGCGGGATCGATCTCGTTCGGGGCAGGGTGGAGGCGCACCTCGCGCCCGGCGGCGCGGAGGAGAGCGGTCAGCTCGGCGAAGGTCTCGGCCACAGGCCGCAGGCCCAGCCCCACCCGCCGCTCGCCGTGCGCGTCGGCGAAGACGATGGCGCCGTCCACAAAGTCGAGCCCCAGCTCGAACGGCCCCTCCGGCGCGTGGAGCGGCTCGGTCCGCATTCCGCGCGGGTGGAGGTGGAGAGTCGCGTGCCAGCTGTGGTTGCGCCACGGCAGCAGCGCCACTGCCGCCTTGCCGACCATCTGGCTGGCGAGGTGCAAGGTCGCGACCGTACCGCCGTCGCGATCGGCGTCGAGCTCCGGCCAGGTCATTGCTCGCCTCCTGTTTCGCCCGCCGCATGATAGCCGAAAAGGGATGCATTGGCAGCGCGTTCGCCGATAGGAAGGGCGATGGCTGCTCTTCTTCTCCTGCTCGCGGCGATCGCCGCCCCCGCGCCGCCGCCCGTCGACGAGGCGCGCTTCCAGCATTTCCTCAAGGTGCTCCCAGATGCGAAAGAGCGGCCGCGGGCCGGCGTCGACCCGGCCGAGGTCGCCCGCCTCGCGGCGCGCAATCCGGGCCGGGAGAAGGAGATCGAGGGGATCCTCGCCGCCGATGCAAGCTGCACGGCGCCTGGCCGGGAGGCCGCAATGCTGCGCATGATCCGCGCGACCGCCGACCGGCTCGGGCCGGAGCGGCTCGACCGGATGATCGCCTTCTACGAAGGGCCCGACTTCGCCCGCTTCGCCGCCCTCGGCCCGGACCGGCCCGCCGACAAGCCGCTCTCGGCAGCCGAGAAGGCAGAGCTCGACCGGCTCGTCGCCGCCTATCCCTTGCGCGAATTCGCCGAAGCGATGCAGGCGAGCGGCGACGGCCTCTTCACCGATCCGGCGGTCGGCGGGGTCTTCGCCAGATGCGCGGAGGCGCGGACGGCGGCGTTTGAGCGGGCGAAGCTGCGCGAATAGGCGGGAGGGTTCCACTCGGCGGCCAATCTCGTCTAGAGCGCGCGCCATGTCCGATCCCGCCGCGCTTCTCGACCGCATCGCCGCCGCGCCCGACCTTGCCGCCCTGGAGGCGGAGCGGGTTGCCGCGCTCGGCAAGCAGGGCGCGGTCACCCAGCTCCTGAAGACGCTCGGCGGCATGAGCCCCGAGCAGCGCCAGGCCGAGGGGCCGCGCATCCACGCGCTCCGCGAGGCCGTCACCGACGCCATCGCGGCACGCAAGGCGGCGCTCGAGGCGGAGGCGCTGGAGCGCAAGCTCGCCACCGAGACGCTCGACATGACCCTCCCCGCCGGCCCAGGGCCGCAGGGGAGCGTCCACCCGGTCAGCCAGGTGATGGACGAGCTCGCCGAGATTTTCGCCGACCTCGGCTTCGCGGTCGTCACCGGCCCCGAGATCGAGGACGACTGGCACAATTTCACTGCCCTCAACATCCCGGAGACCCATCCGGCGCGGGCGATGCACGATACCTTCTACTTCCCGCGAAGGGGCGAGCTGGACCCCGGCTTCGCCGGCAATGCGGTGCGCCATCTGCTCCGGACCCACACCTCGCCGGTGCAGATCCGCACGATGCAGGCGCAGGAGCCGCCGCTTTACGTCATCGCGCCGGGGCGGGTGTATCGCTCCGACAGCGACGCCACCCACACGCCGATGTTCCACCAGATCGAAGGGCTGGTGATCGACCGCGGCATCCATATGGGCCACCTCAAATGGACGCTGGAGACCTTCCTCAAGGCGTTCTTCGAGCGCGACGACATCGTGCTGCGCCTTCGCCCCAGCTACTTCCCCTTCACCGAACCCTCGGCCGAGGTCGACGTCGGCTATTCGTGGGAGAAGGGGCGGCGGGTGGTCGGCGGGTCGGACGGCTGGATGGAGGTGCTCGGCTCCGGCATGGTCCACCCCAACGTGATCCGCGCCTGCGGGCTCGATCCCGACGAATGGCAGGGCTTCGCCTTCGGCACCGGCGTCGACCGCCTCGCCATGCTCAAATACGGGATGGACGACCTGCGCGCCTTCTTCGACGGCGACTTGAGGTGGCTGCGCCATTACGGCTTCTCCGCCTTCGACGTGCCGACGCTGAGCGGGGGAGTGGGGGCATGAAGTTCACCCTCTCCTGGCTGAAGGACCATCTCGACACGGACGCGTCGCTCCAGGCGATCGTCGAGGCGCTGACTCGCATCGGACTCGAGGTCGAGGGGGTCGAGAACCCCGCCGAGAAGCTCGCCCCCTTTAGCATCGCCAAGGTGCTGACGGCCGAGCGCCACCCGCAGGCGGACAAGCTGCAGGTGCTGAGCGTCGACACCGGTACCGGCGATCCGGTCCAGGTCGTCTGCGGCGCGCCGAACGCGCGGGCCGGCCTCGTCGGCGTGTTCGGAGCGCCGGGCGCCTATGTGCCGGGGAGCGACATCACGTTGAAGGTCGCCGCGATCCGCGGGGTCGAGAGCCGCGGCATGATGTGCTCGGTGCGCGAGCTCGAGCTCGGCGACGAGCACGACGGCATCATCGAGCTCCCGGCCGACGCGCCGGTCGGCGCCGCTTATGCCCGGTGGGCGGGGCTGGACGATCCGGTCATCGACGTCGCCATCACGCCGAACCGCCAGGATTGCATGGGCGTCCACGGCATCGCGCGCGACCTCGCCGCCGCCGGCCTCGGCATGCTGAAGCCGATCGCGGTGCGCGACGTTCCCGGCGCCTTCCCCTGCCCGATCGAGATCCGCATCGAGGATCCCGTAGGCTGCCCGGCTTTCTACGGCCGCGTCGTCCGCGGGGTGAAGAACGGACCCTCGCCGGCCTGGCTGCAGCAGCGCCTCAAGGCGGTCGGCCAGCGGTCGATCGGCGCGCTGGTCGACATGACCAACTATGTCATGCTCAGCTTCGGCCGGCCGCTCCACGTCTACGATCTCGCGAGGCTGCAGGGCGCCGTCGTCGCGCGCAAGGCGCGAGACGGCGAGGAGGTGCTCGCGCTCAACGGCAAGACCTACACGCTCGATGCGACGATGACGGTGATTGCCGACGATGTCGGCGTCCACGACATAGGCGGCATCATGGGCGGCGAGCATTCGGGCGTGACCGATGCGACCACCGATATCCTCATCGAATGCGCCTATTTCGAACCGTCCGCGATTGCCCGCACCGGCCAGAAGCTCGGCCTCACCTCTGATGCGCGCAGCCGCTTCGAGCGCGGCGTCGATCCCGCCTTTCTCGACACGGGCCTTGCGCTCGCCACCGACCTTGCGCTGCAGCTTTCGGGCGGCGAGGCCTCGCAGATCGTCCGCGCCGGCAGCCCCCCGGATCCGGACAAAATCGTCGCCTATCGGCCGTCGCGGGCGCGGGAGCTCGGCGGCGTGGACATCGCCGAGGCGCGCCAGCGCGACATTCTGGGCCGGCTCGGCTTCGAGGTTGCGGAAGGGGACCCCTGGCAGGTCCGGGTGCCGAGCTGGCGCCGCGACGTCGACGGGGCGGCCGACTTGGTGGAGGAAGTGGCGCGGATCGAGGGGTATGACCGCATCGAGGCCGCCCCGCTTCCCCGAGCGCCCGGCGTCGCGAAGCCGACCGCGACGCCCGGGCAGCTCATCGAGCGCCGCGTGCGCCGGACGGCAGCGGCCCGGGGGCTGAACGAAGCGGTCACCTGGAGTTTCGTCGCCGAGAGCGAGGCGGCGCCGTTCGGCGGCGCGGCCTTCGCCCTTGAAAACCCGATCAGCGAGGAGATGAAGGCGATGCGACCCTCGCTCCTCCCCGGCCTGCTTGCCGCCGCCCGCCGCAACCTGGCGCGCGGCGCCGAGAGCGTCCGGCTGTTCGAGATCGGCCGGCGCTATCTCGCCGACGGGGAGCGGCCGACCCTCGGACTCGTGCTCGCCGGGTCGCGCGGCACGCGCGACTGGCGCGGGGGGAAGTCGGGCGGCTTCGATGCCTTCGACGCCAAGGCCGAGGCGCTGGCGCTCCTCGCCGCCGCCGGCGCGCGGGTGGACAATCTCCAGGCGCTGAGCCCCGCCTCCGGCGTCTACCATCCGGGGCGCTCGGCGCGTCTCTGCCTGGGGCCGAAGAACGTGCTGGCCGAATGCGGAGAGCTCCACCCGGCGCTGCTCAAGGCGTTCGACCTCTCCGGACCCGTCGCGGCGGTCGAACTCTATCTCGACGGGGTCCCGGCGAAGCGCGCGAGCGGCCGCACCCGCGACGCCTATGCGCCGCCGACGCTCCAGGCCGTGCGGCGCGACTTCGCATTCCTGTTGCCGGAGAGTGTGGCGGCGGACGCCCTCCTCCGCGCCGTTCGCGGCGCCGACAAGCAGGCGATCGTGGGCGTGGCGCTGTTCGACGTCTTCACCGGCGCAGGTGTGCCGGAGGGGCAGAAGTCGCTGGCCGTCGAAATCACCCTCCAGCCGGTCGAAAAGAGCTTCACCGAGGACGACCTCAAGGCGATCGCCGACCGCATCGTCGCCGCCGCCGCGAAGACGGGTGCCCGGCTCCGCGACTGAGGCCGCCGTCCGCGCCGCATTCGCGGAGCAGGCCGGCTGGTGCGAGACGCTCGGCTCCCCCTTCACGGCGCGCCTCTGCGCAATCCTTCGCGAGACGCTCGATCGGACGACCGAGACCGGAAGGCGGGCGCTCGACTGGCCCGGCGACCCGTCCTCCTCCGCCGACGCGCTGGCGCTGCGGCTGTGCGGCGGCCTCCACGCGCTGGTTCGGAGCGGCGATGTGCCGGCCCTGGCCGCGCTCTATCCGCCCCGCCCCATTCCCGATCCGGATGCGCTTGCCGCGGCCCTCCGGCCGGTGCTCGCGCGCAATGACCTGGCCGGCTGGCTCGACCTGCCGCCGCAGACCAACGAGGTCGGCCGCTCCGCGCTCCTTTATGCGGGCCTTCTGGTCGCCGCCGAGGCGCTGCCGGGGCCGTTCCACCTGCTCGAGCTCGGCGCCAGCGCCGGCCTCAATCTCAACCTCGAGCGCTACGGCTACGATCTGGGCGGCCTGCGCGCCGGCGACCCGGCGTCGCCGCTGCAGCTGCGGCCGGAATGGACGGGGGATCCGCCGCCGCATGGCACAGTCCGCATCGCCACGCGCCGCGGCGTCGACCTGGATCCGCCTGCGGATCCGCAGCGGCTGCTTGCTTACATATGGGCGGACCAGGCGGAGCGGCTCGCCCAGGCCGAAGCGGCGATCCGGCTGCTCGCGGCGAACCGCCCGGCGGTCGATCGCGGCGACGCGGCGGACTGGATAGAGATGCAGCTCTCCTCTGCTCCCCCGGAGCGCGGCGCACGGGTGATCATGCACTCGATCGCCTATCAATATTTCCCCGCCGCCACCCAGGAGCGCGTCACCGCGGCGATCGAGGCGGCGGCGGGACCCCGCGCCTGGCTTCGGATGGAGAAATGCCCGGGCGAGGAGAAGTTCAGCCTGCGCCTGCGGCTCTGGCCGGGCGGGGAGGACCGGTTGCTCGCCTGGACTCATCCGCACGGGCGGCAGGTCAGCTGGCTGGCGGCTCCAGCGCGTTGATCGCCGCGTGGACCCGCGCCTCCACCTCCCGCCGGGGAAGTCCGGGCGGAATAGGGGTCCCGAACCGGAAGGTGACGATTCCCGCGCGCTTCGGTCCGGTCCGGGGCCAGAGGCGGCCGCTGTCGAGCGCGACCGGGACTACGGGCAAGTTGAACGCCCGGTAAAGCCCCGCAAATCCGGGCTGCAGCGCCGGCCGGTCGCCCGGTTCCACCCGGGTTCCCTCCGGGAATATGACGATCGGCCTCCCCTCCGCCACCGCGCGCTCCGCCTCCTTCATCAGCCGCCTGAGCGCCGCCGCTCCGCCGCTCCGGTCCACCGCTATCATCCCGTACCGCCGCGCCAGCCACCCCCACACCGGGATGCGCGCCAGTTCCCGCTTCATCACCACCTGCGGCAGGCCGAGCACCGGCACCATCTCCAGCGTCTCGAACATGGCCTGGTGCTTGGCGGCGACGAGCACCGCTCCGTGCGGCACCTCGCCCTCGACGCGCGTGCGGATGCCGAGGATGCGCGCCGCGCACCACCGATGATAGCGGGCCCAGCCGTTGGCCACCGCCTGCACCGCCCGCCGCCCGAACGGCAGCGCCAGTGCGGCCGCTGTCACCCACAGGACGGTCCCCCCGTAGAAGACGAGGGAAAAGACAAGCGTCCGCAGCCGGTCCATCAGATGCCGAGCAGCACCGCCGCCCGCCGCAGCAGATATTTGTTGTACTCAAGGAACAGCGTCTGGAAGCGGGGGTGGCTCTCGATCGCGTCCTCGTAGACCTGCGCGGTATTCCCCACCTGGCGCTCGATCTCGAACCCGGCGCGGGGCATGTGCCAGTCCGTCGTCACCAGCCGTACGCTCTTGAACCGCCGCCTCTTCACCCATCGGGCGACCTCGTCGGCATTGGAGCGGGTGTCCACCGCTTCGCGGCCGAGATCGATGCAGCAGGCGAAGAGCGACGCGCTCGCCGGATATTGCGCCGCGAGATCGCGCGAGGCGACCGTCGCATCGACGCCGGAGACGAGCATGCGCTGCGCCTTGTGCTGGGCGAGCAGGTCGAGCCCGCGCTCGATCCGCTTCGGCCCCCCCGTGAGCACGACGAGGCCGTCGGTGGTACGGTCGTCGCCCGGCTCGGGCAGCAGCACCGAGAAGGCGACGTAGCCGAGGACATAGGCGAGGGCCAGGAAGGCGAGGAAGCGCGAGATCACAACATCCGCCCCAATGCACGAAGTATGGTGGCGCGCGCCACCAGCATCGCCAGAAGGACGCCCAGGATCGGCAAAGCGATGAGCAAAGCCCAGGCGAGCGGCCCGAGCGCCACCGATCCGAGCAGGTCCGAACCCAGCGCCGCCGCCCGGCTTCCGAGCAGGACCAGCACCAGAGCGGCCGCCGCCAGTCCGACGGCTCCGCCGAACAACGCATCGAGCGCGATGCGCCGCTGGAACAGCCGCGCGACCTGCACGTCCGTCGCTCCCATCAGGTGAAGCACCTCGATCGTGGCACGGTGGGTATCGAGCGCGGCGCGGGCGGCGAGCACCACCGTCGCCGCCGTCGCCCCGATCATCAGCAGCACGAGCGTGATGGCGAGCCAGCGAAGCGCGCCGATGAGCCGGCCGAGCGGCGCCAGCCAGGTGGCGTTGCTGTCGACCCGGGCAGACGGCGCCGCCGCGCCGATTGCGCCGCGGACGGCGTCCAGCCGATCGCCGGCCGCCGACGCAAGATCGACGTCGATCATCGCCGGGATCGGCAGGTCCGCTTCGAGGCTGCCCCCGCCGAGCCACGGCTCGAGCAGCTTCTGCATCTCGTCCTGGGTCAGCCGGTGGACGCGCGTGACGCCGGGCGCATGCTCCAGCGCCCCGAGCGCCGCCGCCGCCTCCGCCTCCCTTCGGTCCGGGTTGGCCGCCATGATCTGGACGGTGAGGCGGTTCGCCATCGAGGCATCGAGATTGCCGGCGGCGCTGCCGAGGCCGAGACCCGCGGCGGCGGCGAGCACCGTGAGGAAGGTCATGATCGCGATCACCCACGGCATCGGGCCCGCCAGCCTTCCTTCGGGCAGCAGCCGCCGGTCCGCGGCGCCGAACTTGCGCACGCCGGCTTTCATCCGCGGCGCTCCGTCATGCGTCGAGCCGCCGCGGCGGGTGGCGAAGCGCGCCGGTGGGATCGAGCAGCTCGCCGCGATCGAGCCGCAGCATCTGCGCGCGCCCGATCGAGGAGATGAGATGCAGATCGTGGGTGGCGACGACGATCGTCGTGCCGAGCTTGTTGAGGCTGTCGAACAGGTGGAGCAGGCGCTTGGCCATGTCGGGATCGACGTTGCCGGTCGGCTCGTCCGCGACCAGCAGCTCGGGGCGGGCGATGACGGCGCGGGCGATGGCGACGCGCTGCTGCTCCCCGCCCGACAGCGTCGCCGGCCGCGCGGTCGCCCGGTGGCCGAGGCCGACCCAGGAGAGCATCTCCTTGACCGGATTTTCCAGATCCTTGTCGGCGACGCCGGCGACCCGCAAGGGCAGCGCGACGTTGTCGAAAGCCGAGAGGTGCGGGACAAGCCGGAAATCCTGGAAGACGACGCCGATCCGCCGGCGAAAGCCGGGAAGGCGCCTCCTCGGCATGGTCACGATGTCCTCGCCAAACAGACGGATGAGGCCGCGGCTCGGCCGCTGCGCAAGGTATAAGAGGCGCAGCAGCGAGGTCTTGCCCGCGCCGGAAGGGCCGGTGAGAAAGTAGAATCCGCCTTCCTGCAGCGAAAAGCTGAGATCCGACAGCGTCTCCGCGCCGGTGCCGTAGCGCAGGCCCACATTGTCGAACTGCACGATGCTGCCGCCGCTGGCCAGACCCGCCTCCGCTCGCCCTCGCTTCTCAGCCTTCCCCATGACATGGGCGCGGGCGCGGCGCAAACCCGCGAAAAGGCGGCATTTGCTTGCATGGCGCGGCGCAACTGTGCTTGGTCTTAACCATAGACCGCGTGTCCGGAGCCGTTTCCCAGCGATGATCCTCAGCTGCCCCGCCTGCAAGACGCGCTACGTGGTTCCCGACAGCGCGATCGGAGCGGCGGGCCGCCAGGTGCGCTGCGCCTCATGCCGCCACAGCTGGTTCCAGAGCGCCCCGGCGCCTCTCGCAGCTGCGCCGCCTCCCTCGCCCCCGCCGCCGCCTGCGCCACCCCCTCCGTCGTCCCCGCGCGCGGCCCCGGCAGAGCCGCCGCCCGCTTTCGCAGCACCGCGGCGCCGCCCCGAGCCGGAGGAGGTGCCGGTTCCGACCCGGCCGGCCGCCAGCGATCTGATCGGCGCGCCTCCGGTCGACGCGGCGGAGGATTTCGACGCCTTCGCCCACGAGCCCCCCTTCCGCGCCCGCCGCAACCCGGCACGGCTGTGGACCGCCTTGGCCATCGCCTTCGCGGTTCTGACCCTCGCTGCGGTGGCTGCCATCTACCTGATCGGAATGCCGAGACTCGGCGCCATGACAGGTACCGCCTCTTCGTCCCATCTGGGTATCGACGGCAGCACCACGCGCCAGCAACTCGCGAGCGGCAATTCGCTCCTCACCGTCAACGGTCGCGTGTGGAACCCGGGCGGCAAGCCGCAACGCGTACCGCCGATCAAGGTCGAGCTTTTTGACGGTGCCGGCACGCTGGTCTCGAGCTGGTCCATCGCCGCGCCCGTCTCGGAGCTTAGCCCGGGCCAGAGCGCCTCCTTCAGCAATACCGAGATCGACGCGCCGGCCGCCGCGAAACGGCTCCACCTCAGCTTCGGCCCCAGCGTCTAGGCGCATGCGCATCGGCATCCTCACCGGCGGCGGCGACGTTCCCGGCCTCAATCCCTGCATCCGCTCGATCACGCTTTCCGCCGACGATCTCGGCTGGAGCGTCACCGGCTTCCGCCGCGGCTGGGAAGGCGTGCTCGCCATCGATCCGTCCGACCCGGCGTCGGTCGCCGCGAACAGCCTGCCGCTGACCCGCGAGGGCGTGCGCGGCCTCGACCGCATGGGCGGGACGATGCTCCACACCTCCCGCACCGATCCCCGCACGCTCAAGGCGGGCGACCAGACGGCGCGGGTGATGGCGACGCTCGAGGCGCTCGGC
>Ga0070660_100001810_pt1 | contig 14660 bp, 11 predicted proteins | sample KBSC33metaG_FD_64670 | JGI IMG/M metagenome (GOLD analysis project Ga0070660, IMG submission 64670) | Corn rhizosphere microbial communities from Kellogg Biological Station, Michigan, USA - KBS C3-3 metaG | ecosystem: Host-associated > Plants > Roots > Rhizosphere > Soil ... | reverse complement strand
TCCGCCGAGAGTGCGGCTATTACCCTCGATCTCTACGAAGCAGAGCGTACCCAGCTTGCGGACCGCCTGCGACGCCTCGAAGCCGCTTTCATTGAGGCTGTACCGACGACATTGCGCGGCGACTGCCTGACGGCGCTGGAGACGCCCAATGCCGTTCTCTCCCGGCTCGCTCGACATGCCGACCTGCTTTTGCTGCGGTCGCATCTCGGTGGCGAGGAGGTCTACTCGCGCAATGTCGATGTCGGCGGCCTGCTGCTGGCCGCCGGGCGGCCGGTATTGCTGATCCAGCCGGATGGCTACGAGGTCAAGGCTGACCGGATTGTTGTCGGGTGGAAGGATAGCCGGGAGGCGCGGCGGGCTGTTTCGGATGCCCTGCCGCTGCTGAAGCGGGCAAAGCAGGTTGTGGTGGCCGAGGTCGAGGGTGGGGGCCCGTCCACGAGAGCCGGCGTGGACGATGTGGTCAGCTGGTTGCTGCTGCATGACGTTGAGGCCCACGGCCAGGTCTACCCGGCAACAGGAAGTCACTGCGCGGCGCTGCAGGAAATTGCCAGCGAAAATGGCGCCGATCTGATCGTGGCCGGTGCGTTCGGCCAAAGCCGCTTGCGGGAATGGATCTTCGGCGGCGTTACCCGGGATCTGCTGGCCAGCCCGGCCATCAATCGCTTCATGTCGAACTGAAATTGACCACAGTCTGGGACAGACAACCAGGGATCCGGCGTTTCGCCGCGATCGTGAGCAAACCAAACGGAGAACAGCAATGAGCGGACAATTCGATGGCAAGGTGGCCATCGTCACCGGCGGCGCGTCCGGTATTGGCGCGGCGATCGCGCGGCAACTCGCAGGCGAAGGCGCGCGCGTCATCGTCGCCGACCGTGATGCTGCCGGTCTGGACGCGGTGGTGGCCGAGATCAACAAGAGCCACGGAAGTGCGCTCTCCTACGAAATCAACGTAGCCGACGCGCTCGAGGTGGAGGCGATGATCGGCTTTGCAGAGCGCGAATGTGGCGGTCTGCACCTCGCCGTAAACAATGCCGGCATCGGCGGTCCGAGCGCCCCCACCGCCGACTATCCTCTCGACGGCTGGCGGCAGGTAATCGACATCAACCTCAACAGCGTCTTCTTCTGCATCAAATATGAGATCACGGCCATGTTGCGCTCGGGCGGCGGCGCGATCGTCAACATGTCGTCCATCCTCGGCAGCGTCGCCTTCGCCAACTCGCCGGCCTATGTCGCGGCCAAACACGGGCTGGTGGGCCTCACCAAGGTCGCCGCCGTGGAATACGCCAGGCACGGCATCCGCGTGAATGCCGTCGGCCCCGGTTTCATCGATACGCCGCTGCTGTCGAAGAACCTCGATGACGCAACGTTGAAATTCGTCGCCGGCCTGCATCCCATCGGCCGCCTCGGCCGGTCCGAAGAAGTTTCGGCCCTGACCTGCTTTCTGCTTTCCGACGCAGCCTCCTTCATCACCGGGAGTTATCACCTGGTCGATGGCGGCTATGTTGCCCAATAATCGGTCGCGGTTTGAACCAGCGGCCGCAAAGCGCCGCATCGATATCGACTGAAGGCGATCCCCTGGGTTCATCTCCGCTGGCAAACACACCGAGGAAGATCATGAACACCGACCATCGATTGCGGAAGCTGATGCTCGATGCCCTCGACCGTGATCCGGCAATCGCGCGAAGGACCGGGGCTGACGAAGCGTTGGATCACCCCTCGGCTGACGCCATCGTCGCCAAGGCGCGGCAGTTCTTCCGCGCCGCCGGTCGCAGGCACGCCTGATGGGCGCGCCCCCCGGCCGGGCGGCAGCGACAGATGCGGCCGCCTTCTGGCTGGGTGACGCTGCTGCCGCGCTGGCCGCGGTCGAGACTACTTCTAGCGGCCTCAGCGCCGCGGAAGCGGCGACGCGGCTCGTCCGCTTCGGTCCCAACAGAGCGGCGGGGCAGGTTCATACCAATATCATCGTCAAGCTGTTGCGACGGCTTGGCGAACCTCTGATCGCCATCCTGCTGCTCGCCGCCATCGTTTCCGGCGCGACCGGGGACTGGCAAAGTTGCGCCATCATCGTCGCCATCGTGCTGTGTTCCACCGGCCTCGATATCTTCCAGGAGCAGAAGGCGGAGGCGACCGTCGAGGCCCTGCAGCACTCGGTCGCCGTCACCGCCGCAGTCTGGCGCGATGGCGTTGCCCGCGAACTGCCGGTGGCGGGGATCGTTCCGGGCGACATCGTGTCGCTGCGCGGCGGGGATCTGGTGCCGGCGGATGGTATCGTGTTGTCGGGTACCGACATCCTCACCGACGAGGCGGCACTGACCGGCGAGCCGTATGCCGTCGAAAAGCGGGCTGGCTCGTGCACGGCGAAATCCCCGGCGGAAGCCTTCAACGCACTGTTCGCCGGCACCAGCCTCATCGGCGGCGAGGCCCAAATGCTGGTATTGACGACCGGCGCCGCCACCCGCTTTGGCGGCATTGCCGCGTCGCTGCGGGGCAAGGTGCCGCTGACCGCCTTCGAGCGCGGCATGCACGCGCTCGGCATGCTGATCCTGCGCCTCACGGGATTTCTCGTGCTGTTCGTCGTCCTGACGCAACTCGTCCGCCACGGCCTGACACTCGAGGGGTTCCTGTTCGCGATAGCGCTTGCGGTCGGCCTCACCCCGGAATTGTTGCCGATGATCACCACGGTGACGCTGGCGCGCGGCGGCGCGCGCATGGCGCGCCAGCAGGTGGTGGTCAAGCGCTTGTCGGCCATTCACGATCTTGGCGCTGTCGACGTGTTGTGCACCGACAAGACCGGTACCCTGACCGAGGCCCGCATCGTGCTCGCCCGGGCATTCGATCCTGACGGTGCCGATAGCTCCCGTGTGACCGAATTGCTTCGCCGCAACAGCCGCTTCGCTCGCGGTGCGCGGAGTGGCCTCGATGACGCCGCACTCGCTGGCGCCGGCGCGGACAACGGCTGGTCTCTCATCGACGACGCCCCCTTCGACTTCCAGCGCCGGCGCGCCTCGGTACTGGTGACAGATGGATCGACGCGCCAGATGATCACCAAGGGATCGCCCGAGGCATTGCTCTCTCTCTGCTCGAATGTCGAAGCCGGCGGGGCTGTCGTGCCGATGACCGCGGAACTGCAGAGCCGGCTGGCCGCCCTTGTGGATGCCAAGGGGCGCGATGGTCTTCGGCTGCTCGGCGTCGCGCGACGCGACTTGCCGGCGAGTCAGGTCGAAATCGGACCCGCCGACGAGACCGAACTGATCCTCGTGGGTTTTGCCAGCTTCGCCGACCCCCCCAAGGCCTCGGCCAGCGCGGCGGTGGCGCGGCTCGCGGCCGCGGGGGTGCGAGTGAAAGTCATTTCCGGCGACGCTCAGCCCGTGGTCGAACATGTCGTCGCGGCGCTACACCTGCCGGCACGCGGCGTGCTCACCGGTGATGAAATTGCCGCCCTCAGTGACGTGGCGCTCGCGCGTCAGGTCAATAGAGTCGACCTCTTCATCAGGGTATCGCCGCAACAGAAGAGCCGCATTGTCATGGCACTGCGGCATCGGGGGCACACGGTCGGTTTCATGGGGGATGGCATCAACGACGCCCCAGCGATCCACGCGGCCGATGTCGGCATTTCGGTCGATGGCGGCACCGATGTCGCGCGCGAGGCAGCCGACATCATCTTGTTGGCACCCGATCTTGGCCTTGTTGCCGATGGCGTCGCCGAGGGACGGCGAACCTATGCCAACATCATGAAATATGTGCGGATGGGCACCAGTTCGAATTTTGGCAACATGCTGTCGATGGCTGCCGCCTCGCTGTTCCTGCCGTTTCTGCCGCTGGCGCCGCTTCAGGTGCTGCTCAACAACCTGCTCTACGATCTCTCCGAAATCGGCATTCCGTTCGATGCGGCCGATCCTCAGGACCTGGCCCGCCCCAAGACTTGGAACATGGGGTCGGTGCTGCGCTTTACGCTGGTCATGGGACCGCTTTCCTCGCTTTTCGATATCCTCACATTTGCCTGGCTGGCGCTTGGGGTGCACGCCGACATGGCGACGTTCCGGACGGCCTGGTTCGTCGAGTCGATCGCCACCCAGATTCTCGTCATCTTCATCATCCGCACGTCGGGGCCAGTCTGGCGCAGCCGACCCCATCGCGTACTCGTCGCCACGTCCCTTGGCGGTCTGTTGCTAGCGCTGCTCGTCGCATTGACACCGGCAGGTGGCATCGTGGGATTCGGACCGGTAGAGCCGGTCGTGCTGCTGGGGATCGGCGCAATCACCCTTGCCTACCTGGCCGCTGCCGAGATGCTGAAGCCCGTCGGCCTCGGCATACGTCGTGGTCCAGTGGGCCAGACTCACGGCACGAGCACGGCAGCGCCCTGAAAGCGTCCGGCCCTGAGGTCGTCCAGCGCCGCATTGGCGCGCTCGAGCGGGTAGGGGGTAGTGGTGGCTTTCAGCCGGGCCTGGCGCGCCACGCGCAGGAATTCGTGGGCATCGGCACGGGTCAGGTTGGCCACCGAACGCAGCTGGCGTTCCTCCCACAGCAGGTCGTAGGAGAACTGCGGGATGTCGCTCATGTGGATGCCGCCGCAGACGACGCGTCCGCCCTTGTGCACCGCCTTGAGCGCCAACGGCACCAGGGCGCCGACGGGAGCGAAGATGATCGCGGCGTCGAGCGCTACCGGCGGCGGGTCCTCTGCGGCGCCGGCCCAGACGGCTCCGAGCGAGCGCGCCATTTGCTGAGCCCCGTCGTCGCCGGCGCGGGTGAAGGCGAACACCTCGCGGCCCTGCCAGCGCAGCACCTGCGCCAGAATGTGGGCAGCCGCGCCGAACCCGTAGAGGCCGATCCGGCCGCCATCGCCCGCCATGCGAAGCGAGCGCCAGCCGATGAGGCCGGCGCACATCAGCGGCGCGGCAGCCACAGGATCATCGTACCCGTCGAGGCGAAAAGTGAAGGCGGCATCGGCCACCACATGGCTGGCGTAACCGCCGTCGCGTGTATAGCCAGTGAACTCGGGGGCGTCGCAGAGGTTCTCGCGGCCCGACCGGCAATAGGGACAGGTGCCGTCGGTATGGCCGAGCCAGGGGACGCCGACGCGCATGCCTATCGGCGGCGCGGTCACGCCGGCGCCGAGCGCCTCGACGATGCCGACGATCTCGTGGCCGGGAACAAGCGGCAGCTTCGGGTTCGGCAACTCGCCGTCGACCACGTGCAGATCGGTCCGGCAGACGCCGCATGCCTCGATGCGGACCAGAACTTGGCCGGGGCCGGGCACGGGATCGGGCCGCTCCTCGAGCACCAGCGGAGTTTTGGGGCCGCGCAGCACCATGGCCTTCATTTCTATGCCTCCCGACTCGCGCCGAACGGCCTGCTCCGCCGGGAGGCCGCCGACCTTACGCCTCCGCTGGGCAATTGCCGTGGTCGCGGCGATCGAAGCGTTCCGGTCGCGGCATCCTTGTACCCAAGCGGTATCAGGGCCTCTTCATGCGCGAGAACGGCACCGCGGCCGTCAGCACCTCACCGGAATTGTTGAACTCAACCTGGAAGTCGACCGTGATAGCGCCATTGACCAGATGGATGCGCGAGCCGATACGCACGGTGTTCCCGCCGCGATCGGTCTGTTTCTTGGCCAGGTCGAAACTGATCTGATCGCCGTTCCTCTGGCCGACCGCATAGCCGGTAAAGCCGGCGTTTGAGGTCATGGCCGCCTGATAGTGTTGCGCCGAATCATCGAAGGCAATCGTTCCGGCGACCGAGAGGTTCATGTTCACCAGGGCGCACCGGCCGGAATAATTGATTTTGCTCTGGCTTCCCTTGGCGATGATCATCCGGCAGCGGAAGGGCTCGGGATCCTTGCCCCCGACGAGTTCCCCCGCGCCGCCCCAGCTACCGACATAGGAGGAGAGGAGGTCGATCTCCGCTTGCCCCGACTGCGCCGGCCCCGCGACAAACACCGACATGAGCAAAGCTGCCAGCGCCACGACATGCCAAGGCATTTGCCTCATTCAAGACCCCTCGAAAAATGCTCGGCCCAGCAGACGGTGCAGCAGGGGACGATGGTCGATCTCGTGTACTTCTTGCTTGCCCTTGGCAGTCGTGCAAGAGGATTAGCGCAATTTTGGGGGACTGTGAACGATTTGCCAGCCGCAAAACATTTGTCCGCAAGATCAGTGGGTTTTCTTGGCGTTTCCTCCGTGCCAGGAGGAAATAGTGCATCAGGCGAACCGATAATGGCAGGCGAGCACCCAAGCCCAGCGCCGATCGTTGCCGCTTCCGGCATCGAATATACGGTCAACGTCGCCGGATCACCCCTGCATATCCTGAAGGACGTCGCATTGCGGGTGGAGCCGGGTGAGGTTGTCGCCGTTGTGGGCCCCTCGGGAAGCGGCAAGACCTCGTTGCTGATGCTTTTGGCAGGCCTCGAACACCCGACCTCGGGCAAGATCGTTATCGACGGCCACGATCTGACGAACCTTGGCGAGGATGGTCTGGCGCTGTTTCGCCGGCACACGCTTGGCATCGTCTTTCAGAGCTTTCACCTGATTCCGTCCCTGTCGGCCCTCGACAATGTCGCACTGGCACTCGAAATCGCCTCACCCAAGCTGTCGCGAGCCGAAACCCGGCGTGCCGCGAGCGAGGCCCTGGCTGCGGTCGGACTCGGAGACCGGCTGACGCATCGTCCGACCGCTCTGTCCGGCGGTGAGCAGCAGCGTGTCGGTCTTGCCCGCGCCATGATCGCCAAACCGCGACTGCTACTGGCCGACGAACCGACTGGCAATCTCGATCAGGAAACGGGAGCTCGCGTCGTCGAGCTGATGTTCGATCTCGCCCGCCGGCAGGGAACTGCCGTGGTGCTGATCACCCACGACCCCTCGCTCGCGGCGCGGGCGGACCGGGTGCTCACCATGACCAAGGGTGAGCTGGTCGAAGCTGAGCCGCGGCGCTCCTGATGCGAAGTTTGTGGGCCGCGATCCGTATCGGACTGCTCGACCTTCGCCCGGACTTGCGGCGCTTCGTGCTGCTGGTTTCCTGCCTGGCCGTCGGTACCGCGCTCATCGCGGGCGTCAGTTCGGTGGGCGCCAACATCCGCCAGGCGGTCGAACGCGACGCAGCTGTGCTGATGGGCGGCGACCTCGAACTCTCGCGCGCGGATCGGCCGGCGACCGACAAGGAACTGGCGCTATTCGGCACCTTCGGCCAACTGGCGAGCGTGATCGACACCAATGTCGGCGCCAAGGCAGGTTCGCATAGCGCCTTTGTCGACCTCGTCGCCATCGGCCCGGGCTACCCATTGCGGGGGCACATCGACAGCCCCGACCTGCCTGCCGGCGTGGCGCCATTCACCTTTCTTGCCGCGCATGACGACGTCCTTGGCGCCTTGGTGGATCCCCTCATGCTCGACCAGCTCGCCGCGCGGGCCGGCGATACCATCGAAATTGGCGGCACCCCGTTCCAGGTGCGCGGGACACTGCGGGCGCTGCCGGATGCGGCGGTCCGCGGGTTTCGGCTCGGCCGCGTCGCCGTCATCACCAAGGACGGCCTGGCGGCACTGGCGGACCGGACGTCGCCTTTGCCGGGACTTGGCACCTGGTTCCGTTACAAGGTGGTGCTTGACGGGCAGGATGCCGAGGCGGGCAAGGCCGCGATCGAGACAGCCCTGGCCGATCCGACCTGGACGGTCCGGTCGGCCCGCGACGGCCTGGGGCCGATGGTCCGGTACTACGATCTCTTCATGCGTTTCCTGGTCATCGTCGGACTTGCCTCGCTGCTGATCGGCGGCGTGAGCGTGTGGACGGGAATGTCGGCCTATGTCGCTGAGCGGGCCAGCGTCATCGCCATCTTGCGCAGCATGGGCGCCGGGCGAGCCCGGATCTTTGTGCACTTCTTCGCCCAGGTTGCGATGCTCGCCGCCGTCGGCGTGGGCCTCGGCCTTCTCGCCGGCGGCGGCGTGGCGCTGCTGGCGCTGCCAATCGTGGGAAGTGCCGTGGGCATCAGCCTTCCGGTATCATTGCAGCTCCAGCCGTTGTTGGTTGCGGGAGGCGTTGGCCTGCTGACCGCCTTTGCCTTCGCCTACTTGCCCTTGCAGCAGGCGCAACGAATCACCCCGGCGACGCTCTTTCGCTCCAAGGGATTGGCTGCGCCGCCCATCAACTGGCGCAGCTTTGTCACCTCGTTCGATGCCGTGCCGCTGCTGCTGGCAGCGGCAGGCTTTGTCTGGCTGGCGATCATCATGACCAGCGATACGCTGCTGGTGGCCGCCTTTCTCGCGGCGACCGCACTATCGGTCCTGTTCTTCAGGGGCGCCATCGCGCTTGTCGGTGCCCTCCTCGATCGCTTGCCCGAGCCGTCCAATGGCGTCTTTCGGAATGCTTTGCGCGGCGTGTCCGGGGCGGGCTCGAATGCACCGGCCGTCGTGGTGTCGGTGGCGCTGGCGCTTACCATGCTGGTGGTGGTGCTCGCGCTCGAAGTCAATCTCCGCAACCAGTATCTGGGCGCCTCGGTGTTCGACGCGCCGACTTTCGCGGCTTCGGATCTGTTCGATGACGAAGTCGAGACGCTCCGCCACATGCAGCAGCAGGACGGCGACATCGTGGGCTTCACCGCAACGCCGATGCTGCGGGGCGCCCTCACCGCGATAAACGGCACCCCCGTCAGCACCCTGCAGGCCCGCGGGCCGGAAGCGGCGTTCCTGCTTTCCGGCGATATCCCCATGACCTTCCGGCAGGAACTGCCATCGACGTCGCGCGTGGTCGATGGCAAGTGGTGGCCGGCCGACTACCAGGGGCCACCCCTGGTGTCGCTGCACCAGAGCTTGCGCGCGGGGCTGGGCGTGAAGCTTGGCGATCATCTGACTTTTTCGATCTTCGGCGATTCGATCACCGCCGAGGTTGCCAATTTCCGCGACTATTCGTGGCAGGGCGGTATCGATTTCCTCGTCAGCTTCTCGCCCGGCGTGCTTGAATCCTATCCCTCAACCCTGCTTGGCGCGGTAACGGCGGCAGGCGGGCACGAGGAAGCGGTGGAGCGCAAGATTGCCGCTGCACTGCCCGATGCGCGCTTCATCGCGATAGGTGCCACGTTGGAGAAGATCACCGCGGCGCTTGGCCAGTTGTCATTGGCCGCCTCGTTGGTCGGCGGGCTGGCGGTGGGGAATGGCCTGCTGGTGTTGCTCGGCAGTCTCGCCACCGGCCGTCGTCAGCGCGAGGCCGATGCCGTCATCACCAAGGTGCTTGGCGCGACGCGGGGAGACGTGCTCATCGTGGCGACTTTGCACTATCTGTTGCTGGCCGTGCTCGCTGCCGTGCTGGCGACCCCCGTAGGAATCGCCCTTGCCTGGCTGCTGACGCGTCTGCTGCTCGATGTCGAGTTCACCTTCGATCCCGTCGCCATTGGCTCTGTCGACGTCGGCGCCATCGTCATCGCGAGCCTGCTCGGGGCAACCACGATCCTGCGGGCCGTGTCCTCACGCCCGGCCCGCCTGCTCCGCGAGCTTAGTGCCGAATAGGGGGCTTTCCACCAGATGGACAAATGGCGGGGCCCAGGCCTCCACGCCGTGCTTGTACCGGCGCCGCGACGCCGGTCTCAGACTTGCCGCACCGAGATCACCTGAAACTCGTGCTCTTCACCATTAGCTTCGGTGATCGGCACCGACCCGCCGACCGCCAGGGGAACCGAATTCACCTCGATCACCGACGGCAGCAACGGGACATTTTCGTATTGGAGCACGAGCCGCCCCTCCGGTCCGAGCACGATGCTGCCCTCCGCCGGGCCGTAGCCGGTTCGCAGCCGCCGGCCACGACAGCAATTATGGCCATGGCCAACCGCGTCGGTATCGACACGTCCGTCGGGGCGCAAGGGCAGGTAGAGCTGATAAAGCCGCCCACGTTCGCCGAAGGGGAATTGTGGTTCTCGCCCAAGCTCGAGCTCGACGAAGGATACCCTCGTTGTCATCGTGCCGGTCCTCCTGTTGCCGATCCGCGTGCGGCGCGCGCCGATGTACTGCTCCCCCCTCCATACTCACCACACCGCTCGGTCCACATTGATCCCCATCAAACTGGCTCGCGATGGTAGGGCAGCGCCCACCCAAGGGGCCGACGTTCGCCGGCACGGCACAACCTCCGGCGACCTGACTCAGTTGGAGAAGAAGCGATTGATCGTTTCGGCTTCGAGGAGTTCCTTGGTCATGCCGCCCAGCAGCCACTCGCGAATTCTCGACTGACCATAGGCGCCGGCGACCACGAGGTCGGCGCCGACGATGCGGGCGACGTTCTCCAGCGAGGCCCCGGCACCCCCGACACTGGCGAATACCACTTCGCTCCGTGCCTTGATCCCATGCCGGTCGAGCCAGGCGACCACCTTCTCGAGGCTGGCCCGTTCCTCCGTCTCGTTGCCCTCGCTGACGGTCGCAACCACGACTTCGTTGGCCAGCCGAAGCAGTGGCAAGGCATCCGCCACCGCGCGGCGCGCCTCGCGAGTCTGTTTCCAACCGACGACAATCGTCTTGAAATCTGCACTCGATGCGTCCGCCCCGACGGCGAGTACCGGGCGTCCGGCCGCGACAACCAGGGCGCCCACATCAACGCTGCGAAGCGAACCGGCGTCGCCACCCCGCGTCGTGGTGACTATCAGGTCCGCCTGTTGGCAGGCACCGAGCAGGGCCGCGGTTGGTAGCTCGAGGAGACTGTGCCATTCGAGCATCAGCGATTGGGGCACAGCCGCGTGAAACTCGTTCCTGAGGGTGGCCAGGCGCGCTTCGATATCCATGCGCGCCTGTGTATAGCCGGCGGCTACGGCGAGGGCGCTGACATAGCCCGCGGCCGCCACAGGGGGTGCGGCCGCCGCTATGCCGATGATCCTGGCATCGAGCCGCGTCGCCAGATCCACCGCGCAGGCGAGGATTCGGGGCGACTCGAGATCGACGTCGAGGCTGGCAAGAATGACCCGGATTTCCATGGCAAACTCCTTGTCGTCGAATCGGAACGGTGCTGCCCGGCTGGCATAAGACGACCGCTTCAGGCTGTCAGTCGCCCTTCAGATAGCATGCCCCTCACCGCAGCGCCCGCAGGGCGTTGAGGATCACCGCCACGTCGATGACCTCCTGCAGCAGCGCCCCGGGTACGGGTTCGATGGCGCCGAAGGCGGCGGCAATCATGCCGGCGATGGAGAGGCCGAGCCCGATCACCACACTCTCGATGGCGATCCGGCGGGTTCGGTTAGCGATGCGGATAGCGCGCGATAGGGGCTCGAGGCGGTCCACCAGAACGACGACCGCAGCAGCCTCGCTCGAAGCAGCGGCGCCCCTGGCTCCCATTGAGACGCCAATATCGGCGGCAGCGAGAGCGGGCGCGTCGTTGACGCCATCTCCCACCATCATCACGATTCCACGATGTCGTTCATTTGCGATGGCGTCTACCTTGCCGGCCGGGGAAAGCTCGGCGAGTATCTCGTCGACGCCCAATTCCCGGCCGATTGCTTCAGCGACGTCGTGCTTGTCGCCGGAGGCGAGCACGATGCGACGCAGGCCGGCCGCGCGCATCTCGTTGAGCGTTGCCGCAGCATCATGTCGCACCGGATCGGCGAGCACGATGATGCCGCTGAAGACCCCGTCGATGCCTACGGCAACCGTCAAACGGCCCGTCATTGCTGCGGCGGGCGGGAGGCCGGCGTGACCGGGGCCGCAACGGCTGCGAACATACGAAATGCTGCCGACGGCGACCCGGGTCTTCCCGGCATCCCCCTCTATACCGGTCCCCGCATCTTCGATCACGCGCGTGGGCGGCACCAGGACGAGCCCGCGCCGCTGCGCTTCGGTAATGAGGGCGCGGGCGACGACGTGCCCGGAGGCCTGGTCAAGGGAGGCGGCAAGCTGCAACAGGCGGTCAGGTTCAATCCCGGCGAGGGCATGGATCTCTTGTACCGCTGCTTCGCCGTGGGTGAGCGTGCCGGTCTTGTCCAGAATGGCCGTCGTGACCCGGGCCATTTGCTCCATGGCCCCGCCATCCTTGAACAGAACGCCGGCGCGGGCCGCCTTCGACATGCCCGACACCAAGGCCACCGGCACGGCCAGGATAAGTGGGCAGGGGGTGGCGATCACCAGCACGGCAAGCAGGCGCTGGGGATCGCCCGACGCGTACCAGGCCAGTCCTGCCATCGCGAGGCTCAACCCGAGGAACCACAAGGCGTAACGGTCCGCGAGGCGTGCCATCGGGGCTTGGCTTTGCTGCGCCTTCTCCACGAGTCGTACGATGCCTGCATAGGTGCTCGCCGCGGCCTCGCGCTTGACGTCGAGGTCGAACGTCGGCCCCACCAACGTCGCGCCGCTGAGCACCTCCTCGCCAGCCGTGCGCGCCACCGGAAGAGATTCGCCGGTGAGCGCTGACTCATCGATACTGGTACTGCCCGCCGCAACGGTCCCGTCCACCGGAATGACTTCGCCCTGGCGGATCAGCAGCCGGTCGCCGGGGCGCAACGACGTGATCGGGGTCTCGACGAGGCGACTGCCGTCATAGCGCATGGCGGTCGTCGCGACGCGACCGAGCAGGGCGGTCATCTCGCGGCGGGCGTGACCTTCGGCGTAGCGCTCCAGCAACTGGCCGCCGGCATACATCAGCGCCACGACGTTTGCCGCCAGCGGTTCGCCGAGAACGATGGCGGTCGCCATGGAGATCGCCGCGAGCACGTCGAGTCCGATCTCGCCCCGCGGAATGGCTCTCGCGATCTGCATCAGCAGCGCCGCCAGCACTGGCAGGCTGAAGAGCGTCCATGTCCACGAGGCCAGGCGGGAGTCGCCGAGCAGGTTGACGGCGAGACCGACGACAAGTCCTAACAGTGCAACCGCCGCCAGCGCCAGCGCGGCGCGCGGCAGGGCAGCCAGGCGCCTACCGAGAGCAGAGGCGCCTCCGGCCGTCAATCCGACCGGCTGGTCGCCGGCGGCAGCCGTTGTCTGCTCGGGGATGGGTAGGGGATTCTGCATTGTCCCTCACTAGCAAGCGGGGGCATCCCGGTCTTTGACCTGGCGCAAGCCGCCGTAGGCGACGCGCTCTACGCCAGGCCGGGAAAGAAGTCTGTCTTGATCCGGAACGAGGCCACGCCCATCTCGCGCAGCACCTGCTTGAACAGCACGACCATAGCGTGCGGCCCGGAGACGTAGAAGGTGCGCTCCCGAAAGTCGGGCACCTCGCGACGGATCAATTCAGCGTCGATGAAACCCTGGTGCATGCCGGCGGCCGCCACTGGCTCCGCCGCCACCGCATAGACGGTCTTGACTCCGAGTTCGCGCTGGGCGCGCTCGATCACGTCGGTATAGGCAATGTCGGCGATCATGGCATTGCCGTAGAGCAGCACCACCTCACGGCGTTCCCCTCGATCGAGGAGATGCTGCAGCATCGAGCGGAACGGCGTAATGCCGATGCCACCGGCGATGAAGGCCAGCTTGGCGCGCGAATCGCGTGGCAGCACGAAATTGCCGGCCGGCTGGGCAGCGTAGATCTTGTCCCCCGGCTGCATGGCGGCCAGCGAGCGCTTGAAGGCGCTCGCTTCGGGGTAGAATTTGACCCCCAGCCGGACTTCGTCCTCCGTCGGTGCGGAGGCGACGGTAAAGCTGCGGCGATTGCCCCGATTGTCCGGATGCTTCACCCCAAGCGTCCATTCGAGGTACTGCCCCGACCGAAACTTGAGCTTGCGGTCCGGCCTGAAGACAAAATCGTAGGTGGCGTTGGCAGTGTGCTCGATGCGCGTCAGGGTGAGGGCGTACTTGCCCTTGGGGCTGACGAGGAAGGCAAAAGCGTTGCCGACCAGCAAGGCGAGTTCCGGCGTCAGGTAAACGCCGCCAAAATGGATGCTCGGCGCTGCAAGAACCCCGACCAGCACCCCGAAGGCGAGGCGCGGCCAGCGCGCCTGCGGCGCCGTCGCAGGTTCAGTCAGCATGGCGAAGGCGAGAAAGAAGATCGGCGAATGCATCAGCGCTTCGCCCAGCGAGGACACGATGCCGCCGGGGCCGGCGGTTGCTGCCACGACTGCGAGGTTGGCGATCAAGAAGGCGGCGATGAGGTCGAAGCGCTGCAACTTGCGGCCAATGAGCAGGCCGCCGGCGAGGACGAGCGGAAGCAGGATGGGCGCCCCACCGACCCACCAGGTCGCCGGCTGGCCGAGCAGCAGCGCGGTCAGCGCCACCCCGATCGCGGCGGGATTGAAGATATGCTTCCGGCCGATGGCAAGAATGAATTTCGAGGCGATGGCCCAGACCGAGGCACAGATCAGTCCCCCCACGCCGGGCATGTCGGTCGCCACCACCGGGTTCATGATGAGGGCGATGATCAGGGCGGTGATATAGGCCGACTCGGCGTTGGCCGGTGTCTTGAATACCTGCGCAAAGGCCAGGTTGCTGACCCAGCAGACAGCCACAATGAGCACGGTGGAAAAGGCGAGGGCGGTTGGATCTGCAGGGATCAGCCGGAAGAAGCCGAGCACGAATGCCGCGGCGAGCAGGCTTCCCAGATAATACAGCACCAACCGGTACATCGTCGTCCGGTCGACAGCGGCGTCGATGAATTTCGTCATGGTTGCGTCAGAGCCTCGAAGCCGGTGGTCATGGTGGCGAAGCCGGCAGCATCGACGAGATAACCCTCGAGCTCGGGCTGACCCTCCAGGAAGTCGATGCCGTCACGGCCCATGGCGAA
>Ga0070660_100001809_pt1 | contig 14664 bp, 17 predicted proteins | sample KBSC33metaG_FD_64670 | JGI IMG/M metagenome (GOLD analysis project Ga0070660, IMG submission 64670) | Corn rhizosphere microbial communities from Kellogg Biological Station, Michigan, USA - KBS C3-3 metaG | ecosystem: Host-associated > Plants > Roots > Rhizosphere > Soil ... | reverse complement strand
AGAAGATCTTGTCCTGCTCGGCGACGCCCACCGTCATCGCATTGACGAGGATGTTGCCGTCATAGGCGCTGTGGAAATTGACCTCGCCGCCCACCGTCGGCACGCCCACGCAATTGCCGTAGCCGCCGATGCCGTGGACCACGCCCGCGATCAGGTGACGCATCTTGGGATGGTCGGGCCGCCCGAAGCGCAAGGCGTTGAGGTTCGCCACCGGCCGCGCGCCCATCGTGAAGACGTCGCGCAGGATGCCGCCGACGCCCGTCGCCGCGCCTTGATAGGGCTCGATATAGGAAGGGTGGTTATGGCTCTCCATCTTGAAGATGGCGGCCTGGCCGTCGCCGATATCGACCACGCCCGCATTCTCGCCCGGACCGCAAATCACCTGCGGCCCCGTGGTCGGCAGCGTCTTCAAATGGATGCGGCTGGATTTGTAACTGCAATGCTCCGACCACATCACCGAGAAGATGCCGAGCTCGGTCAGATTGGGCTCGCGCCCCAGCGCATTCAGCACGCGCTGATATTCTTCGGGGGAGAGGCCGTGTTCGGCGACGATGGCAGACGTGATCTCGCTCATGGGCGAGAGCCGATAGCCGAGCCTCGGCAGAGGTCAAAGAAAAAGGCCGGCGGAGATGTCTCCGCCGGCCCGTTGGGTTCGAAATTCGAGGCGATCAGGCGTCGCAGTCCTGGCTGACTGCGCCCTTCTTGAGGGTAACCGACTTGGCGGTCGCATTCCCCGTCAGCGTATAATCACCGCCGACGAAAGGCGCGCCCACGCTCGGCGCGGCGAGCTGGACCGGCATGGCGGTCTTTTCCTTGAGGTGCAGGTTGGCCGACTGATTGTCGTTGAACCAGTCGATATAGATCAGGCTGTTGTCCTTGCAGCGGTAGGACTTGTTGGCCAGGATCGCCGGCGGCAGCTTGACCGGCTTCGCAGCCTTGATCTTGTCAGCGTCGGGATCGGCTGGGCCACCAGCGACGATCGTGGTCGGGTGGGAGTCGCAGGCTGCGAGGAGGAAAAGGGCGGCAAGCGGCGCGGCGCGCAGGGTTTTGAGCTTCATAGCGACCCCAGTTTTCGCGGGTGCGGCAAAGTACGTCAAGAGTGTTGACGCTCTTGTGACACGAACGACCACGTCCGGCTTGAAGAAAAGTCGCTGCAATGCGACGAATCGTGCGTTTTGTGCCGGTTCGGCGTTGTCGGCGCGGCACTCGACCGACAGATTGCCCAAAACAAACACCACCCGCTGAAACCGAAGCTTGCTTGCCCCGATGGAGCGGCATGCTTATCCCAGCGCGCATGGTGACCCCCGCTCCAGGCGTGCCCGCCCTCGTCGGCAATACGCCGCTCGTCCGCCTTGCCGGCCCCAGTGCCGCGACCGGCTGCGAAATCTACGGCAAATGCGAATTCATGAACCCCGGCGGATCGGTCAAGGATCGCGCCGCCTTGTTCATCATCGAGGATGCCGAGGCCAATGGCACGCTCGCCCCCGGCGGGCTGATCGTGGAGGGCACGGCCGGCAATACCGGAATCGGCCTCGCCTTGATCGGCAATGCCAAGGGCTATCGCACCACGATCGTGATTCCCGAGACGCAGAGCCAGGAAAAGAAGGATACGCTCCGCGCGCTCGGCGCCGAGTTGATCGAGGTCGCGCCGACCTCTTATTCCAACCCCGCCCATTACGTGCACACGTCGCGCCGGATCGCAGAGGAGACGCCGGGTGCGCTCTGGTCCAACCAGTTCGACAATATCGCCAATCGGCTGGCGCACATCCGCACCACCGCGCCTGAAATCTGGGCGCAGACCGGCGGCAAGATCGACGGCTTCACCTGCGCGGTCGGCACTGGCGGCACGCTCGCGGGCGTAGGGCTCGGCCTCAAGGAGTTTAACGAAGGCGTGACGATCGCGCTCAGCGATCCGCATGGTGCCGCGCTCTACGAATTCTATGCGCATGGCGAATTGCGCGCCGAAGGCTCGTCGGTGGCGGAGGGGATCGGCCAGAGCCGGATCACCGCCAATCTCGAAAGCGCGCCGGTCGACACGCAATATCGCATCTCGGACGAAGAGGGGCTCGACCAGCTTTTCGCGCTCCTCCGGAACGAAGGGCTATGCGTCGGCCTGTCTTCGGGCATCAACATCGCGGGCGCGATGGCGCTGGCGCGCGACATGGGGCCGGGCAAGACGATCGTGACCATCCTGTGCGATTCGGGGATGCGTTACCTCTCGACGCTATTCAATCCGGAGTGGCTGCGGTCCAAGGATCTGCCCGTTCCGGAATGGCTGGTACGCTGAGGCCATTGGCCATGAGCCGCTCGCGAAAAACGTGACGAGTCTCGTCGCCATGCCCGTCGCCAATCCTTAGGGCACGCCCACCACATCTTCGGGCTGGGCGGGGTAGCTGCGCAGCAGGGCCTGGCTGAGGTCGGACGCGACCACCGCGTCCGCTCCCTTCTTCGTATCCGCCGCACGCACCGTCACCGCGGCGCCATCCCAGACGATGCCGTCCTCGCCCCGCTTCCGGATGCGCAGCTCCAGCCGGATGCGCTGAAGCGCGACCAGCCTGGATTTGCCCGTCGGAAGCGGAATGACGATGCCCGCGCCGACGCTGCCACCGGCTCCGCCAGGCATGACATCCGACCGTCCTGTCGAAGCCTTGGCCGTGCCCGTTCCCACCTCGGTCCGGCTGAGCGTCAGTTCCGCCACGTAAGCGGCGTGCCCCGGATCCTCCAGCGTCGTAAAACCCTTCGCCGCGAGCGCGTCGCTCGCGGCGTTCACGAAGGCGGGCAGCGACGCGTCATAATCGCCATTTGCGGTCTTGGGCTCGATCGAGATGGTGCCCCCGTCCGGAGGCGCGGCCGACAGCGCGCCGCCCCAAACTGGCATCAGCGCCATTGCGGCGGCTACGATCAGAGCGGCGGTCTTTTTCATACGGCTCCCATGCGCCAGCTTTTATCGCACATGCGGACCATAGCCGGCCATAACGCCGCATGAACGACGACCCGAATTCCACGCTTACTGCCCGCCGTTACGCTCCGGCAGCTTCGCAAAGCTGTCGAATGAAGCGGCAGCCATGCTCTGCCGCCGCCTCATCGATCGGGCTGAATTCGGTAATCGTCAGGCCGATGAGCAAACCCGATTCAGCCACGCGCCTGACCAGGGCTATCCCCTGCTCGGTCGGTAGGGTCCCGTCCGGATAGGCGACATGCGGAAACTCCGACGGATCCAGCGCGTCGAGATCGAAATGGATGTGAACAGGGCCATCCAGCGGCGCGTCCGTTTCGAGCCACGACAGACCATTCTCCCGCTGGAAAACCCACTCGCCTTCATCCCCCACATGCGCCGAGACGTAGCGGAATTGCGATGGGATCAAGGGGCTTGTGAGTTGCGCGCGCAATTCGGCCGGCGCGTGTCCCATGATCGCGGATACGGGCATGCCATGGAAGCTCCCGCTCGGCGAGGTGGCGGCGCTATTCGCGTCGAGATGGGCATCCACCCAGATCACCAGCAGTTGCGGATAGTGCCGATGCAGATAGTCGATGACGGCAATGTCGCAGGCGCAGTCGCCACCGATCGTGAGGAGGCGCTGCGGACGTTTTTCCTCGAGGATTGCCTTGGCCGAAGCGAATTGTTCGCGGATCGCCGTGAAGCGATTGATGCCCTCGCTTGCTTCGCCCTCGCCCGCGTCGGGGACGCGAACCAGCGGCGCATATCCGCTGCAACAATCGGCGGCAGCCTGCGCGCCTCTGCGGAGGTTTTCGGAACGGCCTGATCCCTGCCATTGCGGATAGGAAAGCACCAGATCGAAGGCGGCGTTCGTACGTTCCATATGCCCTCCCAGGCTTTCTTGTCCGATACGTGAATATTAGCACGCGAGAAGGGACGGGAACGGTCCTCAGGCGCGCTCATGGCTCAAATTCTCGCGCTCGGTGGAATCGGCTGCGAGCAGGCATTCGATGAACGCGCGCAGCGCCGGGGATTGCTGCCGCCGACTTGGGTAATAGAGGTAGACGCCGGCGAATTTGGGCGAATAGCGCTCCAGCACGCGCACCAGCCTGCCTTCCTCACACCAGCCTTCGATCCGTTCGTGGGCGGTATACGCAATGCCCAGGCCCTGCAACGCCGCCTCCAGAACCACGTCGACATCGCTCGCGATCAAAGGCCCGTTCACCGAAACCTCGATCTCCCGCCCGTCATCCACGAATTCCCAGCGATACAGGCTGCCGTCGGTCGGCCACCGCCAGTTCACGCATGCATGGTGATGGAGGTCGTCCGGTGTCGCGGGCGTTCCGCGCCGCGCCAGATAATCGGGCGACGCCACCGCCATCATCTCCATCTCGCCGGTCAGACGCACGGCGATCATGTCCTTTTCGAGCAGCTCGCCGAGCCGGATCCCCGCATCGAACCGGCCCGCCACGATATCCGCCAGCGCATTATCCACCGTGATGTCGAGGACCACGTCGGGATTGTTCCGATGAAAGCGGCCCAGCCGCGGCGCGATCAGGCTGATCGCCGCCATCCTCGGCGCGTTGATCCGCACCAGCCCGGCCGGGCGCTCACGTGTCGATACCGCCTCCGCGACCGCCGCGTCGAGCTCGTCCATGGTCGGGCGAAACCGCTCGTACAGACGCTCGCCGACGCTCGTTGGCGCCACGCTCCGCGTCGTGCGGTGGAGCAGGCGAACGCCCAGCCGTTCCTCGAGCTGGCGGATCGTCTGGCTCAATGCCGACGGCGTAATCCCCAGATGCGCCGACGCGCGGACGAAACTGCGATGCTCGACCACCGCCGCAAATGCATTGAGGCCTACAAAATCCGTGCCGCGCATTATCCATCCCATGCTTAATAAGCACTGCATATTCTGCAGATTATCTAATCGCGTGTCCTCGACCATATCGCCTCCCGCACCCGGGCACCGCCCCGGATTTCATCGGGAGAATGGATCATGACGACCCCACTGACGCTGCAATCCTATCGCTTGCTCGGCCGCTCGGGCCTGCGCGTCTCGCCGCTTTCGCTCGGCACGATGACCTTCGGTTCCGAATGGGGCTGGGGTGCCGAGGAAGACGAGGCGCGCCGCCTGTTCGACACCTATGTCGATCGCGGCGGCAATTTCATCGATACCGCGAGCATGTACACCGCCGGCGCATCGGAGCGGCTGCTGGGCCGCTTCATGGCGGAGAAGCGCGAGCAGCTCGTCATCGCCACCAAATATACGATGAACCGCCGCGCGGGCGATCCCAACGCCGGCGGCAACCATCGCAAGTCGATGGTCCGCTCGGTCGAGGAGAGTCTCACCAAGCTCGGCACCGACCATATCGACCTGCTCTACCTCCACGTCTGGGACTCCACGACGCCGGTGGAGGAGATATTGCGCGGACTCGACGACCTCGTCCGCCAGGGCAAGGTCCTCTACCTCGGCATTTCGGACACGCCCGCGTGGCAGGTGTCGCGGATGCAGGCGATCGCCGATCTTCGCGGCTGGTCGCCGCTGGTGGCGCTGCAGGTCGAATATAGTCTCGCCGAGCGCACCACCGAGCGCGATCTCATTCCGATGGCACAGGAGATGGGGCTGGGCGTCATCCCCTGGTCGCCGCTCGCGGGCGGCGTGCTAACCGGCAAATATAAGCGTTCGGACCTGAAGGCGGAGGCATCGGCGAACCCCGCCGGCACCCGCCACAATGTGGTGCTGGCGCATAACATGCTCACCGCGCGCAACCTCGACATTGCCGACGAGGTCGGAACGATCGCCGAAGAGCTGGGCAAGTCGCGCGCGCAGGTTGCCCTCGCCTGGACATTGCTCAACCCCGCGGTCACCTCACCCCTCATCGGCGCGCGTACGCTCGAGCAATTGGAGGACAATCTCGGCGCGCTCGAGGTCCGGTTCGACGACGATCAGCGCGCGCGGCTGGATGCGATCAGCGCCGTCGATCTCGGCTTTCCCCACGCGATGATGCAGCTGCCGATGGTGCAGCAGGTCATCTTCGGCGGCGCGCAGGTAAGCCCGCGCCGCTGATCATAAGGCGCGGGGCAGCGGCGTCTCCGAAAGGCGCCTCCGGTCCCGCGCCGCCCCTTGCCACTGCCTCCTCGGCAATGACCGTCACCGCATGGACACCTATTTCACGCTCGTCAAAGCCGATCGGGAAAGCCGCGATCCGGGTTTTCGCTGAACGCCCGATCCTCGGCCAGGGAAACCAGCGCGGCCGCGTCTGCCTGACGCCTGATGGTACGCTTTTCCCTCCGTTCGGCGGCAAGCGCCTCTATTCCCCAGGCTGCTGCCGCGCTCGTCGCGATCGCGCGGACGTTGGAAAGACGGCTCTCCGCTGCTCGCTGCATATGATTAGCCTGCTGCGCGCGACAAAATACGGATGATATCTGCATGGGGATTGCCTCTGCTGCTGGTCCGCGACGACGCCGTCGCATTCACAAGCAGGGAGCCAGCGCTTCCGATTTGCGATCCCGCATCGAAGATGCGTATTCTCTCAAGATGGTGCGCAAAGCGAAATAATCAAGATGTTTACGCAACATTAGACGCGATTTATTCACAATAATCTAAAACGGATCAAATAAAATTATGTATCTAATGTCAGTAATTTCGTCTAGGTTATCACAATAACATGATATGGAACTATGACGATCTAATGTCGTTTCAACATCGAAATGTCATAATATTTTGACGCTCTGATTTTTTTTGACCATTTAAAATGCGCTGCGCTGTCACGGAGGTCGATCTCCCTTGTGGCCAGCGCGACAACGGACTGAAGGTCGTCGGTTTGGTTCCGGCGCTCCGCAGGTCCCCGGCGCGGCAGATGCGCCGCTCACCGTATCGATCCCTGGCATGCCGGTCGCGCCTCTCACGTCGCGCCTTGTCCGCCCAACTCGAGGAATAGCTCATGCAACGTCCTTTTTCCGCCGCGACCCTCGCTCTTGTCTGCGTGATCGCGATCACGCCTCCCGCCGTCGCGCAGACGCGCAGCGAAGACAGCCGCTTCCAGGTCGCACAGCAGCGCCTGAACAATGAACTTGCGCTCTTTGGAACCGAATTCACGCGCTACCAGCAGGCCCGTGCCCGCAGCTGGCAGGGAAGTCGCCAGGGCGGACGGGATGACCCGCGCGGCTATGGCGACGTTTCGCAACTTCACTCCGACGACCGCGACGAGCGCGGATATGATGCGGCCCAATATTATCGTGAAGGCCCCGTCTATCAGGAGCGCGCACTGGCGAGCGACGACCGTGTCTACCGCGGCAATGACGGCCGCTATTATTGCAAGCGCAACGACGGCACGACCGGCCTCATCCTGGGCGCGGTTGGCGGCGGAATCCTCGGCAACGTGATCGACGGCGGCCATTCGCGCGCCGCCGGCACCCTCATCGGCGGCGCGGTCGGTGCGCTCGCCGGCAAATCCATCGATCAGAACAGCAGTCAGGTGCGCTGCCGATGAGCGATGACCGAAACGCCCTGCCGCACCGTTAAACCAAGGAATTCATCGTGACATATTTTGCATCCATTACGCGCACCATCAGCGCTTCCGCGCTGATCGCCTTGTCCACGCTGCCGACATCCGCTTATGCGGGCAAGCATAGTCTGGCGGTCGAGGCGATCGCCCAGGCCAAGGGAAAGATCGACGCCGGCGACAAGGTGAATGCCGCAAGCCAGGCACCCGAATTGCAGGCCCAGGCTCGCGCTTCGCTCTCATCCGCGCAGGACCTTCTTTCGAAGGGGCACAAGGACGAGGCAATTTCCGCGGCGCGCCACGCGAGCGAGTTTGCCGATCAGGCGATCGTCAGCGCGGAGAATAGCAGAACCGCCTCCGAACGGGACCGTCGTCACGACGCGCAGGATTCGGCGGCCGTAGCCGTCCAGGCGGCGTCCGACGCCAATGTCCGCACGTCGATCGCGCAGCAGGCGACCGCCAACGCAAATGCTTCGGCGGACGATGCCAACCGTAGAACCGCGCTGGCGCAACAGGCCGCTGTCGATGCCAATGCCCGTGCCGACGCGCTCCGCGCCGCACCCGCGGTCGCAGCGGCGCCCGCCACGACCACCACGACTGTCGCAATGGTTCAGGACGAGCCCACTCGCACGTCACCAGCTCCGGCTCGTCATACGGTACATCGCACGATCAGGCATCGCGCGGCCGCGCGCCGGATATCCAAGAGCACGACCACGGTAACGACCACGCATTCCTGAACTGTCGCACGCGAACGGGGCCTGGACCTTGATCGGTTCAAGTTGAATCGGCTTGAACCGTGAATCAAGGTCTCGACATTTGAATAGAGCCTGATCCACGCTTTCGGCGGAAGCGCGAAGCGCTTCCTCCAAAAAACGATCAGGCTCTAGCCCCGTTCGCAACGCGATGGACAAGCCGGGCTTGCGCGCACGGCGGCAATTCTCACCTCGCGTCGGCGCATTCGCTGGCCCCTCTGCTGCATTCCCTCGTAATTCTCGGGTTGCCACCCCATATCGGATAAACCGCACCCGATGCCCCGGCGATGGTGTGGCTGAGAGATGCTTCGCGCTCCCGCTATTCGACGGAGCCGAACCATGATCCTCGCATCCCCTGATTTGATTGCATCCGAGCTCGCACACCCCGACGGTCGGGTTCGCAGGGTAACCGGAACCTTGTGCTGCGACTTTACCAACGGACGCGTCGGCGAACGCCACGACGCATATCAGCATCGCGCCCCGGTGACCCGCCAGCTTGCCCCGCGCCGCAACTTTATGCGCCAAACCCTCAATGGTTCAGGCACCTGCGCCTGATGGTCGATGCCGGACCTGTCGGCCCGGATGGGCAGATCGCGGCCATCGAAGCCGATCCGGAAGCGGCGATTAACCAATTGCTGTTTGCGCTCTATGCGGACGATGTGCGCCTGGGAATTGTGAGGGCTGCCGACGTCATGGACCAGGGCGGCGCACTCAGCCTCGCCGGCGGCTCCAAATATCGTCGCCGCGCTGTCGCCATCCTGCGCAGCCTTTCCCGCGTTCCGGATTCGCAGATACTTCGAGCCTGCAAGGCGGAGGACGCCGAGACGCCGCGCGGTGCCGCGGCGCGGGCGGAGTTGCGCCGTCGCGGCCTGCAGGGAACGTAAAGGCCGAGCGAACGGGCAGGCCCGCGCCCGCGCGGCCGCTATGCCGTCGCTCTGTGTGTCGATAACAAGGCGGTGCACCAAATATCGAGCCACTCCGCCGGCTTTATATGTGGTTTTCTGCTTTAATAATATTCGCAATCTCAAATATTATTTCGAAGATGTACTTGAATAAATCGAAGAAAAAGCGGTAATCGAGGCATATTTATTTCGTAATAAAAAGGGGTGAACTGGTTGATCGCGCAAAGTTATTCCCCACATATACGCTCATAACGGCAGGATGATTAAACCGCGCGCGCTCGATGGGGTTCGGTAGAACATCCTTCGTTGGTGGGTTACGTGCGGTGGAACGAGTCGAAAACATTCCAAAGGAGAAGATTGATGCGCAGCAAGATCGCATGGTGGACATTGGCCGCAATGGTGACGGCACCGATGGCGATATCCACTCCGGCACAGGCGGGTTATTGGCGCAATGGCCATCACTATCAGGGTCATCCCCGTGATTATCGGCATAAATGCGGTGGCGGTAACGGCGCGGTCGGTACGATCGCAGGGGGCGTCGGGGGAGCCTTGATCGGCCATGCCGTTGGCGGCGGCACGGCGGGCACGTTGCTGGGCGCCGGCGGCGGCGCGCTGCTCGGACGTCATCTCGACAAGAAGAACACCCGACATCGTAACGGTTGCTGACGGGACGGAACGGGGCGCCAAAGCAGCTTCCCGGATCTTCTCACTCGCGGTGATTAGATGCCGGGACTGCGTGCCCAGCGGCAAGGGCCGAAATCGACGGCCGGCGTGAAGCTGCACGCTCACACCCGCCGACCGTCAGCCGTGTGGCTAGTAGCACTTCATGGTCAAATTAAGGTGCAGCGGTACTACCGTGGCGATCCTGGCCTAAATGGATAGGCACCAAATCCCCGCTCCGCCGAATCGAGATTCACAAGCGGCGAGTTGAGGCTTATCTAGGGTGTATGACGCAATTGCCGCGTATTCCGGAATGAAGCCCATGCATCGCGTACGCGTCGGGCTGATCGGGCTTGCCTGGGTTTTCCTGCTGGTGATGCTCGCGACCACGTTCGTCCATATCGCGGGCGGCGATCGGCCCGACGCCAATAGCGCCGCCGCGACCAACGATACCGCGCAGAAGGACCCGCTCGCCGAACTCGGCATCGCGCCGGGCAGCCCGGATCAGGCGGAGCAGCCCGTCGCAACCACCCCCGCCAAGCCCCGTCCGCACGCCGCGACGCACTGATGTTCGGGCCTTGCCGAGTCGCCTCCACGCCGGCTTCGGCACGAGCGACCGCAGGAATAATTCCTCCCACATTCTTATCCACAGGCCCCCACAGGCCCGGAATCCCCGGATTTCGGGGATATTTACGCCTCCGTTCCACCAGGCCGCCACCATGGAATGCACAGTCTAGCCCATAGAATGGCATTGAAACCCATGTGAAACCCATGCTAATCCACGCCTATCCAGTGGTGGAAGCTGCGTACCCATGCGCAACCCGCCATTGGCCGACAGAGGGACCGGGCGCCCCTCTGCGGAAAGCAGGGTGGATTAAGTGGCGAGGGAGACCTTCTTCGTTGGGCATCAACTGAACGCGGTCGATGGAAAGGGCCGCGTATCGGTGCCGGCTGCCTTCCGCGCCCAGCTTGAACGCCGCGCCCAGGAAGACGGCAAGGACGCGGTCAAGGAATTGATGATCGCCCCCAGCCCGAAGGGCGATCGCCTCCGCGCCTTCGATCCCGCCGGCGTCCGCGACCGCGCCGCCGGCTTTCGGGAGAAAGTGGCCGACCTGCCCGCCGCCGAGCGCCCCGATGCCGAGGAAGATGCCTTCCGCGACGAGCTGGCGACCGCGACCCCCGTCGCGTTCGACGGTGCCGGCCGGATGGTGCTGCCCCCGATCCTGCGCAAGCTCGGCAAGATCGGCGATCTCGCCTTCTTCGTCGGCGTGAAGGATTATTTCGAGATCCTGAGCCCGGAGAATGCGCGCGCCGCCTTCGCCAACAATCCGGTCATGCTCGGGATGATCGACCATTATCTCGAGGAGCGCGAGGCATGAGCCAGCCCGCGCCCCACGTCCCCGTTTTGCTCGACGAGGTGATCGCCGGCCTCGCGCCCCAGCCCGGCGAGACGCATGTCGACGGCACGTTCGGCGCCGGCGGTTACACGCGCGCCTTGCTGGCGGCGGGCGCGAACGTGATCGCGTTCGATCGCGATCCCGACGCGATCGCCGAGGGTCAGGCCCTGGTGGCGGAAAGCAAGGGGCGGCTCCAGCTCGTGCCCGACGTCTATTCGCGGATGGGCAAGGCGCTTGCCGATCGTGGCATCGATCGGGTCGAAGGCGTCACGCTCGACGTCGGCGTCTCCTCGATGCAGCTCGATCGCGCCGATCGCGGCTTCTCCTTCCAGGCCGACGGGCCGCTCGACATGCGCATGGGCCAGTCGGGCATGAGTGCGGCCGATTTCGTCAACACGGCCGACGAAGCCGAGATCGCGGACGTGCTGTTCCATTTCGGCGAGGAGCGTCAATCGCGCCGCGTCGCCCGCGCGATCGTCGCCGCCCGCCCGATCACGCGCACCGGCGAGCTTGCGCAGGTCGTGCGCAGGGCGCTCGGCTATCGCGAACATGACAAGAAGGATCCCGCGACCCGCACCTTCCAGGCGATCCGCATCCATGTGAACCGTGAGCTTGGCGAACTGGAGGACGGGCTTGCCGCCGCCGAAGCCTCGCTCGCCCCCGGCGGCCGGCTCGCGGTCGTGTCGTTCCACAGCCTTGAAGACCGGATCGTGAAGCGCTTCCTCAAGGAACGCAGCGGCGCCACGCCATCGGGCTCGCGCCATCTGCCTGAGGTCGCCCAGCGCACGCCCAGCTTCGAGGCCGTCGCCAAGCCGGTCCGTGCCGGTGAGGCCGAGCTCGCCCGCAATCCCCGTTCCCGTTCCGCCACATTGCGCGTCGCCCGGCGCACGGCGGCCAGTCCCTGGGCGCAGAAAGGTCGTGCATCATGATCGTCGCGACGCGTCTTAACGCAGTGTGGCGGGTGGCGGGCGTCGCAACGGCGGCGCTCTGCTGTTATCTGGTGTCGCAGTCGGTCGCGTCCGAACGCGGCGCCTTGGAAAAGGTCGATCGCCAGATCGCCGACACGCACGACGATATCGCCAAGCTGCAGACCGAGATCGGCGTCCGCGCCCGCCAGGGCCAGCTCGAGGCGTGGAACCGCGACGTGCTTGCGTTGCAGGCGCCGCGCCCCAGCCAGTTCGTGTCGAGCGGCATTCAACTGGCCAGCCTGTACGGCCATCGCGGCCAGCCCGCGCTCCAGCTCGATCCGGCGATCACTTCGCAGAGCGCGCCGACCAATGTCGCGTATCATCCCGCGCCCGCGCCTTCCGCGCAGCCGCCGGCACCCGCCGCGGTCGACGCGTCGCCGCCTGTCTCGCCGATGCTCCGCACGGCCAATTATGTCCGCCCGGCATCGAGCCGCCTGGGGGGCGTGCCCGGTGTCGACGCGCCGGCCACGGTGCAGAAGGCGTCGTTCGAGATGATCCGGACGCCCGCGCCCGCCGCGCATGATGCCGCGATCGAGCCTAGGCCCGCGCGCCCGGTGGCAAAGACCGCCGCGCCCAAGGCCTCCGAGCCCAAATCCCTCAAGACGGCCGAAGCCAAGCCGGTCGAAAAGGCGAAGCCCAAGGCCGAACCGATCCGGCTCGCCGCGCGCGATCCGCTTCCCCGGTCGTTGCTCCCGGCCGACATCGGCTCGCTCGCCGCGCGCGAAGCCAAGGGCGTCAAGGATAGCTCCAAGGCGGTGCGGTGAACGCACCCGCCGCTCTTCGCATCGATCGCGCCGAACGCGTGGAGATCCGCGATACGGCGGCGGCCTCGTCGGGCGCGCTGGGGATCGCGCAGCAGCGGCTGATGGGGCTCTTGCTCCTGTTCGTGCTGATCACCGCGGTGATCGCGCTCCGCCTCGTCCAGATCTGCCTGTTCGGCGGTCCTGACGAGCGCACTGCCGCGGCGGACGCAGCCGACCGGGGCGAGATCACCGATCGTAACGGCCAGCCGCTCGCGACCACGATCAAATTGTGGGCGATCGCGATCAACCCGCAGAAGGTATTGGGCAACAAGGACAAGCTCGCGGTCGCGCTCAATCAATTGATGCCCGAGCGCTCAGTCGCGCAATATGAGGCGATCCTGCACGGGAAGCGCAAGTTCATGTACCTGCGCCAGCCCGCGCCGCCCGAGCTCGCCGCCGCGGTCCATGCGCTGGGCGAGCCCGGCTTGCTGCTGCTGAGCGAGCAGCATCGCCTGTTCCCGCAGGGCGCGATGGCGGGCCATCTGCTCGGCTATTCGCAGCTGGTCGAGGACGGCAAGGGCAAGTCCACCGTCACCGGCATCGGCGTCGAACGTTATTTCGACGATGATCTGAAGGCGGGCAAACCGATTCAACTCTCGATCGACACGCGCGTCCAGGCGGCGGTCGAGAACGAGATTGCGCGCCGCATGGCCGAAACCCAGGCCAAGGGCGGCGCGGGTATCGTCATGGACGTGAATACGGGCGAGGTGCTGGCGATGGCCTCGCTGCCCGACATCAATCCCAATGCGCCGTTCAAGGGCGTCGATCCCGCCGATCAGCAGGTGATGATCAACAAGGCCACCCAGGCGGTCTACGAGCTCGGCTCGACCTTCAAGATGATCACGTTCGCCAACGCGATCGAGCATGGGGTGATCACCGATTGGTCCAAGACCTATGACGTGTCCGTGCCGATGCAGGTCGGTCGCTTCCGCATCAAGGACGACGAGCCCAAGCATCGCCCGATCACCACGGTCGAGATCATGACCTTCTCGTCCAACATCGGCACGTCGCAGATCGCGCTCGCGCTGGGCATCGATAATGTCCAGACCTTCTTCAAGGCGCTGGGCCTCGATAAGCGCACCGACATTGAGCTGCGCGAGCGCGGCCAGCCGCAATATCCGGCACAATGGGGGCAGTCGACGTTGATGACCACGTCGTTCGGCCACGGCATCGCGGTGACGCCGCTCCATCTCGCTCGCGTGTTCGCGGCGCTCGCCAACGGCGGCGTGATGCACCCGGTGACTCTGCTCAAGCGCCCGGCCGATGCGCAGGTGCCCGGTCAGCGCGTGATCAGCGAGGCGACCAGCGCGCGCATCCGCCAGCTCATGCGCCTGGTCGTGCTGCAGGGCACCGGCACCAACGGCAATGCGCCGGGGCTGCGCGTCGGCGGCAAGACCGGCACCGCCGAAAAGGTCAACCAGTTCGGCGGATACGATAGAAATGCCAATATCACCGTGTTCGCGGGTGTGTTCCCGATGGATCATCCGCGCTATGTGACTGTGGTCGTGCTGGACGATGCGCGGCCGAGTAAGGCAACCTATGGCTTCAAGACGGCGGGTTGGATGACCGCGCCGTTGGCCAAACGGATCATCGCGCGGATCGGCCCGCTACTTGGCGTGCAGCCGGACCTGTCGCAGGACATCGATGTGTCGGACCTGATGCCGCTCATCCTTGAAAAGAAAGATCCGTCCAAGAATGTTCTTGAGTGAGCTTATCGGCGACAGGCCAGGCGGCGCGGA
>Ga0070660_100001807_pt1 | contig 14682 bp, 14 predicted proteins | sample KBSC33metaG_FD_64670 | JGI IMG/M metagenome (GOLD analysis project Ga0070660, IMG submission 64670) | Corn rhizosphere microbial communities from Kellogg Biological Station, Michigan, USA - KBS C3-3 metaG | ecosystem: Host-associated > Plants > Roots > Rhizosphere > Soil ... | reverse complement strand
TTCAACTAAAAAACCTTCCTGCCGAATTGCAAAATAAGATTAGCAGGGCATTAGACGATTATCAAAAAGGACGATACATTACTCGTGAACAAATGAAACAAAAAGTTGATCAATGGCTTTCCAATTAGTATGGACTGCGGAAGCAGAAAATGATTTCAAGAATATCATTTTTTACCTCAAAGAAAATTGGTCGCTCAAATCTTCTCAAAAATTTATTGACCGAACCTACAATAAATTGGAAAAACTTCTGATATTGCCTTCCATCGGACGCCCAACATCACAAAAAGGAATATTTATTTATAGTTTGGATCGTAAAAATGCAATCTTTTTTTCATTGGAAGAAAATTATCTGATCTTACTAAGTATATATCCTTACAAAAAAGATATTAGCAGAAGTAAATATTATTAATCTCATATTCTTATCGTACGAAATCAAACAAGGTAGCCGTAAAAACGCCCCTCTCCCTTTTCTTAAAAATCGCTTTCCAGTTTCCATTATATCTTAACAAAGACGGCACTAATAAATCACCTACTTTCGTCATTTGAACTTCCATATCTACTTTAAAATCATAAACCCCGGCATCATAACTTAATAAATAATTTCTTGCTACAATTTCAAAAGTTTTTTCATTAAACCATGTAGTCATTTCATTGATTACTACACTGCTTTCCTTACCTTTTTTTACTTTAACAGTAAACACATAACATGGAATGGAATTATATTCCTTGACATCAATACTCATATCATATTTATCGGCCATTGACTCATCAAAAATGGGCGTTTTATTGCTGATGAACGGAAGGCCGTTTATTTTTTTCCCGGGATTAAAAAACAGCATCTTTAATTGCTCTTTATGCTTGTCCATGCCGCTCAAGCCATTTGTGGAAAATTCACTTCCTTTTACAATATTAGTTTCGCCACACACGGAATCTTTTGTAAAAAACAAACCTGCATACATCCTGGCAGTGTAATAATTAAAATTGCCTTCGTCGTCATACATGTTGCCAGTAACAGCTTCATTTAATGTTTCCATTTTTCTGCAGTTCCTCGTTCTTATCTGTTTGGTTTTACTGCGTAAAGAAGCCAGGTTATTTCCATTTTCATCCAACATTCTAATGTCATTCAAAGCAGTATATCCAATGATTCTCAAATTTCGAAATGCTTTGTAAAATGTAGTGTCATTTTTTACCCTGTCTATGAAAGCAGATACATCCAGTTTGTTGTTGACTACAATTTCAGAAAGGGTAACATAATGATCATTTACTTTAACAGTAGTATTATTTTTCTGTTGCGCAAAAAGGCAGGCAGGCGCCATCAACAGAACGGTAAGCGTAAAAAACCTTTGCACCATGCGACAAAAATAGTTCTTAAAATGTTGAAGAAAATGTAAATGAAGGCGTAAAAAATGGGAATGAAGATGTGTATCCAGCAGGCCTCATAACCAATGATGCTAAAAAAAGTTATTTGCTAAAAGTCATCCTGTAATCAACCGAAACTTTTCCTTTAGAAATGTCGCTCAGCTTCCGTTTGAGTAAATTCTTTTTTAGCGGCTTTAAATAATCAATAAAAAGTTTCCCTTCAATATGATCATATTCATGAAGAATCACGCGCGCCGAAATACCAACAAAAGTGTTGGTATGCTCGACAAAATTTTCATCAAAAAAATGAATGGTTACGCTTTCTTTCCTGAAAATATCCTCCCTTATTTTTGGTATGCTGAGACAACCCTCATTGTAAGCCCAATCATCACCCTCTGTTTCTTTAACCTTTGCATTTATAAAAACACCTTTATAGCCATTATCTCCGGGGTAATTATCTTTTTCATCTTCTTCCAGGTTTTCAATAATCTGTACACTATCCATTACAAATAAACGAATATCTTTATTCACCTGTGGAGCAGCCAAACCCACGCCCTTACTGTTATACATAGTCTCCCACATATCTTCAATCAACTTTTGTAAACCGGGGTAATCAGGAGAAATTTCTGTGCCCACTTTTCTTAAAATGGGATTGCCATACGCTACTATCGGAAGAACCATGAATTATTAAATTATGAATTATTGAATTATTGAGCGCAAATTTAAGCGTTTTATACTATTTTTTTGAATCGTGAGGCTGCAAGCCGAACGGCACATAACACACGGAGAAGTGATGAAAATATTTTTCAAATAAAATTTTATTTTTCCAAAACCTAAATTCTTGCTTAAAAAGAAACACTCCCCATATATTCCTGCAACATAATGGTGGCCGCTATTTCATCAACTGTCCTTTTATTTCTGCGATCTTTTTTCTTCATTCCCATATCTATCATGGCCTGTTTGGCCATCTTGGAAGTATATCTTTCATCTACTTTTTTAATGGGAATTTGTGGAAATTCTTTTTCTAATCTTTTAATAATTTGTTTTACCAGAGGCGTTGCGTGCGTATCTGAATCATCTAAATTTTTTGGCTCGCCGATAACAATTAATTCAACACTTTCCTGCAAAAAATATCTCTTCAAAAAAGAAATTAATTCGTGCGAATCAACAGTTGTTAATCCGGTTGCAATAATTTGTAAAGGGTCTGTAACGGCAATGCCTGTACGCTTTAATCCATAATCTATGCAGAGAATTCGGGGCATTGGGGAAAGTTAAATATAATTAGTTGATTGGTTAATTAGTTGATTAGGATTTCAAGTTATTTGTTGTTTTACTGATTACTCATACCTGATGCCTGACACCTAATTCCTCATAAATATATCCAACAATACCAGCACGCAAAAAGCCACAGAAGCAATTCCATTCGAACTAAAAAATGCCTTATTCACTTTCGACAAATCTTTTGGCTTTACAAGTGTATGCTGATAGATTAAGAAGAAGGCAAATGCAGCAGCGCCCGCCCAAAAAAACCATGAGAAATGGCCAAGAAATCCGGCAGCAATAATAGATGCTGCTGATAAAAAATGCAGGTATTCACTAACTTTCAGTGCTTTTTTTGTTCCCAGCCACGAAGGAATTGAAAACAAATTATGTTCTTTATCAAACTCTTCATCCTGCAATGCATAAATAATATCGAAACCGCTTACCCAAAATAAAACAGACAGAGAAAATAAAACAGGCACCAAAGCAAATTGCCCTGTAACAGCTATATAAGCGCCAATCGGCGAAAGGCTCAAACCCAATCCCAGCACAAGATGGCAGAGAGGCGTAAATCTTTTTGTATAGCTATAAAAAAGAATAACAAATAATGCCACTGGCGCTAAAACCAAACAAAGTATATTAATAAAATAAGTAGTAATAATAAATGCAGCGCAATTAAATACCACAAAAATCATCGCATTTTTTTTAGAAATGATTCCACCGGGAATTTCACGGATAGCAGTCCTTGGATTTTTCGCATCGTACTCTGCATCAAGCCAGCGATTGAAAGCCATTGCTGCGCTTCGCGCAAATACCATACACAGAATTACCAATGCGAAAAGCCGCCACCACGGGCGGTTTAATTGATAATTAATTATTTTTAATCCATAAAAAAAACCAATCAATGCAAATGGCATTGCAAAAATGGTATGCGCGAATTTTACAAGGGATAAATAATTTTTGACACTCACACCAAAAGAATTTTTTGATGTAAATGATTTTGATTCTATGTTTCTTATGCTACTTTCCATTAATTAGTTTTATTATTTCTCCTTTAAAGTTAGAGAGCTTTTTACCGCTTCCCACAAAACTATTCCTGCCGCAACTGAGATATTCAAAGAATGTTTCATGCCAAACTGAGGAATTTCAACACATCCATCGCACAATGAAATTATTTCCTCTTCTACCCCACTCACTTCATTGCCAAAAATAAATGCAATTTTATCAGCGGATAAATCAGCAATATTTTCTAATGAAATACTATCTGAAACCTGCTCTACCGCAAACACTTTGTATCCATCTTTTTTCAAATGCTCAATCGCTTCTTTGGTTGTTTCAAAATAGCTCCAATCTACCGAATCCTGCGCGCCCAGCGCGGTTTTGGTGATTTCTTTGTGTGGTGGCCTGGCGGTATAACCGGTCATAAATATGGATTCAATTAAAAATGCATCAGCGGTACGAAACACACTGCCCACATTGTAAGCGCTACGGATATTTTCCAAAACTGCAATCACAGGATTCTTCTCAGATTCTTTAAATTCATCCACAGATTTCCGGTTCAATTCTTCCATTCTAAGTTTTCTCATCAAAAGAATATTAATTGGCAAAAATAGTTTAATTAGCTAATTAGCTAATGTGCTAATGTGAAAATGAGAATTCGGATTTGTTTAGTGGAATAACCCCAAAGCGCGTCCCTCTCCTTTTGGAGAGGGGTTGGGGTGAGGCGAAGAAATATTTCCAAAAAGAATAGAAATATTTCTTACTTTCGTAAAAAGTGTGTCTATGAATACAATCAGAGCAAAGGAGCCTTCAAGTATTTTGACGAAATATCAGAAATCTTTCAATGATAATATAACGCTTGTTGCGGCTTCAAAGAAAGGATTATTGCCACAGGCTGTGTTTGACTTCATTTCACTTTCTGATTTTTCGTTTCCTCATGTGGAGAAAATGCTTAACAAAACAATTAAAACTTTTACTTCTTATAAAAAAAATAAAACGCCCTTAGACCCTGTTTTAAGTGAAAAATTGTTGAAATTCTTTTCATTGTATAATAAAGGGCAAAGCGTATTTGGAAGTATTGACGAATTTAATAAATGGCTTGCTGAGCCTTCATTTGGATTAGGAAACACGATTCCACAAGACCTGCTGGATACGATTACCGGCATTCAACTGGTTTCTGAAGAACTCACCAGAATAGAATACGGAGACCTTGCTTAAATATGATAGTTTACAGAATTTCCCTTGCAAAATATTCAACGAAACTCATAGCTTCAGGGAATCCTGCAAGATGGAACCCAAAAGACACGAAAGTTATTTACACAGCCGAATCAAAAGCGCTTGCCTGTTTGGAAAATGTGGTTCATAGAAATTCAAGAGGTTTGCAGAAAAATTTCAGGCAAATGAATATTGCAATACCTGACGAAATTGAAATGGAAGAAATTAAATTAACTGATTTAAAAACAGATTGGAAAGAATTCGCAAGAATGCCTTATACACAATCAATCGGAGATGAATGGATAAGAACTGGCAAAACGGCTGTTTTAAAAGTTCCGTCAGCGATAGTTCCTGGAGATTCAAATTATTTGTTAAACCCCGCACATAAAGATTTTTCTAAAATAAAACTTTTAAAAACACTACCCTTTCAATTTGACAGCAGGATTAAAATGTGAAAATGTGCTAATTTGCTGATGTGATAGTTAAAAAATTGTAGAACAATAATAATGGGAAAAAATCAAAGAATAAAAAATACAAAAATAGGAATGTGCGTTATTCGTTGGTTTACTGTAGTAGAGGCATACACAATTCACGATTCACCATTCACAATTCCTAATTCCTAATTCTTAATTGACAAATGGCCGCAGCAGATACTCCTTTAATGAAACAGCATAATGCCATCAAGGCAAAATATCCTGATGCGATTTTGCTTTTTCGTGTAGGTGATTTTTATGAAACTTTTGGGCAGGATGCCATCACTGCGTCGCGTGTTTTAGGAATTACTTTAACCAAAAGAAACAGCGCTTCTGCCACCGCTTTGGAGCTTGCAGGATTCCCACATCATGCATTAGATACTTATTTACACAAACTGGTAAAAGCCGGTTTTCGCGTGGCAATCTGCGACCAACTTGAAGACCCGAGACAAGCGAAAGGAATCGTAAAGCGCGGCGTTACAGAATTGATAACGCCTGGAGTAGCTACCAACGATAAATTGCTGGAGCATAATCAGAATAATTTTTTATGCGGCATTCATCTCCTTGATGAAAAAGTGGGCATTTCTTTTTTGGATATTTCTACCGGAGAATTTTTTATTGCCGAAGGCGATAAAGAATATGCCGATAAATTATTGCAAAGCCTCAATCCGGCTGAAGTAATTTTTCAGCGCAACCAGCAAAAGAATTTTAAAAATTACTTCGGGAGTAAATTTTATACTTACACGCTTGATGAATGGATTTTTTCTGAGCAATATGCGCACGAAACTTTATTAAAACATTTCGGAACTCAAAGCCTCAAAGGTTTTGGCGTAGAAAATATGAAAGTGGGAATTGTTGCCGCAGGCGCTATTCTGCATTATTTAAAAGATACCGAACATCCTAATCTACAGCACATTACTTCATTGCAAAGAATTGATAAAGGAGATTATTTGTGGATGGATAGATTTACGATTCGGAACCTCGAATTAATGAGCAGAGCAGATAATAATAATTCATTATTAAAAGTTTTGGATAATACCGTTTCCCCAATGGGCGCACGATTGCTGAAACGCTGGATGTTATTGCCTCTCACTGAGATTAGTAAAATTGAAGAGCGGCAGAATTTAGTTGAATATTTTATCAAATCGCCGGAAGAAAAAACAAAGATTGGACAAAACATAAAGCAGACCGGCGATATAGAAAGATTGGTAAGTAAAATTCCATTAAAGAAAATAAATCCACGTGAAGTATTGCAAATAGGCAAAGGATTAAAACTAACTGCACAGATAAAAGAGTGGTGCGATATTTCTTCCAACGAATATTTAAAAAGGCTCGGCGATTCACTAAATCCGTGTAAGTATATTGCCGATAAAATTTTTAAAGAAATCATAGAAAACCCGCCGATAGCGGTTTCTAAAGGAAATATAATTGCAAAAGGCGTAAACGAAGAATTAGATGATTTAAAAAGTATAGTTACCAACGCTAAAGAATATTTGCTAAAACTTCAGCACAAAGAAATTGAGCGCACAGGAATTTCTTCTTTAAAAATCGGGTTTAATAATGTGTTTGGATATTATCTTGAAGTAACCAACACGCATAAAGATAAGGTTCCTGAAAACTGGATAAGAAAGCAAACGCTTACCAATGCGGAAAGATATATTACGCCGGAGCTAAAAGAATATGAAGAAAAAATAACCGGCGCTGAGGATAAAATTCTTCAGCAGGAGCAGGATATTTTTGAACAATTACTAAATGAATTGCAGGATTACATTGCGCCCATGCAAATGAATGGCCATGTGCTTGCTGTATTGGATTGTATAATTTGCTTTGCTAATAATGCTTTACATTTTAAATACAAAAAGCCTGCAATGCACACGGGGCTTGAGCTTGATTTGAAAGCCAGCCGCCATCCGGTGATTGAAAGAAATTTACCGCAAGGCGAAAGTTATATCGAAAATGATATTTTTTTAGATCCACAATCACAGCAGGTAATTATTTTGACCGGGCCAAACATGAGTGGTAAAAGCGCCATCCTTCGCCAGGCTGCGTTGATTACTCTAATGGCTCACATGGGAAGTTTTGTTCCTGCCGAAGAAGCAAGAATCCCCCAGACAGATAAAATTTTTACAAGAGTTGGCGCCAGTGATAATTTAACAAGCGGCGAAAGTACTTTTATGGTAGAGATGAATGAAACTGCGAGTATTATCAACAACATCAGCCCGCGAAGTTTAATTCTGCTGGATGAAATTGGGCGTGGTACTTCCACTTATGATGGCATTTCTATTGCATGGAGTATTGTTGAATATCTTCATCATTCTGCTAATGCACCAAAGACTTTATTTGCCACGCATTACCATGAACTTAATGAACTGGAAAATAAATTTGAGCGCGTAAAAAACTTCCACATCACCAATAAAGAAGCCGGAAATAAAATTATTTTTTTAAGAAAGTTAGTACCCGGCGGCAGCATTCACAGCTTTGGTATTCATGTAGCAAAAATGGCGGGAATGCCGCCATCGCTCATTGACAGGGCAAATGAAATTTTAAAACAATTAGAAACAAAACATGTTGATGATACAGAGGATGAAGAAGTTTCTGCGAATGAAACATTAAAAAAGAATAAAAAAAGTATTAAGGAGAATCTTCGCCAGTTGAATGCACCTCAGATGCAGTTGAGTATTTTTGATGCACATTCACAAGCGTTTGAAGATATTCGTAAAATCCTGGAAGCCGTTGATATCAACCGTTTAACGCCGGTTGAGGCGTTGTTGAAATTGCAGGAGATAAAAGGAATGGTAAAATAGTTGTTGAATTGTTGGATTGTTAAAGAGCAACTAACCAATCAAACAACCCAGGCTTTAAAAAATTGCAATATCGGGTTAATATCATATTAACTTGACCGACGACAGTAAACAAACAAAAAACAGGTATTTTTATTTTAATATCTCCCCACCATTAATCTTCGGCTGGATATAATCCTCTTTCAAAACATTTAAAGGCAACATAAATGTTGCCTTTAAATGTTTTCAGGTTCTTCAATAATAATCTAAAAATGGTAGTTTTTATAAAAAGGAACCCTTAATAATTCATAAAAATTGGAATAAACCGTTAAGATATTGGACTGTAAAATGAAGTTATTTCAATTTCCTTCACGTTAATAATTGCAAAAATGTTGCCAAAAATGGACAATCCAATAAAGTACTAATAACCAAGTTAATAAAAAGTGTATAAAAATATTATTTAACCTGATAATTTTTTTGTGACACTTGAAAAGTTTTGAATGCTTTTGTGTTAGCGCTGGTTTATTTGAGATTTTCCGGCTGTTTATCGTGAAACTTCCCGTTTAAAGTATTTATGAAAAAACATCAGTTGATAGCCAATAGAATTGCTCCAATACGTCCAGTTATGTGTTCCGCTTCTTTCGGTATAATCGTGTGGGATTTTCATTTCGAGCAATTCTTCATTTAATAATCTGTTGGTTGCAATAAAAGGATCGCTGATTCCACAATCGAAAATAATCGCAGGTATTTGCTTCGGCTCTTTCTTTACAAGATTCACAACAGAGTAAGCCTGGAAGTTTCGGTTATTCAATGTATCGCCCAAAACACGGGTAAGCTCATAACTATTTTTCCAGGGTACCAGATTTTGAACGCCGCTCATACTCCCGGCAGCTCCAAAAATATCGGCATGTTTCCAGGCAATGGCTAATGCGCCCTGCCCTCCCATGCTCAATCCCGTGATGGCGCGCTGATTCCTCTGCGCAATCGTATGATATGCTGAATCAATGTAGTGAGGAACTTCCAAACCAATATAGCTTTCATACCTGATGCTACTGTCAACGGGACTATCCACATACCAACTATTGTAATGGCCATCGGGGCAAACGATAATTAGTTGAAATTCATCAGCATAATCTTTTATAGAAGGAACTTTTTTTATCCAATCAGAATAATTCCCACTATATCCATGTAAAAGATAAACTACCGGAAATTGTTTGTTTACTTGTGTGTAAGAATCGGGGAATACGATTACGCATTTTGAACTCTTGTGCATCGAATTGCTATAAATATTTACGGTATCAACAGAGGCCGCTTTTATAACATTAGCCAGAAAAAAGGCAGATAGAAAGAAGAATAACTTTTTATATTTTTTCATCGAAGGGGGAAAAATTATTGTAGGCACAAGGCATGCCTTGTGCCTACAATAACTGTTATTTTAAATTCATTGATTGAATAATCTTGTCTATTTTCCCGTCCAGCATTTTTTGTGTTTTATCAAAATCTGCCACGTTATTCAAAGGTGCATTAACACTAAAATAAAATTTAATTTTGGGTTCTGTGCCGCTCGGCCTCGCAGAAATTTTGGTGCCATCTTCCATCATGAATTGTAAGACATTACTTTTTGGTAAATCAATTTTTTGGATTTCGCCTGTGGCAAGATTTTTCTTTTGTTGAGTTTGATAATCCAGTAATTCTTTCACTTTACTTCCTGCGATTTCAGCAGGTGGATTATCGCGATAGCCCTGCATCATTTCCGCTATTTCTTTGCTGCCGTTCATTCCTTTTTTTGTAAGAGAAATCAACTTTTCATAATAGAAGCCATTTTGCACATACAGATCCATTAGTTTTTCAAACAAAGTACGTCCTTTATCTTTTTCCACCGCCGCCATTTCACAAATCATTGCTACAGCACTTACTGCATCCTTATCACGAACTTTATCGCCAATCATTAATCCAAAACTTTCTTCCCCTCCTACCACATAATTTTCCTTATTTTCTTTCTCCCGAATTAATTCCGCAATCCATTTAAAGCCAGTGAGCACATTATAACAACTGATATTACTCTTCGCAGCTATTACATCAATCATGTCGGTTGTTACAATAGTTTTCACTACCATATCATTAGGCTTGGCCACTCCCTTATTTTTCCTGGCTTCGATGATATAATTAAACACAAGCAATGCGGTTTGATTTCCATTCAATAAAACCCAATTACCATGATTGTCTTTAACGCCAACCCCTACCCTGTCTGCATCGGGATCGGTTCCCAATAAAATATCGGCGTCTAATTCTTTTGCCTTCTTTAAGCCAATGCTCATCGTTTCTTTTTCTTCCGGGTTAGGATAAACGACTGTGGGGAAATTGCCATCAGGCGTTTCCTGCTCTTTTACAACATGTACATTACTAAACCCAAACGCTGCCAGCGCCTTTGGCACAAGCATTATCCCGGTTCCATGAATGGGTGTATAAACTATTTTAAGATCGTGCTGCCTTATGCAGGCGTCCGGATTTACACTTAAACTTTTTACCATTTGCAGATAGGCGTCATCCGTATCCTTTCCAATGATCTTTATATTATTTTCGTTACCACTCCACTTTACATCATCAAGGCTTTTTATTTTCTCTACCTCCGTGATAACATTTTTATCGTGCGGTGGCACCAGTTGGCCACCATCTTTCCAATACGCTTTGTAGCCATTATACTCTTTGGGATTATGTGATGCGGTGATAACCAGCCCACCCTGGCATCCCAAACTTCTGATAGCAAAACTAAGTTCCGGCGTAGGGCGAATGGATTCAAATAAATAAGCAGTGATGCCATTAGCCGCAAAAATGTTGGCAGCTATTTCGGCGAAATGCCTGCTGTTGTTCCGGACATCATGAGCGATGGCCACCTTTACCTGCGGGAAACTTTTATTTAAATAATTGGCGTAGCCTTGTGTAGCCATGCCCACGGTATATTTATTCATTCTGTTAGTTCCAACACCCATTATGCCGCGAAGGCCGCCGGTGCCGAATTCCAGGTCTTTATAGAAAGCATCTTCTAACTGTGCCGGATCGTCTTTTTGTAGCTGGCGAATTTCATTTTTCGCGGCGTCGTCATAATTGCCGGACAGCCAATCGTTTATTTTGTTTTCAGTTTTTATGTCCATAAAATAATTTTTTTACAATTTAAAGATATTTTTTTTGATTTATTTCAAGCCACGAATATACTTTACCCGTATTTTTGTTTGATGTGTTTTATACTAACCCGGAAAATAATTATTTTTCTTTTACCCCTGACTATTTGTTTTTTAAGTACGCCAAAAATTTATTCACAGATTACTTTCAAAAATGATATTAAAGTTGCTAACGAAGTACCTCAGGTTCGATGGAAGAGCAACGCTAAATTTATTGAAGATGAGAAAAATTTGCGAGATACATTTCGTACTTACCCCTATAACAAAAGTAGGGTAAGGCTGGTAACGGCCGCGAATATAATCGGATATGGAGGAACGTTGATAGCCTTAAATGCTTTGTGGTATGCAAAGTACCCGCGTTCATCGTTTCACTTTTTCAATGACAATAACGAATGGTTGCAAATGGATAAAGCAGGCCACACGTATAGCGCTTACACCGAAAGCAGGGCGACAATGGAAATGTGGCGATGGGCAGGACTGTCCCGCAAGCAAAGTATATGGATTGGCGGATTAAGCGGAGTTGCTTACCAATCCATCATTGAAGTGCTTGATGGATTTTCTTCACAATATGGTTTTAGTCCTGGGGATTTTACAGCTAACATATTGGGCTCTGCAACTTTCATTTCGCAGGAACTCGCCTGGAATCAGCAAAAAATAAAATTGAAATTTTCTTTTCATAGAAAAAATTACGGAGAACCTGACCTGAATTCCAGGGCTGATGATCTTTATGGCAACTCAGAAGCAGAAAGGTTCATAAAAGATTATAACGGTCAAACTTATTGGGCAAGCGCCAATATTCAATCTTTTTTCCCTGAAACAAAATTACCACGGTGGCTTAATATTTCTGTGGGCTATGGCGCAGACGGAATGTTTGGCGGAACAAAAAATATTGGGTATGATGAAAATGGGAATGAAATATTTAACCGAACGGATATCAAGCGTTACAGGCAGTGGTATCTTTCACCGGATATTGATTTCAGCAGGATAAAAACCAATAAGCAGGCATTAAAAGTTTTATTCTTTGTTTTGGATTGTTTTAAATTTCCTGCACCTACATTAGAATTTTCCAACGGAAGTTTTAAGGGGCGTTGGATTGTGTTTTGAGAAGAGAAGATGGACAACCGACCACAGACTACCGACGACGATTAATAACCAGCAGGCAAACAAAAAACCAACATTTGTATTTTGTAGTCTCATACCTCATAACTCATACCCCTTACCTGATACCTGGTACTTTCTAAACCATGTCATTTGTCTCTTAGCATAATGTCGCGTATTTTTTTTGATATCGTCAACTGCTTTTTCCAGAGAAATTTTTCCTTCAAAATAATCGAACAATTCTTTATAACCCACTGTTTGCAATGCATTCAGATGTCTAACAGGAAATAGACCTTCGGCTTCTTTTAATAAACCATCTTCCATCATTTTATCTACACGATGATTAATATTATCGTAAAGTTGCTGGCGCGGAAGTTCCAGTAAAATATTTTTTATTTCAAAATCACGTTTTTCTTTTTTTCCGGAATGAAAACTAAGAATTGATTTTCCGGTAGAAAGTTTTATTTCCAATGCGCGCAAGATTCGTTGAGGATTTTGCCTTTCTCCTTTTGAAAAAAAATCAGGATCCTCTTTTCTAATTTCATCTTGCAGCCATCCAAAGCCTTTAATTTTATATTGCTCAATTATTTCGTCTCTGACATTACTATTCACTTCAGGAATTTCGTCCAATCCTTTACTAAATGCCTTTATATACAAACCTGTTCCGCCAACCATAATCACCGTATCATTATTTTCAAATAATTTACCGGCCGTTTTTAATGCGTATTCTTCAAAGACTTTGACATCTACCTCGTCGTGAATGGAATGAGAATTGATAAAATAATGCGGTACTTTTTCGAGCTGTTCTTTGGAAGGTTTGGCTACGCCGATATTTAATTCTTTGAAACATTGGCGGCTATCAGCAGAAATAATTGAAGAATTATATTTAAGCGCTAATTCAATTCCGTAATTGGTTTTGCCCACTGCGGTTGGTCCGGAAACTATAATACAGGTTTTCTTATTCATATTCATTGCAGAAGGGCTTATAAAGAGCCGTGCAAATAATTATCAGATCTCGGGGTCCGGTTCTGTTTCTGTTTCTTCTTCAGTAGTCTCAATTTCATCGCCTTCTTCCCCAAAGCCATCAGCAAGTATTTCAGTATTCAAATCGTATTTCTCCTCAATCTCAGAAAGTTTTTCACTTATGATGCCCTTTGTGCCGTACTGGCTCGGGGCTATCCCTTCGCTGCGAATGCAGGAGGGATATATAAGATTGGCATTTTCTTCCTTGTTTACATTAATCAGCTCAAGCAGGAAAGTCCAGTTTTTATGAAAGTCATAGACATAAACAAATTTTTGATTAGGTTCCCGAATCTCAGTTCCTACCAATGTTTCGGTCATTATTAAGGGCTCTGCTTTATAGACTTTATCATACTTCTCAAGTGAAATTTCTTTGCCGCGTTGCCAGTTATCATTGCTTCTAAAAAAGGTAGCATGATGCTTATTATCAAACTCAAAACATTTCAATATGGTATTGTGAAGATCCAGAAAGCTTTGAGTATGTTTAATCACCATATCGCGATAAACGCTGTCATCTTCTTCCCAATAAATCCTGAATTTTAATATTGCCATATCACGAAATTACGGCTAAGTTTTCAATAAAAATATTTGAAAAATTTTTAGGGTGCATTTTCAAATTGTTCCCATTGGTGGTGACATCAACCGGGGCAGCCCGCCGTGGGCGGTGTCTCACCGCTCACCAAAAAATTTTAGAAATTTAATTTAGAATAATTGCTTAATTTATTTACCAACTTTTAAATCTTTTGCAACTTTTACCATGTATTCAAAAGCAGCGTCATATTGATTGGGGATGTCGCCATCCAAAATAGCTTCCCGGACAGCATTTTTTATTTCGCCGACTACTCTTGAAGGAGGCAATCCAAATTCTTTCATTATAATTTCGCCGGTAATCGGAGGTTGCCAGTTGCGCAAATGATCAGATGCTTCTACTTCTTTTAGCCGTTTTTCCACCATCTCAAAATTGGCAAGAAAACGCTGTACTTTTTGTTTATTTTTCGAAGTAATATCCGCCTTGCAAAGTGTCATCAGGTTTTCAATATCGTCGCCCGCGTCAAAAAGCAATCTTCGTATAGCCGAGTCCGTTATATTTTCTTTGGTAAGGCTGATAGGCCGGAGATGCAGTTCCACCATCTTCCGCACAAATTTCATCTTATCATGTTGCGGCAGTTTTAATTGAGCAAATATTTTTGGCACCATACGCCCTCCTATTACTTCATGTCCGTGAAAAGTCCATCCATGGCCTTCTTCAAATCTTTTGGTGGCAGGTTTTGCAATGTCGTGCAAAATAGCGGCCCAACG
>Ga0070660_100001804_pt1 | contig 14692 bp, 11 predicted proteins | sample KBSC33metaG_FD_64670 | JGI IMG/M metagenome (GOLD analysis project Ga0070660, IMG submission 64670) | Corn rhizosphere microbial communities from Kellogg Biological Station, Michigan, USA - KBS C3-3 metaG | ecosystem: Host-associated > Plants > Roots > Rhizosphere > Soil ... | reverse complement strand
GCCTCGATCGCGCGATTGTCGCCCGACGCCTCGCCCGTGCCCATCATCGCCTTGCCCATCTCGCTCATCACCGAGCGGACGTCGGCGAAGTCGAGATTGATCAGGCCGGGCATGACCATCAGGTCGGTGATGCCACGCACGCCCTGCTGCAGCACCTGATCCGCCATCAGGAACGCTTCCTTGAAGGTCGTGTTCGGGTTGGCGATCAGGAACAGATTCTGGTTCGGGATCACGATCAGCGTGTCGACGTGCTTCTGCAGCTCGGCGATGCCGGCATCGGCGGAGCGCATCCGGCGCGAGCCTTCGAAGCTGAACGGCTTGGTCACGACACCGACGGTGAGGATGCCCTTTTCGCGCGCTGCCTTGGCGATGACCGGTGCGGCGCCGGTGCCCGTGCCGCCGCCCATGCCCGCGGCGATGAAGCACATATGCGCGCCCTCGAGCGCCTTTTCGACATGCTCCATCGTCTCTTCGGCGGCGGCGCGGCCGATTTCGGGACGCGAGCCGGCACCCAGGCCTTGCGTGATCTTGATGCCGAGCTGGATGCGGCTTTCCGCCGGCGAGGCGTTGAGCGCCTGCGCGTCGGTGTTGGCGACGATGAAATCGACCCCCTGAACCTCCGACGCGATCATATTCGCGATGGCGTTTCCGCCTGCGCCGCCCACACCGATCACACTGATCCGCGGCTTCAATTCATCGACCTCGGGCCGGAGAAATTCGATTGCCATTTCAGTCTCCATTCACGAGCGGAACGCCGCTTTGAGGCAGAGTGCCTCAAGTGATTCGCGGGCGCGAGTGCTTTTTAGGGTTAACGCCATCTTTTCCTGTTGATCGTTTCCAAAAAGACTCTGTTTCACGCGGGTTAGGCGCGCATCCTAATAACCACTGCGGACAGCCGCGATCAGCCGCTGCACCATGCCCGCCGGCGACATGCGCACGACCTGTTGCGGGCCGGGCGGCGGGCCGAGATCGATCGGGTCGGATGCGGCATAAAGAACGAGGCCCGAAAGCGTCGCGAAACTCATGCCCGAATGCGCCTCGGGCATGCCGATCAGACCGCGTGGGCGCCCGACGCGGACCGAACGGCCGAGCACGCCCTGCGCATAATCGGCGATCCCCTTCAATTCGGCGCCGCCGCCAGTCAATACCAGCCGGCGCGCGATCGGGCCGGTGAAGCCTAAATCCTTCAACGCCTGCTCGATCGCGGCGAACCAATGTTCGAGCCGGACGCGGATCACCGAGATGAGCTGCGCGCGGCTGATGCGCAAAGGCTCCGCGCCGTCGGGACCGCCCGCAACCTCGATCATCTCGTGATTGTCGCGGGGGCTCGTCTGGGCCGAGCCGTGGAAGCATTTGAGCCGCTCGGCCTGCGCGCGGCGCATGCCGAAGGTCGAGGCGATATCGTCGGTGATCTCGCCCGCGCCGATCGGCAGCGAGGCGAGGCCCACGAGCAGGCCGCCCGCGAACAGCGACACGTTGGTCACGCCCGCGCCCAGTTCGACCAAGGCGACGCCGAGCTCGCGTTCCTCTTCGGACAGGCAGGCCATCGCGGTTGCGATCGGCGAGGCGACGATCGATTTGACCGCGAGGTGCGCGGAGCGGACGCACAGGTCGAGATTGCGCACGGGCGAGGGATCCGCCGAGACGACATGGATATCCACGCCAAGCTTCTCAGCATGGAGGCCGAGCGGCTGGCGCACGCCGTTCAATCCGTCGAGCGTATAGAGTGCGGGCTGCGCGTGGAGGACGAGCCGCCCTTCCGGATCGATCGAATTGCGGCCCGCATGAAGCAACTCGTCGATGTCGCGCTGCTCGATCCGCTGGCCGCCAAGCGCGACCTCGACCGAGGCGACGTCGCTATAGAGGCCGCCCGCCGAGAAACTGACCCACACTTCCTCGATATTGGTGCGCGCGATCCGTTCCGCCTGCTCGACTGCTTCGCGCACCGCATGTTCGGTGCGCTCCATATCGGTGATGAAGCCATGCTTGACGCCGCGGCTCTCGCGCTGGCCCGTGCCGAGCACCTGCAGCCCGCCCTCGGCCGGCTGCGCGATCAGCGCAGCGACCTTGGACGAGCCGATATCGACGGCTGTGATCAATCCTTCCGAACGCGGTTGCGCCATTCCCCCCTTGCCCCCTAGGTCGGCGTCGACATGTTGGTATTGGCGTTCGGATCCACCACCGGCGGCGGGGTCGGATCCTTGATCCGCTCGCCCGGATCGGACGAGGTGCGCACGACCATCCGCGCCGGATCACGCATGTCGATATGGACATAGCCCTGGCCGAGCAAGCGCGCTTCCTGGTCCTTCCTGGCGAAGGTCGCGAGCGCCTGGGTCGCGGCATCGTCGCCCTCGGGCAGCGCCAGCGTCTCGCCCGACTGGAAGCGCAGGTCCCAGCGGCGCTGTCCGACCCAGGTCGCGCCCTCGATCAATTGCTTGAGCGGCGCCTGGCTGGCGATCAGCGCGTGAAGCTGCCCGATATGCGCCTCGACCCCGTCGCCGATCACGAGCGGGAGCGAGACGGGCATCGTGTGCGGATCGACCGCGGAGAGGACATGGCCCTTGTCGTCGATCAGATAGAGCTGCTGGTTGCGCTGGAGCACCGCCGCTGGCACGCGCTCGACCAGGTCGATCGCCAGCGTATCGGGCAGGCGGCGTGAGACGCGCGCATCCTCGATCCAGCCGAGCTGAAGCAATTGCGCGCGCAGCTGCGTGAGATCGACCAAAGGCATATCCTGGCCATGCGCTTCGGACACGATCCGGTAGACGGTGTCGCGATCGACCTGCTTGAGGCCGGTGAGCTGGATATTGTGGACGACGAAGCCCATCCGGCCGAGCCCATGCGCGGTGGCCATGCCCGTCATCTGCGGCACGCCCATCGCGACCAGCCCGCCGATCACGGCGCCGGCGGCGATCAGGCCGAACGACCAGTTGCGCAGGCGCCGCGCCAGCCCTTCGGGCAGCGGCAGGCGCGGCAGGAAGCCGCCGCCGGTCTTCGCGGGTGGACGCCGCCGCGCCGCGGGCTTGGCGCGCGCCGGGCTGCCGCGACCGCCGCGCGTCGTGACCTGGGCACGCGCGCGGCTCACTTCAACGCCTCGTCGATGATCGTCTGGACCAGCCCCTCATAGGTCATGCCGACCAGCTTCGCCTGTTCGGGGACAAGGCTCAAGGGGGTCATGCCCGGCTGGGTATTCACTTCGAGCAGATAGAGGCCGTCGATGCCCTGTTCGTCATCCCAACGGAAGTCGGAGCGCGACGTGCCCTTGCAGCCAAGCAGGCGATGCGCGCGCAACGCCATGTCGAGGCAGGCGTCGGCGATGTCGGCCGGAATGTCCGCGGGGCAGACATGCTGGGTCATGCCGTCGGTATATTTGGCATCATAATCGTAGAAGCCGCTCTTGGGCTTCAATTCGGTGACGCCGAGCGCCCGATCGCCGACCACGGCGGTGGTGAGCTCGCGCCCCCGTATGAAAGGTTCGGCGAGAAGCTCGTCGAAATGCGCCCACGGCCCTTCGACATCGCGACCGATCGGATTGCCGTAATTGCCGGCTTCGGTGACGATCGCGACGCCGACCGAGGAGCCCTCGTTGACCGGCTTGACCACATAAGGCCGCGGCATCGGATCGCGTTCGAACAGGCTGGCCGACTTGACGATCTGCCCGCCGGGCATGCGGATGCCGTGCGGCACCAATTCATTCTTGGTGAGCTGTTTGTCGATCGCGATCACCGAGGTGGCGAGGCCCGAATGGGTATATTTGATCCCCATCAGGTCGAGCATCCCCTGGATCGTCCCGTCCTCGCCAGGCGAGCCGTGGAGCGCGTTGAACACGACGTCGGGCCTGGCCTCGTGCAGGCGCAGCGCAACGTCGCGGTCCATGTCGATCCGCGTGACGCGATGACCCAAGGCCTCGCACGCCTTGGCGACGCCCTCGCCCGAGACCAGGCTGACCTCGCGCTCGGCCGACCAGCCGCCCATCAGGACCGCGACGTGGAGAGTCACCGGTCGCCCTCAGAGTTATCGTCACCCTGAACTTGTTTCAGGGTCCATCGTCCCACAAGCGACACCGTTCGTGGATGGATGGATGCTGAAACAAGTTCAGCATAACGGAGAAGGAACGCGGGGGTCATACCGCCCTCCCCACGCGCTGGATTTCCCATTCGAGCGTGACGCCGCTGCGGGCCTTCACCCGGCGGCGCACTTCCTCGCCCAGTTCCTCGATCTGGGCCGAGCTCGCCGAACCGAGGTTCAGCAGGAAGTTGCAATGTTTCTCCGACACCTGCGCGTCGCCGATCCGCAGGCCGCGACAGCCGGCCTCGTCGATCAGCTTCCAGGCCTTGTTGCCTTCGGGATTTTTGAAGGTCGAACCGCCGGTGCGGCTACGCAGCGGCTGGGAGGCTTCGCGCTCGGCGGCGATGCGGTCCATCTCCGCGCCGATCACCTTCGGATCGCCGGGGGTGCCCTCAAACAGCGCCTCGACCACCACCGCGCCTACGGGCAGTTCGGAATGACGATAGGTGTAGCCGAGCTTCGCGGCGGGCCAGGTCTCGACCGTGCCGTCGCGCAGCACGATAGTGACCTCAATCAGGATGTCGCTTGCCTCGCGGCCATAGGCGCCTGCGTTCATCCGCACCGCGCCGCCGACCGTGCCTGGGATGCCGCGCAGGAATTCGAGCTCCGCAATGCCCGCATCGCGCGCCGCACTGGCGACGGTGATGCCCATCGCCGCGCCCCCTGCCCGCACGCGGTTGCCGGGTTCGATCGCGACCTTTGCGAAGGACTTGGGCAGGCGCACCACCACGCCCGGCACGCCGCCGTCACGCACGATCAGGTTCGAACCGACACCCACGGGCAGAACCGGCGTTTCGGGATCGAGTCCGGCGAGGAAGCTCGCCAGGTCATTCACATCGCGCGGGCGCACCAGCCATTCGGCCGGGCCGCCGGTGCGGAACCAGATGAAATCGGCGAGGCTGCCCTGATGTTGGGCTTCACCATGCAGAGGGGGCAAAGCGTAGCAGACGGTCACGCGAGAAAATCCTCCCCTGCAAGGGGAGGGGGACCATGCAAAGCATGGTGGAGGGGTGACGCCATCGAGAGGAGGCGAGCCAGATTGGAAAGGTGATACCCCTCCACCGCACTATGCGCGGTCCCCCTCCCCCTCCGGGGGAGGATTTTGAAAGCCTCGCTCACGCCCGCGCCTTCCCGATCGCGTCGGCAAGGCCCGCCGCCCATTTGGTAATGTCGCCCGCGCCAAGGCAGATTACCATGTCGTCGGGCCTGATCACCCGCGCCAGTTCGGCCGCGAGCGCGTCGGGACCGGAGATTTCCTGCGCCGCGCGATGGCCGCGCATCTTGAGGCCCGACACCAACGCCGCCGCATCCACGCCTTCGATCGGCTGCTCGCCCGCGGCATAGACGGGGGCGACATAGACGATGTCGGCATCGTTGAAGGCGGTCTGGAAGTCGTCCATCAGGTCGTGCAGGCGGGTGAAGCGGTGCGGCTGGACGACGGCGATCACGCGGCCCTTGGCGCCCTCGCGCGCTGCCGACAATACCGCGCGGATTTCGACCGGATGGTGGCCGTAATCGTCGATGATCGTGACGCCCCCACCGTCCATGGCGACCTCGCCGACCTTGGTGAAACGGCGCTTCACGCCCGCGAACTTGGCGAAGCCGGTGCGGATGATCTCGTCCGACACGCCCAGCTCCAGCGCGACGCCGATCGCGGCGAGGCTGTTCTGGACATTGTGGCGGCCGGGCATCGGCAATTCGATTCCCTCGATCGAGCGCACCGACCCATCACGCTGACGGATGATGCATTCGTAGCGGTTGCCGCCGGGGATCGGCGTCACGTTGACGCCGCGAATGTCGGCCTGGGCGGAGAAACCGTAGGTGACGACGCGGCGGTCGCGCACGCGCGGGATGATCGCCTGCACTTCGGGATGATCGAGGCACAGCAAGGCCGCGCCGTAGAAGGGCACATTCTCGATGAACTCGACGAAGCCGTCCTTCACCTTCTCGAACGAGCCATAATGGTCGAGATGCTCGGGATCGATATTGGTGACGATCGCGAATGTGCCGTCGAGACGCAGGAAGGAACCGTCGCTCTCGTCGGCCTCGACCACCATCCAGTCGGATGCGCCGAGGCGCGCGTTCGAGCCATAGCTGTTGATGATGCCGCCGTTGATCACGGTCGGATCGACCCCGCCCGCGTCGAGCAGGGCCGCGACCATCGAGGTGGTGGTGGTCTTGCCATGCGTGCCGGCCACCGCGACGGTGGACTTGAGGCGCATCAGCTCGGCCAGCATCTCGGCCCGGCGGACGACGGGGATGCGCTTTTCGAGCGCGAGCTCGACCTCGGGATTGCCGCGCTTGATCGCGGTCGAGGTCACGACGACCGCCGCGTCGCCGAGATTCTCCGCCTTGTGGCCGATCGCGACGGGGATGCCGCGCTTGCGCAGGCCCTCGACGACATAGCCTTCGGCGACGTCGGAGCCCTGCACCTTATAGCCGAGATTGTGCATCACCTCGGCGATGCCGGACATGCCGATCCCGCCGATTCCGATGAAGTGAATCGTGCCGATGTCGGTTGCGACGCCGCGCATCTTAAAATCCTCCCCTGCAAGGGGAGGGGGGCCGGCGAAGCCGGTGGAGGGGTATCGCGGATGAAAGGGTGTCTTCGACGGAGGGTGACACCCCTCCGTCTCGCTGCGCGAGCCACCTCCCCTTCCAGGGGAGGATTTTAGTGGCTGCTCCCGTAGCCAGCCCCGGCGCCACCGCGGGCTTGCCCCGCTGATCGTCGCCGATTGCGTCCATCACAGGCGTGCGGCCGAAGCTTTCGACCAGATCGGCGAGATCCTTGGTTGCGAGCGGGCGGCCGCATTGCTTGGCGTGCGCGGCGGCGGCGATCAGAGCTTCGGGGTCACCGGTCAGGCGCATGATCTCGGTCGAGAGCCGTTCGGGCGTGAACTGGGATTGGGGAATGGCGCGCGCGCCGCCCTCGATCGCCATTTCGTGCGCGTTCGCGGTCTGATGGTCGTCCATCGCGCTCGGCAAGGGGACCAGGATCGCGGGGCGGCCGGCGACGGTCAGCTCGGCGATGGTCGAGGCGCCGGCACGGGCGATAACGAGATGCGATGAAGCAAGCACTGCGGGAAGGTCTTCCAGATAAGTGGTAAGCTCGGCGTCGATCCCGAGCTTTTGATAATCGGCGCGGACCGCATCGATATCCTCGGGGCGGCATTGTTGCACCACCCTTAGGCGCGCGCGCAGCCGTTCGGGAAGCAGGCCCAGTCCGGCCGGAACCACGCTCGAGAGGATGGCCGCCCCCTGGCTGCCGCCGGTGACGAGCAGGCGAAGCGGCGTGCCCTCGCCGAAATCGGGGAAACGCGCCCGCCCGATCGCCTTCACTTCCTCACGCACGGGATTGCCGACGAGATGCGTCTTGCCGGCGAATTTGGCTTTGAGCCGCTGGACGTGGGGATAGGCGGTCGCGATCGCATCGACCCGGCCCGAAAGCAGGCGGTTGACGCGGCCAAGGACCGCATTCTGCTCGTGCACGGCGGTCGCGATGCCGAGGTCGAGCGCGGCGAGCAAGGCGGGCAGCGCAGGATAGCCACCGAAGCCGACGACGGCGGTCGGCTTGAAGTCGCGATAGAGCCGCCGCGCCATCTCGCGGCCGGCGCGGATGCCGAGCCAGGCCTTGAGCCAGCCGAGCGGACCGCCCGCGACACGCCCGGCGGGCATGACATGCGTCTCGATATCGCCGAACAGGCCGGGAATGCGCTTGCCGCGCTCGTCGGTGACCAAGGCGACGCGATGGCCGCGGCGCGCAAGCTCGCCGGCCAGCGCGTGCGCCGGAACCATATGCCCACCGGTGCCTCCGGCGGCGAGAACGAAATGCCGTACGATCTTCACTTGGCCTTCCCCTGGCCTCCCCAGGTCACGATGTAAGGCGAACGCATCAGGTAGGGGTTCTTGCGCGTGAAGGCGAGCAGCAGCCCGAAGCCGATCGACAGTGCGATCATCGACGAGCCGCCATAGGAGATGAAGGGCAAGGTCATGCCCTTGGACGGGGCCAAGTGGACGTTGACGAGCATGTTGATGATCGCCTGCAGCCCGAATTGGGTGACGAGGCCCGCGCTCGCGAAGAACAGGAAGCGATCATCCTCGTGAAGCAGGCGCATGAACACGCGCACGACGATCGCGAGGAAGATGAGCGCGATCGCGAGGCAGGCGATCAGCCCGAATTCCTCGCCGATCACCGAGAAGATATAATCGGTATGCGCCTCCGGCAGGCCGAACTTCATCGTGCCCGCGCCCGGCCCTCGCCCAATCAGCCCGCCATGCGTGATCGTGCGATAGGCCGAGACCATCTGATAATCGTCGACCTGCTTCGATGCGTCGCCGATCTTGAGGAAGGCGTTGATGCGCATCTGCGCGACCGGATAGAAGAGGTAGGCCATGATGATCGCGCCGATGCCGGCACCGCCGAGCGCGCCCAGCCACTTCATCGGCACGCCCGACAAGGTGAGCAGCACCAGCCACACCGAGACGAAGATCACCGTCTGCCCGAAATCGGGCTGCTTCATCAGGAAAGCCGCGATCACCGCGAGGAAGGTGAAGCTGATCGGCAGGACCGGCAGCTTGGCGTCCTTTTCCTTGAGCGAGAGCAGCCAGGCGACCGCGACGGTGAAGAGCGGCTTGAGGAACTCGGACGGTTGGACCTGGATCGGCCCGAGATAGATCCAGCGCTGCGCGCCGTTCTTCTCGGCGCCGCCCAGGATCGGAACCATGATCAGCATGATCATGAACAAGGCCGCGCCGACCAAAGCCGCGCGGCGCGCGGCGATCTTGGGCATCATCGACACGCCGATCATCACCGGCACCGCCAAGCCGGTCCACATCAGCTGGCGCCAGAAATAATAACGCGCGGGCATGATGTGCGTCGCGTCCGAATAACGCTGCGCGGCGGCGGGCGCGGCGGCTGCGACCGCGATCAGGCCGATGCCGATCAGCAGGGTCACGAGCAAAAGCAGGACGCGGTCGATCTCCCAGAACCAGGTGCCGAGCGCCGAACGGTCGCCCCGCCCGAAACGCTCGCCCCGCCGCCGCGCGAGCGCACGCCGCCTGAGTTCGGAATGATCCAATTTGGGTGCCATCGTCGCCATCACCGTGCCCCCGCCCTTCTAACCACCCGTTCGTGCTGAGCGAAGTCGAAGCACGTTGCCACAGCGCTGGGGAGGCGTCCTTCGACTTCGCTCAGGACGAACGGAATGCAGGTCATAGCGCCCCCACCGCCGCGCGAAAGGCCTCTCCGCGCGCTTCATAATCCTTGAACTGATCGAACGAGGCGCAGGCGGGCGACAGCATCACCACATCGCCTGGGCTCGCCGCCGCAGCGGCATCGTTGACCGCCTGCGCGAGCGTCTGGCTCTCGGTCACTGGTTTGCCCGCATGGCGCAGGATTTCGGCGAACATCGGCCCCGCCTGCCCGATCGTGTAGCCGGCCAGCACATGGCCGAAGAAGGGCGCGCAATCGTCAAGATCGTCGGTCTTTGGCAGCCCGCCGAGAATCCAGTGGACCTTGGGGTAGGCCGCCAAGGCCGGCGCCGTCGCGGTCGCGTTGGTCGCCTTGCTGTCGTTGACGTAGAGGACGCCGTTTTTCTCGGCGACACGCTCCATGCGGTGCGGGAGGCCTGGATAGGTGCGGAGGCCTTTGTCGATAATCGCATCGGAAAGCTCAAGAGAGCGGCACGTTGCGATGGCGCAGGCAGCGTTCTGCGCATTGTGGGGGCCCTGAAGCGACGGCCATTCGGCTTGGTAGGACTGTTTCCATCCGTGCAGCGCTTGGTCAACTACATCGCGGCCTGCGGTTTGATAGATATTGGCGACACCGATCGACGGCATGACAAGCCGTTCGAGGCCTGGGTCATCGTACGTAATCACCGCAACGTGAGGATCACCCTGCATCTCGAACAACCGCACCTTCGACGCGACATAGCCCTCGAACCCATCATAGCGATCGAGGTGATCCGGCGTGATGTTGGTCAGCACCGCGACATCGCAGTCGAGGCTGAAGGTCAGGTCGATCTGATAGCTCGACAGCTCGAGCACGTAGACGCCGCCCTCGGGCAACGGGTTCTGGCTGAGGATGGGCAGGCCGATATTGCCGCCCATCAGGCTGGGGACGCCCGCCGTTTCAAGGATGTGGTGGATCAAGGCGGTCGTGGTCGACTTGCCGTTGGTGCCGGTGATGCCGACCACCTTGTGTGGCGGCAGGCTGGGGCGGGCGAGCGCGAACAGTTCGATGTCGCCGATCACGGGGACGCCGGCCTTGCGGGCGTGGTCGGCGATGGGGTGCTTGTTGAGCGGGACGCCAGGCGAGACGACGACGCCGTCGAAGCCGGTGAGGTCGATTTCGAGCGGGTCAGCGAAGGCCACGTCGCCCCGGCGGAGGCCGGGGCCGCTGGAGGCTAGTTCACCCTGCGTTTCGCTGCGGCCCCGGCTTCCGCCGGGGCGACGGATTGTCTCCCGCGCTTCCTCACGGCTGTCCCACGCCGTCACATGCGCCCCGCTCGCCAGCAACGCCTCGACCGTCGCGACGCCGGAGCGCGCGAGGCCGAGGACCGCGTAGCGTTTGCCGCGAAAGACGGGGCTCGTGATCACCGGAGCTTGAGCGTCGCGAGGCCGACGAGCGCCAGTACGAAGCTGACGATCCAGAAGCGGATCACCACGGTCGGCTCGGACCAGCCGATCTGTTCGAAATGATGGTGGATCGGCGCCATCTTGAAGATGCGTTTGCCGGTGCGCTTGTAGAAGAAGACCTGCAGGATCACCGAGACAGCCTCGACCACGAATAGGCCGCCGACGATGCCGAGCACGATTTCATGGTGCGTCGAAACCGCGATCGCGCCCAGTGCGCCGCCCAATGCGAGGCTGCCCGTATCGCCCATGAAGACCGCTGCCGGAGGGGCATTGTACCAGAGGAAGGCCAGGCCCGCGCCGATGATCGCGGCGGTCAGCAGCACGAGGTCGCCCGCGCCGGGCACGTGCGGAATACCGAGATAATGGGCGAACTTCGCGTTGCCGACGAGGTAGGCGAAGATGAAGAAAGCGAGGCTGGCGATGATCACCGGCATGGTGGCGAGGCCGTCGAGTCCGTCGGTCAGATTGACCGCATTGCCGAACGCCACCATCGTGAACGCCGCGAACAGAATGTAGAAGGGCCCGAGGTCGATCACCGGCCCGTTATAGAAAGGCACGTAGAGCAAGGTGCCGTTGCCCGACAGAATGATCCACGAGGCCAGCCCCGCGACGGTGAATTCCATCAGCAGCCGGACCTTGCCCGACACGCCTTTGTGGCTGCGCTTCGTGACCTTATCGTAATCGTCGAGGAACCCGATCAGCCCGAAGCCCAATGTCACCAGCAGGCATGCCCAGACATAGCGGTTGTTGAGGTTCATCCAGAGCAGCATCGAGATCGTGACCGAGGTCAGGATCATCAGCCCACCCATCGTTGGCGTGCCGACCTTGGCGAGGTGCGTTTGCGGGCCGTCGCTGCGGATCGGCTGCCCCTTGCCCTGGCGCACGCGCAACCAGCCGATGAAACGCGGGCCGATGATCAGGCCGAGGAACAACGCGGTCAGCGCCGCCGCGCCCGCGCGGAAGGTGATGTAGCGGATCAGGTTGAGGACGTGCGGAAAGCCGAGATGTTCGGCGAGCAGATACAGCATAACTTCCTATCCCCCGGCCAAAGCGTCGACGACGCCGGCAAGCCCGACCGAATTCGATCCCTTGACGAGAATTGCATCACCCGGCGCGATCAATTGCCGGGCACGATCGGCGGCGGATGCGGCGTCGGGCACATGGACGAACTCGACCTTGCCCTCAAGGGCCTCAGCCAATGGTTTCATCTCCGTGCCGACGAGCAGTGCCAGATCGACGCCGGCCTCCGCGATCGGCTGCGCGAGCGCGGCATGGAGCCGCGCCTCTTCCGGACCGAGTTCGCGCATCGAGCCCAGGATCGCAATCTTGCGCCCCTGCTCCCGCCCCAGCATCGCGAGCGTCGCGCGCATCGAGGCGGGGTTGGCGTTATAAGCTTCGTCGATCAGCAAGGCGTCGCCGTCGGGCAGGCGGATGGTGACGCGCCGGCCGCGCCCCGGCAGGCCGGCCATGTCCGCGAGCGCGAGGCCGGCTGCCGCCAGGTCGCCGCCCGCTGCCTCGACCACCGCGAGAACGGCAAGCGCGTTGGTGATCCAGTGATCGCCGGGCGGGCCGACGGTGAAGCTGAGTTCGCAGCTGCGCAAGCGCGCCTGGACGAAGGTGCCCTTGGGCCCCGGCATGCCTTCACGCGCGTGAATGTCGGCGCGCGGATCGCGGCCGAAGGTCACGATCTCGCCGGCATAGGCCATCGCCGCGGCGATCAGCCGGTCGCGATGCGGATTGTCATAGGGCACGATTGCGATGCCGCCGGGCTCGAGCCCGCGAAAGATCTCGCCCTTCGCGTCGGCGATCTCGCTCTCATCCTTGAAGAAGGCGCCGTGCGCGAGCGCGACGGTGGTCACGAGCGCGACATGCGGGCGGACCAGACGGGTCAGCGCGGACAGCTCGCCCACATGGTTCATGCCCATTTCGAACACGCCATAATGCGTGTCGCGCGGCATGCGCGCGAGGCTCAAGGGCACGCCGACATGGTTGTTGTAGCTTTTGAGCGAGCGATGCGCCTTGCCCGGCGCGGCGCGATCGAAGGCGGCGAACAGCGCCTCCTTGACGCTGGTCTTGCCGACCGAGCCGGTGACGCCGATCACCTTGCCGCGCATCCGCTGGCGCGACGCGATGCCGAGCGCGTCCAGGGCGCTGGTCGTGTTGGGGACGAGAATGTGCGGGCCGGCGACGGGCTGCGACACCAAAGCGCCCGCCGCGCCCTGCAAGAAGGCCTGCTCGACGAAGCGGTGGCCGTCAGTCGTCTCGCCCTTCAAGGCGATGAACAGGTCGCCGGGGCCGACTTCACGGCTGTCGAACGCGACGCCGTTGACGTCGAAATGATCGGCGGCGCGGCCCTGGGTCGAAAGCGCGATTTCGGAGGAGGTCCAGAGGGCGGTCACTGAAGCCCCTCCCGCTTGCGGGAGGGGTTTGGGGAGGGGAGTCCGCACTGGCAGGCATAAGACAGAGAAGACAGCCCCTCCCCCGACCCCTCCCGCAAGCGGGAGGGGAGATTGGATGCTCGCCCCCTCATCCCGCGCACTCCCGCGCGACCTGGACGTCGTCGAAGGGGAGGATGCGGTCGCCGACGATCTGGCCCTGCTCGTGGCCCTTGCCCGCGAGGAGAACGATGTCGTTGGTGCCGGCCTCCGAAATCGCCGCGGAAATGGCTTCGCGGCGACCGCCGATCTCGGTCGCTTCGGGCGCGCCCGCCATCACTTCACGGCGGATGAAGGCAGGATCTTCGGAGCGGGGATTGTCGTCGGTGACGATGACATGATCCGCGAGGCTGGCCGCGACCGCGCCCATGAGCGGGCGCTTGCCGCGGTCGCGGTCGCCGCCCGCGCCGAACATCACGATCAGACGGCCCGCCGTATGCGGCCGAAGCGCCTGGATCGCGGCCTCCAGACCGTCCGGGGTATGCGCATAATCGACGTAGATCGGCGCGCCTGCGCGGCTGATCGCGGCGCGTTCGAGGCGCCCGCGCACGGGCTGAACGCGTGCCAAAAGTGCCAGAATATCGGCGATTTCGCCGCCCGTGGCATGCACCAGACCCGCCGCCGTGAGCGCATTCGCGGCCTGATAGGCGCCGATCAGCGGCAGCTTGACCGTGTGGATCGTGCCCGCGGCCTCGATTTTCAGCGTCTGGCCGAGCTGGGTTGGCGTGCGTTCGGCCAGCCGAAGAGTCTCGCCCTTCGTCCCAAGCGTGATCAATGTGAGCCCACGCTCCCGCGCGATCTCGGCGACGCGGGTCGAAGCGGGGTCGTCCATCCACACCACCGCGGCACCATCGGGCTCGATCACCTCGCTGAACAGGCGCAATTTGGCCTCGAGATAGGCCTCCATCGTGCCGTGATAGTCGAGATGGTCGCGGCTCAGATTGGTGAAGGCGCCCGCCTGGACGGGCAAGCCTTCGGTGCGGAATTGCGCGAGGCCGTGGCTGGAGGCTTCGAACGCGGCATGGGTGACGCCCTCGCGGCGCAGGCCCGCCATGTTCGAGAGGAAGGTCGCGATATCCGGTGTGGTGAGGCCGGTGGAGACGCTGTCGTCGGCGGTGGTGACGCCCAAAGTGCCGATCGAGGCGGCGTGGTAGCCGGCCATGCGCCACAATTGGCGGGTCAGCTCGACGGTCGAGGTCTTGCCGTTGGTGCCGGTGACCGCGACCACAATATCGGGAAAGGGCGCGAAGAATTTGGCCGCCGCCTGCGCGAAGGCGCGGCGGGGTTCGGCGTCGGCGATATGGACCGCGCCCTCGACCACCGCCTCGGGCCGGGCGAAGACCGCGACCGCGCCGGCCGCGACCGCGTTCGGGATATAATCCTCGCCATTGACCTGGGTGCCGCGGAAGGCGCCGAACACGGTGCCGGGCGCAACCTTGCGGCTGTCGATCGCGAAGCCGGTTATGCGCGTGTCCGCGCCGCCTGGCCTGTCGCCGATAAGCTCACTCAAGAACATTCTTGGACGGATCTTTCTTTTCAAGGATGAGCGGCAT
>Ga0070660_100001801_pt1 | contig 14714 bp, 17 predicted proteins | sample KBSC33metaG_FD_64670 | JGI IMG/M metagenome (GOLD analysis project Ga0070660, IMG submission 64670) | Corn rhizosphere microbial communities from Kellogg Biological Station, Michigan, USA - KBS C3-3 metaG | ecosystem: Host-associated > Plants > Roots > Rhizosphere > Soil ... | reverse complement strand
CCTCGGCGGGAACGGTCGACACCGGCGCCGTCGATCCCCTGCGCGAAATCGCCGACCTCTGCGCCTCCCACGGCGCCTGGCTCCACGTCGACGGCGCCTATGGCGGGCTGTTCATGCTGTGCCCGGAGGGGCGGGCGGCGCTGGCCGGGATCGAGCGCGCCGACAGCCTCGCGCTCGATCCGCACAAGACCATGTTCCTGCCGTACGGCACGGGCGCGGCCCTGGTCCGTGACGGGCAGGCGCTGAAGGACGCGTTCAGCGCCACCGCCGCCTATCTCGAGCCGCTCGGGCCGAGTTCGGTCGGACCGGAGCCGGGCGACCTGTCGGTCGAGCTGACCCGCCACTTCCGGGGCCTGCGGCTCTGGCTTCCGCTTCAGCTCGCGGGGGTTGCGGCCTTCCGTGCCGCGCAGTCGGAAAAGATCGGGCTCGCCCGCTATTTCCACGCTCGGCTTTCGGAGCTGGAGGGATGGGATGCCGGGCCGGCGCCGGACCTGTCGGTGGTCGCCTTCCGCTACCGGCCCGCCCGCGGCGATGCAGACGCCTTCAACCGCCGGCTTCTGCAGCGGGTCCAGGAAGAGGGGCGGGTGTTCCTAAGCGGCACCCGGATCGGCGGGGCGGACTGGCTGCGCTGCGCGATCCTCTCCTTCCGCACGCATCTGGCGCATATCGATGAAACCGTGGATGTGCTGTGCCGGCTGGCGGCGGAAATGGAGGGGGAATGAGCATCGCGGGTCAGCCGGCGGACAATCCCGCCTTCCTCGCCGAGCGCTTCGCGCGGCCGCTGTTCCTCGCCACCATCGTCACCGGCTCGTTCCTCCTCTTCCTGACCCAGCCGATGATCGCCCGGATGGCGCTTCCCCGGCTCGGCGGGGCTCCGGCGGTCTGGAACAGCGCGATGGTCGTGTTCCAGGCGCTGCTGCTCGCGGGCTACGCCTACGCCCATTTCCTCGCCCGGCTTCGCCCCCGGCTTCAGGCCGGGATCCATCTCGCCGCTTTCGCCGTGGCCGCTTTGTGGCTTCCGCTCGGGCTGACGGCGGCGACCTTGCCGCCGGACGCTTCTCCTGCGGTCTGGGCGCCCTGGTTCCTGTTCAGCTCGATCGGACCCTTGTTCCTGATCGTTTCCGCCCAGGCGCCGCTGATGCAGCGCTGGTACGCGCTCGAATCGGCGCGCGGCGAGCCCTATGCGCTCTACGCCGCCTCCAACCTCGGAAGCTTCGCCGGCCTTCTCTCCTACCCGCTGATCGTCGAGCCGCTCCTCACCCTCCGCCAGCAGAGCCTGCTGTGGACCGGCGGCTATGCCCTTCTCGTCCTGCTCGTCGCCGCCTGCGCGCTCACCATTCCGGCCCGTGCGGTCGAGGAGCGGCCGCGGGAAGCTTCTCCGGCGCCTTCAGTCCGGACCGTCCTCCACTGGATGGCGCTCGCCGCCGTTCCGTCGGGGCTGATGCTCTCGACGACGACCCACCTCACTACCGACATCGTCGCCGTGCCGCTTCTCTGGGTGGTTCCGCTCGGCCTCTATCTGCTTAGCTTCGTCATCGCCTTCGCCGACCGCCGCGGCGCCTCCGACACGCTCACCAACATCGCTCCGCTGGTGCTCCTCATCGGCGGCGCCTTCGCGCTCAGCGAAGGCTCGGGCCAGCCCCTGTTCAACGCAACGATCGGACTCGTCCTTCTCCTCGTCACCGCCGTCGCCCTCCACGCCGAGCTCTACCGGCTCCGGCCGGCGGCGGGGCGGCTCACCGCTTTCTACCTCGTCATGTCGATCGGCGGCGTCATCGGCGGGATCTTCTGCGCGATCGTCGCTCCGAGCATCTACGACTGGGCCTACGAGCATCCGATCCTTCTGCTCGGGGCCGCGCTTCTCGTCCGCCAGCGCACCCTCGTGCCGTGGGCGCCGGACCTGCCGAAATGGCTGCTCTACGCGATGCTCGCCGCCGCCTTCCTCCTCTCCTGGGTCGGGGACACCCACGCGCTGGCGTGGGTCGACCATGGCTGGTCGCTGACGATCAGCGTCGTCATCTCGCTGATCGTCCTCCACTTCATCGGCTCGCGAACTTTGTTCACCCTCGGCCTGCTCGCGCTGATGCTAAGCTATGGCGGCTGGACGAAGCTCTACGACTCCGGAGCCGGGGTTCGGAGCCGCTCCTATTTCGGCATCTATACCATCACGACCCGCAGGATCCCGCCGGCGCGGTTGCTAAGCCACGGAACCACGCTCCACGGCATCCAGAGCGCCCTCCCCGGCGAGGAGCTGGTCCCTACCTCCTACTATGCCGGCCGATCGGGCGTGGGGCACGCAATGACCTCGGCGCAGGTGCTCTACGGGGATGCCGCCCGCATCGGGGTGGTGGGCCTCGGATCGGGCACCCTCGCCTGCTACCGGCTGCCGGGGGAGGACTGGACCTTCTTCGAGATCGATCCCGAGATGGTCCGGATCGCCCGGACCCGCTTCACCTTCCTGCCCCGCTGCGCTCCGGACGCGAGGATCGTCATCGGCGACGCCCGTTTGAGCCTCGCCCGCGAGCCGGAGCATCGCCTCGACATCCTCGCCGTCGACGCCTTTTCCTCCGACGCGGTGCCGATGCACCTGCTGACCCGCGAGGCTCTGGCAGTCTATCGCCGGGCGCTGTCGCCCAACGGGCTGCTCCTCATGCACATCTCCAACCGTTACCTCGACCTCGAGCCGGTCCTCGCCGCAGCGGCGAAGGCGGACGGCTGGACCGGCGCCATCTACCAATATGTCCCCGAGCCGATCGAGGCGGCGCACAACATGTCGATGTCGATCTGGGTCGCCATGTCGCCGCGGCGCGAGGCGATCGACCGGCTCCGCGAAGCGAGCGGCAACGACGGCATGCTCTGGCTTCCGCTCTCCGAGCGGCCGGGCTTCCGAGGCTGGACCGACGATCATGCCAGCATCCTTCCCCTGCTGGCGGACTGGCGAAGCTGGCTTCCGGCCGTGGGCGGACGGCAGTGAGCGCAAAAGGCTTGAGGGGGCGGTGATCGAGACCGAGCGCCTCCTCCTGCGCGATTGGCGGGCCGACGATGTCGAGCCGTTCCACCGCCACCTCAACACCGCCGGGGTGATGCGCTGGCTCGGCGGCACGATGAGCCGCGAGCAGCACGATTCGATCGTCCTCGAACGGTTCATGGAGTGGCAGGAGACGCGCGGCTTCACCCTCTGGGCCGTCGAGCGCAAGGCCGACGGCGCCCTGCTCGGATTTTGCGGGCTCAAAATCTCGGACGAGCCGGGAAGCCGCGTCAACGGCGACTATGAGATCGCCTGGCGGTTTCGAGAGGACAGCTGGGGGCAGGGCTATGCCAAGGAAGCCGCCTTCGCCGCGCTGGGCTACGCCTTCGGGACGCTCGGCGCCGAGCGGGTGGTGGCGCTCACCGTTCCCGGCAACCGGCGCAGCTGGGGCCTGATGGAGCGGCTCGGGATGCGCCGCCGCGCCGACCTCGATTTCGACGGCGCGCCCTGGGCCAAGGGCAAGGCGATCGTCTACGAGATCGGACGCGAGGATCGGGCCGGATGATAGAGACGGACCGTCTGCTCGTCAGGCCCTGGCGCGACGAGGATATCGGCGCCTTCTCGATTCTGAACTCGGATCCCGAGGTGCTTCGCTACCTCGGCATTCGCGGCACCCGCGAGGAGAGCGAGGCCTTCGTCGCCCGCCAGCAGGCCATGCAGGCCCAGCTCGGCCATTGCCTGTGGGCGCTCGAGCGCAAGGAGGACGGGGTCCTCCTCGGCTTCTGCGGAGTCCGCCCCGGAGTGCCCGATACGCCGATCGAAGGCGAGCTGGAGATCGGCTGGCGGCTCGGCTCCGCTTATTGGGGCCAGGGCTATGCCCGCGAAGCCGCTTCGGCGTGTCTCGACTGGAGCTTCGACACGGCCCGCGTCCCGCGCGTCGTCGCCATCACCGTGGAGCCCAATTCGCGCTCCCGCGGGCTGATGGAGCGGCTTGGAATGGTTCGCCGCCCCGAGCTCGACTTCCTCCACCCGATCCTGCCCGAAGGGCATCCGCTCAAGCCGCATATCACCTACGCCAAGGCCCGGCCGCGATGATCGAAACCGAGCGCCTCATCCTTCGTCCCTGGCGCGACGAGGATTCCGGCGCCTTGCTCCGGCAGGCCAGCGAGCCGGAGGTCCTTCGCTACCTCGGCGCCGCTCCGACCGCCGACGACATCGCCGCCCGCATCGCCCGCCAGAGCGCTCACCAGGCGCGGCTCGGCCATTGCTTCTGGGCGGTCGAGCGGCGGGAGGAGGGGGACCTGATCGGGCTTTGCGGCCTTCAGCCCGCCCCCGCCGGAACTCCGATCGAGGGCGACATCGAGATCGGCTGGCAGCTCTCCGCCGCGCATTGGGGGCAAGGCTATGCCCGCGAGGCCGCCGAGGCGTCGCTCGCCTGGGCTTGGGAGAACCTCTCCGTCCCCCGCATCGTGTCGATCACCGTCGCGGCCAACCGCCGCTCCTGGGCGCTGATGGAGCGGCTCGGAATGGTCCGCCGCCCCGATCTCGACTTCCTCCATCCCAAGCTCGCCGACGGCGATCCCCTGAAGCCGCACATCGCCTACGTGAAGGACCGGCCATGAAGCTCATCCCGTTCGGCGGCCACGCGCCGCGCCTCGATCCCGCCGCCTTCGTCGCCCCCGGCGCCGTGCTGATCGGCGACATCGAGATAGGGCCGGAGGCGAGCGTCTGGTACAATTGCGTGCTTCGCGGGGACGTCAACCGGATCCGCATCGGCGCCCGGACCAACATCCAGGACGGCTCGATCCTCCACGTCGATTCGCCGCGCCCGGGGCACGAGGCGGGGCTTCCGACTCTGATCGGCGAGGACGTGCTGATCGGCCACCTCGCCATGGTCCACGGCTGCATCCTTCACGACCGGAGCTTCGTCGGACTGGGCGCGATCGTGATGGACGGCTGCGAGATCGAAAGCGGCGGGATGCTCGCGGCGGGCGCTCTGCTCACTCCGGGCAAGCTTATCCCGGCCGGGCAGCTCTGGGCCGGGCGGCCCGCCAAATATGTCCGCGATCTCTCGCCGGAGGAGCAGTCGGCGAACCTCGCCGGGGTGGCGCATTACGTCGCGCTCGCCAAGGCGCACCGGGATGCGGTCAGCCGCGGCTGAGCGAGGCCTCAAGCCGGTCGACCCGCTCGGCCTGCGAATCGGCCAGCGCCTGGACCTCCGCCGTCGCCGAGCGAAGCCGGGCCAGGTCCGAAGCGCTAAGCTTGCCGGTCCCCGCCTGCTCGACCGCGAATGCGTCGAGATCGGCCAGCGCCGCCGTCGTTCGCCCGCGCGCCGCCGCCGCCCGTGAAAGCGCCTGCTGTGCTTCGGACCATGAATCGGATCCCGCCGCGCCCGCCCGGGCGGCGAGCGAAGCCGCGGCGCCATAGGCTTCGCTGAACTCGCCTTCGCCGCGGCGCGCCTCGGCGGCGAGCGACGCCACCCGCTCGGCGATCGCGGGATCGTCGGGAAGGGGGACCGGCGGCGTCGGCTCGCGCCGCGCCTCCTCGGCATATTGGCGCTCCGCCGGCCGTATGGCGAGCGAGGGGAAGGGGCCGTCCTGGGCGCAGCCGCCCAGCGCCGCGGCGGCGGCGGCGAGCGGGGCGAGCAGGAAGCCGGGTGAGCATTTCATGGCGCCGCTCTATGCGCCCCCCGCCGCCCCCGCAACGCTCTTGCGCGGCCCGGCCCTTGCCCCTATGTGCCCGTCTCCCAAGCGCCCGTAGCTCAGCTGGATAGAGCATCAGACTACGAATCTGAGGGCCGGAGGTTCGAATCCTTCCGGGCGCGCCATTCCCCCGATTACTTAGCGGAGCTCCCCCCGGCCGGGTTCGCGGGCACGTTCTTTTGCTTTGCCGCCTTCGGATTCCAAGGGCTGCTTTCGAGGTTATCTTCGATGAGCTTACGGACGCCCGCATTTGACGTTTCATGATAGTCGCCGACCATCGCGGCTTGAGCTTCGAGCATTGCCGCGGCGAAAGGTGTGGTTCCCGTTTTATAATCGTACATTTTGGCCGGCGCGAAGCCGCTTGCCGTCAGTTCAGTCGCATACTGGCCGAAAAATCCAGGCACGGTTAGCTTGGAGTATTGCCAGATGTGAGTCATCTCATGCATGAATAGAGAAGCGTCGGCCCCGGGCTTGCTGAAGTCTATGCTGTAGCCTTCCTTTATATAGATCGTGCTCGACAGAGTGATTGCAGGATTACCCTTTTTAAAGGCTATTTCAGCGACCAGATTGCCACCGGAACCTTTGACGATCCGGACACTTCCATAATCGATCGTGCTGCCGAAAAATTTGCTTGCGTAGACAATCTCTTCAGGGGTCAGCGGTCTGGCCGCCGATCCGCTGTGCTGTGACGAAGGCGGGGAGGTTGCGAACGTCGGCGCCGCGGCCAGCCCACCGGTGGGTGCCGCCGTGAGTTCGCCGCTCGCGGTGCCGTGCGCCTTCTCGGCGGCCTCCGGGGTAGCCGTGGTTCCGTAGGTGGGAGCCACCTGCATTTGCAAAGGGGCCGATGACGATCGGGGCGGGCCTGCCCGGACCGCCTGCTGCTGCGCGAGCAATTCGGAGAATCGCGCGTTGCCGAGGCGGGATCTGAGCTGCGCCAGTGGCGACTGCCGCGCCGGCACCGGGCTACGCCTGACGGCACGCGGTCCCCCGTTCGGCAGTGGGGGTTCACGAGAAAAGCTGCTCATAGCTCTCGATCCAAGGAGGGATCACGAACGCAACCGGAGCATATGTAGCTCATCCGCTCGAGCTTGGGAACGTGCCGCGACACTGGCTACATAAGCCGCGCTTCCCCTGCGCGCCGTCCCTCCCTGGATATCTCGCGGCCGCGGCCGCGCGCTCGGGCCGGTGGCGCAAGGGGCGAACGGGCTTCTGGGCCCGGCTTGCCGCGCCGACCTTCGCCGATCCGCAGGCTGCCGCCTGGTGCGGTGCGTGAACGTCGGCTGTCGCAGTCGTTAAGGCGTTGCTCAATGCCGCAACGCTAATCTGGATTAATCGTCCCCCACGACTGCGCCGCGGAAAGGTACCGAGATGGCTACAAAAGCTTATCTGTATGACGCCGACGGCCGCGATCGGGAGGTCCCGATCGACGACGATATCCTCGCCGGGCTGGATGAGCGGAGCCTGCTCTGGATCGACTGCGACGATCGCGAGGACGAAGCGCTCGCGCGGGTCGCCGGCCTGATCGGCGTCTCGGCCGATCTCTTCGAGGTCCATGACGGCACCCGCCCCACCCTGGACAATTATGGCGGCCGTTTTCACTTCCGGGTGAACGCGGCGCCCCAGCATCGCGAGGATCTCCCCGAAGGCGAGCAGCCCAGCTTCGAGCTGAAGCCGGATCGCCCGAACGAGTCGCTTAGCACCCCCAGCATCGATTTCGTGGTCTGCAAGCAGATCCTGGTCACCGTCCATGACGGCCCGGTCGCCTGCCTCACCCGTTTCAGGCACCAGGACAAGGCCGACACGATGATCGGCCTACTGTCTCCGCAGGCGCTCGCCGCCTCGTTGATGGACTGGCATCTCGGCGCCTTCTTCGATGAGGTTTCCAGGATCGAGGCGTCCGTCGACAAGCTCGACGAGAGGGTGTTGCGGGAGATCAGCCACAACGGACTGCTCGGCCGCATGGTCGCGATGCGCCGCCGGGTGTCGAAGCTGCGCGCTCTCCTCGTCAGCCAGCGCGACGTCTTCTACGGCCTCTCGCGCCCGGATTTCGCGCTGGTCACCGATTCCGGCGCGGCCGAATTCTACCAATCGCTGTCGCGGCGCTTCGAACGGGCGGTGGACGAGGTCGAGCGCGCGCGCGACCTGGTCACCGGAAGCTTCGAGCTGTTCACCTCGCGAAGCAGCCAGCTCACCAACGACCTCGTGAAGATCCTCACCTTCATCACCGCGATCATCGGATTTTGCGCCGCCGTGGCGGGGCTGCTTGGGATGAACTTCCAGCTGGCGATCTTCCAGACCGGCTATCGCGGCTTCCTCGCGGTGACGTCCGCCCTCGCTCTGACGGCGATCCTCGCGATGATCTACGCGCGTCGCCGAAGCTGGATCTGACGCCTCACGACATCGCCACCGCGATGCTCCGCTCGCCCCGGAACGGCGCCCGGCCGTGGGCGGTGAGGAGATTGTCGAGCATCAGCACGTCGCCGGCCTGCCAGGCGTGGGGAGCGGCTTCCCGCGCAATGACGGCGGCGACCTCGCGGATCGTCTCCGCCGGGATCGGCGAGCCGTCGCCGAAGCGGACGTTGAGGCGGAATCGGCTTTCATCGCCGTGGATCCGGATCAGCTCGTCGTAAGTGGCCGGGTCGAGGGCTGCAGGGTGGAAGCCGGCGGCCTGGTTGAACCACACCGCCTCTCCGCTCACGGGGTGGCGGGCGAGGGCGGGGCGGCGCTCGACGATGCTGACGAAGCCGTCTTCCAGCCAGTTCCAGCGCGCGCCCGTCCCGCGGCAGCGCCGCTCCAGCTCCGAGGGGTCGTCGCTTCGAAACGCGTCCTGCCAGGAATAGCCGGAGCCCTTCTCCGGCCCCAGCAGCCGGATATACTCGACTCCCCTAACCTCGAACGCCTCGCGAACGGCGGCCGGCATGGCTTCGAGTATCCGGCGGCTGTCCCCAAGGGTGGTGGCGCCTCCGAACGACGGAGCGACGAGGCAGCCGAAATAGATCCGGTCGGGATAGGCGTCGGAATAGGACAGCTCGTTGTGGAGGGGCAGGGTGAGCTCCGGCGGATAGTCGGTCGAGGTGTAGACCGGCCCGCGCGGCCCGTCGGGCCCGTTCATCGTCCGCCGCGGCGAGGCGCCGCCCGCATAGTCTCGAAGCCCCGCGTCGCCGGCCAGGGCCGTCGCGACCCGATGGAAACGTTCGGGATCGGCGGCGTCGAACCCCCTGAAGAGGATCGGCCGCCCGGCGAGCAGCCCCGCCTCAAGCGCCTCCCTCCGCTTTTCGATTTGCTCCAGTAGCGATTCGACGTCGGCCGCCCGCGGGTCGGCGGGCGCGAGGGTAAGCGGCGTCAGCCGATGTCCCCCTCGCCGGCGAAGCCGCCGCTGCCGTCGCGGCGCTTCTCGATCTCGCGCTCGGCCTCCTCGGCGGCGTCCTCGATCCCGTTGTCGCCGTCGGGGCCGTCGGGCGGCTCGCCGCCCTTGGGTTTGTCGCCGTCCATGATCAGCTCACATGCTCCGGCTTGCCCTTGCGCTTGGTCGAGGCGAGTTCCTCGAGCTGCTTCTCGCTCATCGATTCGGCCATCCCCTTCGACGCGCCCTGAAGCTTGCTCTTGGGCGTGTCGCCGCGCTTGGCGGACAGGGCGGCTCCGGCGGCTTTCTGCTGCGCTTTCGATTTGGCAGGCATCGATTGTCCTCCTAAGGCACGCCTTCTGGAACCCGCCGCCAAGGCGCGCGGTTCCTTCTTTCGGCCACGACAGGAGCGGCGCGTTCATGGATGAGATCGAGTGGTGGGAGTTCGACACCGCCCGCGAGATGGCCGAGCAGGCGGCCGGAGACATCGGCTTCGTAATCGAGAGCGCGATCGAGGCTCACGGCGGCGCCCGGATCGCGCTTCCGGGCGGATCGACTCCGGAGCCGCTCTACGGCCAGCTGGTCAAGTCGAAGGCGATCGACTGGTCGAAGGTCACCGTCGTTCCGACCGACGATCGGCTCGTCGCGCTCGGCGACTCGCAGAGCAACTACCGCAAGCTCGAGGGCTTCTTCGGCGCCAAGGGCGCGAGCCTCGTTTCGCTGGTCGATGAAGCCGCGCTCGGCGATGCCCAGGAGGCGGGCCGGCTCGCCGACGCTCGGCTGTCGCTGATCGGCTGGCCGCTCGACCTCGCCTGCCTCGGAATCGGCGCCGACGGCCATGCCGCCGGCATCTTCCCCGGCCCGGATTTCGAGCGTGCCGTCGCCGGCCCGCGCGAGCGGCGGGCGGTCGGAGTGCGGCCGCAGCCGATGCCCGAAGGGGCTCCGGTCGACCGGGTGACTCTCACCGCCCCCGCGCTGACGACGGCGCGGGCGATCATGATCGTCATCGCCGGAGCCGCGAAACGGCAGGTGCTCGAGCAGGCGATCAAGGAGGGGCCGCTCTCGTCCGTCCCGATCGGGCGGCTGCTCTCCTCGATCGAAGTGCCGGTGGATATCTTCTGGAGCGCGGAGGAATAGACGATGCGCAAGCTTGCTATGATCATTGGACTTTCCGCGGCGCTAAGCGCCTGCGTCGGCAGCCGCGACGGCGGCGCCTGGGAGCCGGAATATGTCGGCCGGACCCTCCGGGTCGAGGCCGCCAACGGGCAGGTGACCAATCTCACCTTCCAGCGCGGCGGCGACGTCGTCGCAAGCTTCAACGGCCGCGAGACCCGCGGCCATTGGGAGCAGCAGGAGGCTCAGCTCTGCTTCACCTGGGGCGCGAGCTATCGCGAATGCTGGCCGCACGACCGGCCCTTCCGCTCCGGACGCACCGAGCAGGTGCGAAGCGACCGGGGCAACGTCGTCCAGGTGACCTTGCTGCGCTAGGCTCCCTCTCCCACTTGACGAGGGGAATCGCGGCTCAGGGTCGGTCCTGTTGAAGGGAAGCCAAGGCCGTCATGCCGGACTTGATCCGGCATCCACCTTCTCCTCCCTACCGGCGGAGAGAAGATGGACCCCGGATCAAGTCCGGGGCGACACCCTCGATCGGACGGACCTGCCTTAGTTGCCGCGCCGGGCGGCGGCCATCGCCGCCTGCTCCTGCGCCGACACCATTCCGTCGTGATTGGAGTCGGCCTTGTCGAACATGCCGAGCATCATCGAGTCGAGCTCGGCGAGCGACACCTTGCCGTCCTTGTTCGAATCGAGGCTTCCGACGATCTGGGCCGCCCGCTCCGGACCGGCGGCAGCGCCGAGCTCGGCGGCGGTGACGAAGCCGTCCTTGTTCGCGTCCATCTCGGCGAAGCGGTCCTTGTCGGTCTGCTGGACGGAAGCGCGGGAGACGGATTCGGGCGCCGCGGGCGCGGCCGGGGGCACGGACACGGGCGGGCCGACGGCGGCGGCACCCTGGGCGTAAGCGGGCGCGGCGAGGGCGACGGCCCCCGCGAGAATCAGGCTCTTCATTTCAGGCTTTCTCCGAAAAAAGGGTGTCCGGGACGTGACGGGTCAAGCCTGTACGGCGCTTGAACGTCAGTCGAGAAGCGCAAGATCGAGTGTCTCGAGCAGCGCCGTCCGCGCCGCCTCGATCCCGGCCGCGAAGGCAGGATCGCGCAAATCGTCCGGAGCGACGGCCTCCGGCCACTCCCGCTCGATCACCGCCCCGATCCGGTCGAGCTTCGCCTCGTCGGCGAGGAATCGGGGATCGACCCGCTCCCGGTCGGCGACGACCCGCAGGCGCAGGCAGGCCGGGCCTCCGCCATTGGCCATGGACTGGCGGACGTCGACGACGAACAGCTTTCGGATCGGCCCGTTGCCCGCCGCCATCGACTCGCACCAGGACCAGACGCTCGGAGTCTCGCGCGCCTCCTCGGGAAGGATCAGGCCCATCCCCCCGTCGGGCAGGCTCACCAGCTGGCCGTTGAACAAATAGCTTCGGATCGCCTCTTCGAGCGGCACCGCGCTGGCCGGCACCTCGACGATCTCCACCTCCGGAAGGAGCCGCTTCAATTCGGCGTAGAAGCCGGAGGAATCCTCGAAAGCCAGCTCGTGGGCGAAGAGGACATTCTCGTTCGCCACCGCGACGACGTCGTTATGAAAGGCGCCGGCGGCGATCGCCGCCTCGGACTGGCAGACGAACAGGGTCCGCCCGAAATCGAGGCCGTGGAGCCGGGCGACGGCCCGGCTCGCCTCGTCATGCTGGCGGACGGGATAGGCGCCGCCGCTCCGGCCGTAGACGAACACCTCCACTCCGCTCGCTCCGTGGGTGGCGGCGAGGCGCATGTGGTTGGCCGCCCCCTCGTCTCCATAAGCGGGGGGAACCGGCGGATGGACCGCGAACGCGCCTTCGTCGGCGAAGGCGGTGCGAAGCTGGGCGAGCGTTTCGGGCCATTCGTGGCTGCGGTGGGGCATGGTGCGCAGATTGGCGACGGTGAGATGGGTACGGCCGTCGGCCGTATCGGGTCCCGGCGAGACCGTCGCGGCGTTCGCCGCCCACATCGCCGAAGCCGAGAAAGCCGCCGCCCGAAGAGTCGCGGGCGCTTCGTCGACGCTCGTTCCGAGCTCCGCCAGCCAGGCGCGGTCGGGCCGCCTGTGCGGAAGCAAGAAGCCCTGCGCCAGGCCGAGGCGAAGATTGTGCCGCATCTTGGCTACGCCCTGCAGCGCCGCCGAGCGCGGGTGGGAGACGAGGCCGCGGTTCGTCGCCGAGGCGAGGTTGCCGTGGCTTAGGCCGGAATAATTGTGGCTGGGCCCGATGATCCCGTCGAAGTTGATCTCGCGCAGCTTCATTACCGGCTCATCGACAGGAACGCGTCCCCGGCTTCGATTTCGAGCATCCTTGCGGTCCGGCGGTCCAGGGTCGCCCGCTCGTCCTCGTCGATGCGCAGATTGCCGCAGCAGGCGCGAAAGCCGCTGCCGCGACCCGCCGCGAGCATCGCGCTGGGACCCTCCACTTCCTCCTCCACGCCGGCCAGAACCAGCTCCCGGGATTCGCGGATGGTCCGGATCTGGTCGGTCGCCGCGATCATCGTCGGTCCGCCGTCGAAGATGTCGATATAGCAATCGTGGTGGAAGCCCTCGCGCTCCAGCATCTTCATCGCGGCTCGGCCGGAGGGGTGAGGCATGCCCATCACCGCCCGCGCCGATTCCGGCAGCATGGCGGTGTAGATCGGGGTCTTGGGCATCAGGTCGGCGATGAAGGTCGTGCCATGGGCGGCGTTGAATTCGTCGGCTTCCTGGAAATTCATTCCGAAGAAGCGCCCGGCGATCGAATCCCAGAAGGGCGAGCCTCCGCCTTCGTCGATGACTCCGCGCAGCTCCGCGATCACCCGCGGCCCGAAACGCTCCCGGTGAAGCTTGATGAACAGATAGCGGCTTCGCGCCAGCAGCAGGCCGAGGCCTCCGGCACGCTCGCCCGGGTGGAGGAACAGTCCGCCGACTTCCGAAGAGCCTTCGAGGTCGGTGGTGAGGTTCAGCATCTGCGCCCGGAACGTCTTGCCGAGCGCCTTCGAGGTCTGGGTGAGGGTCCCGATCCGATAGGAGTAGAAAGGATGCTCCATCCCAACCATCCCGAACACCTGGCAGGTGCCGCGTATCTGGCCGGTGTCGACATTTTCGAGGACGAACAGGAACAGGTCGTCGCCCGGCTCGGCGGCACCCGATTCGAAGCCGTGTTCGGAGCGGACGATCTTGGCGACCAGCGCGCCGCGGTCCGGCGGAAGGTTGGTAAAGCCGCCGCCGGTGAGCTTCGCCATCTCGTAGATCGCCTGGAAATCGTCCTTGCCGGCGGGCCGTACCCTGAAGCTCACAATGCGTCCCCTTGCGCCAGCCGAAGGAGGGCGAGGGCGGAAAGCTTCGCCCGCTCCTCCAGGCTTTCGACGATCAGATATTCGTCCGAAGAATGGATCGCGCCCCCGCGAACGCCCATCGTGTCGACCACGGGCACTCCGCAGGCGGCGATGTTGTTGCCGTCGCAGACCCCGCCGCTGTCGCGCCAGGCGATCGGCTGGCCGAGATCGGCTCCGCAGCGCCGGACGAGCTCGAACAGCGTCTGTGCCCCGGCGTCGATCGGCTTGGGCGGCCGGCCGAAGCCGCCGTGCATGACTATGCGCACATCCCGCGCGGCCGATACTTCGGCGATCGCCTGCTCGAGCGCGACGCGCGCCGAGTCCTGGTCCGCGGCGGACCGCGGCCGCATATTTATGCGCAGGATCGCATGGTCCGGCACCACATTGTTCGGACCGCCGCCGTCGATCCTGGCCGGATTGACGGTGAGGCCCGCGCGCTTCGCCCCGTCGAGCCGCACCGCAAGCTCGGCGGCGGCGACCAGGGCGTTCCGGCCCTCCTCCGGATTGCGTCCGGCATGGGCGCTTCGGCCCGTCACCACCAATGAGAAATTGCCGCTGCCGGGCCGGGCGCCCGCCAGGGTCCCGTCGGGAAGCGCCGCCGGCTCGTAGGTCAAGGCCGCCTTCTTCCCCCGGGCCGCCCGGGCGATGAGCGCCGCCGAGCCGGGCGAGCCCACCTCCTCGTCGGAATTGATCACCACCTCGTAGCCGAGCCGGTCCGCCGCCTCGCCGCCTTCTACCGCTTTCAGGGCGGCGAGCATGACCGCGAGGCCGCCTTTCATGTCCGCCACTCCGGGGCCTCGAAGCACCTTCGAGCCGAGCCATTCCAGTCGCTGGAACGGATGGTCGGCGCCGTAGACCGTATCCATGTGGCCGGTGAGCAGGACCTGCACCGGCGCGCGGGGCCGAACGACGAGGTGGAGGTTGCGTCCGTGGGGGAGGGGGCGCAGCCGCCCGTCGGGCTCAACCGCCTCGACCCGCTCCGCCTCCACCAGCGTCAGAGTGCCGGGCAAGGCCGCGAACGCGTCGGCGAGAAGGCCCGCCACCCGCACCAGGCCTTCGAGATTGGCGGAGCCGCTGTTGACCCGAGCCCAATCCTCGACCTGGCCGAGCATCGGCGCGCCGGAGCATCGCTCGACCGCCGCCCTCTCCTCGTTCGTCAGGCCCCGCATCCGACGGCTCTAGCCGGAGAACCCGCCGCGCAAAACCCCTTCGCCGGGAACCCGGATCAGAGCTTGTCGCGGAAAGCCGCGAGGACGTCC
>Ga0070660_100001796_pt1 | contig 14723 bp, 9 predicted proteins | sample KBSC33metaG_FD_64670 | JGI IMG/M metagenome (GOLD analysis project Ga0070660, IMG submission 64670) | Corn rhizosphere microbial communities from Kellogg Biological Station, Michigan, USA - KBS C3-3 metaG | ecosystem: Host-associated > Plants > Roots > Rhizosphere > Soil ... | reverse complement strand
GCGAACCTTTAACCCTCAACGTGATTACCTATGGGCAATACCTCAATCGCAAATGGATCTGGACCCGAATCTGACACAAAATCCAGGCTATTAAACCTGAAAATAATTACTTAATAAAAAAATATACACAATGAAATTATCTATAATAAAATTATTGGCGCCAATAATTGCTTTCCTTGTCCTGACAGGATGCAAAAAAGACGATTCGTCTCTTAATCTGAATGTGTCAGCGGTAGAAACGCTTTATGACCCGGCGGATAATGATGCTGTAGTTTTACAGCCATCCGCTTCTGCATCTGTCTTCTTTGACTGGTCGCCTGCATTGGCTGCCGACGGAGGCATGGTTATGTATGAAGTAGCCTTTGATTTACCGAATGGAAATTTCTCAAAACCAGTTTATAAAGTTCTTTCGGACAATGGTGGAATGATGACTCAGGCAACCATTACCCATAAAGTTTTAAATCAAATTGCAGCTTTGGCAGGAGCCGGCCCTTCAGATACAATTACATTAAAATGGACGGTACTTTCAACAAAGGGAACTAATGAAGTAGTGTCTCAGGCATCAAGAAAAATAACAATTACACGGTTGGCCGGATTTGCAAATCCTCCGACAAGCCTCTTTATGGCTGGTTCAGGTTCGGAAGCCGGACAAGAGTTTACCAGTCTCGGCAATGGAGAATTTGAAATTTATACAAAATTGACGACAGGACAGTCATTCCAGTTTGTAGATGCTTTAAGCGGTTCTGCTAATAATTATTTCATCGGGAATAATGGCGTCTTAATGCAAGGTACAACGGGAGGTACGGTTGCCACAACCGGCGTATATCATCTTGATGTTGACTTTACATCGGGTTCAACTACTACGACACAAATCAACAGCGTAAATTTATTCTATGATGACACAAAGGCTTTGATAGCTATACCTTATGCGGGGCAGGGAGTATGGACGTTTACTAATGCGCCTCTTACCTTGAAACAGGAAGGTTGGGGCTGGGAAGACAGGTATAAATTTGAATATATGGTTACGAAATCTGATGGTACCCCTTCTACCGAATGGTGGGGAAGTGTGAATGGAGATAATAATGCGCCAACTACAGGTTCAACTGCGCCATCCTTTTGGTATCTTGTTCCCGTAACGAGCGATCAATGGAATAATTCTTTTAAATTCGATCACGCATTTCTCGCTACGCCTCCCAACATTACAATCAACGTAACGGTTACCATGAACTCAAGTGGTCCTTATACGCACAGTATATCGCAATAAAAATATAAAAAACAGGATGTGTCAGAAAACAGGCATATCCTGTTTTTATAAATAAATTTTAAATTAAGAATATGATTGTTCGGATATTATATCTAAATCTGTTATTATTGAGTACAACGGCTTTGATTAGCTGCAAGCACGATTCAGGTTCCAAAGTGTCTCCTATACCTGTCCAAACAACCATAGATTGGGCAAAAGCTGCCGATAGTAGCAGCCAATCTTTGGTCAATAATTTCTATAACACACAGGGGAATTATTTTAATAGTCAAAATACTGGAAATAATTATACTCAGTTTCAATACTGGCCCCAGGCTCATGCCCTGGATGTAATGGTTGACGCCTATAACCGTACAAAAAGCCAATCCTATTTGAATATAATAAATAATTGGTATAATGGCGTTTATGCGCAAAATGGCAATACTTTTTTAGGTCATTACTATGATGATGAAGGTTGGAATGCCTTAGCTATGTTGCGGGCCTATGATGCTACAAGCAATGTGCAATGGAAAAATGCGGCAGAGGATGTTTGGGCGGATATTAAAACAGGCTGGAACAGTACAATGGGCGGGGGAATAGCATGGAACCATGGACAACTTGGTTATAAAAATACCCCTGCAAATGGACCGGCATGCATCCTGGCAGCTCGTTTATATGAACGATTTGGCAATCCTGACGACTCGGTTTGGGCTTTTAAAATATACGATTGGCTTAAATCTACATTGTATGTTCCCGGTACAGGTCAGGTATATGATGGCATCAATAGCCAAGGCAACGGCGCTATTGATACCTGGAAATTTACTTATAACCAGGGTTTATTTGTAGGCGCCGCAGTGGAATTGTACAAGATTACAGCAAATCCGACTTATTTGAATGACGCCAATAAAGCTGCGGGCTATGCTATTAATGTTGATATTAATACCACCGACAGATTATTACAGGATGAAGGCGGTGGTGATGGCGGACTATTTAAAGGTGTATTTGTCCGTTATTTTACGCAATTGATTCTTTGCCCTGATTTACCGTCCGGAACAAAAACAAGTTATGTAAATTTTCTAGCCAATAATGCGCAAACACTTTGGACAGTGGGCGCTAATAAAGTAGGAGGTGTTTATTATGGAACTTATTGGAAAACGCGTCCTCTAAGCGGCAGTTCTGTTGACCTTACTGTAGAATTAAGCGGGTGTATGTTAATTGAAGCTATGAATATGGTACAGTAAAAAATCATTGATAATGAAATTATTGTAACTATTCTGTTATATGCACTATCAGCAGAAACTTATCAGCAGATGATTTCATTGATCATATTAATGAACAAATTATTTTTTAATTCCCGAAAAATTCAAAAATTTATTTTTTGAATAAAATTCAACGCTCTTGCGTGACGTGACTTTTGGAAAGCTTTTTTGAGACCTTGAACTGAATAAAAGAGCTATCCTAACTTTCCAAAAGTTTTTCATAAAAACAAGATTTCCTATTATTTATTCATCTACTGTAAAACTTTCCAAAAATTACTAATCTCTTTTTTCTTCAAACTTTTTCATACATCACAACGGTCATTTTTATTCAGACTTTCAGAAAAATTTTTGGAAAGTGCTGCATTACATAACTCTTGGAAAGTTTTTTTGAGACCTTGAACTGATAAAAAGAGCTATTCTAACTTTCCAAAAGTTTTTCATAAAAACAGGATTTCCTATTATTTGTTCATCCACTGTAAAACTTTCCAAAAGTTATTAATCTCTTTTTTCTTCAAACTTTTTCATACATCGCAATGGTCATTTTTATTCAGACTTTCAGCAAAACTTTTGGAAAGTGCTGCATCACATAACTTTTGGAAAGCTTCTTTGAGACCTTGAATTAAATAAAATTGCTATCCAACTTTCCAAAAGTTTTTCATAAATCATAACCGTCATTTTTATTCAGAGATTGAACAAAACTTTTGGAAAATAAAACTTGCATCACATAACTTTTGGAAAATTTCTTTGAGACCTTTACATTTGCGCCGGAGAGTTGGCAGAGCGGTCTAATGCGGCGGTCTTGAAAACCGTTGAGGGTTACACCTCCTGGGGTTCGAATCCCTAACTCTCCGCATACTTTTTTCTTATTTTACTGATAGCCAATCATTTGAATTGGCTATTTTTTATTTGGAAGCAATTTTGGAAGCAAATATTGACGAATTGGTGGAAAAAATTTGAATGACAATTCTTAATCTGATCATCTTGGTGTTTCACCACCTCAGCCCGTTAAATTATTGAGAGCAGTTTTGTCCTAAGCACCTCTTTAGGACAAAACATACCTTATGCTTTATCTCAATACTGTAAAGATTCTTACTAACAAAATAGGTTTGATATTCCATTTTTACACTTAATTTGTGTAAACCTATTTTATCCAATGGTGAAAGGGAACACCCCCGGAGATAGCATTAAATTCGAATCATTAAATCATTTGCCATGAATAAACTTAGACTTCCATTTTTAATTGCTTCATTCTTAAGCTCACTAACAGCATCTTCACAGGATACTGTTTATTTTAAAAGCGGGTTAATGATAAATGCGCCTGCACATTATGGACGCGAAGCAATTGTTACAGACGAACTGGCCTACTCCCTTTATACCAATAATCTCAAAACACCGGTTGCCGGCGAAACTTTTGGCAAAGATGAGGACGGAAAGGACTTAAGCTGGCAGCCCATTGCTGCAGACAGTCTCAACAGGTTAAGGCCTGTAACAAGAATGGATAGACGCAGAGGAAGGTTTGGCGGAGACTACATTTATCTCACCTATAATTCCTATAAAAAACAACCTGCCCTGTTAAATATAAAAGGAAATAGTTTCTTCTTTTTAAATGGTAAACTTCATACCGGCGATCCATACAGTTCAGGCTGGTTTTATATTCCGGTATCGTTAAAAAAAGGATTAAACGAATTCTACGTACGTGGCTATTTCCAAACCAGCGCCAGTCTCATTTTTCCAAAGAAACAAGTTTCAATCAATACAGAAGATCCAACACTGCCGTTTATAGTTTTGACCCATAACAATAATTTACTGCACGGAGCTATAGTAATTTTGAACACTACCGGTAAAGAATTAAAAGGCCTCGAAATAAAAAGCAAAATAGAAGGCACGGAACTCATTACTCAGTTGCCTGCAATACCTTTTTTATCATCCAGGAAAGTAAGTTTTGATTTTGATGCGGGAGGTATTATAAAAAAAGATAAATACAATTGCAATCTGACTTTGCTTGATAAGGGCAAAGTGATTGATGAGAAAATAATAAGTATTGAAGCGGTAGATCCCTCAGATCATTATAGCGAAACCTTCACCAGTGATATAGATGGAAGTCTGCAATATTATGCGGTAACACCCCAATCAACTCCTGCTAATAATTCAGCATTGTTTTTATCAGTTCATGGCGCCGGAGTGGAAGCCATTGGGCAAGCAAGGGCCTATATTGCTAAAGATTGGGGTACGTTAGTTGCAGCTACCAATCGACGTCCCCGCGGTTTTAACTGGGAAGATTGGGGAAGAATAGATGCACTTGAAGTGCTGAATATTGCAAAAAATAAATTCCATCCTGATCCTAAACACATTTATCTCACAGGCCACTCTATGGGTGGGCATGGTACTTGGTTTTTAGGAGCCACCTATCCGGATAAATGGGCGGCTATTGGCGCCTGCTCGGGGTATCCTACATTAAAAGGATATGGTTCTGCTGATGGTTTGGTTCCTGACAGCAGCAGATCGGCTATGGAACAAATGTTGTTGCGGGCCGGCAACCAAAGTGATGTAATTAAGCTGGCTCATAATTATAAAGCATTCGGCGTATATATTTTACATGGCGATTCAGACAAAGTGGTATCTGTAAATTATGCCAGGCAAATGAGAAAAGTATTGGGAGATTTCCAGGCAGATTTTAGTTATTATGAATATCCTGGCGGAGAACATTGGTTTGGAAACCAAAGCGTTGATTGGAAGCCTCTGTTTGACTTCTTCAAATGGCACTCTTTACCAGATGACGGCGCAGTTAATTCGATAGATTTTACTACTGCAAGCCCGGGAATTTCTGCGGACTATCACTGGATTTCTATCCGTCAACAAATTCATCCTTTACAGCTCAGCAATATTCAATTACTAAGAAATAAATTTAAAAACAATATTTCGGGTACAACAGAAAATATTCACCTGCTAAAGATGGCGCTTAATGGTGTTGAGCCTAACACTGATGTGAATATTTCACTCGATAATAACTCACTTCATTATGTAACCAAAAGCAGTAATGACAGCATTTTTCTTTTGCACGAAAACAATCAATGGATAATTGCGGGTAGGCCTGACAGTTATGAGAAAGGCCCTCAGCGATACGGAACCTTCAAGGAAGCCTTTAATCATAAAATGGTATTTGTGTACGGAACCAGTGGAAACAGGGAGGAAAACGAATGGAATTTTAATAAAGCAAAATATGATGCGGAAACATGGTATTACCGGGGCAACGGTTCAGTAGATATAGTTCCTGACAAGGAATATTCCATCGAAAAATACCCGGGAAGAAATGTAATTATTTACGGGAATGCTAATTCGAATTCGGCATGGAAAATCTTGCTGAATGATTGCCCTATAACGGTTACGCGTAGTGGCATTAAAGTTGGAAATGAAAATTTAACGGGTGATGACCTTGGAACCTATTTTGTATGGCCGATGAAAAACTCCCCGGCAAATTCTGTAGGAGTAATAGCGGGTACAGGTTTAAATGGAATGAACGCAGCAAATCCAAATCAATATTTTGCCGGTGCAAGTGGATTCCCGGATTTTATGATCTTTAGGCTGGGCATGCTTCAGTCGGGTGCTGATAAAGTTGAGATGGCAGGATTCTTTGATAACGATTGGAGACTTGCCCCTGGCGAAACTATTAATAAATGAAATTAATTCAGGAATATTTACTGCAAGTTGTTCGACTGTAGTACTTTTCAGCTATTAGAACATTATTTTTATTAGCAGTAAACAAACTTTTATCAATAATTCCTATTTATATAAAGATTAACTCATTAATATCTCTCCCTCAAAAACCTTTGCAAAATTTTTCCTGACTTTCTCTTTTACTTCTTCAAAATTTACGTTATGTCCTAATTCTTTTTCTATGGAAGTAACCTGTTTGTTGACAATCCCGCAGGGAATTATATTATTAAAATAACTAAGATCCGTGTTTACGTTCAGCGCAAAACCATGCATCGTAATCCACCTGCTGCAGCGGATGCCCATAGCGCAGATTTTTCTTTCCTTACCGGGAATTCCCGGTTCTATCCATACGCCTGTCTCGCCTTTGCTCCTGTCGCCCGTTATTCCATACTCGCCAATAGTAAGAATAATTACTTCTTCAAGGCTGCGCATATATTTTCCGATATCTGTAAAAAACTTTTCAAGATCAAGAATCGGATAACCCACTATTTGCTGCAGTCCATGAAAGGTAATATCACCTCCCCTATTCGTTTTGAAAAATTCGATTTCCTTTTCTTCCATTTCAGATTCGTTCATCAATACGTTTTCCATGTGCCCGCTTTTACCCAAAGTGTAAACCGGCGGATGTTCGCAGAAAAGTAAATAGTTAACAGTGGAGCCAGGGGTGGGATTGGCGTAGTTGTCGCTTACTGATATCTGATTACTGATAACCGACAACTTTCTCGCTTCAGATTTTATCTCCAGATTTTTTTTTACCAAATCTTCCTGGTAATCCCACGCCTCTTTGTAATGAATAATTCCAAGGTCTTCAAAAATGATATGCTGTTTTTCCAATGCAAAGATTTTAATTTGCAAAGATAAGAGGGAGCAGTGAATGGTCAAGGGTGAATGGTGAAGCCGGAATATTGAATAAGAATTGTGATTATTTGTTTGTTTACTGCTTCCTTATTAATTGATGAAGACAGTATCTGAAACCTGATACCTGAAAAAAAATAATTTTATGCCGGAAGAAGAAATACTAAATGATACTGAAGAACTTTTTGAAAGAGAAACCATCATTTGCGCCAAAGGGCAGGAACCTTTGCGTATAGATAAATTTTTGATGGGGCGCATCGAAGGCGCTACAAGAAATAAAATTCAGCAGGCCATAGAAGCCGAAAGAGTTTTATTGAATGAGAAACCGGTAAAATCAAATTATAAAGTTCGCCCGCTCGACAAAATCGTTATTTACCAGGATTACCTGCCAGAAAACAACTTGATACTACCGGAAAATATTCCAATTAAAATAGCTTATGAAGATGAGGATATTATGGTGATAGATAAGGAACCCGGAATGGTGGTTCATCCCGGCAGCGGCAATCCTGGGGGCACTTTGGTAAACGCCGTTGCATGGCATTTAAAGCAACAAAATCCCGATGTGAATGAATTGGATTTAGCCAGGTTTGGTCTTGTTCACCGGATTGACAAAAACACCTCGGGCCTTTTGGTAATGGCTAAAACTCCGGCGGCAATGACAAAGCTGGCCAAACAATTCTTCGACCATACTGTTTATCGCCGCTATGTAGCGCTGGTTTGGGGTGATTTTGACGAAGAAGAAGGCACTATTGTCGCCCATGTGGGCCGACACCAGAGATTCAGAAAATTGTTTACTACCTACCCCGAAGGTGAATACGGCAAAGACGCCATCACGCATTATAAAGTGTTGGAAAGATTTAATTATGTAACATTGATAGAATGCAGGCTGGAAACGGGACGCACCCACCAGATCAGAGTTCACATGCAATCTATAGGGCACCCGCTTTTCAATGACGACACCTATGGCGGAGATAAAATTGTAAAAGGAACGGTATTTACCAAATACAAACAGTTTGTAGATAATTGTTTTATGCTTTGCCCGCGTCAGGCTTTACACGCGCAGCAATTGGGATTTATACATCCCCGCACCAATGAGTTTGTCAAATTTGAAAGTCCTTTGCCTGACGACATGAAATTTGTTACCCAAAAATGGAGAAATTATTCAGGGTCGAGAAATGAGCTTTGAGATTTGAGCCTTCAGTCCTGAGCTTTCAGCTTTCACGATTCCCCATTCACAATTCACCAATTATCATTTACTTTGCTTCCTAAACGAAAAATCTCTTCATGAAGAATCTGAATTTCAAAAAAATATTTCCACATCTTATTGCAATAGTTATTTTTTTAATCGTTGCTGTCATCTACTGCAAACCTGCCTTACAGGGAGACGTATTGCAACAGTCGGACACGCAGGGCTGGCGCGGCATGGCGCAGCAATCTTTTGAATTCAAAGATCATCATGGATATTATCCGTTATGGACTAACAGCATGTTTAGTGGCATGCCCGCCTACCAGATTGCCTTTGATCCACGCACAAGCATTACGGTCGGTTATCTTACATCGGTATTAACATTGAACCTTCCCGTGCCGATCAGCTTTTTCTTTTTAGCTTGTATCTGTTTTTATTTTTTATGCGTAGTGGCCGGTGCTAATCCCTGGATAAGTATTATGGGTGGCCTGGCTTATGCCTATTCTACTTTTGACCCGATAATTATTGCCGTAGGCCATAATACACAAATGTTATCCATAGGCTATGCGCCTGCTGTGTTAGCCGGTCTTCTTTTATTATATCAAAAGAGATATCTAATCGGGTTTACTATAACCGCCTTGTTTTCATTTTTTCTGATAGCGCAAAACCATGTCCAGATCGTTTATTATACTTTAATCATGGCGATTATTATGACGATTGCCTACCTTATTAAAAGTTACCGCGAAAAGAATATGGGCGTGGCTGTAAAAGGAGCTGCTTTCGGTTTACTCGCGGGGATTCTTGGACTTGCCTGCTGTGCCGTAACGATGATGCCTACTTATGAATATGCCAAAGAAAGTATGCGTGGCGGTAAATCAGAATTAACGCAGGAAGTTAAAGGCAATAAAACAAAGGGCGGCCTCGATAAAGATTACGCTTTCAGGTACAGCTTTGGTTTTGGAGAAACATTTACTTTCATTGTTCCCGGATTATACGGTGGCAGCAATGGAGGAGATGAGTATAATGAAAACTCAAAATTCGTAGATAAATTTTCTGAACTCCACGTGCCAGAAGAGCAGGCTTTGCAATATGCAGACCAGCTTTCCTATTGGGGCGATCAACCCGGAACTTCAGGCCCTGTATATCTTGGCGCAATCGTATGCCTTCTGTTTATTTTTGGAGTAGTATATATAAAATCGTGGTACAAATGGTGGCTCATTGCAGCCAGTATCGTGGGGGTGATACTTGCTTATGGCGCCAACCTCAAAGGCATTAACTATTTCCTCTTTGATTACCTTCCTTTTTACAATAAGTTTCGCGCGCCTACGATGGCATTGGTAATTCCTCAATTGTGTTTTCCGCTGATGGGCGTGCTTGCCGTCACCAAATTGATTTCAAAAGATATTGATATTGCTGAGACGTGGAAAAAATTAAAGACCACTGCTATCATCACAGGAGTTATCCTTGTTTTACTGGCCGGTTTTTATATGATGGCTTCATTCAGCGGCCCCAATGATAAAAACTTTAGAGACAACATCAAACAAAATATAATGGCCCGTGTGCCACAAGGACAACAGGCTCCTCCTCAACTGGAACAACAGGCAGAGCAAACAAGCCGCGGCATTATATCTGCGTTGCAGAGCGACCGCCAAAGCCTGATGGGTAAAGACCTTTTGAGATCATTTATTTTGATTGCATTGGCTGTGTTGTTGATGGGATTATTTTTAAAGAAAAAGATTTCAGCCACTATACTTATTGGCACTTTGATTATTCTTTCGGGATACGATTTATTGGGCGTAGCTTCCCGTTATCTAAACGCTGATAAATTTGTAGAGCCGGGAGATTTTGAAGCTGCATTTATACCGACCCAGGCAGATCTGCAAATACTAAAAGATCCCGACCACGCCAATTTTAGAGTATTCAACCAAACCGTTGATGCATTTAATGATGCCATTACTTCGTATCACCTCAATTCTGTAGGAGGCTACCATCCTGCTAAACTGGGGTTGTACAATGACATTATTACGAGGCAGCTCAGCAAAGGAAATATGAATGTATTCAACATGCTGAATACAAAATATTTCATTGTACAAAATCCTCAAACCGGGAAACCGATGGCACAACTAAATCCGAATGCTTTTGGTAATTGCTGGCTGGCAAAAGGAATCAAATATGTGGCCGATGCCGACCAGGAGATGGCCGCACTCGACAGCACCGATTTGAAAGACACTGCCGTGGTAGAAAACAAATACAAGGCAGCAATTACGGCAGTGCCGAAATATGATTCTATCGCCTATATCAAACTGGTAAGGAATATTAATGACACCATTGATTACAGATTTTCAGCGCCCACGCCTCAATTCGCTGTGTTTAGCGAAGTATATTATCCTAAAGGCTGGAAAGTATTTATAGACGGAACAAAGGCAGATTATGTAAAGACAGATTATGTGTTGCGCGGCATGTATATCCCCGCAGGAAATCATGAAATTGAATGGAGGTTTGAACCGGAATCCTTTACCGTCGGACGAATGATAAGTATTATTTCCAATATACTGGTTGCATTATTATTGATAGTGACAATTGTTTTTTATGCAATAAAAAAGAAGAAGCCTGATGCACATTTGTTATAATACCTTATAAAAATATGGCTTACCGGAAATAATTTTTCGAGAAATCTTCAATATACTGAAAACATTTCCAACATAATTTCTTACTTGCAAAAAAGAATAGTTTCTGAAAAGAAATATTTTGGCAATAATCCATCCAATAAAAAAAAGAGGAATTTCTAAAGTATAAATAAATAAAATAATCACAAACCAAAGTACTCCAAATTCCTTTCTTATCCGTACGAGATTTGACAACATAATTTGCTTGCCTTTTTTATCAAATAAGTTCATATAACCTTTCCCCGATGAGTTAAAAGTTTCATTGGATGTTTCGCCCTGCAAATGAATAACGTTAGTATCTCCATAGATGCATAGTTTGCCAACTTTTTTCAATCTGCTGCACCATTCTGCTTCTTCAGCATACAGAAAAAAATCTTCGTCCAGTAACCCTGCTTTTTCAATCGCCGTTTTCTTCACCATTAAGAAAGCGCCATTGATCCAATCCACTTCTACTACGCCCGTAGCATCAGGAACATTGGGTTTTTTTACACCAAAAATATTTGCAAAGAATTTTAATAGAACACCAAGAAAGGGCAACGGCAACAGATAATTCAGGCCGCCTTTCATTGCGTAATTCCCCGATATTTGCGGAGTTCTATCAGGGTTTAATAATTGAACGCCACATGCTATATATTCTGCTGATTGAAATTGGTTAAAGCATTTTTCAATCGCGTTATTCTCAATGATTGTATCGCCATTCAACAGTAAAACAACATTTCCATTCGATTTTCTAATTCCTTCATTATTGGCTCTTGCGAACCCTGAATTATAATCCATTTCTATCCACAAAATCTCAGGAAATAGTGAAAGAATCTTTTCTCTGCTTCCGTCTTGAGAATCATTATCAACAACAAGTATTTCAAAATCGAAAGAAGAACTCTGATCATAAATAGAACGCACACAATCGCAAATCAACTGAGCGCTTTTATAGTTAACAATAATAATGGAAAGTTGTATTTTCTGCATATACAAATCAAATCAAGCATGCATTAAAAATAGATTCATCACTAATTTTTGGCAACATTTGTTGCAAAATAAGCGATTCAAATCTTTATATTTTTTTAAAAAGACTTATAAAGTAGTTTCCTACCATGAGTACTTTTGAGATAATACCAACTTTCAAAACAGGGATCGGAATCCTTTTTTGAAAAAGAATCATTTGCTTAAGCAAAGGATGCAAAGAACCTCCATAATATTTTCCCACATCTGCCTCACTTCGTACATAAAGGTTTCTATACAATCGCCAATAGTAATCATAAACAAAAATATTTCTCAGGATTATAAGCCCCATTTTTTCTATCATCAAATGATTTTCCGGAATTTCCACTTCAGGCTTTCTGAAAGTATAATTAGTTACCTGTTTATCATTAATGCCTACATTTATTAAAATATTATTGATATAAAAATAATTTTTCATCTTTTTAAGATAACGGATATAATATTCAAAGTCCACTACCCATTTAAAATCCTTATCATACAATTCATTCAAATCTTTCTTTATTAAAGTACAACTCGGATTACCTATGTATTGCTTCTTAAAAAGATTTAAAGGACTCATCCATAACAGAAAACGGCCTAACATGGTTACATAAACGCTTTTCAGGGATCCCGAATTTTCTTCCACATTATTATAAGCAGAAAAAAAGAAGGAACAATCAGGATAAGACAGGGTAGCCTGATAAAACTTCTGCAAAGAATTTTCATCAACAAACCAATCATCATCGTGTATGATCTTAATCCAGACGCCAGTCGCTTTCCTGATAGCTTCGTTCCAGTTTTCGGGTGTTCCTAATGGTTTTTCATTTTTGTAATAATGAATGTTATTATTGGATGTATATTCTTTTGATAAAATTTCTACAGAATCGTCAGGACTGTCATCTGTAATGATAATTTCAAAATCTTTGTAGTTTTGGCTTAAGATAGAATCCAATAATCTTTTTAAATAATTTACATGTTTGTAAGTAGGGATGCAGATAGAAATAAAAGGCAAATCTTTCATTTATTTTTTTTAATTAAAATGGATTTCTAAAACTAAGTAAAACCAAGGGTTGATAAAGAATGAATTTTAAAATCTCTTACGTCTCGTAAAATTATTTCAGAGTGTTACATTTCAAATTATTAATCCGAAGAGCTTATAATTAATATTTGTCCTGTTTCATATCTTTGCCATTCTTACCAAAGAAATAAAATATATTCAGCTAAGCTAAATTATCTTTAACTAAATTAACGTATCCTGATAAAAAGTTACCATATTTGAATTTATTTTACTCAATTAGTGCATCCCAAATTTTTGCCGCTCACAATTAATTAGTCATTCCATGCAAAAAATAAATAGTGATACAAATAATTTTAGAAAAGCAATTGTACGAAAAGCAAAATCTTTATTAAAGAAGAATCCAGACGGGTTTCTTAAAAAGGTCAAAGGTTTAATCCATGTTGGTGCAAATACCGGGCAGGAAATACAATTATATGCAAAATACGGACTTTCGGTAATTTGGATTGAACCGATCCCAGAAGTATTTGAGATCTTAAAATCTAATCTTATTGGCTTTCCTAAGCAAATTGCCCTTAAAGAACTTGTTACCGACCTTGACAATAAGGAATATCATTTTCACCTTGCCAACAACAATGGAGCTTCCTCTTCAATTCTTGAATTAAATCTTCATCAGGATATATGGCCGGAAGTTACTTTCGAAAAAACAATTAAGCTATACAGCAAGACCCTATCTTCGTTATTAAAAGATAATACCAACATCCAGGAATATGACATGTTAGTTATGGATACACAAGGTTCGGAATTATTGGTGTTAAAAGGAGCGATACCTATTCTACAGAACTTTACATTCATCAAAACAGAGGTGCCGGACTTTGAATCGTATAAAGGATGCTGCCAACTAAAGGATCTTCAATCATTTCTAAGTCAACATGGGTTTAAAGAGTTGTCCCGCCACAAATTTGCGACACATCCCTCCGGCGGAAGTTATTATGATATTATTTATAAAAAGAAGTAATTACGATGCAGATTAGGATATTGTGGATATTTTCAATTTTAATCTTTTACTAAAATATCAGTCCCGAAAAGCGAATATATTTAATAACATATCATAATCACCTATTTTATTTTTATCCCAAAATGGTTTTGAATAAACAGAAATACCTTCTTTAATATAATATTTAAAACCATTTTTAACTAAGATTTCTAAAATTTCATTTAGCTTAAACATTTCATCGTACTTACCATGATATTCAACAAAAAGATTTTTAACGTTTTTTAATTCATCTGAACAATCCCTTAACACGGAATATTCTGCGCCCTCTATATCAATCTTCAAAAAATCAATTTCCTCGTTTAGAAAATCTTTTAATCTGACGCATTTTACATTCTCCTTATTATTATTTTCATTTGTATCAGTTTCAATTTTGCTTGACATATTACCCACAGATTTAAAAGAGATGCTTCCATTTTTAATCCAAATTGCTGCATTCATAATATTTGTATCAGAAAAATTCCAATTATCAAAATTCAGTTTTAGGATGGAATAGTTTTTTTCATCAGGCTCAAATCCAAGTACCACGGCATTCGGATAATTAACTTTAAAGTAAAGAATGCTTGTGCCAATATATGACCCGCAGTCAATTATTTTTGGACGATCCTTATTTGTCCTGAATTTATAAAATTCATTGACAAATAATTCATTTATCGAAATTAAAAAAGTTGGGGCATCCCTAAAAGCCACTTTATATTTATTTCTATATAAGTGATATTTTAAACTGGTATCATCAGGTTGATGCTTTAGAATTTT
>Ga0070660_100001795_pt1 | contig 14726 bp, 12 predicted proteins | sample KBSC33metaG_FD_64670 | JGI IMG/M metagenome (GOLD analysis project Ga0070660, IMG submission 64670) | Corn rhizosphere microbial communities from Kellogg Biological Station, Michigan, USA - KBS C3-3 metaG | ecosystem: Host-associated > Plants > Roots > Rhizosphere > Soil ... | reverse complement strand
TCTTCTCGACACGGGTGGACACGCTCCGCGCTCAGTACCCCGACAACCCCGTGCTCCACCAGCTCTCGGACGAGTCGCGGCTCGTCGTCTCGGAACCGCTCGGCGACCTCGAGGGCGCCTGGAACGAGGTGCCCGAGTCGAGCTGGGGCCTCGTCCAGGAAGGGCAGGACGAGCTGCGACCCTTCGCGCCGCGCCCGCCCGCGTAGCCTCCGCGACGTGAGCGCCGGCCCGGAGAGCGGACGATGAGCTGGAGCACCCGGTTCCGGGTCAGGCAGTTCGTTCGGGGAAGCATCTGGCTTGTCCCGGTGCTGGGCGGCATCGCGGGGACGCTCTGTGGGATCGCCGCCGCGGAGAGCGGGCGGCTGTGGGAGCCACCCGACGGGTGGACCTACTCGGCCGGCACCGCGCAGGCGGTGCTCGCGTCCGTGGTCGGGGCGAGCGTGGGCCTGACGGGCTTCGTCGTCACCGTCGGCGTCCTGATCGTGCAGATGGCGACCGGCACGTTCTCCGCGCGCTACATGCGCATCTTCTACCGCGACCGGTTGCTCAAGGCCGTGCTCGCGATGCTCGTCGGGACGCTGACGTTCTCGTACGGGCTCCTCAGGCGCGTGGAGCAGGACTCGGTGCCGAGCCTCGGCGTGACCCTCGCCGGGTTCTTCCTCGCGACCGGCGTCCTCCTCTTCCTCGTCTTCCTGAACCGCTCGATCCACCGGCTGCGGCCCGTTGCCGTGGCGGCCCTGGTCGCGCAGGCGGGCCGGCGCTCCTTCCTCGACCTCCTGCACGAGGTCGAGGAGGCGGACGCGCCGGTGCACGTGCTGGGCGCGTACGTCTCCAGGACCCCTCCGACGCTGGTCGTCCCGAGCCTGCATGCCGGGGCGGTGCAGGCGCTCGACACCACAGGGCTCACTCGCTTTGCCCGCGAGAGGGATTGTCTCATCGTGGTCCGCCCGGCCGTTGGCGACTTCGTGTCGCAGGGCGCGGCCCTGTTCGAGGTTTACGGAGCCGGGCCGCTCGACGACGCGACGGCCGCGCGTCTGCTGTCGATGATCGTGCTCGGCGTCGAGCGCACGATCGAGCAAGACCCGGCGTTCGCGATCCGCGTCATGGTCGACATCGCGATCAGGGCCCTGTCGCCTGCCGTCAACGACCCGACGACCGCCGTGCAGGTCCTCGACCACCTGGGCGAGACCCTCCGGCTGCTCGGGGCGACGGGGCGACCCGCTCCCGACCCGGACGGCGCGGAGGCCGCGTCTCCGGGGCTCGTGGTCCGTGCCAGGAGCTGGGACGACATCGTGGAGCTCGCATTCACCGAGATCCGCCAGTACGGCGGCTCTTCCGTCCAGGTGGTCAGGAGGCTGCGGGCGGTGCTCGAGGACCTTCGCGAGCAGGTCAAGCCCGAGTACCGGGCGGCAGTCGACGAGGAGCTCAGGCGGCTCGACGCGACGGTCGACGAGCACTGGTCGCGCTCTGTCGACCTCGACCTCGCCCGTCTGCCAGACGGCCAGGGGATCGGCGGGCCGCGTACAGGCGGACGCGAGGCCTAAGGTGCGGGCGCCGCGGGAGGCAGGCTCATGGTCGCCTTCTCCGCCAGGAGCGGTGTCGCGGGGACCTGTATGAGGCCCCGCGTCGGGCGGTCCAGATCGAATGTGACGAGCACGAGGAAGCTGACGATCACGGCGGCGGAGACAATCGGGACGAGGCCCCTCCCGAGCAAGGAGAGGTGGAGAGCGAGGAGCCCGAGTGCGACCGCGGCGCCGAGTAGCTCGAGCCAGAGCACGGCGGCGGGAACGCGGTTGTTCAGCCCGGCGAGTCGGACGGCCTGCTGGTCGATCATCTCGTTCAGGCTGTCCACGTACAGCCGTGGCGCGCTGTCGCGGGGGCGGCCGTTGAGGCTCTGACCCGCGAGACGCCACAGCCGACGCTGCAATCGCGCTTGCTGCGTCGAGGTTGCACGGATGGCTGCGTGGCCGGGGACCTCGTACGTCACGCGGATCGCGAGGTCGTTGTAGCTCCGAAGCAGTGCGAGGGAGGCGGTGCGCTGCGGCTCGGCGATCGTCTGCGCGCGCAGGTAGGTCGTGCCGATGGTGTTTGCCTCGATCACGACATCCGCTCGGCGATCCTGGTACCGGCCGACGGCAAGCGAGAGGCCGAAGGCGAGAATGAGGCCGACGATTCCCAGGAGCGCACCTTGGAGGACACCGATCGGCTCGCGATGCCTCTCGGAGCTCGCGCGGAGGAACCGGCCCGCGAACACGCCCAATGCAGACGCGCTCATGACCACAGCGAAGACGAAGAGCCCGAGTTGCCAGCTGCTCAGCGAGAAGAACATTGCGAGCGCAAGCTAGGGGAGCCGGCGGACGGGAGATCTACGGGCGTCCGAAGAACTGCGACAGGGTCCCGTGCTGGAACGGCCGTGAGTCGATGGCGAGATCACCTGAGAACGGGTAGACCAATGTCGCGAGCACCACGAGCGACATGCCGATCACGAGCGCGATCGATCCTGCGCCGATCGCGTGAAACCAGAAGCTGCGCGCCCCGACGAGCACCGCATAGCCGACGATCACGAGGGACCCGACGAAGAGGAGCGCCCCGATCACCCAGGGCAGGCCGCCGCGTGCGTCGTCGAGGCGATCTCGGCGGGCCGCGAGTGCGGCATTGAGCTGCCTCACGGAGTCGTCGTAGAACGCCGCCGCCGAAGGCGACCGGGGCTCGATTCCCTGCAACGCCGCAAAGATGCCGTCGACGGCGACGGACACCTCGGAACGGGAAGCCTGTCTCCAGGGCGTTGTCGGTTTCCGTCTCGTGGCTACGCCTGCGGCGAGATCCCCCAGGTGGTGGTGACCGACGCGCCCGGCTCGAGCACGATGAGCCCGTCCCCGCTTCGGAATGCGTTCGGTGCGCAGGTCATCGGCTCGACGGCGAGCCCGCGGCGCTGGACGTCCGGGTGGTCTCCCGTGAACACCATCAGGTACGGATACCCCTCGTCGACCCAAAGGGTCACGCGGCGTCCGCCGTCGTGAGTTGTCAGCACGACGCGAGCGAGACCATCGCTGTCGCGCTCGAGGTCGGTGTACCCGGTGTCGAGCCTCGCGCTTCCGATCGGGCGGGCGGCGAGGAAGTCAAGCTCCGTCCCGCTGACGGAAAGCGAGCCGACCGGGATGCCGCGCTCGTCCGACCGCAACGCCGTCCCTGCCGGCACGCGCAGGACGATGTCGTCGACGGTTGCCGTTCCGACGCTGACGTACGGGTGCGCGCCGCTCCCGTACGGACAGGTCCCGACACCGACGTTCGTTGCCGTCATCCGGACGGCGAGGCCGGCTTCCGAGAGCTCGTACGCGACGCGAAGCTCGAGCGCGAACGGGTAGCCGGGCCGGGGGTGGAGGACGTGCCCCAGGACCACCCGGTGCGGCTCGAGCTCCCGCGCCTGCCAGGCCTCCCAGCGGACGAGGCCGTGGATGGCGTTCGCATGCTCGGGCTCGCTCAGCGGCAGCTGGTGGCGCCTCCCCTCGAACTCGTACGTCCCGTCCTGCAGCCGGTTGGGCCACGGGGCCAGCACCTGACCCCGGCCCGCGGTCGCCATCTCCCCCGCGCCGTAACCATCGAGGATCTGCCGCTCGCCGACGGTGTACGAGCGCATGCCGCCGCCGACCTCGACGACCACGACGCGCTGGTCGTCGTGCGCGATCTCGTACTGCTCACCGGTGGGGTTGTGCACGCCTGCTCCGGCCCCGACGGTCAGTTCAGCCGTGCGAGCAGATGGTCGCCGACGCGGAGCGCGTTGGCCATCGCGGTCAGTGCGGGGTTCACCGCCCCGATCGAGGGGAAGCAGCTCGTGTCGACGACGTACAGGTTGTCGAGCTCGTGCGCCTTGCAGTCGGTGTCGAGCACGGAGGTCGCCTCGTGGGTGCCGAAGCGGCAGGTCCCGGCCTGGTGGGCGCACCCGGCGATCGGGATGTCGTTCTTCATGTAGGCGAAGCGGTGAATCAGGTGGTCCGGGTTCATGTCCAGCTTCCCGAGCAGGGACTTCACCTTCGTGTAGAGCTGCTTCTTCGCCTCCGCGTTCGTCTCCGTGTACGCGAGCGTGATGTTCCCCTCGCGATCCACCGTGACGCGGTTGTCAGGCCGCGGCAGGTCCTCCGTCGAGAGCCAGAAGTCGATCGCGTGCTTAGCCATGCGCTCGAGCGTCCACTCGGGCGCGAGCCGCGTCTCCCGCGGACGCTCGCCGCGGAACATCGCCGCCTGCGACTTTCCGACCATCTGGACGTTGCCGAGCGGGTACTCGAAGTCGTCGGCGCCGAAGTAGAAGTCGTTGAGGCCCAGCGTCTTCTGGTACGCGGTCTCGTTTTCCTCACGGGAGAGGGCGAGCACGGCGGTCGAGTCGTGGAACATGTAGTTGCGGCCGACCTGGTCGGAGCCGTTCGCGAGACCGTTCGGGTGCCGGTCGTTCGCCGACTGCAAGAGCAGCTTTGCGCTGTTCGCCGCACCGCACGAGACGACGACGACGTCGGCCGTGAAGCGCTCCTCGGAGCCGTCGCAGTCGACGACCACCTCGGTGACCGACGTCCCCGCCTGGTCCGTCCCGAGCCGCGTCACCTTCGCCCCGGTCAGGAGCGTCACGTTCGGGTGCTCGAGCGCGGGGCGGACGCCGAGCACCTCCGCGTCCGACTTCGCGTGGACGAGGCAGGGGAAGCCGTCGCAGGTGGCACAGCGGATGCACGTCGAAAAGGCCGGGTTCGACTCGTCGAGCATGATCCCGCACGGCGCATGGAAAGGGTGATGCCCGGCGGCGGCGAGATCGTCCGCAAGCTGCTGGATCCGCGGCTCGTGAGACACCGGCGGGTGTGGGTACGGCGCGCTCGCGGGCGGCTCGGTCGGGTCCTCGCCGCGTGCGCCGTGCACCTGGTACAGCTGCTCTGCCAGCGTGTAGTACGGCTCGAGCTCGTCGTACGCGATGGGCCAGGCCGGTGAGATCCCGTCCTGGTGACGGAGCTCCCCGAAGTCCTCCTCGCGGAGCCGGTAGAGCGCCGCGCCATAGAGCTTCGTCGCCCCGCCGACGTAGTAGTGCACGCCGGGCTGGAACGCCGTGCCATCCCTGTCGTACCAGGTGTCAGGCGACACGTATCGGTTGTCGACGAACACCGACCCGGTTAGCCAGTTGTCGAGCTCGCGCGGCAGCCAGCCGCCCCGCTCGAGGAGGAGGATGCGCTTGTCGGAGGTGGCGAGGTGGCGGGCGAGCGTCCCGCCTCCGGCGCCCGTGCCGATGATGATCACGTCGTATCTGTCCATTGCGTCCTCTCTACGTGATCTCTGAGACGAGCTCGTCGAGGATGATGCGCCCCGCGGCCTCGATGAGCGCCAGGTGCGAGAACGCCTGGGGGAAGTTGCCGAGATGGCGTGCACTCGCGGTCTCGAACTCCTCCGCGTACAGCCCGAGCGGTGAGGCGATGCGCAGGAGGCGCTCCATCAGGTCACGCGCGCGTTGCCGCTCGCCCACGATCGCGAGCGCGGACACGAGCCAGAACGAGCAGATCAGGAACGTGCCCTCCTTCCCGGAGAGACCGTCGTCGGTCTCGTCCGTGCGGTAGCGGAGGACGAACCCGTTCTCGGTGAGCTCGTCGGCGATCGCGAGCACCGTCGCGTGCAGTCGCTCGTCTCCGGGCGGCAGGAAGCCCTCCATCGCCGCGAGCAGGACCGAAGCGTCGAGCGAGTCGGTCTCGTAGTGCTGGCGGAGCACCCCGCGCTTCGAGAGACCGTGCTCGAGGATGTCCGCCTTGATCTCGTCGGCCGTCTCACGCCAGCCCCGCGCTCGATCCTGATCGCCTCTGATCTCCGCCAGCTGCCCGGCCCGGTCGAGGGCGACCCAGCACATGAGCTTCGAGGAGACATAGTGCTGCGGTGCACCGCGCGCCTCCCAGATGCCCTGGTCAGGCTCGCCCCAGACCTTGCTCGCGCAGTCGGCCTGCGACTCGACGAGCGGCCAAAGGCGCCGCGGCAGACGCTGGGCCCGCCGGGTGTGCAGCAGGATCGAGTCGAGCACGGAGCCGAACACGTCGTTCTGGCGCTGGTCGAAGGCGGCGTTCCCGATTCGGACGGGTCGGGCGCCCTCGTAGCCCGTGAGCTCGTCGACCGTCGACTCGGTCAGGTCGCGCCGTCCGTCGATCCCGTACATGATCTGGAGTGAGCCGTCCTTGGTCGGCTCGACGTCGGCGACGAACTGCATGAACTCGTCGGCCTCCCAGTCGAGGTTCAGGAAGTGGAGCGCCTGGAGGGTGAACGTCGCGTCGCGCATCCACGTGTAGCGGTAGTCCCAGTTGCGCTCGCCGCCCGGCGTCTCCGGCAACGAGGTCGTGAGAGCCGCGACCGTCGCCCCCGTCGGCATGTACGTGAGGCCCTTGATCGCGAGCGCGGAGCGCTGGATCGGATCCCGCCACCGGTGGTCGGGGATGCGGGCGCGGCCGAGCCAGTCGCGCCAGAACCGGATGGTCGACGCTATCCGCGCCTCCGCGTCGTCGACATCGTGCGGCGTCGCCAGGCCCTCGGCCCAACTCAGCGCGCAGAACGCGCGCTCCCCTGCCCGGAGCGTGTGACGGCCGCGCGCGCGGCTCGCTTCGATCCCGAGGGCGAGGTCGCTCGCGAGGCGGATCGTCAGGCCCCCGCTCGACGCGTCCGCCAGGTGGCGGCCCCCGTCGACGAGCGTCCACTCCGCCGGAGCGCGGCCGTAGTCGAACACCGGCTCGCAGACGAGCTCGACCTCGACGTGGCCCTCGATGCACTCGACGGTGCGCACGAGCAGGTGCTCGGCGTCGTCGTCCGCCGGCGGACGCGTGTGCGGCGTGACCGAGTCCTCCTTGTCCCACGGGCCGAGAGTCAGCGCATCCCGCACGACGATCCAGCCCGAGGGCACCTTCCAGGTCGTGACGAGCACGTTCGTTCCGGGCTCGTACGTGCGGGCGGCCGGGTGGTGGATGCCGAACGGCCCGAACCGGAACACACCGGCCTGGCGGTCGAGCAGGCTCCCGAACACGCTCGGGGAGTCGAACCGGGGCACGCACAGCCAGTCGACGCCGCCGTCGTGGGCGACGAGGGCACCCGTATGGCAGTCCGAGAGGAAGCCGTAGTCGGCGATCGGCGGGAACGGCGAGGCGCCTGCGCCCGGCATGACGCTGTCGACCGCTGCCGCGCTCACGACACGATCCACGGGTCTTGCCAACGGCTGTGACCGGCGACCAGCCTGTCGGCCGGCTCGGTCGGCCCCCAAGAGTCGGGGATGTAGGCGTGGACCGGCGGCGGAGCGTCGAGCAGCGGCTGCATGATCCGCCAGGTCTGCTCGACGCCGTCCTGGCGCGTGAATCGGGACGTATCGCCGGCCATGGCGGCGTGCAGAAGGACCTCGTAGGGGGTCGGGCCCTCACCGCCCATCTCTGCGAACTCGACGTCGAACAGGATCGGCGCCGCCGTGCCGACGTCCGCCCGGTGGGCGTCGAGGACGATGCGCGCGCCGGTCGCGGGGTCGAGCTTGATCACGAGCTGATTCGGTTCGGGTCTGCGGTCGAAGGCCGCGAAGCCGAGGCGCGGCGGGTGCTTGAAGACGAGGCGGACCTCGGTCTGCGTCACCGGCAGGCGCTTCCCCGTGCGGATGAAGAAGGGGACGCCCGACCAGCGCCAGTTGTCGATGTCGAGCCGGAGCGCCGCGTACGTCTCGGTCGTCGAGTCGTCGGCCACGCCCTCGATCGAGCCGTAGCCGTCGTACTGGCCCCGCACGTACTGCGCGGGGTCGGCAGGGCTGATCGCGCGGAACAAGGCGACCTTCGCCTGCTGGAGCGTGTCCACGTCGCCGCCCGCGGGGGGCTCCATCGCCGTCATGCCCACGACCTGCATCAGGTGGTTGACGACGACGTCGCGCAGCGCTCCGACCGGGTCGTAGAAGTGGCCGCGGTCCTCGACGCCGAAGTCCTCGGCCATCGTGATCTGCACGCTCTCGACGTAGTTCCGGTTCCAGACCGGCTCGAGCATCGTGTTGGCGAAGCGGAGGTAGAGGATCTCCTCGATCCCCATCTTCCCGAGGTAGTGGTCGATCCGCAGGAGCTGCGATTCGTCGATGTACTGGTGGAGCTCCGCCGCGAGCGCCCGCGCGGACTCGAGGTCGTGGCCGAAGGGCTTCTCGACGACGACGCGCGCCTCCTTCGTCAGCCCCGCCTCCGTGAGCCCCTTGACCACGGTGCCGAAGAGGAACGGCGGGATCTCGAGGTAGAAGACGCGTGAGCGCGTGCCCGAGATCGCGGCGCCGACGCGCTCGTAGACGGCGCTGTCGGTGAAGTCGCCGGAGACGTAGGAGAGGCGGGCCGCGAAGCGGTCGAACACCTTTGGATCGATCGACTCGCCGGTTCCCTCGATCGACTCGCGCGCACGTTGCACGAGCTGGTCGATCGTCCAGTCGTCGACCGCCACGCCGACGATCGGGCAGTCGAGGAGCCCTCGCTGCTCGAGCTTGTAGAGCGAGTGGAAGGTCATGACCTTCGCGAGGTCTCCCGTGATGCCGAAGACGACCAGCACGTCCGCCGGCGCTGTCGTCGATTCCGAGGTGCTCACGTCTTGCGCTCCCTCCTGTTCCGCTTACTCGTCTGGGCCGACGCTGATCCTGCCCACGCGCTGGTGCGTCAGCTCGCTCCCGGCCCAGTCGACGACCGCTTTCGCCCGATCCTCGTTCGTCGGGAGGAGCGCGAGGTGCACCGTGCGCCACGCGAACTGCGCCTTGTGGCCCTTCATCGTCCTTCCGCCGAGCATCTGCACGACCGCCGCGTTGCGGCCGATCGCGGCCATGGTGCCCTTGTCGCGGTAGGAGAACGGCTTGGTCGCCTTGCCGGCGACGCGACGGGCGATCGACTCGCCTGCGTGCTCTCCCGACTGGAGGGCGACCGAGCCGAGCTGCGGGAGAGCCTGCCCCGTCCTCGCGTCGGTGATCACGGCGATGTCCCCGACGACGAAGACGCCGGGGTGGCCGGGGAGCTCGAGGTCGGGGCCGACGGCGATCCGGTCGCCGTGCTGCAGCTCGATCCCGAGCGACCTGACGAGGCCATTGCCCTGGAGACCGGCGCCCCAGACGAGCGTATGCGCGGGAATCACCTCGCCCGAAGCGAGCGTGACGCGCGTCGGCGAGATCGAATGCACGCGCGCGCCGGTGACGACCTCGACCGTCCGCTTCTCGAGCGCCTCGCGCGCGTACTTGCGGAGGTTCGGCTTGAACATCGCGAAGATCTCGTCCCCCGCCTCGACCAGGACGATGCGCGCCTTTTCCTGCGAAATGCCGGGGTAGTCCCTCGCGAAGTTGTCCCGGTAGAGCTCCGCCAGCGCCCCTGCAGTCTCGACGCCGGTAGGCCCGCCACCCACCACGACGACGTTGAGCGCACCGTCCTCGACGAGGTCCGCGTCCTTGTCGGCCGCCTCCCACCGCTCGAGCACGTGGTCCTTCAGCCTGAGCGCATGGGCCATGGTGTACATCGGAAAGGCGTGCTCGGCGGCGCCCTCGGTTCCGAAGAACGTCACCTCCGCCCCCAGAGCGAGCACGAGGTAGTCGTAGGTCTCCGGCGCGAGCCCGTCGAACGAGACCTCCTTCGCGTCGAGGTCGATCCCGGTGATCGGCGCCTTGTGGATCACGGCGTTGTCCTGATCCTTCACCAGGTCACGGAGCGAGTGCCCGACGGCGGTCGTCTCGAGGAGACCCGTCGCGAGTTGGTAGAGCAGCGGCTGGAAGGTGTGGTAGTCGTGCCGGTCGACGAGCACGACGTCGACGTCCGCGCCCCCGAGCTTGCGGGCTGCGCCGATGCCGGCGAAGCCGCCGCCCAGGACGAGAACGCGGGGACGTGACGTCATGGTCACGTGACGAGCATTACAAATGGCGCACGTCTCGCGAATGCGATCGCCAACCTTCACTCCGGCCGCGAGACATGACCTCAGCCGCGAGGAGTGAGATGATGTGGCCCCGATGAGCATGCTCGCGGTGACGACGGTCGACCTCGCGCGGATCCAGTTCGCGACGACGTCGCTCTACCACTTCCTCTTCGTCCCGCTGACGCTCGGGCTCGCGCCGCTCGTCGCGGTGATGCAGACGCTCTGGTACCGCGGACGCGGTGACCACTGGCTTCGTCTGACGCGGTTCTTCGGGACGCTGATGCTGATCAACTTCGCGATCGGCGTCGCGACGGGCCTCGTCCAGGAGTTCCAGTTCGGGATGAACTGGTCGGTCTACTCGACCTACGTCGGCGACGTGTTCGGCGCGCCGCTCGCGATCGAGGGGCTCGCCGCGTTCATGCTCGAGTCGACGTTCCTCGGGCTCTGGATCTTCGGCTGGGACCGCCTGCCGCGGCGCGTGCACCTCGCGACGATCTGGCTGCTGGCGCTCGGGACCTGGCTGTCCGCGTTCTTCATCATCGTGGCCAACTCGTGGATGCAGCGGCCGGTCGGCTCGCACGTGGTCGACGGCCGGGCCGAGCTGACCGACGTCTGGGCGCTCATGACGAATCGCTTCGGGATCGCCGCGTTCACGCACGTGATCCTCGTCGGCCTGACAACCGCGGCGGCGATCGTGTTCGGCGTCGGCTGCTGGCACCTCGTCCGGGGCCGCAACAGGGAGCTCTTCCGGCCGGCGGTCAAGCTGGCGCTGATCGTGGGCGTTCCGATCTCGGCCCTCAACCTCGCCGTCGGCAGCCACCTCGGCGTCGTCGTGACCGACTACCAGCCGATGAAGATCGCCGCGACCGAGGCGCAGTGGACGACGTGCCAGCCGTGCTCGTTCTCGCTCTTCCAGATCGGCGGCTTCAGCTCGGACGACGAGACACCGTCGTTCTCGATCCAGATCCCGCGGCTCCTGTCCGTCCTCGCGACCGGCTCGCTCGACGGGCAGGTCCAGGGGATGAACGAGCTGCAGCAGCAGGACGAGGCGACGTTCGGGCCGGGCGACTACACGCCGCCGATCCGCACCGCCTACTGGAGCATGCGGATCATGGCGTACGCGGGAACGCTCGTCTTCCTCGTCTTCGCGCTCGGCGCGTTCCTCCTCTGGCGCGGCCGGCTCGAGACAACCCGTTGGTTCCTGTGGGCGGGAGTCCTCACGATCCCGCTGCCGTACATCGCGGCGCTCGCGGGCTGGGTGCTGTCGGAGGTCGGGCGGCAGCCGTGGATCGTCTGGGGCCTGCTGAAGACCGCCGACGCCAACTCGCCGAGCGTGAGCACTTCCACCATCGCGTTCAGCCTGGCAGTGTTCGCGGCGTTGTACGGCGCGCTCGCCGTGGTCGACTTCGTGCTGATGCGCCGGTATGCGCGGCTCGATCCACCCGAGCTCGGAGGCGACGGCGACGAGTTCTCGCTCCCGGCGGTGGAGTACTGATGGACCTCGAGACCTTCTGGTTCTGCCTGATCGCGCTCCTGTGGGCGGGTTACTTCGTCCTCGAGGGGTTCGACTTCGGCGTCGGGATGCTGCTGCCGTTCGTCCCGCGCGACGACGCGGAGCGCGGCACGCTGCTCCGGACGATCGGCCCGGTCTGGGACGGCAACGAGGTGTGGCTCATCGTCGCGGGCGGCGCGACCTTCGCCGCGTTCCCGGCGTGGTACGCGACGATGTTCTCGGGCTTCTACGTGGCGCTGCTGCTCGTCCTCGTGTTCCTCATCGTCCGCGTCGTATCGTTCGAGTGGCGCGGGAAGAGCGAGAGCCCGCGCTGGCGGTCGGTCTGGGCGTGGGCGAACACGATCGGGAGCTTCGGCGCGTCGCTGGTGTGGGGCGTGGGCCTCGCCGCGCTGCTCTCCGGGACGCCGATCGGCTCCGACGGGCACTACGCCGGCAGCTTCTGGGACCTGTTCTCCCCCTACACGCTCGTCGCCGGCGTCGCGGCAGTGCTGCTGTTCACCTTCCACGGCGCGACGTTCCTGACGTTGCGCACGGTCGGCGAGCTGCACGACCGCGCCGAGCGCGCGGCGCGGCGGCTCGCGCTTCCGGCCGTCGCCCTCGGGGCCGTCTTCGTGATCTGGACGGTCGCCGTTGCCATCGATCGAAACGACAAGGATCTCTTCCCGCCTGCGCTGCCCGCAGCGATCGCGCTCGTCGCGCTCGTGCTCGCACCGCTGTTTCTCGTGCGCGGCCGGAACGGGAGGGCGTTCTCGATGACGGGCATCGGGATCCTGGCCTCCGTCGCCACGCTGTTCACGAGCCTCTACCCGCGCGTGATGGTCTCGAGCCCCGACTTCGGGAACAGCCTCACCGTGAGTGATGCCGCCTCGTCGCACTACGCGCTCACCGTGATGAGCGTCGTCGCGCTGGTGTTCGTTCCGCTCGTCCTGCTCTATCAGGGGTGGTCGTACTACGTCTTCCGCCACCGGGTCGGCGACGAGCCGGTGGGCTCGTAGGCCGGGCGTGGCATTGGAGGACCACCACAGTGCGTATCTGGCCAGGGCCGTCGCGGCGCTGGAGCCGGACGGTCGCGCGCGGGTCGAGGAGCTTCTGGAACAGCTCGCCGAGGCGGCCCGGGCGGACGCGCGGGTCGTCGGGTTCGCAGCCGCCCGGCGGGCGGAGGTGGCGGCCGGCCGGGTCGACCCCGAGCCCTCGAACGGTCTCACTGAGCAGGAGCTCGACGTGCTGCTCGGCGGCTTCCTGCGGATCCGCGACCAGGAGCCGCGCGACGACGTCTCGGATTGGGCGAACGCCGTCGTCGCGCTGCTCGAGGACGGGCTGAACGAGCTGCAGAAAGAGAGACGAGGCTGAAGTCACGCCCTGGCGTCCGGGTCGGCTGGTGTCCGACTTCAAGTCGGACACCAGCGCGTCCGGGCGCATGGCCTACTCGTCGTCGAGCCCCGCGGTCTCGAGCGCGAAGCCGAGCGCGCGGACGATGTTCCCCGTCGCGGTGGCGATCCGCGCCGTGCCGACGATCGGGGCAATCCCCGCCAGCACGCCCTGCACGTCCTCCAGGCCGAAGCCGAGCTCGCTCGCGGCGCCGAGGTTCAGCACGTAGGCCGCAGGGGGCGCGTCGGCAGCGACGAGCGCGGCGAGGCGGACGAGCATCAGCTCCTCCGAATCGAGGCTAGACGCCTCGAGCGAGTCGGCCGTCATCGATGCGAGCAGGTCGAGCACCGGGGTGTCGGAATCCGGCATGTCGTTCTCCTTCTGTCGGTGGTTGGAGTGGGTCGACGCAGGCTACGCGCTTGTCGCCTGCGCGGCCGCCTGCTGGTCGCCGGCGTGGTAGCCGGCGCGCAGCTCCTCCTCCCGCTCCTTCCGCGGGTAGAAGAAGAAGACGAGCGCCATGCCCGCGACGATCGCGACCATGGCGCCCACGTAGGCCCAGTCGCCGCCGTCGAGGAACGACTTCTTCGCCGCAGTGGTGATCTGGCTCGCGTACTGCGGATTCTGCTTCGCAAGGTCCTCGGCGCTCGCGAACGAGAGCTGGAGCTGTGCCTGCGTTGCATCGGTGACGTTCTTGCCGGACTGGTTGATCGCCTGGCCCATCGCCGACGCGTAGCCGAGCGTGAGCAGCGTGCCGAGCACCGACGTCATCACGGCGCCGCCGAGGTCGCGCTGCAGGTCGGCCGTCCCGGAGGCCATGCCGACGCGCCGCACGGGCACCGAGCCGGTCAGCGAGTTCGACGAGGGCGTGCCCGCGAGGCCGACCCCGGCGCCGAGGAAGCAGAGCGGCAGCGCGACCTTCCAGTACGCGATGTCGTCCTTCCAGAGCAGGAGCATCAGCACGAAGGCGACGAGGAGGAGCGCCTGTCCCATCAAGAGCGTCTGGCGCGAGCCGTTCGCCTGCACGAGCTTGGCCGAGCGGGGCGCCACGAGGACCATGCAGACGACCGCCGGGAGAATCGCGGCCCCGGCGTCGATCGTCGAGTAGCCGAGGACGTTCTGGAGGAACTGCTGGTTCACGAACATCGCGGCCATCAGCGAGCCGAAGACGATGATTCCTGCCAGGCCCGCGACCCAGAACGTCGGGCGCGCCGCGATCCGCAGGTCGTACAGCGGGTTCTCGGCCCGGCGCTGCCGCAGGAAGAAGAGCACGCCCGTGACGACCGCGACCGCCAGCAGGGACAGCGCGAGCGTCTTCTCGCCCGGGACCGGGAGGAAGTTGATCGCGATGACGAGCCCTCCGACCAGGAAGGCAGAGAGGAGGCCCCCGATGTTGTCCACGGGCTCGGTCGACTCGTTCACGTGGGCGGGGACGAGCGAGATCGCCAGCAGGAGGGCGAGGACGGCGAGTGGCAGCGTGACGAGGAAGACCGAGCCCCAGTCGAAGTGCTCGAGCAGCGCGCCAGATACGAGCGGGCCGAGCGCCGCGATCCCGCCGCCGAGTGCCGACCAGAGCGCGATCGCCTTCGTCCGGGATGCGCCGGACCAGAGCGCCGTTATCAGCGCGAGGGTGGTCGGATAGGCCATCCCGGCGGACAACCCTCCTGCGACACGTGCGACGAAGAGCACCTCGTCCGAGGGCGCGAACCCTGCGAGAAGGGAGGCCGGGATCGACAGCCCCATCCCGAGCACGATCATCAGCTTGCGGCCGTAGCGGTCGCCCAGCGCGCCGAACCAGAGCACCGACGCCGCGAGCCCGAGCGAGTACCCCACGGCGATGAGGTTGAGCGTGGTCTGTGAGGAGTCGAACGCCTCGCCGATGTCCGGCAGCGCGACGTTCGCGACCGACAGGTTGAGGTTGGCGACCCCGGCGACGACGATCAGCGCGAGGAGGACGAGC
>Ga0070660_100001794_pt1 | contig 14736 bp, 18 predicted proteins | sample KBSC33metaG_FD_64670 | JGI IMG/M metagenome (GOLD analysis project Ga0070660, IMG submission 64670) | Corn rhizosphere microbial communities from Kellogg Biological Station, Michigan, USA - KBS C3-3 metaG | ecosystem: Host-associated > Plants > Roots > Rhizosphere > Soil ... | reverse complement strand
TCGGGCCGGCCGGCGTCATATTCGTCGAACACCAAAGCGACCGGGTGCTGCAGCGCCCACGGCAGCAGCCCTTCGCGGAACTCGGTCACCTGCTGACCTTCGCGCAGCACGATTGCGTCGCGGCCGACGAGGTCGATGCGGCTGATATGCGCGTCGAGGTTGATGCGGATCATCGGCCAGTTGAGCCGCGCCGCGACCTGTTCGATGTGCGAGCTTTTGCCGGTGCCGTGATAGCCCTGGATCATCACGCGCCGGTTGAAGGCGAAGCCCGCGCAGATGGCGAGCGTGGTGTCGGGATCGAACACGTACGCCGGATCGAGATCGGGCACGCGCTCGTCGGCCTCGGAGAAAGCGGGCACTTCCATGTCGGAATCGATCCCGAACAGGTCGCGCACCTTCTTCATCTGGTCGGGCGCCGACATCACGGTGTCGGAACGGCTGTCGGGCTGAATGTTGGACAGGTCGGCCATCGTCTGTCTCGGTAACTCCGGACGTAAAGGGGGGACTCGCAATGGCGACTAGTCCCTCATCGCCGCTACCGCAACCGATGAGGGGCCGCCGTGGATCCCATTGCCGCGTGCGCCCTGGAGCCGATGGCTTTGGGCGGAAGCGCAGATCAAGCTCCCTTCCAAAACCTAGGATTGGGCGCAGCCGACCTTGGGCGGCAGCAGGAACAAGGTGACGAAGCGCTCCGCCAGCGCATGGTCGCCCTCGATCTTGATCGCCCCCGCTTCCTCCATCGCCGTGAGCGGCCGTCCGCCATAGATGACCGCCGCGATATTGCCGGCCTCCGGCGCGGACATGCAGAGATCGGCATTCGGGATCTCTCCGCGCACGATATCCAGGCGGCCCTCATGCAGATGCGCGGTGAAGGGATCGGGGCCGATGCGGAAGAGGATCCGCGCATCGATATCGGCGGCGCGCGCGGAATCGATCATCGTGCGGAACGACATCATCAGCGAGGCGCCGCTCAGCGGCAAGCGCGGATCGTGCAATGGCGAGCGCACCGCCCACATGCCCAGCGCCGCGAGCGGCACTTCGCTCTCATAACCCCAATCGGTCAGCTCATAGACCTGCACCGAGGCGGGCGGCGGCAATTTGCGGCGCACGAGCACGCCATTGGCCTCGAGGCTTTCCAGCCGCTGCGTCAGCACGTTCGCGCTGACGCCGGGCAGGCCGCGCTTGATCTCGCCGAAGCGGCGCGGGCCGAACATCAGCTCGCGCAGAATCAAGGGGACCCAGCGTTCACCCACCAATTCGAGCGCCAGCGCCATGCCGCACGCATCGTCATAAAGGCGGCGGGGGAGCGTCGGCGACTCTTCAGTTATTTTTTCTAACTCCATGGTTGTTTTTTATAACCAAGAAGCGCATCCAATGCAAGCCAAGTGATTCGCAACGAGGAAGGAAGGCCCGTGGAACGCCAGATCTTCATCAACCTGCCGGTGACCAATGTCGTTGCGTCGTCCGCTTTCTATGCCGCCTTGGGCGCGGAGCCGGACGAGCGCTTCTGCGACGCGTCGAGCGCGATGATGCGCTTCACCGACACGATCACGGTGATGCTGCTCGAACAGGCGCGCTTCACCGGCTTCACCTCCAAGCCGATCGCGGATGCGCGCACGCACAGCCAGGCTCTGTTCTGCCTGTCATGCGCCGATCGCGCCGGAGTCGACCGGCTGGCCAATATCGCCCGCTGGGCCGGCGGCCGCGCCGACCCGATGCCGTCACAGGATTATGGTTTTCTCTACGGGCGCAGCTTCGAAGACCCCGACGGCCATGCCTGGGAGGCGGTGTGGATGGACGTCGATGCGGCCATGGCCGCCCGCCAACAGACCCAGGACGCCTGAACCGACACGTCAAACGCATAAGGAAGAGGACAAGACGATGAGCAATCTCCCCACCATCACCGCCTTCATCTGGGTGCCCGATTTCGCCAGGAGCCACGTGCGCGACATGCGCGTGCGCTGGGCGCTGGAAGAGGTCGGCCGGCCATATCAGGTGCGGCTGCTCGACAATGTGACCTCGAAGGCCGCCGAGCATCGCAGCCTCCAGCCCTTTGGTCAGGTTCCGACCTACGAGGAAGACGGGATTCAGCTGTTCGAATCGGGCGCGATCCTGCTGCATATCGCGCGCACATATCCCGGCCTGTTGCCGGCCGATCCGGCGGGCCGCGCGCATGCCGAGCAATGGGTGTTCGCCGCAATGACCTCGATCGAGCCCGCCTTGCAGGATCTTGCGATGGTCAATGTGTTCGAGCGCGACCAGCCCTGGGCCGACGACCGCCGCCCGTTGAGCGAGAAGCGCGTCCACGGCCGGCTCCAGGACCTCTCGAACCGGCTGGGCGACAAACCCTATCTGGAAGGCGAGTTCACCGCGGGCGACCTGATGATGGCCTGCGTGCTGCACAGTCTTTCCGGCACGGAAATACTCGGCACCTATCCGAATCTCGTCGCCTATCTCGCGCGCTGCCAGGCACGCCCCGCCTACCAGCGGGCATTGGCCGCGCACATGGCGGACTTCGCCGATCAGCCGCCGATCGCAGCCTGAACCTGCGCTAACCTTGAATGGAGCCTGATTCACGCTTTCGGCGGAGGCGCAAAGCGCTTCCACCAAAAACGATCAGGCTCCAACGGAGAGATATCATGGCCTATATCGACGGATTCGTGGCCCCGGTCCTGCCGGGCAAACGCGAGGCCTATGCGCAGTTGGCGCGCGAGGCGTCCAAAATCTTCCTCGAACATGGCGCGATTCAGGTGGTCGAATCGTTGAGCGACGACGTGCCGCACGGCAAGGTCACCGATTTCTATCGCGCGGTCGCGGCGGAGGAGAATGAGGCGATCGCTTTCTCGTGGATCGTTTGGCCGTCGAAGGAGGCGCGCGATGCCGGCATGGCCAAGGTGATGGCCGATGACCGGATGAAACCCGGCGCGGAAATGCCCTTCGACATGAAGCGGATGATCTTCGGCGGATACGAAGTGGTGCTGGATACCAACGCCGGCTGAAGCCCGCGGCAGACGGAGAGAGAGTATGACTGACAATTTCGTATGGTACGAACTCTGCACGAGCGACCTGGAGGGCGCGAAAGCCTTTTACGGCAAGCTGTTCGGCTGGACCGCCACGCGCTTCGAAGGCGAAGGCGCGAACGATTATCATATCCTGGAAATGGCCGGCAAAGGCGTGGGCGGGCTGATGCCCTTGCCCGAAGGCATGCCCAAGCCTTTCTGGCTCGGCTATGTCGGCGTCGCCGATGCGGATGCCGCGATCGAGAAGGCCAAGGCGGCCGGCGCGACCGTGCACCGCGTGCTGGATATTCCAAGCGTGGGCAAGATCGGGCTGATCAGCGACCCGCAAGGCGTCGGCTACGCCGTCATCCAGGGCTATAGCGACCGCAAGAGCGAGGCGTTCGACCAGGCCAAGCCCGGCCATGGCAATTGGCACGAACTCTACACGACCGATCTTGCCGCGGCGTTCGATTATTATGCCGGGCAATATGGCTGGACCAAGGGCCGCACCATGCCGATGGGCGAGATGGGCGACTATCAGCTGTTTCAGGCGGATGGCGTCGATATCGGCGGCATGATGAAGGCGCCGGAGAATGTGCCGCCGTCGTGGGGCTATTATTTCGGCGTCGAGGACATCGACGAGGCCGAGGCACGGATCAAGGCCAATGGCGGGACGATCGCCAACGGACCGATGGAAGTGCCGGGGCCGGCCTACATCATCCAGTTCACCGATCCGCAGGGCGCCTATGCCTGCGTGGTCGGTCCGCGCAAGTGAGGAGATGAAGCATGGCGACCGCCACATTTCGTCGCTCACCCGCAAGGGCGCGCATGGCGGTCGCCGGCTGGATTTCGGGCGGGATCGCGATCCTGTTGACCGCCCTGCTCGGTGCCGCGAGCGCGGCACAAATCCGCCTTGCCGCCGCTTTGTTCGGCCAGGCCTGGTTCGGTCCGGGCGTGCGCACCTGGCTCCGCTGAGATAGAATGAAGGAGAGGAATAATGACCCGCATCACCCCGTGCCTCTGGTATGATGGAAATGCCGAGGAAGCCGCCAATCTCTACGCCTCGATCTTCCCGGATTCGTCCGTCGATGCGGTCAACCGCTCGCCCGCCGATTATCCGAACGGAAAAGCGGGGGACGTGCTCACGGTCGATTTCACCGTGCTCGGCATGAAGTTCCTGGGCCTGAACGGCGGGCCGATGTTCAAGTTCGACGAGGCGGTGTCCTTCATCGTCCACACCAAGGACCAGGCGGAAACCGACCGTTATTGGGATGCCATCGTCGCCAGCGGCGGTACGCCGAGCGCATGCGGCTGGATCAATGACAGGTTCGGCCTGCGGTGGCAGATCACGCCACAGCGGCTGCTCGACATGATGACCAGTACGGACAGGGCCGCGGCCAAGCGCGCGATGGACGCGATGATGGACATGGTGAAGATCGACATCGCCACGCTCGAGCGCGCGTTCAGCGGGGAAGAAAGGGTCGACGCTTAGGATCGTCGGGGATCTTCCAGTCGCTCGACGCGTGATGCAGGCGTCCGGCGGCCCGGCCGGGAACTGGACGCGAGGCTTCACGCTCGGCGCATGATCGACCGGTCCTTGGGACAATTCGATGGGAGAGGCGATGGGCGGGCTGTTCGGCGCGCCCCTCGACCTGCCGCTGGGCCGCAAGACCTATGAGATCTTCGCCGTGCATCGCTCTCTATCTTGGACGAACGATCGATCGACGCGCCTTCGGCAAGGCGCCCACTCCACTAATGCATTTATCCTCCATCGCCGCCAATATGTAGAGCATCGCATTTCTGCATTATAGCCTGGATCGTTTCACGCGCCGTTTTGTGCGCAAAATTGGCCTCGGCAACGGTGGCAGGCAAAGCCTTAGCCCGCATAATACTCCCCACCATGTTACTGGTGTTTGGCGAGATAATTACTCCAGATTTACTTGTTGCTATCGCATGTGCGATGAGGCTCTTCTCAAGATCTGTCGGCACAACGGCCTGTGGCTTCCGAGCAGCTAGGCACCAATTCGCCATCCCCAGACCGCCGTGATGAACGACGAGTTGAGCGTTTGGTAGCATAGCTGGCAAGTCGAGCGGCTGCGGCTGGATTATCACGTTAGGTGGCGAAACCGGTTGTGAACCGCCTAAGTAAGCATATGTCTTAATGCCCGTAGCGCCGACCGCCGCTAGAACACGATTTATCGAAGGGTGATTTCTCGGGAGGTAAAGCAGGATGTGAGAAGCCGAGTTCCGCTTCCACCCATCAGGAATAACTAAATTCGGTGGGCATGATAATTCATCCCGTCGCCAATCACGATATGGGTCGAGCACACTTGACGTGTAGATAAAGCATGCATCGCCGCGGAGGAGTTGGGCAAAACTGTTGGGACGCCATTTCGCACCGGACACGGCTTCTACCGCTTCGCAAATCCGGCGCTCTGCCTCCCTCGCTATCGCCGCATCATATTGCCGAAGAGGAAGGGCTGGGATAGGCGTCCCGTCGGGCGGAATAGTCCAACCGTTTCCGGTCATTATAATAGGAATCTGGCCTTGCGCCGCAGTCGCGACGCTAGGGGCAAAGTCTCCGATAATGATATCCGGGCGAACGGTCTCGATGATACGCGACCAATCCTCAACCACCGGTCGCAGCAAGGATTGATCGGAAAATCCGATATGGGCGAGAATCTCCGCGATCGATGCAGGAGGCCGTGAAAAAGGTCCCGAGAAATGGGTGAATATGGGCGCTTGGATTAGATCAAGAGTGCCGAGACACTGTGCTCCGCTAGCATCGGATAAAAGGGAGCGCGCCCCCTTATAGTCCCGCACAGCGCAAACGACTGACCATCCCTCATTGAGCAAGGCCGCTAACACAGGTTTTATATGCTCGAGGTGGCCGCGGCCCGCACCGAGCTCCCACGCAAAGAGCGCGATCATAACGTATTCGCTAGTCGTTGAGGCAGCCTGTATCCCGACGGGTCTAGACTATATTATCGGGAATAAAGTAGTCGGAATTTATGTGAGCGAGATAATTTGCACCGTCCATCGACGTAAAGGGTACATTGTCGTAACTCTGCGCACCATACACTCCGAATAAGTCGATAGCGACATTGGAATGATCAACGAGATCATTGATATAGTTCCAGAGTGCCGACGCGGTCAGCGAATTCCCGTCGGCGAACTGAACGGATAAGGGGCCGAGATGGTCGGCGGCGTAATAGGTGCCGATCTTCGACCAGTCGGCCGCAGTGGACGGGCCGACGGACATCAGATCGTCGGTGAAGGTGATTTTGTCGCCGCCCGGCATGATGAAGGTCAGGAACTCGAACTGCGTGTAGTCCGTCGAGTAATCGCCAGAACCGTACACGTCCTCGCCGCCGGCAACGATCGTGATATCGTCGAGCGTATATTTCGAGAGATCGAGGACGGTGATCGAATTCGCCCGCATTTCGACCACGTCGACTCCGCGACCATCCTCAAAGTGGATCGAGGATGATCCTGGAGGATTCCCGCCGCTCGAGCCGTATGTGTTTATGACATCGTTGCCGGTTCCGCCATCGATGAAATCGAGAGCGCCATGCGTCAGAATGCGGTCGTCGCCACCATCGCCGAATAGATAATTGCTGCCTCCCTTGCCGTCGATCACGTCGGCGCCGTCGCCGCCATGCAGGCGATCATCACCTGCTCCGCCTACTAAACTGTCCTGCCCGGCGTCCCCGTAAAAATAGGCGTTGCCGTCGCCCGCTTTCATGGTGTCGTCGCCTGTCATACCGAACGCGAGCACGCCGGGAGACGTGCTCCATCCGGTGAAATCCATGTTATTATTAATGGCTGCCCCATCTTGGTCGCCGAAGCGTATGACATCGATATGACGGCCATCCGTAAGGCTCCCTTGGGAGGAAATGATGCTCTGAACTTCATTATACCGGGCGTCGCCAGTACGGAATGCGGCGTCGTACGAAACACGATGTTCCGCAATTCCGAGCTCGTTGGCGACAGTGTTCTCGAACTGGACAATGTCCGGCGTATAGGCGTAATTCGACGGCCAAGCCGCCGTAATGCTGTGCGCCGAATTCATAAAAGAGTCGGATGAGTAGCTATGCGAGATACCATTAGAATCCGTATATTGAACGTCTCTCGCGGGATCGTGTAGTCCGCTCGTATGTCCGAGTTCGTGAGCAAGGACGATATCTTCGTTTATTTGAAACAGATTGCCATTATTATCAATCGAATAAACATGGATGTTCGGACTGAATACCAAATAGGCATCGGACCCATACTGGGGGATGGCAGGAGTTTGAGCACCCGGAGTGTCCAACGAAGTGCCGATCCGCAGTGCCTGGGCACTAGACAGGTTTTCGAGAATAGTCACTAGCTCTGGCGAGCCATCATATAGTCTGCCGACGGTGTCAGTGACTGTAGATTCGAATTCCAGCTGATCTTGGATAGATAGCGTTACCAATGGAAGGTCCAAACGTGGCGTCCATGCTCCTGGGGACCAGAAGGTTATCGATGATAAGACCGATGCCTTTGTCATTAACGATCTCCCGGGTGTAGATGACGGATGACTACCGGCTGATAGCCCGCATACTCTTGGGTCGAAACGAGTATGTAATATTGCTTTGAGGCGCTGATGAATACTTTGACGCAAAAGAAAGGATCTGTTTCTATAACCACTTTATCCGCGTCGAAGTGGTAAGGGAATAGTCCGCCCCATTCTTCGGATGTCACAAACCTATATTTTCTATCGGCTCCGTATATGGAAAAATTTCCTCCCTTCATCGGAGGGTGTCCGTATTGGATTGCTGAATTCGAAATCAGATTTTGCAGCTCAGCGCCGGCTATTTGGCGCAATGACTTTGGATCGGCCGCGGACAGGGCGGCGCTCGTATTCATTGACGCTGTAACCATCAATCCAAAGACCAAAATGGGACGATTCATGCCCGCTTCCTTTGTCTCCTCGACGCCACGGCAGATGCTGTGTGCTCTATTCGGTGTGCGGCCGGTTCGGCGGTTACATTCTACGTTAAAGCGAAAGAGAGAAAATCTGATGCGAATCAGAATCGCCGAATCTCACTTCTTGTTCAAGCTCGGGTTGCGCCAATATGGTACAATCTCCGGTTGATCGTCTATTTTGGTTAATAGGAACTTTAATTCTTCTTATTTTGCTCGCTCCGCTAAGGGAAGGAGGTGGGCCATTGATCCATTTACCGGAACGCTTCCTGCAATGCGTTGCGGCCCGCGACCGCGACTTCGTGCATATCGGCGAAAATATCTTCTCGATCCGCAATTAGGCGCGATCGTTTTTGAGGAGGCGCTTCGCGCTTCCGCCGAAAGCGTGATAATCAAGAGCTCTGGACGTAGAGTCCATGCTCTTGGAGGCCTGAAGGTTATAGATGAGAAGACTAAAGCTTTGGTTATATTCTCTCTTCAGGCCGTAAATGGTGAAATCGTACAGGCTGATAGCCGCTAGAAACCTGAACAGAGGTTAGTATGTACTTCCGTCCATTTTTGTCTGAAAACACTTTGAAACACCAAGGGCTAGAGGTGTCGACGCACACCTGACCCTCTTCGACACGATAAGGGCCCTCCGCTCCCCACGCCTCTGAGCCGTAAAACTTATAATGGTAGTCCGCTCGAAAGACTGAGAATCCACCGATTTTTGGAGTAGAATTGCCGTATCCCATGGCTGAGCCAACAATGAGCTTCACCAACTCCGAGCCGGTGACTTGGCGCAATGCCCCTAGGTCAACTGCGGGCGGGGCGGCGCTCACATTCATGAAGCCTGTAGCTATCAATGCAAGGACCGAAATAGGACGATTCATGCCCGCTTCCTTTGTCACTTAACTGCCCCGGCAGGTGCCATGCGGTTTTATTCGGTCTACGCCTAATTCGGCAATCGCGTTTCACACCGAAGTCCAAGGAGTCGATCCGCACCTGGAGCCCGATTCAAGCTGGTTCAGCTTGAATCGGAAGATGCCTAGGGCCGTTTCGCTAAGGCGGAATCGATGGTGAATCGCCACAGGCTGGGCGCTCCGAAGGGCGCTTGACAAATGTACGCATGAAGCGTACCAGAAGGATGGGGCGCTGATCCATCCCGGCAGATCGCGCGCCTTGGTTCTTTCTCAGATTTGGCGAAAGCAACGGCACCTATGGGCGCGCGTTCGGACGGCAATGGCGCAAGCTCCAGATCATCAAGTTCGTTTCCGGTGTTTTTTTAATTTCCCCCTCGGAGATGCCGGTCGTTTTCCCCTTCGGAGAGGGCGCCCCACTTCAATCAAGCCGAAAACGGCACGGGCGAATCAGGCGAAGGCTTCCGCCTTCTTGAGCAAGGTGTAGGCGTCGATCACGTCCTGAAGCTTCTTCTCATGGCTGCGGTCGCCGCCGTTGCGGTCGGGATGGTAGCGGCGGACGAGTTCCGAATAACGCTGGCGCAGGCCGCGGCGATCGATGTCGGCATCGAGGCCCATCACCCGGAGCGCGCGGCGTTCGGGATCGCTCAGCGGCTTGCCGTCCTGGCGCGCGGCATGGCGCCCGGTGCCGAAGCGCGCCTGGATCGCGTCGAGCGGATCGAGGAAATCGGACCAGCGCGGCGTCCCACCCGCGCCGGGTGAGAAAGCGCGCGTCTCGCGCTCCCAGCCGGCATAAGGGCGCTGCTGCGCGGTGATCTCCTCGGCGCTCATGCCGTTGAAGAAATTGTAGCGCGCATTGAATTCGCGGACATGATCGAGGCACAGGAAGCGCCATTCCCCCGGCCCGTTGAAGCCTGAGCGCGACCCCTGATCGGCGGGCGCGCGGAACTCGCCGGGCGCGCTGCACCCCGGCTCGCTGCACTGGCGCTCGCCCGGCACGCGGCCGTGGAAACGTGGTTGTCTTGGCCTGGCATCTGCCACGCATGATTCTCCCGCAAATAGGGCTATATAAGAGCGATGAGCGAAACTCCCACCGGGCCGGTCGCGGCCGAAATCGAAAAAAGGCTGCGCGCCGGCCTGTCTCCGGAACGGCTGGCCGTAATCGATGATTCAGCCAAGCATCGCGGTCATGCCGGGCACGATCCGCGCGGCGAGAGCCACTTCACCATCGACATCGTGTCGTCCGCCTTTTCAGGTCAATCGCGCGTGGCGCGGCACCGCCTCGTCAATCAGGCGTTGGCCTCGCTTCTGGCCGAGCGCGTGCACGCGCTGGCGATCGTCGCGAGGGCGCCCGAAGAGGCATAAGGCCCTCGATCGGAGGGCAACATGTACGAACTCTGGTATTGGCCCTCGATCCCCGGACGCGGCGAATTTCCGCGTCTCGCGCTGGAGGCGGCCGGCCTGGCCTATCGCGACATGGCGCGCGAGGCTGGCGAGGCGGGCTATAAGGCGCTTTCCGCGCACATGAACGCGGCCCGCGACGACCCGCCCTTCGCGCCGCCCTACCTGGTCACGGGGGACGGCACCACCATCGGGCAGTCTACCAATATCTTGCTCTATCTGGGGGAGCAACACGGCCTGGCGCCGGCCGATCCGGCCGGACGGTTATGGGTCAACCAAGTCCAGCTCACCATCGCCGACATCGTGACCGAAGCGCACGACACGCACCATCCGGTCGTGCTCGGCGATTATTACGAGGAGCAGAAAACCGAGGCCAAGCGCCGCAGCGAGGATTTCCGCGCCCACCGCATCCCGAAATATCTGGCGTGGTTCGAACGCATATTGGAGAAACGCGGGGATTGGCTCGCGGGCCAGGCATGGAGTTATGCCGACCTGTCGCTGTTCCACTTGGTCGAGGGTCTCAATTTCGCTTTCCCCCGGCGGATGAAGGCCGTCGGTGGCGGTTATCGCCGCGTGATGGGGTTGCATGATGCGGTCGCCAGGCTGCCCGAGCTGCAGGATTATCTGGCGAGCGGCCGCCGCCTGCCTTTCTCCGATGGAATCTTCCGCCACTATCCGGAGCTCGACGCGGCCTGACGCGGCGTGGGCCGGTGCCGCTCCGGTTCAGCTTTGCTGAACCCAACTCCGGGCTAAATTACAACCAAAGAGGCGTTAACCGGGACCGCACGGGCCGCTGACGCGTTAGCCCGGCATGATCGAACACGATGTCGATGCGGTGATGTTGCGCCTGCTCTGCGAAAAGGCCGAAGAAAGGCTTGAGCAGGCTTGGGCAGCGAGCGAGATTGCGCACCGTACGATGCAATTACCCGACGGCTCTTATTATTGGGCCAAGGAGCAGGAGCCGCTTCAGCCGCGGTAGCGCAGCGCTTCGACCAGCAGCGCGAAGGCCGGTGAATGCTGGCGTCTGTTCGGATAATAAAGATGATAGCCCGGAAAGGGAGGCGTCCAATCCTCCAGCATCGCGGTCAGCCGCCCGGCGGCGATATGCGGCCGCACCAGGCCCTCGGGCAGGAATGCCAGGCCGAAGCTGGCGAGCACGGCCTTGAGGATCGGCGGCAGCGCGTTGAAGACGAGCTGCCCGTCGACGCGGACCTTCAATTCCTGCCCCTCCTTCCCGAATTCCCAGGCGTAGAGCCCGCCGGCGGTCGGCAGACGCAGATTGATGCAGCGGTGCAGGAGCAGGTCGCGCGGATGGAGGGGCAATTCACGCCCGGCGAGATAAGCGGGGGCGCCCACCACCAGGAAACGCTCCTCCGGCCCGATCCGGACCGCAACCATATCCTTGGCGACATGCTCGCCCAGCCTTATCCCTGCGTCGAACCGCTCGGCGACGATGTCAGTGAGCATATAGTCTGCCCAGATCTCGACCTTGATGTCGGGATAATGCGGCAGGAATTGCGCCAGTTTCGGCCAGAGCAGGGTCTCGGCCGCATGCTCGCTGCTGTTGATCCGGATCGTGCCGGACGGCTTGTCCCTGAGCTCGCTCAGCGCGTCGATCTCGGCATCGATCTCGTCGAAGCGTGGGCCGATCGTGCGCAGCAACCTCTCGCCGGCCTCGGTCGGGGCGACGCTGCGCGTGGTGCGCGTGAGCAGGCGGATGCCGAGCCGCTCCTCCAATCCGCGGATCGTGTGGCTGAGCGCGGATTGCGAGACGCCCATCTGCGCGGCGGCATGCGTGAAGCTCCTGGCGCGCGCGACGGCGAGAAAGGCGAGCAGGTCGTTGACGTTGGCGCGCGGCATATATGAGTTCATCTCATAAGTTCATGCTGATTTCACCGGCTAATCGCTGGCGTAGCCGGGCACTAGATCGCGATTTCTCGTCATTCAGGAGGCATTCCATGCAGAAACGTACGCTCGGCAACGGCCTCGAAGTCTCCGCCCTCGGTCTCGGTTGCATGGGCATGAGCTTCGCTTACGGCATCGCGCCCGACCGCCGGGAGATGGTGTCGTTGCTGCACGCGGCGGTCGAGCGCGGCGTGACGTTCTTCGATACGGCGGAAGTCTATGGCCCCTTTGCGAACGAGGAATTGCTGGGCGAGGCCCTGTCGCCGATCCGCGACAAGGTCGTGATCGCGACCAAGTTCGGCTTCAAGATCGAGGACGGCAAGAATGTCGGGGTGGACAGCCGGCCGGAGCATATCCGCGACGTCGCCGAAGCAAGCCTGAAGCGGCTCAAGACGGATGTGATCGATCTGTTCTACCAGCATCGCGTCGATCCGGACGTGCCGATCGAGGATGTCGCGGGCACGGTCGGCGACCTGATCCGCGAGGGCAAGGTCAGGCATTTCGGCCTGTCCGAAGCCGGCGCCGCCACGATCCGCCGCGCGCATGCGGTCCAGCCCGTCACGGCGCTGCAGAGCGAATATAGCCTGTGGTGGCGCGAGCCGGAGGCGGAGATAATGCCGACGCTGGAGGAATTGGGGATCGGCTTCGTGCCGTTCAGCCCGCTTGGCCGCGGTTTCCTCACCGGCAAGATCGATGCGGATACGAAGTTCGAGGACAATGACTTCCGCAACGCGCTGCCGCGTTTCAGCGCGGCGGCGCGCGCGGCCAACCAGCGGCTGATCGATCTGATCGGCGCCATTGCCAGGCGCAAGCAGGCCACGCCGGCCCAGATCGCGCTCGCCTGGCTGCTCGCGCAGAAGCCGTGGATCGTGCCGATTCCCGGCACCACCAGGCTCGATCGGCTTGAGGAGAATATCCACGCCGCGTCGATTGATCTCGATCCCGGCGACCTCACCGAGATCGCGCGCGCGGCCGATAGCGTGGAGATCGAGGGCGCGCGCTATTCCGCGGCGAGCCAGTCGCTGATCAATCGCTGAGCAGGCGGTGGCGACATACGGGGATTTACGCATATCCCGCCCGCGCCGCCTCTCTTATTCTGGAGCCGTGGACATGATCCGCCCCTTGGGGGCCATGATCATATCCGCACTGTGGAAATGAAATACCGTACCGGCGCGACCCTGGGGCCCCAAACCAGGGTCGCGCCTTTCCTCAAGCCTCACTCCCTTTCCTTCCGAGACCTGCCCCGCGCGCTTCACAGGCGGGCCCTGCGCGCTTAGGAAAGGACCGGGGGGAGCGATGTCGATCTTAATTTTCTTTCTGGCGGCCGCCGCGAAGCCGCATGCCGCGCCCGATACGTCGACGCGCGCCGGGCTGATCGCGAGCTACACCGCGATGTTCAAGCACATCGATACCGATGGCGATGGCAAGGTCAGCCGCGCCGAATGGGAGACGATGGTCGACGCCTCGCCCATGCTCCAGTCGACGGGCCTGTCCGAAGCCAACCGCGCCAATCTGCGCGCGGCGCTGATGGCGGGCTTCGGCCAGAATGATTCGGACGGCGACGGCTGGCTCACGCTCGACGAGCTGATGGCCAAGCCGCTGGTCCGCTTCGCCTGCCTCGACGCCAATCATGACGCCAAGGTCACGCAGGCCGAGATGGAGGCGAATATGGACCGCTGTTCGGCGCCGGCAGGAGTAGTGAAGTAGAAGACCGCAATCCTTGGGGGACCCAATGCCTATCCTTTTGATCTTGTTGGCAGCCACCACTCCGTCGCAGCCAGATCCAACCGTGCGCAGCCGATCCGCTTATGTCTCAACCCTCACGACCTCGTTTCATCAAGCCGACAAGAATAAGGACAGTGCTCTAGACGTTTCGGAGCTTGTCGACGCGGCGACTATATCTCTTAAATTGACGCAACTTTCCTCTGCCGATCAGGCGAGCCTTCGCAAAGGCGTGGAGGCGAATCTGGCGGCGATGGACAGCAACGGCGATGGTCGCCTCTCGCTTGACGAAATGCTCCGTGTGCCGCTCGCCCATTTCGATTGCCTCGACGCTAACCACGACGGCCTGATTCCCCAATCCGAGGCTGAAGCCAATATTGATCGCTGCGAGGCCGCGGCCGGTGTGAGACCATAGGCCTACGGGAAAGCAGGCATCACATCCGGATGCTACACGGAGCGGGCACTATTCCCTAGAGATGTTGGTGCCCTCACCCTCCCACCGCTGGCGCGGTGGGCCCCTCCCTCTCCCCAAGGGGAGAGGGTCTTGGGGACGCACCTCTCCCATGGCTTGAGGCAAGCTTGTGTGACCGGCGCGGTTCCGCACACCTGCTCGGCAGCGGGGACGTTGCATGGTGACCGTGGGGTTTGACCCCGGGATGCCTGCCTGCAACCGTCCTATGCGCAGGCATCCAGTCGGGCGGCTGCGGGATTGGAGCGGGTAACAGTCAAGCCCCTGGAAGTTTCCCTCCAGCCATCGCCCGCATAGCCACGGTACGCGACGGCCACCCGGAAGCTGCGGTCTTGGCCGGGGGTTACCCCCTTCGCGTCGTCCGCGTAGCTCCCCTCCACGACGCCGGCATCAC
>Ga0070660_100001793_pt1 | contig 14736 bp, 13 predicted proteins | sample KBSC33metaG_FD_64670 | JGI IMG/M metagenome (GOLD analysis project Ga0070660, IMG submission 64670) | Corn rhizosphere microbial communities from Kellogg Biological Station, Michigan, USA - KBS C3-3 metaG | ecosystem: Host-associated > Plants > Roots > Rhizosphere > Soil ... | reverse complement strand
CTCGCGTCTGGCGCGCCGGCACGCGCGCGTGCGCTGTGCGATCCGAAGACGCAGATGCAGCATCTCGCGGACGCGCTGACGAGGATGTCGGATTCGCGCACGGGCGCTGGTCTGCAGATCGCAATGAGAGCCGATGCCGTTCGCTGACATGCCGACTCTTCAGACGGCTGCGCCGATCGCGCAAGCCGTCCCGGCCGAGCCAAGGCCATTCACCTGGGGCGATTTGCTGCCGTCGGGTGTGGCGGAGTGGTTTGCCGTGAGCCAGACGCTGCTGCCGGCGATGATGTTCATGCCTGGCAGTCAGGCATTTCGACTGCCGCTCCGCGTGGGCGCGTACGCGGTGAGTCTCTTCGCGCTGATCCTCTGGTGGTTCAACCGCGGCGGCCAACGTCCGGCCCGGCATCCGGCGGAGCGTTGGCTGCTGTGGATCGGTTTGTATCTCGTGATGATGATCGCGCATCCGGGCACGAACAGCCTTTTGGCGGGCGTCGCGCAGATGCTGTTGTACGTCGCGATTTTCTGTCCCGTGTTCTGGGCGCCAGCCTACGTACAGACGCCCCGGCAGCTCGCGCGCATCCTCGTGATCCTGCTCGTCTGCAACGGCCTCAACTCGATCGTCGGCGTGCTTCAGGTGTACGACCCGGCGCGGTGGATGCCGCCGCAGTTGTCCTCCGTGTACACGGGCGACGCGCTCGCCGCCGTCACATACCTCGGTCCGAACGGGCGCGTGATCATTCGTCCGCCGGGGCTGTTCGACACGCCAGGCGCAGTGTGCGCCGCGGGCACCGTCGCCGTGCTGCTCGGTCTGATTCTCGCCGTCGAGCCGATCGACTGGTGGAAGCGAATGACCGCGCTGGCGTTCGCGACCGCAGGGATCTCCGCGATCTATCTCAGTCACGTCCGTGCGGCGTTCATGGTGACGGTCGGCACGCTGATCGTCTACCTCGTGCTGCTCGGACTGCAGAACGAGAAGCGCCGCGCCACGGGATTCCTCAGCGCCGCCGGCGCGCTGCTCGCCGGAGGTCTGGCGATCTCGATCGTGCTCGGCGGCCAGAGCGTGGAAGACCGGTTCCTCACGCTGCTCGGCAGCGATCCCGGGCAGGTATATTACGAGAGCCGCGGCGTGCAATTGGAGTCGGCGTTCAGCAGCCTCGCGGTCAACTATCCGTTCGGCGCCGGCCTCGCGCGCTGGGGCATGATGCGCAATTACTTCGGCGACGCCGGGACATCCGAGGGCGGCGAGCTCTTCGCCGAGGTCCAGCCGAACGCCTGGATCCTCGATGGCGGCATTCCTTTGCTGCTCCTGTACTCGATTGCCCTTGGTCTGACCGCCGCCTACGAGCTGAAACTGATCCGCGATCTCGCCGACCGCAACGATCGACTGCTGACGGCCGTGGTCACCGCGGCGAATCTCGGCACGCTCGCGCTGGTCTTCAGCTTCATTCCGTTCGGCACCGCCGTTGGCATTCAATTCTGGTTCTTCGAAGGCGCCCTCTGCGGAGCGATGGCGAATCAGCTGCGCCGAGCTCGCACCGTATGACCACGCCGTGGGTGATCGTGGCGGGCGACTTCACACCCCTCGGCGGGATGGATGCGGCCAACTACGCGTTGGCGCGATATCTCGCGAGTCGACGCGAGGTGCATCTGGTTACCCATCGCGCGTGGCCCGACCTCGAGACATCGTCCGCGGTGACGGTGCATCGCGTCTGGCGGCCTGGCGGCCGTCACGCGATCGGCGCGGCGCTGCTCGGCCCCGAAGGGCGGCGCGTCGCACGGTCGCTTCAGCAGCGCCATGCGCACACCGTTGTGAACGGCGGCAATTGCCGGGTGGCGGACGTGAACTGGGTGCACTACCTGCACGCTGCGTGCGAGCCTCATCTGCCCGGAGCGTGGCTCCAACGCGCGAAAGGCGCCATCATGCATCGGCGCGACCTCGCCGCGGAACGCACGGCGCTGACCGAAGCGCGCCTGGTGCTGTGCAACAGCCGGCGCACGCAGCGCGATGTCGTCGATCGCATCGGCATCCCCGAATCGAGAACCCGCGTCGTTTACTACGGCTGCGACGCGTCGCGTCTGACAGCTGTGACCGCTGACGAACGAGCGGCGGCCAAGCATGCGCTGGGCTGTTCGATCGACCGTCCGCTCGTCGGATTCGTCGGCGCGCTGGGCGATCGACGAAAGGCGTTCGACACGCTGTTCGCGGCGTGGGTCGCGCTGTGCGCCAGGTCCGACTGGGACGCCGACCTGATGGTGGTCGGCACCGGGGCCGAGCTGCCGGCCTGGCAGCGGCGTGCGCGGACCGCGGGCGTCTCCGAGCGCATCCGCTTCGCCGGCTTTCGGCGCGACGTGCCGGAGATGATGGCCGCGTTCGACGCGCTCGTGCATCCGTCGCGATACGAGGCGTACGGACTCTCGGTGCGCGAGGCGCTGTGCCGCGGCATCCCGGCGCTGGTCAGCGAATCCGCCGGAGTCGCCGAGCACTACGGCGACGATCTCCGCGACCTGCTCATCGCGAACTCCGACGACTCCGCGGAGTTGATCGCAAAACTCGTGGAGTGGCGCCGGCACGGGAATGACTATCCCGACCGCGTCGCGCCGCTCTCGCGAGTGCTGCGGTCGCGGACGTGGGACGTGATGGCGCAGGAGGTCCTCGATCTCGTGGAGCGAGCGGCGTGAGCTTCGTGCCCATCGAGGCCTGCTGGATTTGCGCGGACCGCACGCTCACGCGCTATCACGACTTCGGGCTCGACTTCAGCCCGTATGCCGAACAGGATGCGGAGCTCGCCGCGTACACCGGTGCGCGCCTGTCGCTGACGCGCTGCGGCTCCTGCGGGTTCGGTCAGCCGAGCGCCTTGCCGACGCTGCCTGGATTCTTCGCGCGTATGTACGACCAGCGCTGGTCGGACGAATGGGTCGAGCAGGAATTCGATGCCGCGTACAAAGATCTGATCTTCCGGACGATTCTTCGCGAGCTCGCGCGGCGGCAGCCCGCGAAAGGGGCGCTGCTCGACATTGGCGCACACGCGGGCCGCTTCATGTGGCTGGCGCAGACACAAGGTTGGCTGGTCGAAGGCGTCGAGCTCAATCCGCGCACCGCCGACTGTGCCGCGCGTCGCACGGGTGCTCCGGTGCACCGCCTCGACGCGCGCGATCTCGCCGTGGAGGGCCGCCGCTATGCGGCCGTGTCTCTCACCGACGTGCTCGAACATATTCCCGAGCCGCTCGGGATGCTGTCGACCGCGGCGTCGCTGCTCGAGGACCACGGCTGCATCGCGATCAAGGTGCCGTGCGGCGTCAGCCAGTTTCATAAGGAGCGCGTGCTCTCCCGGCTGCGGCCGGGACACCGGGTGTCGCTGGCCGACAACCTGGTGCACGTGAATCATTTCTCACCGGCGTCGCTGCGAACGGCGCTCGAGCGCAGCGGCTTCACGGACGTGGCCGTCCGCACGGCGGCGCCCGAATTGCCGTCGTCCTCCGCCATTTCACGTGCCGTGCGCATGGCGGTGTACGGGGCCGGTCGTCTTCCCGGCGCGGTGCACACGCCGCTTGCGCTCAACCTGCAGGCCTACGCGACGAGGATGCCGCGGTGAGCCGCCTCACACGCGCGGCCGTGATGGCGGCGTTCAGCTACGTGCAATTCGGCTTCGCCATCATCACCGGCATCGTCCTCGTGCCCTTGATGCTGCACCAGCTGGGCGCGCGCGAATACGGGTTGTGGCTCGCGAGCGGCGAGTTGGTGGGCTACGCCGCGATCGTCGATCTCGGCGTCCTCGGCGTGCTGCCGTGGATGCTCGCCGAAGCCGATGGGCGCGGCGATCATCCGGCCATGCGGACGCTGTTGACCAGCGGGCTGCTCGTCGGCGCGATCGTCGGGCTGGCGTATGCGGTGATCGTCGGCGTCTTGTGGATCCTGCTGCCGTCGCTGCTGCACTTGTCGGCGGCGGACCGCGCGCTGCTGACGCGGCCGCTCGCGATTGTCGTCATCGCGACGATCATCGGCTATCCCTTCCGCGCGTTCTCGGCCGTGCTGTCGGGGATGCAGGACGTGGTGTTCAACGGCATCCTCACGACGGCGGAGCTCCTCGCCGGCGTCGCGATCACCGTGGTGATGCTGTTGAAGGGAAGCGGACTATACGCGCTTGCGATCGCGTTCGCCGCGCCCGCGCTGGTGGTGAACGTCGCCAGCGCGATTCGCGTCGCGTGGGTCGCTCCGCATCTGCTCACCGGCTGGACGCGGCCGACGGTCGCCGGCGTCCGGCATCTGTTGGCCAACGGTATCGGCGTCTGGTTCGGCATGTTCGGCTGGCAGTTGATTGCCGCGAGCAACAACATGGTGATCGCGTGCCTCGGACGTCCCGAATGGGTGCCGATTTACGCGTGCACGTCGAAGGTGAGCGCGATGTGCGCGCAGATCGCGTGGGTGCTGCCCGACAGCGGTCTGATTGGTCTCGCGCAGCTGCATGGTGAGCCGCAATCGAAGCCGCGAATCGCGCCGGTCGTCAACGCGATGCTGCGGCTGCACCTGCTGCTGGCCGGCGGCGCCGCCTGCGTGGTGCTCGCGTTCAATCCGGCATTCGTGACGCGATGGGTCGGCGCGGGATTCTTCGGCGGGCTCACGCTGAACGCGCTGCTGGCCGCGGGCATCATCTCGGCGTCTCTGGTGCACGGTCTGGTTGCCGCGGCGTCGGTGCTCGGCAATCGTCTGAAGGTCGGCATCGTCACGCTCGCGACGGGCGGCGCGCAGCTGGTGTGCGCGGTGGCGCTCGGATATGCGTTCGGCCTCGTCGGCATCGCGGTCGCCGCGCTCGCGACGGCGCTACTGATCAGCGCGCCTGCCGGCGTCGTGCTGCTGCGCCCGGCTGCGTCGCTCGGATTCGGCGCGCTCCTGCGCGATCTGCTCGGGCCGTGGCTGATGCGGCTTGCGCCGTTGGCGGCTTTCGCTGCGGCCATCGGCGCGGTGGGCGAGACGCTGGGCATCTGGATCGCCGGGCCGATCGCCGGCGCCATCGGGTTGCTGTACATCTGGCAGATGCGATCGCTGTTCGAGCATTTGCCGCTCGATCCGCGATGGGAGCGCTGGCTCGTCTCGCTCCGACTGCTTCCAAAGCTGGCGGCCGCGCCGGTCGAGCCGCTGTGATCGACGCGATCCCTTCGTGGCAGATCCTCACGGGCGAGTATCCGCCGCAACCAGGCGGCGTCAGCGATTACACGCAGCTGCTCGCCGCTGGTCTCGCCGCCGACGGCGCGGATGTCACCGTGTGGGCGCCGCCGTGCGAAGCGCCGGCGCCGTTCACGCACGGGCGCGTGACCGTGCACCGACTGCCGGACTGTTTCGGCGCGCGCTCGCTGCGCGCGATCGACGCGCACCTGCGGACGCTGCCGCACCCGCGCAGGATTCTCGTCCAGTACGTGCCGCACGCATTCGGGTGGAAAGGGGCGAACCTGCGCTTTGCCGCATGGCTATACCGCCGCCGCCGAGAGTCGGTGTGGGTGATGTTTCACGAAGTGTTCTTCCCGATGTCGCGGCTGCAGAGTGCGGCGCAGAATGGCCTCGGTGTCGCAACGCGGGCGATGGCCGCGCTCGTCAACGGTGCGGCGGAACGCCGGTTCGTCGCGATTCCGGCGTGGCAGGCGCTGCTCGCGCCGCTGGGTAATGCGCGCGCGCCGATCGAATGGCTGCCGGTGTCGAGCACGATTCCGGTGGTCGTCGATCCGGAAGGCGTGCACGCGGTTCGCAGGCGGTTCGCCGCCGATCGGCGGCTCGTCGGACATTTCGGAACGGATGGCGCGTTGATTCGCCCGCTGCTGGCCGACGCGGTCGCATCGTTGGCGGCGCGGTCGGATTGCGCGATTCTCCTGATCGGCCGCGGCAGCGCCGAGGCGCGCCAACGCATCGTGGCAAACTACCCGCACCTCGATCAACGGATTCACGCGACGGGAGCCCTCGCTCCAGCCGACATCTCGCGACACGTCAGCGCGTGCGATGTGATGCTGCAGCCGTTCCCCGACGGCGTGAGCACGCGGCGCACCAGTGCCATGGCCGCGCTCGCCCACGGCAAAGCGTTGGCGACCACGATGGGCGCGCTGACCGAAGCGTGGTGGAGCGGCTCGGGACCGGCCGTGTTCGCGCCAGTCGGCGATGCGCCGGCGCTCGCGGCCGCCGCCGCGGGTCTGCTGGACGATGAGAAGTCGCGCGACACGCTCGGTGCGCACGCACGCGACACGTACGATCGGCTGTTCGATGTGCGCCACACGTTGTCTGCTCTCCGTCGCGATCCTGAGATTCCGCACGCCGTACCGGGCGCGGCGGTGCATGGGAACGCGGACGCGTCCGGCAGGCGCTGACCTTCATCTTGCTCGAGCCGCACGACTGACATGTTCGCCGACTCCGCGTTCGCGCTCTCCATCGTCATCCCGACGTTCAACAACGTCGCGGTGCTGACGCGCTGCCTTGACGCGTGGCGGACGCACGCCGGCGATCAACCGATCGAGGTGATCGTCGTCGAGGACGGCTGCCGCGACGAGACGCCGCAGTACCTGGCATCGATCTCGGAGACGCCCTGGGGCCGCCGCCACTTACGCTGGTTTCACGAGGCGGACCTGCACGAGCTGCGCTGCACGAACCGCGGCCTGCGCGAAGCGCGCGCGCCGCTGGCGATGGCGTGGCAGGACGACATGTTCCTGGCGTGCCGCTGGCTCGCGCCGGAGCTGATCGCGACGTTTACCGCGTACGCCGATCTCGGGATGCTGTGTTTGAGCCGTGGGCTCGACTGCCATCCGTGCCCCGACCCGCCGCGCACCTGGGACGATCTCGTGGATGAGCGGCGCCTGACGAGCACGATCGGACCGCGACCGCTCAACTGGCTGCGCCTGCAGGAAGTGGACGCGGTGATCCGTCCATGGATCGTGCGCACCGCATGCCTCGACCGCGTCGGCTATCTCGACGAAGCGTTCGTGCCGACCGAATGGGACGAGGCGGATTTGGCGTTTCGCATCCGCGCGGCCGGCTGGCGGATCGCAACGCACGGATACGAACGCATCGGCGCCTACACGCACCTGGGCAGCACGACGATCGCCAAGGGCTTTACAGAGCAATACAAGGCGCGCGTGCTGCGCAACGGCGCGCTGTTCTACGATCGCTGGCGCTCGGCCATCGACGCCGGGTCATCGCGATCGCGGCGCACCTGGTGGCGCCGCGCGTCGCCGGCCGGCCTTCGCCAGACGGCGGGACGGTTCTGCGACGCGGTGAGGTCGCGCGCGTGACGCGGCTGCCGGCGGCGCCGGCGAATCGCTTTCGCGCAGCGCGATCGCTCGAACGGATCGGCGAGCGGTTTCGCATCGTCCCGTTCGGTACACGCACGCGCCACTGGCTCAGACGCGCGTATCATTCCGCGCTGATGCTGCAGACGCGCGGACGCGGTCTGCGCGCCGAATTGCCGGGCGGCGAAGTGATCCATGTCTCGCCCGAGCATCGCTACCTGTCCTGGAATCGCGAGGAATACGACGCGTTTCGCGCGGCGTCGCGGCCGGGCATGGTGGCCCTCGACGTCGGCGCGAACGTCGGCGCGTATTCCCTGCTGCTCGGCGCGTGGGCCGGCGCATCGGGCGCCGTCTTCGCGTTCGAGCCCGCGCCGCAGACCTACGCGGCGCTCGTGCGGCACGTGCGCATGAATCACCTCGATGAGGTCGTCAGGCCCGTCGCGGCCGCCGTGGCCGAAACGCCGTCCACCGCGACGTTGATCCTCGCGAGCACGACTGGAGAAAGCCATCTCGCCTCGCCGGCGGACGGCCACGCGGCTGCCGTCGCGGTCGACGTGACGTCGATCGATGCCTTCTGCGCGCGTGCGCGCATCGCTCCGGACTTCATCAAGATCGACGTCGAGGGAAGCGAGCTGGCGGCGCTGCGCGGTGCGCGCGACACGATTCGCGCGTGTCGCGAGTCGCTCGCGCTCTTCGTCGAGATGCATCCGTCGCGTTGGCCCACGCTCGGCCTCTCGCGCGACGACATCGTCGCCGAGCTGCGGACGCAGCGGCTCGAGCCCACGTCGCTTGGCGCGGTCGACGACATGTGGGCGACGGAGGGCCGCTGTCTGCGGCTGCGGCCTTACTGACGTGCGGATCCTGGTATCCAACGACGGCTTCGATGACGGCGGTGGCGTGCAGAGCTACCTCGACGCCGTGGTCCCGGGCCTGGCGGCGCGCGGACACACGGTGGCCCTGCTGCGCCGCGACGATGGTCACACCGCACACATGAGCGGCGGCTGGCCCGTGTTCACGGCGGCCGGCGACGGCAGCTTGTCGACCGTGAAGGACTGGGCGCCGGACGTCTGCTTCTCGCACAACGTCACCGACCTCTCGAGCGATCGCGCGCTGACCGGCATCGCGCCGGTCGTCAAGTTCATGCATGGTTATTTCGGCACGTGCGTCAGCGGTCAGAAGCGCTTCGGCTGGCCGATCGCGCGTCCGTGCGATCGCGCCTTCGGCCCGGCGTGCCTCGCGCTGTACGGTCCGCGTCGTTGCGGCCGGCTGAACGCGGCGACGCTGATGCGCGATTACGCGCACGCATCCGCGCAGCAGCAGCTGTTCGATCGCTACGACGCGATCGTCGTCGCGAGCACGCACATGAAGCGGGAGTACGTCGCCAATGGCGCCGACGAGGCGCGCGTGCACGTGAACGCGCTGTTCGCCCCGGACGGACCCTGCGAGGATGCCGGCACCGATCCGTCCTCGCCGCCGACCGTCGCGTTCGTCGGTCGGATGACAACGCTGAAGGGCGGAGACCTGCTGGTGCACGCGGTGGCGATCGCCTCGGCGCAGATTGGTGCGGCGATCCGGCTCGTGATGGTCGGAGACGGTCCGCAGCGGGAGCGATGGCAGCATCTCGCCGGGCGGCTGAAGGTGGCGTCGACCTTCGTGCCGTGGCAGCGCGGCGACGATCGATGGCAGTGGCTGCGCGGCGTGCATCTGCTCGCGGTGCCGAGCACATGGCCCGAGCCGTTCGGACTCGTGGGGTTGGAGGCCGGTCGTCTGGGCGTGCCGGCGGTCGCGTTCGACGTCGGCGGTATTGGCCAGTGGCTGCAACACGGCGTCAACGGCTATCTGGCGCCCGGCGATCCGCCCCGCGCCTCCGCGCTGGCTGACGCGATCGCCCAGGCGTTCCGTCATCCCGACGATCTCGCGCTGCTCCGCGCCGGCGCCGTCCGCACCGCACGCGAGGCGACGCTGGTCCGCCATCTGGATCGTCTCGATCGCATCCTGTCCAGCGTCGTGGTCCCGCATGCGCATCCTGCTGGTCGGTGACTATCCAGCGGACCCGAGGCTCGGCTCGACGAAAGTGTTCGTCAAGCTCCAGGAGGAATTTCGCGCGGCCGGTCACACCTGCGACGTGCTGCTCGAGGACAGTCTGGGCGCAGCCCCGCGCAATGCTTACGTGCGGCGCGCGTATGGCCCCGTGCTCGCGCTGCGTGCCGTGCGGCATGCCGTTCAGGAGAGCGGACCGTACGACGTGGTCGACGTCGCGAGCGCGGAGGGTTTGTGGGTCGCTTTGTGGGCGCGTCGCGAGCGGCCCGAATCGCGGATCGCGGTCATCTCGCGCTCCAACGGCCTCGAGCACTTGAACTATCAGCGCATGATCGACGATCACGACGAAGGGTTCGCGCGGAAGCCGTGGACGCGGCGGCTGTTTCATCCTCTCGTTCGCCTGTCACAGGTCGGCGCGGCGGCACGCGCGGCGGATCGCCTGCTGCTCCTGAACGAAAGCGATCGGGCGTTTGCGCTGGCGCGCGGCTGGAAGCGCGACGCCGACATCGACCTCATTCCACACGGCGTCTCCGACGCGTTTGTCGCAGACGCGCCGCCGATCGATCAACCGCGGAGCCGCGGCATTCTGTTCTGCGGCAGTTGGACGCCGATGAAGGGGATCGCGCATCTGACGAAGGCGTTCGATCGCATCGTGGCGGACGGCTCGGACGCGAAGCTCACGATTCTTGGAGGCGGATATCCCGCCGATGTGATCCGGTCGTCGTTCAGCGAGGCCGCACGGGCGCGCGTCAACATCATCGATCGGGCGAGCGAGGATGTCGTGATGCAGGCGTACCGCACGCATGACGTCCTGGCCTGGCCCTCCACGTACGAAGGCTTCGGCATGGTGCTGCTCGAAGCGATGAGCCAGCGTCTGCCCGTCGTCGCCACGCCGGTCGGCTGCGCAACGTCGCTGGTCGAGCACGAGGTGACCGGGCTGTGTGTGCCGGCGCGCTCGCCCGACGCGCTGGCGGACGCGCTCGTTCGCATGCTCGCGGACGCCGGCCTGCGTGCGCGGCTTGCCGAAGCCGCGTTCGACCGTGTCGCCGGCATGACGTGGACGCGGACGGCGACGCTGACGCTTGCCGCGTACGAGCGCGCGCTGACCGGCCGTGCCAACCGACACTGATGCGTCCATGAGACCGCCGCGCCTGCTCTCGATCTCGCATTCCTACTGCGTGGGGTTGAACCGGCGTTTGCCCGATGCGATTGCCAGAACAGGCGAGTGGGAAGTAACGGCGGTCTCGCCGTCGAACTTTCGTGGAGATTTCGGTCGGCACACGCTCCAGGCATGTCCCGAAGAAGCCTGCCGCGTCGAAGGCGTGCAGGTGTACGGCGCCCGCCGCGTGCACACGATGATCTACGGCGCGCCCCTTCGAAAGCTGCTGCGTCAGCCGTGGGACCTCGTCCACTGCTGGGAGGAGCCCTACGTCGCGGCGGCCGCGCAGGTCGCCGCATGGATTCCGGCGGGTGTGCCGCTCGTGTTCGCCACCTTTCAGAACATCGACAAGCGGTATCCGCCGCCCTTCGCGTGGTTCGAGCGCTACGCGCTGGGCCGGGCGAACGGCGTCATCGCGTTTGGGGCGACGGCGCTCGAAGTATTACGCCGGCGTCGCCGAGGAGCGTTCACCGCGCAGATGATTCCTCCCGGCGTCGACGTCGATCGCTTCGTGCCGGACGCCGGCGCGCGCCAGCGCGTACGTCGCGCACTCGGCTGGAGTGACGACGTGCCCGTCGTCGGATTCCTCGGCCGCTTCGTTGCGGAAAAGGGTGTCGCAATGCTGACCGACGCGCTCGATCGCGTCGATGGGCCATGGCGTGCGCTGTTGGTCGGCGCGGGACCGGGTGAGCCGGCGCTGCGATCGTGGGCGGCACGGTACCGCGACCGCGTGGCCATCGTGACGAACGTGCAGCACGACGACGTCCCCGCGCATCTGAACGCGATGGACGTGCTCTGCGCACCGAGTCGGACGACGCCGCGATGGCGGGAGCAGTTCGGCCGCATGCTCATCGAGGCGTTCGCGTGCGGCGTGCCGGTCATTGCGTCCGACAGCGGCGAGATTCCGTTCGTCGTCGCCGACGCCGGTATCATCGTTTCCGAAGCGGACGGTGACGGCTGGCGGCGCGAGATCGCGCGTGCGATTCAGGATACCGGACTCCGCGCCCAGTTGTCGGCGCGTGGCCGCCGGCGCGCCCTGGATGTGTACGACTGGAAGGTGATCGCCCGCCAGCACGTCGAGATGTTCGATTCCCTCAGTCGCCGGGCGGCGCCGGCGTGGTCATGAGCGCCGTGCGCGTGGCGATCTGCGGAGACTTCCTCGAAGAGCAGTGGCCCAGCATGGACCGCGTCGCCGACATGCTGATCTCGCAGCTCCGGCGCGATCACGGCGGCGCGATCGAGCCGACGGCGGTGCGCCCGCCCTTCGTTCGGCGCGCCACGCGAGCGGAGAAGGTGCATTCGGCGGGCGTGGCGTTCGCGTTCGACCGGTTCGCGAATCGCCTGTGGGACTATCCCCGGCATGCGCGGGCGTTGGCCAGCGTCTATGATGTCTACCACGTCATCGATCACAGCTACGCGCAGCTCGTGCACCGGCTTCCGGCGGGGCGGACAGTGGTCACCTGCCACGATCTCGACACGTTTCGATCGGTGCTCTATCCCGATCGCGATCTTCGGTCGGCGCCGTTCAGGATGATGACGCGGCACATCCTGGCCGGCCTGCAGCGCGCCGCGCGCATTACCTGCGACACCGCCGCCGTTCGAGACGAGATCCTGTCGATGCGGCTCGTGCCGGCCGATCGCCTCATCGTCGTGCCGATGGGTGTCAGCGACACCTATTCAGCCGACGGCGATCCCGACGCCGATCGCGCGGCAGCCCGAATGACCGCGAGCGCGCCTGGCGCGATCGAAGTGCTGCATGTCGGGAGCACCATCCCGCGCAAGCGGATCGACGTGCTGCTCGACATGTTCGCGGCGGCGAGACAGCGCGAGCCTCGCCTGCACCTCGTGCGCGTCGGTGGTCCGTTCACGCCGGAGCAGCGGCAGCGTGTGCGCGATCTCGGCCTCGAGGGCAGCATCTCCGAACTGCCGCGGCTGGATGAGCGGACGCTTGCGGCCGTCTACCGGCGCGCGGCCGTCGTCGTGCAGCCGTCGGCGAGGGAAGGCTTCGGTCTGCCAATCATCGAAGCGATGGCGTGCGGCACGCCGGTGATCGCCAGCGACATTCCATCGCTTCGTGAAGTCGCCGGCGCCGCCGCCGAATTTTGCGCCGTCGGCGACGTGAGCGGCTGGGCGCACACGCTCACGCGGCTCATCGAGGAGCGGGGTCAGCATCGGGAGCGCTGGACGACGCGGCGGACGCGAGGACGCGATCGGGCGCGGTCGTTCGGCTGGACGCTGTTTGCCGGCGCGCTTTCCCGCGTTTACCAAGAGCTGGCGGCAGATCCCGAACCGGCGCACGGGACGGTACGATGTCCCGCCTGACCGTCGTTCACGCGGCGAAGTTCTATCCGCCCGCTCGCGGCGGGATGGAACGGATGCTCGGCGGCATTTGCGACGGCACGTCGAACGACTGGAATGTGCGCGTGGTCGCGGCGAACGATGGCCGCGCGACGAGGCACGAGCAGCTCGGAGGCGTCGACGTCGTGCGCGCGGGTGCGTGGGCCAGCGCGCATTCCGTTCCGCTCTGCCCGTCGATGCCGGCGCACTTGTGGTCGCGTCGAGCCGACTGCGTCGTGCTGCACGAGCCGAACCCCCTGGCAGGGTCGTCGCTGTATCTCCATACACCAGCGCCGCGGTTCGTGATCTGGCATCACAGCGACCTCGTTCGTCCGGCATGGGCGCCGCACACGTACGGCCGCATTCAGCGCGCGCTGTACCGCCGCGCCGATTGCGTGATCGTGTCGAGTCCGGTGCTGACCGCGCAGTCCGCGCTCGTGAGATGCGCACGCCGCGTGGCCGTGATTCCCTTCGGCGTGGCGCTCGAAGAGTACCGGCGCACCGACGCCGCCCGGCGATCTCGGGTCGCCGAGATCCGCGCGTCGGCGCCCGGACCTCACGTGCTGTTCGTCGGCCGCCTGGTCTACTACAAGGGTCTCGAGATGGCGATTCAGGCGATGATGCGTTGTCCAGGGACGCTCACGATCGTCGGGACCGGTCCGCTCGAGCCGTCTCTTCGCGAAGCCGCCCGGCGACGCGGGGTGGCCGATCGCGTGCGCTTCGTCGGCAACGTGCCAGAAGACGACCTGCCCGCGTACTACCAGGCCTGCGATCTGTTCGTCCTGCCGTCGATTGCGGTGACCGAAGCCTTTGGCATCGTCCAGATCGAAGCGATGGCGGCGGGCGCGCCGGTTGTCAGCACGAATCTGCCGACCGGCGTGCCGTGGGTGAATCAGCACGACGTCACCGGTCTGGTCGTGCCGCCTGGCGATGCCGACGCGCTCGCACACGCGATGCGCGCGCTGTTGGAAGACGACGGCCGCCGCGAGAGGCTGGGCGCGCAAGCGAGTGATCGCGCCGATCGCTTGTTCTCGCTGGAGCGGATGGTGGCGTCGTTTCGATCGCTGATCGAGACCACGGTGCGTACGCCGGAGCGGCTCGAGCAGTACCTCGTGGAGGAAGAGCTCGCATGACGGCGAAGCGCGCGCTCGACGTGGCGTTGTCGGGCGGAGGATTGATCGCATCGTCGCCGCTCTGGATGGTGATCGCCGCGGCGATTACGCTCGAGAGCCGCGGGCCCGTGTTCTTCGCGCAAGATCGGGTGGGAGAAGGCGGAAGGATATTCAAGGCTCTGAAGTTTCGATCGATGATCGCCGACGCCGAGCGCGGCGTCGGTCCGATTCAAGCATCGGAGCACGACCCGCGCGTCACACGCGTCGGACGCATTTTGCGGGCGACGGCCATGGACGAGCTCCCGCAGCTGTGGAACATTTTCCGCGGCGACATGAGCTTCGTCGGTCCGCGCGCGCTGCGCCCGGAGGAGATTGAAATCGATGGATCCGGCGCCGCCATTCCGCTGGCGGCGGTGCCCGGCTTCGAGCGGCGGACCAGCGTCCGTCCGGGGCTCACCGGCATCGCGCAAATCTACGCGCGGCGCGACGTGCCGCGGCGTCAGAAATTCCGCCTCGATCTGCTGTACATCCGCCGGCAGTCCTTCGCTCTCGACCTGCGGCTGATCCTGCTGTCGTTCCGGATCACGCTGCGCGGCGCGTGGGAGGCGCGTGCCAAAAAAATATGAGCCTGCGACTCGGCAGCGGCGCAGAGCTCGACAAGGGCCATTACGCGGCGAAGCAGATCTTCTGCAAGGACCGCGTGATCGCCTGGAGCCATCGTCGCCGCTTCGAGGCGGGGCTCGGGCTGGCGCGCCGCTTCGCGGGGCGGCGTCTTCTCGACTACGGCTGCGGCGATGGGACCTTCCTCGCGCTGCTCGCCGACACCGA
>Ga0070660_100001787_pt1 | contig 14762 bp, 14 predicted proteins | sample KBSC33metaG_FD_64670 | JGI IMG/M metagenome (GOLD analysis project Ga0070660, IMG submission 64670) | Corn rhizosphere microbial communities from Kellogg Biological Station, Michigan, USA - KBS C3-3 metaG | ecosystem: Host-associated > Plants > Roots > Rhizosphere > Soil ... | reverse complement strand
ACGTCGAGCGGATCGCCGTCGTCTCGGTCGGATCGTTGAGCGGCGTCGAGCTGCCGTGCGCATTGACGTATTCGATCTCACCCGCGTCAACGTGCGCGTCCTGCAGCGCGAGCCGCATCGAGCGCGCGGCCTGCGAGCCGTCGGGACGCGGCGCCGTCATGTGGTGCGCGTCGTTCGACGTGCCGTAGCCCACGACCTCGGCGTAGATGTGCGCGCCTCGCGCCCTGGCGCGGTCGAGCTCCTCGAGCACGAGCACTGCCGCGCCTTCGCCCATCACGAAGCCGTCGCGATCGCGATCGAACGGGCGTGACGCGGCCTCGGGATCGTCGTTGCGCGTGGACATGGCGCGGATGAGGGCGAATGCGCCGAAGCAGAGCGGCGCGAGCGGTGCTTCCGCCGCCCCGGCAAGCATGACGTCGGCGTAGTCGTCGCGGATGGCACGGAACGCTTCGCCGATGGCGATCGTCCCCGACGCGCAGCTCATGCCGTTGGTGCTGTTCGGCCCCTGCACGCCAAGCTCGATGGCGATGTTGCAGCTCGCTGCGCCACCGAACACCACGAGAGCGAGCGTCGGATCGACTGCCTTGATCCCCTGCGTGAGAAAGACGCCGAGCTGCTCCTCGGCGAAGCGCACGCCGCCGAGCGCGCTTCCCATCATCGTGCCGATACGCTCGCGATTCTCGCTCTCCAAGCGGAGACCGGCGTCGTCAATCGCCTGCATCGCGCAGGCGACGGAGAAGCAGCCGAACCGATCGAGCCGCTTGGCCTTCTTGCGCTCGAAGTAGTCGGTGGCTTCGAAGTCATTCACCTCGGCGGCGTTGTGACTGCGCCACATCGAGGGATCGAACCGGGTCACCGTGCGCACCGCCGAACGCTGCGCCCGCAGGCCATCCCACAACCGCTCCCGTCCATTGCCGATCGGCGTCACTGCCCCGATCCCCGTCACCGCCACGCGTCGACGCTCAGCCACGACCGTCCTCCCTGTCAGCCCCAATGATACCTGTACGACCAGCTCATCCAGTCAGTCGTGCCTGTTCTGCCACGTCGGCCAGACCGGTCAGCGTCCGGCTGGCGATGCCATGCACGAACACCGGCCCGATCACCAGCGCGGCGGCCGGCCCGCCCACCACCGGCATCGGCGGCCCGTCCCACATGTGCACGATCCGGACGCGCGTCAGCCCACCCATCTCCTCGAAGGTCCACTCCACCTCCATGCCGCGCGTCACTCCCGCCACGTGAGTGTACCGGATTGACGGACTCCGCGGTCCGCCCGGCGCGTTCACCGCCATGCGCGACTGCCACCACGTCGGCCATTGCACGAGGCCGAAGGGACGGTTGGCGCTCATGTCCACCACGCCGCCACCGTCGGCGCGACGGTCCACGAATCGTACGTACCGATAGTGCGGGAGAAGTGCTGGCCAGCGCTCCACATCCGCGGCCAGCCGGAAGATCCGGCCGAGGGGCGCGTCCACCATCCGCTCGTCCACCGTGCGCATCTCGGCGGACGCGGGCATCGGGCCGAGCTCCAGCGGAATCCCTGCGCTCATGTGTCCGACCTCCAGGTTGCGGTGATGCGGAATCCGGGGTGCCGGCGGACATCGGGCGCTCTGCCCGTTGCATGACGCACGTGTCGAGCCAGTTCGTCGGTCGTGAAGCCGCGCAACACGGAGGTGACCCCGTCGTGGCGGGTCACGGCGGAAAATCCGAGGGGCCAGGTGACCGTCCAGAATCCCAGGGCGGCCACCCAGCTCCGGCGAAGATCACTCACCACTACGTAGCGCCGCGCCACGCGTTGCAGCTCGCGGAGCACGACGGGAATCTCGTCGTCGGGAAAGTGATGGAGGAGCTGCGAGCAGATGACGACGTCGCTGCTCGCGTCGGCAAGGGGAAGCTGCCGCGCGTCCGCGCAGACGCCGGCCTCCACCGCTGCGGGCGACGCACGCAGGAGCGACTCGGCGGCGTCGACGGCGATCGTCGTGAGTGCCACCCCACGCTCGCGCGCCCGGCGTGATGCGCGGGCTGGAATGTCGGCGAGGCCGGTGCCGACGTCGAGCAGCGTGGCGCTCGCGCCGAGCGCGGGAGTCAGTCGCGAGAGCTCGACGAGCACGGCCCTGGCGCCGCCGAGCAGGGTGTTGGAGCGGCGCACGTCGCGAAGCGAGCGCTCGCGCACCTCGGGCGGAGTCTCCGGGTTGTCGAGGTGCTCGACGCCGCGCCGGCGACGGGGCACGAGCACGCGCGGTCAGCGCTCCAGCTGGGCGTAGCCGCCCCGATAGTAGAGCAGTGGGCGCGCACCACGCGCCGTGGCGCGCTCCACTTCACCGATGAAGATCGTGTGGTCACCGGCGGGATGATTCGCGACGAGGCGGCATTCCAGGTGGGCGAGTGCGTCGTCGAGCAACACGACGCCGCTGTCGCCGCGCGAGAAGCCGATCCCCTCGAAGCGGTGCATGGATTCCACGGTGGAGAAGCGGCGCGACAGCGCCTCCTGCTCGGCGGCGAGGATGCTCACGCCGAAGTGGTCCGACGCCGCCATCACGGAGTACACCGACGCCGCCTGGTCCACGCAGACCTGGATGAGCGGGGGATGCAGGCTCACCGAGCTGAACGCGCTCACGGTGAGGCCGGCGTCGCGACCGTCGACATCACGCGTCGTGACGACGGTGATGCCCGACGCGAATCGGCCGAGCACGCTGCGGAAGGTATCTGGATCGAGCGTCATGCGTCGGGTGCAGAGTGAGTGGGGCGACGGCCCGGATGGCGAAAGAGATTCAGCAGGTAGCCGGGGCGCAACACCTCGCGCGCGGGAACGAAGTCACCTGTCACGCCGACGAGCAGGTCCGCCATGTCCTTGCGCGCCTCGAGCACGCGACCGAAGTAGTTGATGGCCGGCGCGAATCCGATCGCCGAGCCGATCAATCGCTCCACCGTCCACTTGTCACGGAACTCGGCGCGGCGCGCCCGCTCGTAGTCGCGCAGCGCGTCGTCGGCGTCGCGATCCGAGCGGGCAGCCAGCGCGCGCAGCGCGAACGGCGCGAGCAGCTCTCCGCCGCGCAGCGCGACGTAGATCCCCTCGCCGGTGAATGGATCGAAGAAGTCGGCGGCGTCGCCGACGAGGGCGGCGCCGGGTGCCCACGCTCGCCGAGCCTGCGACGCGAACGGACCGGTGGCCATCACGGAGGAAACCCGCGTCGCACCAGCGACGCGTGGCGCGAGCTGCGGCCGCTCGCGGAGCCAGCGCTCGAGGAACGCCGTGCGATCGGCGCTCACCTCGCGCGCTGCGCTTCCGGGCACTACCAGTGACACGTTGGTGACGCCCCCGCCCACCGCGGCGAAGCCGACATAACCGACCCCGCGCTCGACGTGCATCTCGCCCCAGGCGCCGACGTCGGCGAATCCCTCGAAGTGCGCGACCAGCGCGAGGCGCCGCGGCCAGCGCCGACGCCGAGCGAGACCGAGCCGGCTGGCGACCACGGAGCGAAGCCCATCGGCGCCGACGACGAGACGCGCACGGAATTCGTGCGACGCGCCCTGCTCGTCGAGCACGCGAACACCACCTACGCGGCCGCGCGCCGTGCGCGTCAGGTCCGCTACGCGCCTGTGCTCCCGCACATCGGCGCCAGCGCGGCGCGCCACGTCGAGCAGAATCGGATCGAGCACCGTTCGGCGAAGCGCGAGGCCGCGATCGCGAAAGGCGGGGAAGCCATGCGAGGCCGCGAAGTCGCCGCGAATGAGTGCGCCGTTCGGCGCGCGCACCACCATGCCGGCGAGGTGCGCCGCACCAGCTGCCTCGATCGCGTCCAGCGCGCCCATCTCGTACAGCAGTCGGGATGCCTGCGGACTCAGGTACTCGGCGCATGGCTTGGGACGGGGAAAGCGCGCGCGATCGAGGATGAGCACCCGGGCGCCAGCTCGCGCGAGCGCGAAGGCGGTCGACGCGCCCGCCGGCCCGCCACCGACGACGATCACGTCATGCTCTGATCGATCCCGATTCGGCTGCACTCCTGAAGGCTAGACGGCGGTCATCGCGCCGGCCACCACCGCGCCGACAACCGTGGCGCAGAGGTTCACGAGATCGTTGTCCAGCCACGATATCCCGCCGGCGAGCTCGGTGGCGGTTCCGCAGTCGTGAATGCGACGCTCCGTGGCGAGATCGCAGCGCGGACAATGCCGTCGCTCCTGCACCAGCGCGCCGAGCAGCGAATCGGCGACCGCTCCGGCGATTCCTCCGAGCGCGGCGGCAACCACCTGCGCAGTGAGTCCCAATCCGATCGCGGCGAGGGCGATGAGGATGGCGCCGCCGATCATGGCGAGCGAGCCAGCGATCGTGACGCCGCCCGAAGTGCCGGCCGGAACGGCACGCCAGCCGATCACCGAGCGCGGCTCGCCGCCGACGAGGGTGCCGATTTCGGTGGCGAGGGTATCGGCGGCGGAAGCGGCGAGCGCGCCCGCAGCCGCGGCAGCGAGCAGCGTGGCCGCTGGCTCCGACACCCGGCTGGAGACGAAGGCCGCGAGCGCGAACACGCCGCCGTTCGCCAGCACCTGGATCGCATCACGGCCGCCCGCCTTGGCGACCACGCCACCAGTGCGTCGAGCCTTCGCGTCGGCGCCGACCTTCGAGAAGGCAACGGCGAGGATGAAGTAGAGGATGAGCAATCCCGCCCAGCTCCAGCCGGCGAGAATGCAGAGCGCGCCGATGATCGCCGCTGCCACGGCGCCCGACAGCGTCAGCGAGCCGACGAAGAGGGCGAGAGCGGCGATTGGAATCGCGACGAGGAAGGCGAGCAGCATCCAAGATCATAACAGTGAGGGGCGAGTTCTCCAGTTCCGCGTCTGGCGACGTCGCCCGTTGTCGTTCCTGGCCCGCCCTGCCTTCAGGTGGCCAGACCCCGGGTCCCAGTACGCAGTACGCAGTACGAAGTACCGGCTACGGCAGTTGTAGTAATCCGAATGCCCATTGAGCCCGACCTCTCTTCCCCCTACCTTGACTGTCTGCCTCTCATCGACGTTCCATGCTCGCCACGGTCGACGCCCTCCTCCCGCTCAGCCTCCTCGAAGCCGTTCGCGACGTTGACACTCCCGAGGGAGTGCTCGAAGCCGAATTCGTCGACGAGCTCCGCAACAAACGCTTCGGTCTCAGCGATACGGTCTACGTCCAGATCAAGCGCTACACCGACGCCGTGCGCCGCAATCATCGGCCGGCGCAGGACGAGGTCATCGCCCTCGCGCGCCTGATCGGTCGCCGGCCCGACGCCGAAGCCGTGCTGCGCGCCGCGGGGCGATATCTCGCGCACGAGGCGTACAAGACCGTACCGTCGGTCAGCCGGACGATGATGCACGTCCTCCCCTCGTTCATCGCGCGCCCGATGGCGCTGCGACGGGTCAGGAGGATCGCGAAGCGCTACCTCAATGCGAACGTCCGCCGCGTCGGCACCTACATCCTGCTCGAGGTGCCGCGCTCCATCACGCTCGGCGTTGCGCCTGGCGGCATCGGGTGCGCCTTCTACGAAGCCACCCTGCGCGAGCTGCTCAAGCTCCTCGTCGGCGACACCGGCGCCGTGGAGCACACCCGGTGCGAGGGGCGCGGCGAAGGCTCGTGCGAGTGGCGCGCCGACTGGCGCGGCGCCACGGCGTGATCGCGGAGTGATCCAACCCTCTCACCGCTCGTTCATGCTGAATCGCGACACCCTACCGGCGATCCAGCGCGCGCTCGCCGACGCCGACATCGACGGCTGGCTCCTGTTCGACTTCCAGGGGCTCAATCCGGTGGCGGGCGGCATGCTCGGACTCGAGGGAATGGTCACGCGGCGGATCTTCGTCTGGATTCCCGCCGAAGGCGTGCCGAGTGCGCTCGGACACGCCATCGAACCCGCTCCGTGGCGCACGTGGCCGAAGGAATGGTCGCATCGCACCTACAGCTCGTGGCGCGAGCTCGAGGAGTCGGTGAGCGGTGTCGTCCGCGAGCGTCGAGTGGCGATGGAGTACTCGCCGGGCGATGCGGTGCCATACCTCGATCGCGTGCCCGCCGGCGTGCTCGACATGATTCGCGAGGCCGGCGTGAAGGAAGTCGTGTCTTCGGGCGAGCTCGTCTCGCGCTTCTACGCCGCGTGGACGGACGAGCAGATCGCCTCACACCTGCGCGCGGCGGAGATCATCCGCGGCGTCGCGCTCGATGCCTTCGCGCTCGCGGGCGAGCGGTCGCGCACGAAGACTCCGATCACCGAGCACGAGCTGATGGCGTGGATGCAGGAGCGCTTCGCGCGCGCCGGCGTCTCCACCGATCACGGCCCGAACGTCTCGGCCGGCGCGAACGCGGCGAATCCGCACTATGAGCCATCGGCCGATCGGCCACGCGCCATCGTCCAGGGTGACGTGCTGCTCATCGACCTGTGGGCCACCGAACCGGGTGGCATCTACGCCGACCAGACCTGGATGGCCACGCTCGGCGCACCCTCCGAGCGTACCGTGGAGATCTGGACCGCAGTGCGCGATGCGCGCGATGCGGCCATTGCGCTGGTGCAGGAGAAGGTGGCGGCGAACGAGCCGCTGCGTGGCGCCGACGTGGACGACGCGGCGCGCCAGGTGATCGAGTCGCGCGGCTACGGCCAGTACTTCACCCATCGCACCGGCCACTCCATCGACGCCCGGTCGCTGCACGGCGCAGGCCCGCACCTCGACAACCTCGAGTCGCGCGAGGAGCGGCTGCTCATTCCGGGTGTCGGCTTTTCCATCGAGCCCGGCATCTACATTCCCGGCGAGATCGGCGTGCGCAGCGAAGTGAACGCCTACATCCAGCCGCGGCGGGCCGTGATCACCCCCGCCGAGTACCAGCGCGAGCTGATCGTGCTGTAGCGGGCAGGCGCGGTGGCTCGCGCCTTGCCCTTTCTGGACGCCACATCCCGAACGCTCATCCAGATAACGTGACCGTTGCCGCAACGCGCGCCGCCGCGCTTCGCCTTTCCGCACTGTTCGTCGCCTCCTCACTGCTCCTCACCGCCTGCGGCGACGCCGGCGGCGTCGGCGCGACGAACCGAAAGGGCTCGGCGAAGGGCGATGTGGACGAGTTGGCGGCGGGCCCCGTCGTGATCGACAAGCCCGATGCGCCTTACAAGGTGATCAGCGTCGCCTCGGCGGCCACAGTGAGTGGTTCGGTGCGGCTGAAATCGCCGCTCGAGCCCTTGCCGCCGGTACCTGCTGGCGCCGACAGCGCCCTCTGCGGCGCCAGCATCGCCGACAGCTCTGTCATCGGGAAGGACAGCACCGGACTCGGCAACGTGGTGGTGTGGATCGAGGGGCTGCGCAGCGGCAAGCCGCTCCCGATCGAGCGACGCCTGGAGCTCGAGAGCCTGAACTGTCGCCTCGGTCCGCGCGTACAGGGCGCGGTCACCGGCAGCGGGCTCAACGTCATCGGCCACGACGCCTTCCGGCAGCACCTTCGCTTCATCGCCGCCGGCGACACGGGCGCGCGCACCGTCGTGCTGCTCGGCCGCGACGAGCAGGTGATCCCAACGAACCTGCCCTTCGCGTCACCCGGGATGGTGATCGTCCACGACGCCGATCACGCGTGGCCGCGCGCCTACATCGCGGTGTTCGACCATCCGTACTTCGCGGTCACCTCGGCCGACGGCAAGTTCAGTATCGACGGCATCCCGCCGGGCAAGTACACCCTCGCCACCTGGCACGAGCGCACTGGCAAGCACGAACAGCCGATCGAAGTATCTGCCGGCGGCCAAGTGAAGGCCGATGTGGTACTGGAGGGCAAGTGAATCGTGAGACGTGAGACGTGAGACGTGAATCGTGACTGCCAGCGCAGTCACGTCTCACCATTCACGTCTCACGTCTCACCAAAGGCCCTTATCGCAGCTCCGCGCGATACAGCCGCCCGTACACCCCACTGCCGATCGACAGGGACTCGTGGGTTCCTGACTCCACGATCCGGCCACGCTCCAGCACCAGCACGCGATCGGCACGGCGGACCGTGCGCAGGCGGTGCGCGATGATCAGAGTGCTGCGGCCCTTCAGCAGCTCCTCCATCGCTTCCTCCACGAGGCGCTCGCTCTCGTTGTCCAGGCTGCTCGTCGCTTCGTCGAGCACGACGACGGCCGGATCCTTGAGGAAGACGCGTGCGAGGGCGATGCGCTGGCGTTGGCCGCCGGACAGCTTCACCCCGCGCTCGCCCACCAGGGTGTTCAAGCCACCGGGCAGGCGCTCGATGAACTCCATCGCATGAGCGGCGCGGGCGGCCTGCAGGACATCCGCATCGCTCGCGTCGGGGCGCGCGTAGGCGATGTTCTCACGCACCGAGCCGCTGAACAGCGCGGGCTCCTGCGGCACGAGACCGATCGAGCCGCGCAGGTCGGCGAACGAGAGGTCGCGCACATCGATGCCGTCCAGGGTCACCCGTCCCGAGGTCACGTCCCAGAAGCGCGGGATGAGCGAGGCGATCGTCGTCTTCCCCGCGCCCGACGGACCGACGAGGGCCACCACTTCACCGGGCGCGATGTCGAACGTCACGTCGTCCAGGGTAAGCGCCAGCTCGGGTGCGTAGCGGAACCCGACATGCTGCAGCGACACCGCGCCGCGCACCGGACGCACGAGTGGCGTCGCCACCTCTGGCTCAGCGACGGTGGGCTCCGTCAGCAGCAGGTCGAACACGCGCTGCGCCGCTCCCACCGCCTCCTGGTAGCTGCCGAACAGCGACGCCAACGACCCCACCGCCGCGGCGACGGTGATGGCGTAGAGGAGGAACTTCACCAGCGCGCCCGGCGTCAATGCGCCCTCGAGCACGAGCTGCCCGCCCTGCCAGAGGACCGCCACCACGCCGGCGAAGGCGACGAACCCGACGACGCCGAACAGCAGCGCGCGATGCTTCGCGCGCTCCACCGCGCGGTCCACTACCTCGCCGAGCAATCCACTGTACCGCTTCACCTCCTCGTCCTCGCGCACGAAGCTCTGCACGGTGCGGATCTGCGAGAACGCTTCGTCGGCGGTGCCCATGGCTTCGGCAACCTTGTCCTGCACTCCCGTGCTCGCGCGACGGAGACGGCGGCCGAAGAAGAACGCCGAGCCCACCACCACCGGCACCACGGCGAGCGTCGTCGTCGTCAGCCGCGGATGCGTCAGCGTCAGCAGGATGAGCCCACCGACGAGAAACAGCGACTGTCGCGACAGCTCGGAGATCCACGTCGCCATGAGCGTCTGGAGGACCGAAAGGTCCGACGAGATGCGGCTCGTCAACTCACCGGAGCGACGCTCGGTGTAGAACCCGGGGGAGAGACGGACGAGGTGCGCGAACACGTCTTCGCGCAGCTTCGCCACCACCCGCTCCGCCGTGCTGGTGAGCAGGTAGACCTGCACGAAGTTCATCAGCCCCTGCAGCGCAAACGCCCCGACGAGGAAGAGGGCGATGCGGTCCAGCAGCGCGCGGTCGTGCTTCTGGAACGCGGCATCGAGCAGCCGCTGCACCACGGCGGGGAAGGCGAGTCCTACCGCCGCGGCGACGAGCAGGCAGAGCGCGCAGATGACGATCCGTCCGCGATAGGGACGGACTCGCGGGATCAGCGCCTTGAGCGGAGTGGGAGCGACGGGGCGGCGGGATTTCGCCACGCCCGTTGGTGCGACAGGATCGGTCACGTCAGTGCGTCGCTTCTCCCAGGCCGCGCAGCCAGTGCCGCACCGTCGTCAGTGATTGATTGAAGGAATGTCCGCCGCGCGCCATCGTCTCGATCCACTCGAGCAGGTCGTCGCGGGGCTCGTCGCGCGTGCGCGGTGGGAGGCTCCAGTCGTCGGACGTCCAGATGCGCACGCGCACCATGCCGCCTTCGTCAGGCGCGCCAAGGAGCAGCAGTCGCTCCGGCTCGCCATGGCCGGCGCCCATGAGCAGCGGCAGCTCACGCGGCGCGTCGCTCACGCCACCGCCCGGTCCACCACCATCGCCGCGAACAGCAGCGCGAGGTAGAGCAGGGAATACTTGTACACCGACCACGCCGGCTTCACGAAATCGTCGGCGCGCATGACGCGAATCACGCCGAGCAGGAGCCATCCACCCAGGGCGGCCGCCATGACCAGATACGGGATGCCCAGCGCGCCGAACGCCACCGGCAGCAGGGTGAGCGGCAGCAGGATGAGCGTGTACCAGAGCATGTTGCGCATCGTCTCGCGCTCGCCCCAGATGAGCGGCGCCATGGGAACGCGCGCATTTCCATAGTCGCGCTGCTTGTTGAGCGCGAGCGCCCAGAAGTGCGGCGGCGTCCAGTAGAACACGATGAGGAACAGGTACACGGCGAGCAGGTCGATCCGCCCCGTCACCGCTGCCCACCCGACGAGTGGCGGAAAGGCTCCCGCTGCGCCGCCGATGACGATGTTCTGCGGCGAGCTGCGCTTCAGCCACCGCGTGTAGACGAACACGTAGGTGTAGAATCCACCGAGCGCGAGCACGGCCGTGAGGAAGTTCGCCTCGTGCGCGAGCAGGAAGGTCGCCGTCGTCGCGCACAGGATGCCGAACGCCAGCACCGCCTCGGCGCGCATCCGCCCGCTCGGGATCGGGCGCAGCTTCGTCCGCGACATCACGTCGTCGATGTCGCGATCGATGTACATGTTCACCGCGTTCGCCCCGCCGGCCATCAGATAGCCACCGATGAACACGGCAAGTACGAGCCGCAGGTCCGGGTGGCCGGCCACGTACATCGGCGCAATCGTCGTCACCAGCAGCAGCGAGATGATGCGCGGCTTGGTGAGGGCGATGAAATCACGCGCCGCGCTCGGACGCGCCCGCTGGACGGCCGCGTCGCTCAAATGTCCGCCCCGCGCGCGACGATCACCGCCACGGAGTGCGACATCCGCGGCGCGCGCCGCTGCACCAGCGCCGGATTCGCCTCCTCGGCCTCCACCAGCGGCGAGACTGGCGTGTGAAGACGCGCCCCTACCGCTGCGCCGCCGCTCGCGATGCGCGCCAGGTACGCCAGCACGAACGTCGCGATCCAGATGCTGACGCCGGTAGCTTCATGAAGCGAGCGGAGGATCGGCGGCAGGCGCATGCCGATCATCGCGCCCGCCACGAGGAGCTGCAGGATGCCGAGTGAGAAGGCGACGACGAGCGTCCGCCTCACCACCGGCGTCACCTGCTTCTTGCGTGACGCCATGAGCATTCCGAGCAGGTGCAGGATCAGCAGCACGGCGAGGATGCGGTGAGTGAGCTGCACGTGCACCGCGCTCGCGTCCACGTTCGGGTTGGCGCCGCAGAGCGGGAAATCGAGGCAGGCCACGGCACCGCCCGGCACCTTGGCCGTGAGTCCGCCCATGACGACGACGATCAGCGCCAGCGTCGCCGCGGCAAATGCGGAGCGCGCCACCGACGGCACGGTGCCACCGAGCCGCGCGCTCTCGCCACCGAGCCCGCCGGCGCGGATCACCGCCGCCACCACCGCGGCGACGAGGCTCATCGCCACCGTCCAGTGCGCGACCGTGGCGAGCGGTGCATTGCCGAGCTTCACCGTGATCGCGCCAAGGATCGCCGCGCTGAAGCCGAGTGCCACGGCGAGCCCCGCCGCACGCAGCACGCCGCCGTGTCCACCGACGTCGAACTCGCGGCGACGATTCCACGCCGCGACGAGCAGCCCGATGAGGCTGAGCAGCAGGATGGACGCGAGGTAGCGATGGGAGACCTCGATGATGAGGTCGGGGCGGCTCAGCGGTGGGAACCAGCGACCGTAGCACTTTGGCCAGTGGTCGCCGCAGCCCATGCCGGAGCCGGAGATGCGCACGATCGCGCCGAACACCAGGTGCAGACAGGCCACGCCGAACACGGCGTAGGCGTAGCGGCGCAGCGTCCTCATCGTGCGTCTTCCCCCTGCTGGGTCGCTACAGAAAATGACGCCGCGCCCGGCGAGGGAGGCGACGCCGGAGGAGGAGCGTCATTGCCGGCTGAACGCACGGCGCGCCAGGTGAAAACCAGCAGCACGGCGAGACCCACGGCAGGAAGCACTGCCCACAACATCTCCACGGCGCCACGCTGCCGCGGCAGGGTCGCGTCCGGCGCAGAAGCGCGCCGCGTCGCACCCACCGAGCGGAGGATGAAGAACTGGGCGAGTGCACAGCACGCCACGGACAGCCAGAAGAGTCCGTCGGCGAATGAGAATGACATGCGGGGCGGAAGGGCGGACAACGTATGTGAGGTAGCAATCGAAAGGTCACCACGGGCGGAGCGGGGGTCAACCGGGAATGCCCCGACGCGGTGTTGCCGTCCCCGGCGAATCTGCCGCGAAAATCGCGCACCCTCCCCGTTCGCGGCTCCCGGGCGTAGCTTGCCGCATGGCGACCACCACCATCCCCTCCCCGCGGCCGTCCACTCCCCCGCAAGGCTCGGCCACGCTCAAGCGGCAGCTCGGGCTCTGGAGCGCCGTTGCGGTGCTCATCGGCTCGACGATCGGCTCGGGAATCTTTCGCTCCCCGGCCGGCATCGCCGACAAGCTGCCTGGCCCGCTCCCGCTCATGTCGGTGTGGGTTGCCGGCGGACTGTTCGCGCTCTGCGGCGCGCTCACCCTCGCCGAGCTCTCCGGCGCATTTCCCGAAACCGGCGGCGCCTACGTGTTCATCCGCGAGGGGTGGGGACGCATGCCGGCGTTCCTCTTCGGCTGGAGTGAGCTGGTGCTCATCCGCGCCGCGTCACTCGGCGCCATCAGCACGACGTTCGCGGAGTACCTCCTCCGCGTGCTCGGCTACGATCCATCGCTGGCTCCGTACACCGACTGGGTGCACTACGTCGCGGCCGCCGCGATCGCCCTCACGGCGACGTTCAACTACGTGGGCCTCAGGTGGGGCTCGCTCGTGCAGAACGTGACCACGCTGGCGAAGTACGGCGGCCTGCTGTTCATCATCGTCCTTGCGCTCGCCATCGGCCTGCCGCGCACCGGCGGCCACTACACGCCCGCCGTGCCCGACGGATCGTTCCACATCGCTGCCTTCGGGCTGGCGCTGGTGTCGGTCCTCTGGGCATTCGACGGCTGGGCCGACCTCAGTTTCGTCGCTGGCGAAGTGAAGGAGCCGCGACGCACGCTGCCGCGCGCGATCATCATCGGTACGGTGGCGGTGATCGTGATCTACCTGCTCGCCAACCTCGCCTACATGGCGGTGCTGCCGGTGGAGGAGATCCGCCACTCCCGCCTCGTCGCCGCCGACGTGGCGCAGCGGCTGATCGGATTGCCGGGCGTGATCCTCGTCGCGCTCACGGTGATGCTGTCGACGTTCGGCACGCTGAACGGCACGCTGCTCACGTCGCCGCGCATCTTCTTCGCCATGGCCGACGACGGGTTGTTCTTCCGCAAGGTGGCCGCCGTCCACCCGCGCTACGGCACACCGTACGTGTCGATCCTGCTGGTAACGGCGCTCGGCGTGGTGTTCGTGCTGCTGCGCACCTTCGAGCAGCTCGCGGATACGTTCGTGACGGCGATCGTCCCGTTCTATGCGCTGGCGGTGGCGAGCATCTTCGTGCTGCGCAAGCGCGCGACGTACGATCCGCCATTCAGGGCGCCGCTGTACCCGATCGTGCCGGCACTGTTCATCCTCGCGACGCTCTTCCTGCTCGGCAACGCGATCATCGATCCGACATCGCGGTGGGGGACGCTTGCGGTTCTCGGCGGGATTGTCGTCGGAATTCCGGTGTACTATCTGACGGTGGGGCGGCGGGCGAGAGCATGACGGCGGCTGCCGTACCGCGTATCACGTACGCTACGGGGCATTCCTGGGCCCCGATGTCAATCGAAGTACGCGATACGTCGTACGAAGTATGGTAGTTGCCGTTAGAAGATCGAGAGGTTGATGTACTTCTTCGGATTCTTCTTCAGATCCGCCAGCACCGAGTCAGCCTGCGTCACCAGTCCGCGCAGGTCGCTGTAGAGCAGGGTGTCCTTGAGGAGCTTCCCGGCATTGCCCTGACCGGCCTGGATACCGGCCATGATCGAGTCGGCGCGGTGGCTCGTCGTGGCGAGGTTGGCCGCGATCTGGGTCAGGCTCGCGCTCGACGTCTGGAAGTTCCGCAGGGTCGAGTCGATCTTCGCCGAATCGATCGCTGACATCGAGCGGCGGAGCTGGTTCATCGTCAGCGTCAGGTTGCGATTCTGTTCGGCCGCGATGCTGTTGAGCTGCACCGAGAGCCGCGCCGCGCTCGCCGACAGCTCCGCCGCGTTGGCCATCGACCGCCGCATGTCGCGGATGCCGCCAGCGGCGAACAGCTCGGCGTTCAGCGTCTTCATCATCGCGTTCACGGTGGTCATCACCGAGTCCGCCTTGTTCTCGAGCGCCTGGATGTCCGTCGCGCTCGGTCCCACCGGCACGGTATCGCCCGGCTGATAGGACACGGCGCTCGGGCCCTTCGGCGTGAGCGCGATCGCCGCGTCGCCGAAGATGCCGATCGGTTGCACGCTCGCCGTGGAGTTCTTCGGCACCTTCACGTCGTCGTTCACGCGGAGGAAGACGTCGAGGAACCCATCGTCGCGGAGCTTGACGTCGCTCACCGCGCCGACGTTCACACCGGCGAGCAGGACGGGCTGGCCCGGCTTGAGGTTCTGGCCCCACGCGAACTTCGAGTACAGGGGATAGCCGGACGACAGGCCGCCGCGCACGAGCCAGAGCGTGCCGAGCAGCGCGACCGCGATCGCCACGGTGAGGAAGATGCCAACGAGGACTTCGTCGCGCCGTTTCATGTCTGTAGGTAAGGGGCGAAGAGCGCCGCCGTCAACGTATCGAGCACGAGGATCGTCACCGACGTG
>Ga0070660_100001785_pt1 | contig 14778 bp, 13 predicted proteins | sample KBSC33metaG_FD_64670 | JGI IMG/M metagenome (GOLD analysis project Ga0070660, IMG submission 64670) | Corn rhizosphere microbial communities from Kellogg Biological Station, Michigan, USA - KBS C3-3 metaG | ecosystem: Host-associated > Plants > Roots > Rhizosphere > Soil ... | reverse complement strand
CTCCAGCCGGCCTCCCGCGCGGTGGCGGTCGCGGTCGCCGCGTCGGTGACCGCGGCGTACCTCTATTCCCTGCTTGCTCGGCGCCTCGCCTTCTTCCGAAGCAATTCCGTCCTCGCCGACGTGGCGCTCGATGGCGCAAGCGCGCGACGTTACGTCTGCTCGATCGCCGCGATTGTCTGCCTGGCCCTCATTGCCGCACTGCTCGCGCCCGACCTGTCGGCGACGGCCGCCTTCCTTGTGAGCTTCTGGGTGAGCCTGTCGATGGCCGGACTGCTGTCGAAGGCCTATGTCGTTCTTCGCCGGCATATATCCGGCCAGGGGCAGGAGCGATGGGCTCGGCTTATGGCGTCTCGCCATGGTGGAAAGGGCCTGCCTGCCGCAGCCGCTGGGGGCGCGGCGATCGTCTTCGCCGCGGCCCGCTTTCTCGGTCTCCCCCTTGCGGCATCGATCGCGATCTTCGCCAGTCTCGCATTGGGCTTGTGGTACTCGCCGATCGCCTACTCGGCCATCGAGTATGAGCGACTGGTAGGACTCTCGCCGGCGCATTCCCTGCGCGCCAGCCTGCGCGACTGCGCCGTCTTGGGAGCGGCTTTGACGGGCGGCGTGTCGTTGAGCTTGCGGTGGCAGGTCACGGGAATTGTGCCGGCGGCCTTCGCGCTGCTTGTGGCCTACAAGGGTCTGGAAGTTCTCATGGTACGGGCAGTGGGAGGGGATAAGACCCGGATCGCGATGTCCGTGTTCCTGTTCGGTCTCGCCAGCATCGCGATCTTGCTGCCGCCTCTCGTTGCGTTGCTGATACCCGTTTGCGCATGGGGGCTCCTCGCCAAAGGAAGGAGGCGGACCTGGCAACTCTCCTGACGGACGCCGTCCAGGCGCACGGGGTTACCGTCCGGCATGGCTCGATCCTCGCGGTGGATCACGTCTCGCTCGTCGTTCCCAGATCCACCTGGTTCGGGATCATCGGCGCGAACGGCTCCGGCAAGACCAGCCTCCTGCGCGCCCTTTGCGGTCGGCTTCCCTGCCAGATGGAAAGCTGCCTCATCGATGGTGCGCAGCTTCGGGCCCTTCCGCGGGACCGCGCCGAGCGGCTCGGCTTCATGGTTCCGGCCGAAGCACTGCCCGGCCCGTTGACGTGCGAGCAGGTCTTCCGCCTGGTCGAACCGGACAGGGACCGGTGGCGGACCAGGATCGGACCCGTCTGGGATGCTCTGGGCATCGATCGGATGCTCGGTCGGCGGATCGCGACCTGTTCCGCGGGCATGCGCCAGCGCATCGCGATCGCCGCGGCGCTATTGTCCGGCAGGGGAGCGGTCATCCTCGACGAGCCCTTCAACTGGCTCGATCCCGTGGCGGCGCTGGATTTGCGAGCCGCTTTACGAATGCACGTCGATTCCGGGGCGACCTTGATCACCGCGCTTCACGACATGATCACGCTTTCTGCCTGCGATTCGGGAATTCTGCTTGGAAAAGGGAAGGTCGTGAAGACGCTTGCTCCCGCGGACATCGCGGCGGGCCGCACCTCGCCCTTCGCCTTCGAACGAAGCCTGATCGATGAGCTTCGCTCGCATAGCGTTCTCGACTGACCCGCTCCGCTCCAGTTCTTCCTCCGCCAATGCCGTCGAACACGGCGCGGATCGGGGGCCGGCGCCCAATCGAAGGTTGCATGAACCATCGGCGCCTCGAGTGGCGCGCTTCCCGATGATCAGGCGGGCGTTTGGCGTCGCGGTCTGGAACGCGGGCCGGGCCGATCGTCGACCAGCCTTGATTCGCGTGGCCCAGCACCGCCGCGACCGCTGCCGAAGCGGTTCGGCCTCGCCGGGGGCGGATCGACTGTCTTCCTTCATCGCTCGTCTCGTACAGTAACTTATTCGAACTTCGCAGCAATTCACGACAACCGAGATGCGGTGATTGCTTCGTTTAAGCGACCGATCGACTGCGCCATTGACTCATCGGCAACATGAGTTACGATCTCAACTTTGCCGGTGGAGAGTTCCGTCCGGCATCCGCATGGCAATATCTTAGGATGTTCGGCTAATCGCCTGATTTTGGCGAGGAATGCTTGTGGGAAGCCACGCGGAAGAGTGTGCGTAGGTTTGCTGGTCTTGAGGTGGGGAGGACCATGAAGTCGGGCTCCTGTCGATTTGCGCTGGCCGGTTTTTCCGCGCCGGCGAGCGAGCGGGCGGATGCCCTGGCGGCAAGCGTCGGTGCGCTGTGCGTGATCCTGCCCGGCCGGGACGATATCGCCGCTTCCAACGACGAGGGCTTCGGAGCGATCATCGTCGCCGCTCCGGTCGACCGCGCGATCCTTGTCGAGGCGCGACGGCGTTTCCCCGGAATTCCTCTGGTCGCCTGCGGCGCCGATCCGTCCCGCCAAGCGATGCTGAACGCGATCCGCGCCGGCGCCGACGACTTCATCTGCACGCGCGCCGGAGATTCCGAAACCCTCGCCCGGCTTCGCCACTATGCGCGCTGCCCGGCCGACGCGGTCCGCCCGCTGGACGGCGGCGACGCCTTCGTCGGACCGAGCAAGGCGGTCGCCCACATCAAGTCCCTGGTGGCGAAGCTGCGTGGTTCGACCAGCACCGTCCTGATCCGCGGGGAGACGGGGACCGGCAAGGAGCTGGTCACCCTCATGCTCCACCGCAACAGCGCCCGCGCCGGCCGCCCGCTGGTGCCGATCAACTGCGCGGCGATCCCCGAGGCGCTTATCGAAGGCGAGTTGTTCGGCTACGAGAAAGGCAGCTTCTCGAGCGCGTCCCACGCTTATCCCGGCAAGTTCCGGCTGGCCGACGGCGGCACATTGTTCCTCGACGAGGTCGGCGAGCTCAGCCTCGCCGCTCAATCCAAGCTGCTTCGAGCCCTCGAATCGGGCGAGATCTTCCCGCTCGGCTCGGTTCGGCCGCACCATGTCGACGTCCGGATCATCGCCGCGACCAACCGCGACCTCCACGCGGAGATCGGCAGGGGCAATTTCCGGGCCGACCTTTATTACCGTCTCGCGGTGATCCAGGTGGCGATCCCGCCGCTGCGAGAGCGGCGGGAAGACATCGCGCCGATCTCGCGGCGGCTGCTCGCCAACATCTGCGAGGACCAGGGGATTGCGGTCCCGGTCCTTTCGACGGCGGTCGAGGAAAGGCTGGCGGGGCACGACTGGCCCGGCAATGTGCGCGAAATGCGCAATGCTTTGGAACATGCGCTGGTCGTCGCCGACCGTCCGGACCGTCTTTGCGCGGGCGATTTGCCGGCCTCGATAGCCGCGGGCCAGGGCGGCGCTCCGGCGGAATCGGACGAACGCGACCTGTTGCTCCGCGCCCTCGCTCTGGCGGACGGCAAGAAGGCCAAGGCGGCGCGGGCGCTCAACTGCTCACGCATGACGCTCTACCGCCGGCTCGAGCGTGCCGGAGTGGACAGCCGGACCATCGCCCAGCTCGTCTGAGCCGCACTGCACATAGCTGTACTGTGACACCTGTCACGTCCGACTGTCACAGGTGACAGCTTTCCGCGGCCGGGAGTCGAGCTAACCCGCTGTAATCCCGACGCTCTGCGGCCTGGCACGGCCCTTGCGACGTCGACGTGGGACAGCCGTGCCATGCGGGCGCGGCGGGGAGGGCGCGCATGGGCGGACTCACGGGCGGAGGGGACGAAGCGGGCGGCGGATCGCGCTCGGCGAAGGCCCGCACCTACGTCAATTACATGTGCCTCGTGGTCAGCCTTTCGGAGGTTCAGATCGACCTCGGCCAGCTTTCCGCGGGTTGCGACGATGCGGCCGTCATTGGGCGGTTCGTCACCAGCCCCGATTATCTGCTGAGCATGCGCAGCCGGATCAGCGGCGCGATCGAACTCTACCAGTCGAGGTTCGGAACCATCGTCGACGGCGGTCTCGGCGGCGAGCACCAGGTGACCGGGCGTGGCTGATCTCGGCGCCGTCAACCTGGTCGGCGAGTCCATCGCCGCACTGCTCAACGCTCGCCGCTCGCTGCTTGCGGCCGAGGGGCGGCTGGCGCCGGTGCCGGCTTCCCAGGACATCACGCACCAGCCCATTTCGAAGCTGATCGGGACCAGCCCACCGGGCTCGGGCCTTTCGATCACCTGCTACCATATCGGCCGCTCCGATCACCCGCTCGGCCGATCCTGCGAGCAGGATCCGTCGCAGGGCACCGGAATCTCGCTCGAGCTGTCCTATCTGATGGCGAGCTGGGCGACGACCTCGTCGGACGACCTTTCGTTGCTGAGCTGGGCGATGCTCGAGCTCAACCGCTATGCCGTGCTCGACAAGGGCCAGCTGGTCGGCGGCGATTCCTGGGAGCGCGGCGAGCAGATCCAGATCGTCCCCGACGATGGCGACGTCGATCGGATGCTAAGGCTCTGGGACGGCCTCAAGCAGAAATACCGGCTCAGCGCCTTGTTCAAGGCGCGGATCGTCCGGATCGGCTACGGCCCGCCCCGCGACTCGCTGCCGGTCACGGCGAGCCGACTGTCCTTCGCGCATGGCGACCCGGCGATGGAGCCGGCGCTCTGATGCTTATGCTCGCGCCCGATTTGCTCGACCGGCGCGCTTTGGCGCTGATCCGGCTGGTCGACGTCTTCGGAAGGGCGGTCGACGGGCCGGTGCGGATCGAGAGCCCGGGGGTGACGAGTGTCGCCAAGGGGGTCGGCGAACATGCGATCCTCTCCGCGCCGGGCTTTCATGAGCATGTCGGCGCTTTCGAAGCTGCGCCGCCGACCCCGGGGGTCGCTTCGAAGGCGATCGCCCTCGACCTCACTCCGGTGGCGAGGCACGTGCTTCCGCGCCGCTTCTCGCTCCTCCTTCCCCGCGACCCGGAGCCGGCTCACAAGCTCCAGCCCGACAGCGTCTTCCAGGCCGCGACGATCGAGATGCTCCCGAGCCCCCGTGCACTGCTCGCGGGAAGCGCCTGCGCGGTTCGGGTCACCGTCCGCCGCAAGGACGACAAGCGGCTGGTCGAGCACGCCCTGGTCCGGGCGCGGAGCGACAACGGCCTGTTCACCGCCCGCGCTCTGACCGATGCGCGCGGCGAGGCCTGCCTGGTCTTCCCGGTCCTTCCGCTCGCCTTCGCGGGCGGGGGCGCCACCGTCCTTCCCGACCTTCCCGGCAAGGTCGTTGCCGACGTCGACCCGGCCGTTGCCGCCTTCCATTCGCCCGCCGATCTCTCCGCCGCCGCCGAGGCCGCCGCGTTGCGGACCGCCGGCCATCCCGATCCCGACGCGCTGACCGCGTCGCTCTCACCCGACTTCGCGTCCGGACTCCCGCTGCGGTTCGCGGCGGGCCGCCGGATCCCGGTCACCATCGAATGGGAACCCTGATGTCCACCCAAGCAACCGAGCGGCCGATCCCGGGCCGAGCACAGGAGGCGGTTCATGCCTGAGTATCTCGCACCAGCAGTCTTCGTGGAAGAGACGAGCTTCCGCGCCAAGTCGATCGAGGGAGTGGGCACGAGCACCGCCGCCTTCGTCGGGATGACCGCGCGCGGCCCTGTCAGCGTCACTCCGAGCGACCCGTCGCCGCCCCTGCTGACCAGCTTCAACGACTATCAGCGTTATTATGGCGGGGTCGACGACCTGCTGATCGGCGGGGCAGCCGCGCGCAACCATATCGCGCTCGCCGCCCGGGCATTTTTCAACAACGGCGGCGGCCGGCTCTACGTCGCACGCCTCCTCGGCGCCGGCGCGGCCTTCGCCAGGACGGGCATCCTGAACACCGACCAGGCGGCCGCCGCCAAGAAGCAGGTGGCCTTCGTCGCCCGCCAGCCGGGCGGAGCGAGAATAAGCAGCGGCACCGCCAACTTCCGCGTCGTCCTTCGGCTCAACACGCTCGAGACGACCAAGCGCTACGCCGTCGGGCAGCCGACCGGAAGCCTCGCGACCGCGGCGAACAAGTCCTTCTTCATGGGCATCGACACGGACGACAGCAATGCCGATCTGAAGGCGGTCAAGATCGACGATCCGGCCGTCATCACGACGGTCTCGATCGAAGTCTACGATCCTGCCGGCCTGGTCTACGAGGCCGGCGGGCTCGGCCTCCATCCGAGGCACCCGCGCTATATCGGCGCGGTTCTCGGCGCCAATCCGCCCAATGCCGGCGATGCGCTCACCAACCCGGTCCGGATCGACATCGGGTCGGACGTGACCCCGCTCGAGCTTCGCGACGCCCTCGTACCGTCCAGCGCCCCGACCACCCAGCAGGGCGTTCCGGAGCGGGTCGCGGACCTCGTCGGCGGAACGGACGGCAACGGCACGCCTTCGACCGCGGATTTCCAGACCGCGCTCGATTCCCTGCTCGCGATCGAGGACATCTCGATGATCGCCGCTCCCGGCTCCTCGGCCTACGAGGCCGCCAAGCCGAGGGCGATCGCCGACATGCTGACCGGCCATGCCGGGTCGCGCCGCGCCTACCGGATCGCGGTGCTCGACACGCCGCCCAATCTCGAGCCGACCGGCAACGTCAGCGCCAAGAGCGTCAAGAGCGTGATCGACAGCAAATATGCGGCCCTTTATTATCCCTGGATCCGGATCGCCAACCCGCTCGCCGCGACCGATCCGACCCAGCCCGCCGAGATCGATGTTCCTCCCTCCGGAGCGGTCTGCGGCATCTACGCGCGAAGCGACGTCGAGCGTGGAGTCTGGAAGGCGCCCGCCAACGAGACGGTGACCGGAGCGATCGGGCTCCAGCGCGACGTGAGGTTCGGCGAGCAGGAGGTGCTGAACCCGCTCGGCGTCAACTGCATCCGAGCCCTTCCCAACCGCGGGATCCGGGTGTGGGGCGCGCGAACGACGAGCTCCGACCCGGAGTGGAAGTACGTCAACATCCGGCGCTACTTCCTCTACCTCGAAGCGTCGATCGACCGGGGCACGCAATGGGCCGTGTTCGAGCCAAACGGCGAGTCGCTGTGGGGCAATGTCCGTACCACCATCTCCGACTTCCTCTACAACGAATGGGTTAGCGGAGCCCTGCTCGGGGCGACCCCGAAAGAGGCGTTCTTCGTCCATTGCGATCGATCGACCATGACCCAGAACGACCTCGATAACGGCCGGCTGATCTGCCTGATCGGAGTCGCCGCGATCAAGCCCGCCGAATTCGTCATCTTCCGCATCGGCCAGAAGACCGCCGACGCGCGCTCATAAGGAGTGAGAGAAAATGCCCCTGCGCGACACGCCTTATGGCGCCTATAATTTCATCGTCGAGTTCGAAGGTAACGATCCCGCCACCTCGGCCTATGGCGGTTTCTCCGACGTCTCGGGGATCGGCACCGAGATCACCCTTATGGAATATCGCCAGGGGAACGACCGGGAGAATCACGTCCGCAAGATCCCGGCCCTCCACAAGGCCGGCGACGTCACCCTGAAGCGCGGAGTCATGGGCCAGGTCAATTTCCTGGAATGGGTCAACATCGTCCGGACCGACCCGACCCACCGGCGGATGGTCAACATCACGCTGCAGGACGAGCAGCGCAACCCGGTGCTGAAATGGCGGCTGATCAACGTCAGGCCGATGAAGTGGACCGGGCCGACGCTCGCCGCCAAGGGCGGAAGCGACGTCGCGATGGAGGAACTGGTCCTCTCCGCCGAAGGCTTCGAGTTCGAGACGGTCTGAGGCGAGCGGGCGAAATGTTCCTTCCCGGAATCAGCTTCCAGGCGATCAGGCCGGCGGACACCGGCCTGTCGACCCGAGCCGACGTGGCCCTGTTCGCGGGCTGCGTGGCGCGGCGCGACAGGCCTGTGCCGGCGGCGCTTCGCGCCGGGCTGGCCGACGGCGGCTGGTCGCCGGCCGGGCTGTTCCGGACCAGCGAGGAGAGGCTCGAGTCGCTGCTGGGCGTCCCGGTGCCGGTCGAGAGCTGGTCGGAATTCGATGCGCTCTTCGCCTGGGAGCGCCGGCCCGCGTCGCCCGGATCGGCCGACATGCTTCCTACCGCTCTCGGCCTCGCGGTGAAGAGCTTCTTCGACGAGGGCGGAGCCAAGGCCTATGTGGTCCGCACCGGCGATCCGCTGCCGCTCGTCGATCCCAGCCTCTCCATCGCGCAATTCACCGTCGCCAAGATGCGCCTCTTGAGCTGGGGCTCCACCGCGCCGGACGATGCGGCTTTCCGGGTTCCGATCCTTCCCGGCTTCCGCTCGCTCGGGGCCGGAGCGGATCCCGCGGACCCGTCGACCTGGACGGGCGCGGCGGCGATCTTCGCGGTCAGCGACGCGGCGATGCTGGTCCTTCCCGATCTCATCGATATTTGCGGCGGAGCGCCCGAGCCCGTTCCGGACATTCCGGAGCCGCCCGGCCCGTTCGAGCAATTCCGCCCCTGCGCGCCCCCTGCGCCCGAGATCGAGCCCGAGCCGCGCGCCGCCCGGCCGCGCTTTCGCGCGCCGAGGCTGGACAAGCCCCGCTACGCGCTGTGGGCCGGAGCGCTGCGCTTCGCGCTCGACCTGCTCGGCCTGCCCAAGGGTCCCGCCCACCGCCGCGACGTCATGCTGATCTCGGCCTTTCCACTGCCGCTGGTCGAATCCGGCTTCGGCGGCGGCGAGGAGAATTGGCCGCTCGCTACCCTCTCCCGGGCCGACCTGCCCGGTCCAGGCCTGCGGCTGCTCGACGCCGGAGCGATCGGAAGCGCCCGGCTCCAGCTCGCTTATCCCTGGATCGAGACCGCGGCCTCGGCCGACCTGCCCGAAGGCGTCCAAAGCCCGGAAGGCCTGCTTGCCGGAATGGTGGCGCGGACCGCGCTTGCCGACGGCGCCTTCCGTAGCGCGGCCGGCCAGCCGTGCCTGACCGTTCGCCGGCTCCAGCCGGACCTCGCCGACAGCGAGATCGGGCGCGGCCTTCCGGGCCGGGACTCCGACTGGCTCGGCGACCGGCTCTGCCTGGTCGGCAAGCAAAGGGGACGGATCGTCCTCGTCAGCGATTCGACCATGGCCGCCGATCCGGCCTGGCGCGCAGGCGGGGTCTCGCGGCTGATGGCGATCATCCTTCGCGCCGCCCGGAGCTTCGGCGACGCCTTGATGTTCGAGCCTTCGGGGCCGCGGCTCTGGGCCCGGGTCCGCTCTACCGTCGGATCCTTCCTCGAAGCGCTGTGGAAGCGCGGAGCGCTCGACGGGCGGAGCCGCGAAAAGGCCTTCGAGGTGGTCTGCGACGAAAGCAGCATGACCCCCGCCGACGTGGATTCGGGCCGGGTCATCTGCCGGATCGGCTTCACCGCCGCTTACCCGATCCAGCACGTCACGGTGTCGCTCCTGGTGCTCGAGGCGCCGACCGAAGCGAGGGAGGCGGCCTGATGCCGATCGCCGAAGACCCCCGCATCCCGTTCGGCAATTTCGCCTTCCAAGTGACCTTCGAGGGCGTCGGCGGAGAGGACTTCGCGCCCGCCGGCGGAGTCGACGAGGCGCTGTTCGGCGGCTTTTCCGAGATCAGCGGGATCGAAGCGACGATGGAGCACAAGGTGATCAAGGTCGGCGGCCGCAATTACGGCGCCGCGGTCCGGGCGGGGCCGGTCACCTTCGGAACTGTGGTGATGAAGCGCGGGATGGTCCGCTCGCGCCATCTGTGGCGCTGGTGGTCGATGTTCGCGGGCGCCGACGGCGCCTCCGACGCCCGTCCGATCAAAGCCAATCGCTGCAACGTCGTCGTCGGGCTGATCAGCACGATCGGCGACAAAGCCGAGAAGGACAAGAAGCCGGACGTCAGGATCGGCTGGCTTCTGCGCAATGCGATGCCGGTCAAGTTCCGGGCGGGCGACCTCAACGCCAAGGGCTCCGAGGTGGCTATCGAGGAGCTTCATCTCGTCCATGAGGGGATCGACATGCTGGGGATCGGCGAATGACCGAGCCCGCCGGCCCTCCCGCCCCGCCCGATCCGCCCAACAATGCGGCGTTCAGCAGCGGCGCGACCACGCTCACCTGCCATTTCAACCCGGCGTCGCTGCGCGTTTCGCTGACCAACCAGTTCGGCGAGGACCCGCCGCAGCAGCACGCCAAGCCGACCTCGGCCAAGCTCGACGTCGAAGTGATCTTCGACACCAGCGAGGAAGGCACCGACGTCCGCGAGTTTACCGACGTGCTGCGCCGCTTCGCCACCGCGACCGGCAAGGAAGCGACGCAGAACAAGAACAGCCAGAACAAGCGCGACGAGGCCAATCACAGCCTCGATTTCGTCACCTTCACCTGGGGCGGATCGACCTGCAGCGGAGTGATCGAGTCGCTTACGGAGACGCTCGATTACTGGTCGTCGGACTGCATCCCGCTCCGCTCCACCGTCCAAGTCAGCATGAAGGGGGACGCCACCGCCTTCTTCAAGGGCGAGCGCGGAATCTCCGCCTACATGACCGACAACGAGGCGTTCGGCCTCACCGACTTCGTTCCCGCCGACGTTCCGGACGTGGGGGCGGGGACGACCGACGTCGCCACCAAGGGCGGGGACAGCAAGGCCGGCCGGGCGCTCGCCGCCGCCAACGGGATCGAGAACATGCGGGCGCCCGGCGGCGCCTCGATGAGCGCGGGGGCCGGCGTCAGCCTCTCCGCAGCGGCCAGCTTCCAGATGAGCGGCGGGATCAGCGCCGGAGCCTCGGTCGGCTTCGGAATCGGCGCCTCGGCCGGGGCGAGCGCCTCGGCCGGGATCGGCGCCAGCGTCGGGGTCGGGATGGCGGCCGGTGCGGGCTTCGGCGCCTCGGCCGGGGCGGGGTTCGGAGCGTCCGCGGGCGCGGGATTCGGAGCCTCCGCATCGGCGGGCTTCGGAGCCTCGGCGTCCGCTGGCTTCGGAGCGTCCGCTTCCGCCGGCTTCACCGCCGGCGCCGCTTTGGGTGGCTCGGCTTCGTCCGGCTTCGGCGGCTCGGCATCAAGCGAAGCGATGTTCGGCGGTTCGGCTTCGTTCGGCGCGAGCGCGAGCGGCGCGGGCGTGTCGATGACCAGCACAACCAGCGTCACCGGCTTCGACGGAGTGACCCGGACCGAGACCGAGTCCAGCTTCATCGATGCCTCCGGCAGCAGCTCTTACTCCTCGGTCTCGAGCAGCCGGATGAGCGCCGGCGTGAGCGCGAGCGAGGGCGCCTTCTGGGGACTGGGAACCTCGAAGACGACCCTTCCGAGCGCCTCTTTCGACCCTTCGCGACTGCTTCCGCCGCCGATGCCCCGCGCCGGGCCGGGGGCTCGATTCGACAGCACCGGCAAGCTCGTCTCGGCCGGCGGCCAGGTGGCGGCGAGCTACTCGGCGCAGGCCAGCGTGACGATCTTCTAGGAGGAATGAAGGCATGGCGGTGGTGATCGACGAGCTTGCGGTGGAGACGGCGGGGCAGGGCGGACAGCCGGCTCCGGCCGCCTCCGGCGGCGGCGCGGCCGGGGCCGGCCAGGGCGGCCAGATCGACATGGACGGGTTCGCTTTCGAGATGCAGCGGCGTCTTCACCGCGCCGCCCGGCTGTGGGCCGACTGATGGCGCTCGCCGATCCTCTCATCCTCTACACCGCCCAGCCGGTGATCGAGGTCGACGGCCAGAGCTATCCGCTCATCGCCCAGAATCTCGAGCGGCTCCGGGTGGTCGAGGCGCTCGGCGGGCTGTCGACCCTCGAGGTTGCCCTGGCCGACGAGGCGGTCCAGCCGGACGGAACCGCGGGTAATGCCGCGGGCGGGGATTCGCCGCTCGTCCTCGGCGCCGGGATCCGCGTGTTCACGGGTGCGGCCGAGGTTGCCGCCGGAGAGATTTTCGACGGCCAGATCACGGCGATCGAAGCGGAGGTCCGCGAGGGCTCCGCTCCGCTCTTCACCGTGATGGCCGAGGACCGTCTGTTCCCGGCCCGGCGCAAGCGCAGAACCCGGTTGTTCGAGGCGATGACCGCCAAGGCGGTGATGGAGCAGATCGCGTCCGACCATGGCCTCAAGCCCGAGATACGCGACGGAGTCGATCCGACCAGCAGCGACTGGCTTCAGTCGGACGAGACCGATCTCGCCTTCCTTCGCCGGGTCCTCGCGCGGTGCGACTGCGACGTTCAGATCGTCGGCGACAAGATGCAGGTCGGCCGGATCGGCAAGGATCAGCGGACCCTCGTCAACCTCGCGCCCGGAGCGACGCTCAAGACGGCTCGGATCACCGCCGACATCGCCGAGCAGGTGAGCGAGATGAGGCTCGGCTCCTACGATCCGGCGACGGGCGAGAAGGTGGATTCCACCGCCCAGGCAGCCGGCTTCGGACCGGGCAAGGGCAAGACCGGCAAGGACCTGCTGGCGGAGAAATTCAGCGCCGTCACCCTGCACATGGGTCGGTTCGGACCGATGACCGACGGCGCGGCCCACAATATGGCCCAGTATGAAGCGGACCGCCGCTCGCGCGCCTTCGTCACGGCGACCGGGACCGCCCAGGGCAACAGCCAGATCCGGGTCGGAAGCTGGGTGGAGCTCGCCCACGTCAATGCCCAGTTCTGCAACCAATATGCCGTGACCAAGGCGATCCACCGCTGGGATCGCCGCTCCGGTTATCTCACCGATTTCGAGGCCCAGTCCGCTTATCTGGGAGAGGCGGCATGAGCGCGGTCGGCCTCTTCCCGGCCGTTCCGGCCCATTGGCTGTCCGGAATCCATATCGCCAAGGTCACCTCCGTGAAGGACCCGCAGTCGCTGGCCCGAGTGCAGGTCCAGCTGCTCGCTCCCGATCCGGACGGCGAGGCGCTGATCTGGGCGCGGGTCGCGGTGCCCTTCGCCGGCAAGAATTACGGCGCCTTCCTCATCCCCGGAGTGGACGAGGAGGTGCTGGTCATGTTCCCGGCCGGCCGCGAGGGCGACCCGGTGGTGATCGGAGCGCTCTGGAACGGGGCGACCCCGGTACCCGAGGCCCTTCCGGGCGACGCCGTCGATCGCTGGACGCTCTGCGGAAAGAACGGAACCCGGATCGCGATCGTCGAGGAGGCTTCGGGCCAGGAGACGGTCGAGATCAGCACGCCCGCGGGCGCCAAGGCTACCCTCACCGACGCCAATGGCGGCGAGATCAAGCTCGAGGTCGGCTCGAACACGATCAAGATGGGATCGTCGGGGATCTCCTGCGAGACCGCGTCGGAGTTCAAGGTCCAGGCTTCGACCATCTCGCTCAAGGCGAGCTCGGTCGACGTCACGACTCCTTCGGCGACGTTCAGCGCCTCGGTGAGCTGCCAGATGCTCACCGCGACCAGCGTCACCTCGGCGACCTATTCGCTCGGCGCGGGGAACGTCTGGTGAGCCTCGACCTGCTCCACCCTGCCGAGAGGCGAAGGCTCGCGCCGATGATGCCGCCCGAGCCGCATCATGAGGTGGTGATCCGCCCGCTGGGCGCCGGCGATTCGAAGTCGGTGATCGCGACCAGCAGGATCATCAAGTTCGTGCAGGGCCTGTTCGAGGATCTCGAGGCCGACGACTGGAAGTCGCGGCTTGCCGCGATGCGCGGGATCAGGCGCGATCCGGACGGGAGGCTCAAGCTAAGCCTGCCGATCCACCGCTCGCACCAGATCGCCTTGTTCGAGGCGGTCTGCCTCCAGCCCGGAGCGCCTCGGCTCGACCCGAAGAAAATCGTCTCGCAGGGCCTGGTGATCCGCCGCTATCGCGCCGGCCGCTGGCAGGGCTGGATGAACCAGGGGAAGAAGATTTCCGGCTGGCTCGACATCGGCCTGACCGATGCCGATCCCGATCCCGCCAGGCGCCGGTCGTCGCATCCGGCCAACCGCGCCGTCCGCGAAGCGATTGCGCGCACCAGGGCGCCGTCCAACCTCGCCGAGGAGGTGGTCGACCTCTACCTCGCGCCGCCGGACGTCTGCTCGGCGCGGGGACGGACCATATTGTTCGCCGTCCTTCCGGTCGCCAGCGACGCGCGAAGCGACGATCCGCCGCCGCGCGTCGATTATGCTGCTCTCCAGGGCGAGGACAAGCGGCTGATGGAGGAGCATTTCTCCTCCTATCTGAAGGCGCGGGCGAGGACTCCGCTGCCCTGTGCCGGAGCGGTCCTTTCCAAGGCGTGGAACGCCCTGTCCTCCAAGCCGCAGCCGCCCTCGGCCGCCGATGCCGCCCAGCTCGGCGCCCTCGCCACCTTCCTCCAGCAGATGTCGGTCGAGCTCGACTGGCAGGGGCCGAGCGCCGGCGCCCGGGCGCTCAAGTCGGAGATGGACAGGATCCAGCTTCCGACGCGCGACGGACACGGTCGGCCGACGACGGTCAGCGCCTCCGTCTTCGTCGACAAGGCTACCCGGATCCTGCTCGGCGGCGAGGACAATAAGGACGGCTTCGTCATGCCGCTCGAATGGCCGAAGGTCGACTCTGCGACCGGAGCGCGGCTCACCCGGGCGGCTCTGGACTGCCTAAGCGCGCGCCATGCCCAGCTCGTCACCTCGCCCGGCAAGTTCGAGATCGCCTCCGACCTGTTCGCGGTTCGCGGCTTCCTGCGCGTGAAGGGCCCGGAGGGGTGCCCGGACCGGCTGGTTTGGAGTCAACCGAGCGAGACCTTCCGGGTCGCCGCCTGGTGGGACGGCGACGGACCGACCACCCGGATCAGCCTTCCCGACCTCTCCCAGCTCGGCAAGCTCAAGCCCAACGTGACGTTCGAGATGCCGCCCTTCCTCGGCAATCTTTTGAAGGGCGACATGAAGAAACTAAGCGACGGAGAGGGGAGCGAGCCGAGCAAGCTCGGGCTCGGCTGGCTGTGCTCCTTCTCGATCCCGATCATCACGCTCTGCGCGTTCATCGTGCTCAACATCTTCCTGTCGCTGTTCGACATTTTCCTGCGCTGGATGCTGTTCATCAAGATCTGCATCCCAATCCCCGTGAAGAAGGAGGGCG
>Ga0070660_100001784_pt1 | contig 14779 bp, 9 predicted proteins | sample KBSC33metaG_FD_64670 | JGI IMG/M metagenome (GOLD analysis project Ga0070660, IMG submission 64670) | Corn rhizosphere microbial communities from Kellogg Biological Station, Michigan, USA - KBS C3-3 metaG | ecosystem: Host-associated > Plants > Roots > Rhizosphere > Soil ... | reverse complement strand
GCATCAAAGTTTTCAATCTGCTGCCTTCTCATTTCATTAGGCCGTAGGTATTTAAACAACAAATACATTTCAGTAAGGCTATTTGAAATGGGTGTCCCTGATAAAAAAGTAACACACAAATCGCTATCGAATTTTTCCTGTAAAGTTCTTACCGCAAAAAGCATGTTCAATGCTTTTTGGCTTCCTCCCATATTTCCCAACCCTGCAACCCTATCATGTCTTGTGGTGAAAGTAAGGTTCTTAAATTTGTGTGACTCATCTACAAACAAATGATCAATGCCTAAATCTTTAAAGTTAATTCCCGCATCTTTCTTTTCATCTATGTCTTTTAAAATGCCCTGCAGTTTTATGCTTAAATTATTTTTCCTTATTTCCAACCCTTTTAACATACGCCGGGATATTTCTCCACCCATATCTTTCAGCGTATAAAGGTCTTTCTCAACGTTGTCTAATTCTGCCTGGAATATCTCTCTTTGAATTTCCGGTGATTGAGGTATTTTACCAAACTGGTCGTGTGTTAAAATGATACATTCCCAATTATTATTTTTTATTTCATGGAATAATCTTAATCGTTTGGGTGGTGTAAAATCATTTTCTCCCGGAGCAAGTATTTTGGCATTCGGATAAGCCTTTCTGTAGGTTTCTGCAATTTGATTTACATTGGCTTTTAATGCCAGGATCATTGGTTTATTAACTATACCCAAACGTTTCATTTCATGGGCAGAAACTACCATTGTTAAAGTCTTTCCTAGGCCCACCTCATGGTCAATTAATGCCCCTCTGTTTTGAATAATACGCCACACTGAATTTTTTTGCGAACTGTATAAATCTTCAATGCCTAACCTTTTTAAATCTAACCCCGGAAATTGTAAATGGCTTCCATCATACTCCCTCAAAACATAACAATTAAAAGTATCATTGTAGAGTTTTTCCAAATAATCTTTATCATCTGCAGGTAACTCTTTTAGCCATACGGTAAACTGATTGCGGATAGATTCAATTTTTTGATGTGCTAATTGAATAGCATCATTATCCGGAACCCTTATCTTCTTATCGCCCAGATCAATTTCATAAGTATAAAATGGGGTGGTATTTTCCAACGCATTTTCCAAAATGGTATAACCATAAGTTGTACTACCGCTCTTTGTGGTAACAGCATATTCCTGGTTGGTCTTAGCATTGCTACTTTGAACTTTTACTTTGAAAGTATCCAGTGAGGGGAAATAATTTACTTCTGTATTTAATTCAAATAACAAAGTAGCAAAACGATTGTAGTAATCCTTTGGTATCCATCTTTCACCCAAATTGAAATCCAATAGGTCATAGGGAATCTTCTCAGGTTGTATTTTTTCCAATGCTTCAAGGCTTCTTTGAAATTGAGCATTTTCCGGATGTTTTTCTACTTCATCTTTTGCGCTACTCAATTTAATAATTACCTTACCGCTTAAAAATTGGTCAGCAGTTTCCCATCTTTCATTTGCAGGGTTTAAATAAATATGATTGCCTAATGCCTGTATTGCATCTGGTTCAGCAAATCCGGTAGCAGCCGCAATAAATTCCATATCTACAAAGCCTTTATCATTCAGGCTTCTTGCTAAAGCTTCGACGGGATTATCAGTATGAAATGATTCCTGCTTTTCAATAAGTGATTGAGTAAGTATATCAGCTTTGAGAAAATACTCGCCGGCCTTTCTTTCCAACGATGCTAATATGAGGAAACCAAATGCTTCATCTTTTAATATCCGCTGCCGGTTAGTACTTGTGTTTAAAATACCATAACCTTTAACTAAAGCGTCATAGGATTCATTGAGTTGTTTTCTTACATCCGAATATTCAACCTTTTCGTTGGTTTCTTTATCAACCAGCATTAAATACTTATCTCTTACTGCTGTGTATTGCTGATAAAAGCCTACATCTTTCTTCTCGTATGGACTTGGCAAGAAAACAGGTTTGTCATTTTCACCAGCGATATAAGAGACAAAACCAACCCGACCATTGTGAACCAACAATGTTCCCTCTTTATGATAGGAGCTGAGATTTGTCAGCTCTTCTAACTCTCCATCATTAAACCTGATATGAAAGGTTGATTCACCTTCGTTATGAAACTGATGATTGTATTCTTGTAGTTTATTGGGTAAGCCATTTAGTTCATTGTGAATAGCCGAAGCATTCATCCAGTTTGCAGGAAATTGTATTTCATCTACATTGGAGTAGAGTTTGTAAACATATTGTTTAAAGGCAAGTGATTTGGCAGTAACTAAAACAAATGTCTCATGATCCGGCTTATCTGCAGTTTTGATAATGTTGGCTATTCGGGCTGATTTTCTATCAACAACTGTAACATCTAATTTGTTGATATAAGCTGATGCCCGGTTAATGTTTGCCGCGGGGGAAATATCAAATAAGCCCAATTGAACGGCACTGTTATCGGGATTGTTTTCCGGCATGGGCAGATAAGTTAATTGCTTGCCGGTTGCAATACTTTCCTGAGTGACTTTTAATGTAAATGTTTTCTTGTTGAAGTGTTGTTTAATGCCATCGGTTATGGTTACAGTTAGCTTCTCTCTAATGTCGTTTATATCACCATTCTGCCATACCGTTTGGTGGGCTTTGCCATATTGATTCTTGCCAGCTTTTATTTCATCACCAAGAATAATTTCGGAATGCTGTTGTATGAATTGATTGATGGGGTAATTTCCAAACTCATTTTCTGCCTCAATTGTATTGACTAATAATTCTTCATTATCTGAAAGAGATTGCTTGCTGATATCCTTTTGCACAATCAATAAATGACTGGGCGCTTCTGTATTGCCGGTATCTTTCATTAAATTGTCTGGCAACACATTCAGGCTGATAAAATCGGCATGATTAAAAACATACTCCCTTGCCTCTTTATTTGATGAGCTGTTTAAAAAAGCATCGGTCGTTATAAATGCCAGCAAACCGCCGTCTTTTATTTTATCTAATCCCTTTGCAAAAAAGTAATTATGAATTTTACCGGATAGTGCTTCGTTATTAATAGCTTGATCAAATACCCGAAAATTGCCAAAAGGAATATTACTGATGATCAAATCGTATGTCCCATTTTCCTCGTCGGGTGTATCTTCAAAGCCTTTTACATGTACAGAAACCGGCAATGGTATTGAACTTCTAAGAGCGGTCAATATCCGCCCTGTAAGCATATCTTTTTCAACAGCTGTAATATTTTCCAAAGCAGGAAAAACAATAGCAGCTTCTGTTACAAATACACCGGCACCACTGCTGGGTTCATACATCCGCTTAGGCTCAAAGCCTTGTTCTTTTAAAACATTAAATACGGTTTGAGGAATAATTTCAGGAGTATAAAAAGCAGTGAGAATGCTGTTCTTTATAGAATCAATAGCCTGCTTATATTCTACTTCACTGAGATGTTGCTGTAATAATTGGTGCAGTTCAATAATATCCGGATGAAGTTTTAAATCTTCTTTTGATGCTTTTAATTTTATCCATTCTTCTTTTGGTGCATTTGGATATAGTGCCGCTTTCAATCCGCCGAAACCTGCATAGCGCTTCAATGCTTCTACCTGTTCAGGTAAAAGCGATTGGCCTTGCTTCCATTCTAACGCAATCCGAATGGCTGCAATATTATCCCTCAGTTTTTGTTGACCGTTGTACCCCATCTATCACATTTTCATTCTCACCTGCAATGGCTTGAAAATATTCTTTTATAGTACCAATTATTGCATACTGAAGGAATTGGTTGTTTTCATTTTCTTCCGAAAAATTCAAATCTTCAAATACCGATTGGCAATAGTTAATCATGTTTATAACCTCAGACTTCAATGTTCCGGATTCTTGTAATTGATTGTAAGCAGATTCAAATTCTTCTTGCAGAAGATTGTTAATGTAATTAAACTTAGATGGCCGAAGGTCTTGTGTCAATACATCCATACACGCATCCTCAATAATGTATGCAGGCTCACCATTATCCATTTGTCTGATTAATGCACTTACTGTACTTATTTTATCAGATAGGTATTCAGTTAGCTTTCTGTCTGCTTCTAATTGAAACAATAAATCAGGATTATTTTCTCTAATATATTTATGAAGTTTATTGATAAGTATTTTTTTCATAATTATTGTTTTTAGGTTCCTACTTTGGAGAGGTTTTGGGTGGGTCTCTATACTCCGAAGAATGACTTGATAACGGTTGCTACTATCACCAGGAATACACAACTGCCAAACCATGCGGCAGCCACCTTCCCGGTATCTTGGTCGCCACTATTCCATTTTTGATAAACTTTAACGGCACCAATTAGGCCCACAATTGCGCCTACAGCATACATCAGATTTGTGCCGGTAGCAAAGTAACTTCGCACTTGAGTATTAGCCGCATTAATACCCGCATTGCCATCTTGCGCAAATGCACAATAAGTAATTAGTAGTAAAAAAGTTGTTGCTGCTAAAGCCATCAATTGCTTTGTGTTTGAGTTTCTTTCTTTCACATTTTTCATAACGCACTTTATTTTTAAATGATAAAATAATTAAAGGAATGCTCCATTGTTCAATTCTTTCGCACTTGGTTCTCCTGCACTTAGAACAATGAAGCATTAATTTTTTAAATCAATTCCACAGCCTCGCCAAGTCATTTGGTTGAAATAAGTTTGGGTATTTTAAATTGATTTCATTTGCGATCAATTGTATCAACTCATTCTTACAATCAGCATTCTTTAGGCCAGCATATTTTGAACAGATTGATTGCAGGGAATTAATAATCCCTTCCTTTGTTATTTCAACTTTATCAGCTTCCTGTAAAAAAGCAGCCACTTCATCAGTGAATGCTTGAGCCAGTGGCGAAATATCAATTTCCATTGATTGCTTAGGCTGGTATTCCTGATCGTTTTCTGGTGAAACATATTTTTTTAAACCGGATAATGATACGGTATTAAGAGTAGCATTATCTACTTTTCTGATACCAATTGCAGCCAGGATTTCCCATTTGTAAAATTTGAAACCTATTACCGCGTAATAAATTATGAGTAAGGTAATGATAGTAGAAAAATACTGCCCCCAGGTAATTGAATTAAACATAGCTTACATTTTTTCTTGTTCACAAATCATTTTCTCTATTAAGAATTCTTTGTTTGGATAAGCTGCAAAAACACTTCCAAATGCCAACGATGAAAGGGTAAACAGGGTAGGACAACCTCTCTAAATAAATTGAAAATGAGATGAGTAGTTATGAAAAATTAATCCAATTCTGTTTGAAGTAATTCTGGCAAATGAACTTAATTTTTCAGAAGGTTAAAAAAAATAGAACTTCAACACGATTTTGGGAATTCACAAGCTGTTATTATTAAAAGGGGAGTTCTCTACCAAATAATGTGTTGCTTCACCAATTGGAGACCGGTAAGTCACAACCTGTTTAAAATATTAATCCATTTAAACAACATGTCCCTCACTGCATTAATGGTAGCCTTATCCGGCGCATGGTATTTTGTTTCAAGGCTACCAAATGAAATATCATCAGCTTGCAGGGTGGTAAATATTTTAGCTGCAACCCTAAGCATAGGTGCCACAGTCCGGTTTATAATTATTTTATCAATAACTAATAAACGTAATAGAACGGCCAGTTTGGCAACAGATAATGACGTATGAATTTTATCTTCATTCTCATTTAGTTTGTACCCAACTTTTTCAGGTAGCTGTATATTCGCCAGAAATTTTACTTCCTCGTCTATCCAGCGGTTTATTTGATCCTTTAACGAAGGCATGTTAGGATTATAGCAGCAGTTTGGTTTTAAAGAAAGTTGATTTATTTTTTTTTGCTCAAATCGCAAAGCAACTATCTTTTCCTGATTGGTGGTCAGTTCTTTAGTTAATTCTTTTAGCCATTCATATTCATAAGTAACAAAATTATCCTCATTATAATTTATGTAATACAAGGCTTCCTTAAAGCTTTGTGTTGATTGAATCACCTTTCGAGAAAGTAATTCATTTAATAACATTTTATGGTATGATAACCGGCTGTAGGTAATTACTATTGATTCGGCTCCCAATAAGTGTTGAATGCTGTCCAAAACAATATTGGTTAAAAAGGGATCAGTGCATTCCTGCTTTGAAAAAGTATATTTCAGTTGTTTTACTTGTTTCTTAATATTTTCTTTGGCGATGCTGATATAGGGTTCTGGCACTTTTTCATTGTGGTCAAAGTAGTTGTTAAAAAAATCTTCAACGAAATCAAGAGTGCTTTGCAGATGCTGGCTGATGGTATTATATAGCAATAATAAATTTTCATTTAACGGGCTCGTTTGACAGTATGCAAAAAGTTTATCCAAGATTCGGATAAGTAATGTTTGGTTTACTTTTACGTATTGTTCCTTATCCATGACATTGGGCTTCTCAATCAAATCTTCTATCATCATTGACCTGATTGTTTGCTGATCTTCCTCAGATTCATTTATCACTAATTGTAAAGCTTGGGCGTCCAATAAATCATCATTGGTATTTAATGGATTCAGCTTGCCATTAATCATTGTATTCCATTTGTCGAGAATCATAGAAGGCGAACTGGTTTTTAAACCTTCACCTCTATTTACCCGCCACTGGCTAAAAAGCAGAGGCAGTTGTTTTGTGGCGATGCTATTCATTTTCATAACCTTCCATTTTGTTTTATATAAAACAAAGTTTAAGCCTGTATCAAGAAAAAGTATAAGCAAAGGATACTATTTCTATACGCAAAAATGAGTATTTATGCTCAAAATGTAGAAATGCTGGATTTTAAAATTGGTGACTGCGGAATTGAAACAATATGGAGTTATTATTCAAGCTTATTTATAAGCTCAATTTTATTTGATACGTGTGCCTTCTCAAAGATATTTTGGGCGTGTTTGGTTACCGTTCTTTCTGCAATGAAAAGGGATTCACTAATGTCTTTATATTTGTGTCCCTGACATATTAATTTAGCAATATCCTTTTCTCTAATTGTAAGATGGTACAATTCGCAATTTTGTTCAAATGTCCCGGAGGAAATATCTCTTTTAGGAAGATTATTATTTGAATTTACCATACTGAATGCCTTGCCCCATATTGCTCTTTTTTGTTTTCCTGCGTACGATAATATTGAGTCAATTTTTTGAAGTAATTCAGAAATTGAAAAAGGTTTAGGGACATAATCAATTGCACCTAATTTTAGTCCTTGTAATTTATCATTGAAGGCAGCCTTTGAAGAGAGAAAAATAAATGGGATGTGTGAATAGGTGGAGCTTTTTGAAATGATTTTTGCCAAATCATAACCATCCATGTTATCCATCATTATATCTGTAATAATTAAATCCGGTAATGTTTTTATTTCCTTCAATTTTTTAAGTGCATCGTTTCCATTTAGGGCAGCGTATGTATTATATTTCTCACTAAACTTTTTAAAAAGATAATTAAGCATTGTTATGTTGTCCTCAACAACAAGAATAGTTGGCTTTTCCTCATCAAAAAATGCTTCCTCAATTTTTAATTCCTCTTTCGTGATTGGAACTGTTTTGGAAACAACCTTTGAAATAAAAGTTTCATTGGTAACTAAGGTGTATTGATTTAGCGTAATCAACATTTCTGTTCCGGGAGCATTTTTAGGATTGCTGATTACTTTGATGTTGCCATTTAAATCTTCAATTATTTTTTTGACAATAGGAAGCCCAAGTCCCATCCCCTGGATATTATTTTTTGGGTTAGTGATTTGGTAATAAGGTTCAAATATTTTTGCCTGAACATCAACAGGAATTCCGCTTCCATAATCCTTTACTGAAAATTGAAAAGAATCACCTGCTTCTTGAAGTTTTATCTCAATAACACTATTACTATTTGAAAATTTGATACTATTCTCTATAAGGTTATTTATAATCCGGTTAATGGATAATGGGTCTGCCTGTATAAAAATATTATCTGCAATTGTTGACTTTATTTCAATGCCGCTTCGATACTGCTTAAATAATATGACACTGTCTTTTAGTATTTCACTAAAGTTGCAAACCAAATTATGATTATAAACAGCAAACCCCTTATTGAATTTTTCTAAATCGAACAGGTTAACAATATCAGAAGATAATTTATCAAGATTTCTTTTTACTATATCCAATTCTTCAGATGGATTATTATTATTTATGTATTCTTCCAAATAATTATTTACTAAAGTAAGGGGCGTTTTAGTTTCGTGAATCAGGTTAATGAAAGCATTTGTCTTTTGCTCATTTGTTTTTTCAAGTTCTCTCGTTCTTTTCTCTACTTCATTCTGCAAATTGGTATTCCAGCTTAATAAACGAAGTTCGGAATCAATAAGCCTTTGATGCTCTGTCCTAAATTGTTTTATGTGCCTGTTAACCTGAAGGGCCAAGAGTAGTAAAAAACCCGGATTAGTTATTAATGCCTCCACATCCTGGCTCAAATCAAAATAAGCGACAACCGGTAAACCAATCCACGGCGTAATACTAAAGAAAAGAACTGCTGCTTCTTCTTTGGATTCTTTGGTGCTTGAAACATTTCCATATTTATATTTAATGGCTTTTGCAAGTGAATAAATGATCCATAAAGCATATAGGACAGGAATGGCAAGCAAATTTTTTGCAATGTCCAAATTATTTGTTGTTGTATAGACAATTACAAAAAGAAAGTACGGTAATAGTAAACATAAAAAGACTCCTTTAAATACATGGAATTTCATCTTTTCCAACCTGAAAGCTTTATAAACATAATAAGGAAAATAACATGGTGTGATAAATCCAGTACCATAAGCGATAATTTCCTGGATAAAAATAGAACCGGGCAAATTTGGATCGGGCAGCAAACCGCCACTGACATTGTAAATTATTAATAAAGCAATTAAAATTAAATTTAGAAGGGCGCTTCTATCATCTGGCCTTGATAATTTATAGATGACGAGGTAGAAAAAAATTACTAATTCTATGCTCACAAAAATAAATGTGATAATATGCATTTGAGTTCCAGGCAATAGCATATCTGTACATGATTATTTATTCTTTCTTCATAAAAAATAACGGGTAACCGAGATTGAGTTCATTATAAATTTTAAACCCAAATTTCTCGTACCAGGGAATGTTTTTTAAAGTTGAAGTTTCGAGATAAACAGGCCTTTGTTTGGAATGAGCTTCCTCAATTACCTTCTTTATTAAAGCACTTCCAATCCCCATATTTTGTTTATCTGGCTCTACACCAATAAACCATAAGTAATACATCAATTCTTTTGGATAACTTTTTTTTATTTTCCTTTCTCTTTTCATTGCCTTCTTAATATTGGAAATGCCAATGCATGAAACAATCAATTTTATATCCAGCAAAATTGATTTGACGTTACTTTTTTTCTTATCGGGTAATAAAATCAATGCGCATGCGCTTTTATCATCAGCTAAAAAAACCTCTCCATATAAGTAGCAAATATCAAAAGAGTACGCCATTAGCTTTCTGATTCGTTGGGTTCTTTTTTTATCCTGTTTAACAATATAATTCACACTCTGGTTATCATCAAATGATGCAGCAAGAATATCTACCACTTTGTATTTGTCCTGATATGTAGCTTTAATCATAAATTCAAATTTGATTCGCCTAAAGGTATTAAGGTTCAAATCTTTTTTAGTTGTTAGAGAAAAACTCTTTCATCAATTGATTGATTCAATCCTTCCAAAACCAAAATAATATCTCAAAAAAAATACCTGAAACGCTAAAAAAGATTTGCGAGGCAGATAAAAAGATTTGCAATCAGGATTTTTTTACCATCCGGCACACGAAACAAAAAAGATTGACAAATGGCTGTCAGAAAACAAAGAGAGGGTTGAAATGTTTTTGTACCGGACTTGAAACGGATAGCCAGAACTATTGATGATAGATGGATCTAACCATGACAGCCCCAAATTGAAATGAATGAAAAATATATAAATTTTGAAATTTGCTTTTGCCTTGATAGAATTTTTAGGGTGGCGAAATAATTTACCTGAAAATTGGTTCTATTGTTGAATAGTAATTTCTTCCGGTGTTGAAATAATTATTTCAGGCTTGTTTTTATAAAGCTTTAAAAGGCCTGTTACACAAATTTTTTTATCTCTGTACAATGATTCAATTGAGCCTTAAAGTTTGGAATGTCTTTTGCAAAAATTACTATGGTTAAGGAAGAGTTGGGATACTCTGCACCTACATTCTTTGGGTTTTGTGTGTTGGAAAAAAACAAAAAGAGCGCCCGGAGCCGACGCGAACCGAAACTTTAAAAATGATGACAGGCACGGTGAGGAACGAACCTGCCTGGCGGCATTTTTTTTAGTGTTGGCGGTGAGACGGAGGGCAATATAACCTGACTTTACGCACTGGGTTGAGGAGAGAACGGCGAAGCCACATGGAAGCGTTGGCGGTTTTGTTTGAGCGGTTGGCAAATTAGATTAACCCGGAAGTTTTTGTTTTGTGGGTTGGGTACGCGGCTGTAATAAAATGCAAAAAAAAAGATGACAACAAAATTTGAAAGCATTTTATTTCTGCCGCGTGGATGTTGATTTTTAGAGACTTTCCGAGACAACTTCCAAAAGGCAACGCTAAGGATGATAACAAAATATTTTGCCATTTGGATGTTGTCTTTAGAAGAACTTTGTACAAATGTTTCATCTTTAATAAATTGATGCCATGTGTTTAGCTGATTGAAATACTATTGCTGAATAGAGCTAATGGAAGTGTTGGCGGTTTTGTTAGAGCTGTTGGCAAATAAGATTAGCCCGGAAGTTTTTTATTTTTTATTAACCTGGTGCGGCAAAGAGTTTGAAATAAATTTTAGAGTTGTGTTCCGCCTATGTAGAGATGGCTGTCTTTGTCTGAGCGGTTGGCAAATAAGATTAGCCCGGAAGTTTTTATTTTTTATTAACCAGGTGCGGCAAAGAGTTTGAAATAAATTGTAGAGTTGTGTTCCGCCCATGTAGCTTTGGCTGTCTTTGTTTGAGCGGTTAGCAAATAAGATTAGCCCGGAAGTTTTTTTGTGCGAAAGGATACGCAGCGGATGAAGCAGCAAACAAAAGATTACTACAAAAAAAATCGCTGCTTCATTGGCTACGTGGATGCTGAATTTCAGAGAACGATTTTAAAAGCGGTGCGGCTTGAATGAACGCAGCGATGGAAGCGAAGCCGTCGAGGTACGAGACGGAGTAGCTGGAAGCGCAAGATAGAAAAGGCGCATGGCTTTGTAATTAATTTCTCCTTAGGACTGTAAAGGAACAATCAATCAGGATTTCTATTTTTATCTGATGTTGGCAGCAGTTTTACTCTTAATACAATGCTGTATCATTAAATAGTTGTCAATAGTTTTTTTGTTTCTGTTAAATATTTTTCTGTTGCGTTTCTTATAATTTGAAAACTGACTACCACACCTATAACAAATATAAAAACTCCCATAAAAATATATTCAGTCCTCAGAACGTCAAGTAAGCTATCTTTCATTTGATCTTTGGGTAAATTAATTTTGGGGTTTTCATTTAAGTAAACAATATCTATTGGATATGGATTTTGTGATAGGTCTTTAAATTCTTCAGGTATCCTACCAACTTCAGATGCGCTTGAGCTAATTCTTTTCCCATCAGTGGTCATAAATTCATATGAAAACCAAAAGTCATAACGTGTTCCTTGCGTTTCGGATTCTGTAACGTTCTCGTCATATGCAGCAGTGATAAAACCTTTTACCGTTGTTGTTTTTTTAATTATTAGCTGAGATTGCTCGTAGAAGTTAATAGCACAAGGATAAAAAAAAATCCAAACTGCTACGCCCCATATAATCACGAGGTAGAAAATAGTTTTACTAAAATTAAAAGTCAATTTTCTTTTTTGTGAAAAAGTATCTGTGTAACCCTTCAAATCAATAGCCATTAAGAGTATTATTGCTAAAACAAAATCGATAATATGCCATATATTTTTGTGGAATGTAAAAGGCAAAATAGGGTTAAATAATAATCCAATTATGCTTATAAGTATAATGACAATGATTGGTCTTTTTCGTACTTTATATGCAGCATAAATTGACAAAAGAAAAATTGTCCAACGAACAAAAATATAAAAGTTATTTCCATGGCTTGTTATCGCTGCAAATACAAGAAGTAATGCAATAGCCAATTGAATAACATTGTTAATCCTAACTTTCATTTTTTGCAGGGAGTTTAGCTTTAGCACTGTTGCCAAATATTTGATACTAAAGAGCAAATTTATGTTATAAGATAAAACTATTTTGCGTTTTCAAAAAAATCATTCCTGATGTCATTCTTTATTACTACCCAAAAGCAGTAAATAAACTATTTTAGAACTTTTTTATTTTTCCTGTAAGATTTTCAAGCGAATGAAAGTTCCGCGAAGCATCGTGAAATGAATGGAGCAAAGCGCAATAAGTGAGCGTATGGCGAAGCGGAACGAAGCGAAGGGAATGGTTTTTATTTTTATTCTAGATAGGTTTTACGCATTGGCGATGCCAGGGAATTCAATGAACTTTCTGCCGGAACAAATTTGCCCATAGCGATGTTGTATGTAGAAGAACTGTTTATTTCAAATGCTATTATTTTTCTACATTGTCATTTACGATGTTCTTTGATTTTAATTTTAAAAAATAGGTGAAAATTCTATCAAAGTCTTCACTTAATAATTTTAGCCCTTCTAACGAAAATATATTCTTCCCCTTATAAACCGGTTTCGATTTTTTCAAGTTCTCCGGAAAAAAAGAATGTGCTAATGCGTTACGCAAATAGTTAATTCTCTCAATGTCTCCTGAAATATTTTTAGGAACTTTCTTTATTGATTTTAAAAATCTTAATTTTTGAAGCAAGTATAATTCTTCAAGAATATGATGATTAAAATTTTGGAACTTTTTTGTCTTCCAAAGCTTAATATAACTTTGCTTTTTGTCAAAGAAGTAATGGCATAATTCCATATTGAGAAATTCGTCAATCAACGTATACCAAATAATAACTTGCCCCCTAATTATTTTGTCCTTGGCTGCATTTAAATATGTAGTGCGAGCCTCTTTTTCGTACTCGCCAATATTTTGAAAGTCTAAACTAAGCAACGATGTGATTTCGTCAAGCTCTTTGATTAATTCTTTTTGCTTAGTTGTTAAATGATTTATTGCCATTTGAAATAATGAAATTTTAAAATCCCGTTATAGTTTAGGTCAAAATTGGTTGCATACAACATTTAAGGCGATGGTCTGGAATTCAATGAACTTTCTGCCCGAACCCCAATAGGGAACCCAAAGCCGAAGATAAATACAAAGGCTGAACAATGAACGTCACGCCGGAAACTACTGATGAACAAACAAACAAAAGCTAATTTTTATTCCTTCAGCCAACGTAGAAGCCAATGTTATACGCCGTCTTGGTTAGGATTGTATTTATAAAAAGTCATCAGTCGACCATTGGTTGCTATATGAACTGTATAAAAGTCTCCGTTATAATATACGCTCCTTGAGCCTTGTCTTTTAAAATCTTTTGTTGGTGATTTGATAAAATGTTCTTCAATCTCATCTTGTATTTTTTCTAAAACTATTTCAATCAACTTTCTTATATCTTTAAACGAATATTGAAACTGAGTTTTTTTAGCAAACCTTTCTCCAACTTGGGTTTCTTGCACATGTCGAAGATAAATATGTAAAAATCTTTCGAAATCCCACCATACTGGAAAATGACACATTAATAGTCTTTCTTCTTCGAAGCGTGAAGCAAGAGCAGTGGCGATATTAAGGGCTTGGGGATATTGAATTCCTATTTCTTTTAATTTTTCTGTTGATTTCTCTAACTCCTTAATTATTATAGGAACTCTGTCTTTTGACCTTTCTTTTAGAAGAGTTTTGAATTCTTCATCTTCCTCCGAATTTAATCCTGGTTTAGAAAAATATTTATTTTCGAGTTGATGATAACGAATACCTTTTTTTATTTTTCGGGTTTCATTGTCGACAAACAATTCATTGAATTTTTCTCTTGAAATTTGATTGCCATATTTATTTAGTATTGCAGCATATAATTGGTCTGATTCTTCTTGAATTAATTTATATCCAGATTCAGCCATTTGTGAATAGGTTCGGATAGTTAACAGGTCATTATCTACTTTACTAAAATCAACTTTCAGTTCTATCGGTTTAGGAAGACTTCGTGTTTTTGTATCGGAATATTGATTTACAAGATTGCCATTCATTTGAAGAACGTTGACAATGTCGGAAACCTTAAATCCCTTTTGAGATAGAATTTTCTTTTTTTCATCAGAAAGCTCACTTAGCAATCCCTTGAACTTAACATAGCCATCGTTTCTGGCAAAATCGTTTTTACTAATTGTGTCTTGTAACTCTTTTCTTTCGCTGGGGCTATAGATAAATTCTCCAGTAATATGTTTACCATACAAATTATATGATTCAGATTTGTATTTAAAGGATACATTAACAACTTTGTCATATTGTCCCGATAAAAAAAATATTTCTTCTACTGAATAATCCATGGAAGTGAAAATCTACTAAAAATGGCGTATAACGTTTACGCATTGGCGATGGCTGGGCATTCAATGATTTTTCAGCCCGAACAAAAGTACAGTAAACAAACAAAAAGTTGAGATTCTTATTCTTCAGCTCAACAGATTATTTTCAGCCCGGAACTACTGCCCAACAGCGAACAAAAACCTGATGAAATGCACGTCAGCCCTGCTATAGCCAATGCGAGTGTTGTCGTTCGGCTCACTAATTTACTGCTACACCTCTGCTTTGAAATCCTTTGAAAGTTCCGAGATAAAAGCCGTTATA
>Ga0070660_100001783_pt1 | contig 14785 bp, 14 predicted proteins | sample KBSC33metaG_FD_64670 | JGI IMG/M metagenome (GOLD analysis project Ga0070660, IMG submission 64670) | Corn rhizosphere microbial communities from Kellogg Biological Station, Michigan, USA - KBS C3-3 metaG | ecosystem: Host-associated > Plants > Roots > Rhizosphere > Soil ... | reverse complement strand
CTCACTACTTATTTTAACTATGGACAATCCGCTTTTCCCGAATCAAAATGAACCAACAGACGATGGTTATGTTTTGCCCCCTAAAAGTGACGTAATTCCTGGCGAGCAGGCTACAGGGGGCCGTAGTGCGGCTGAACTAATACGCGAAAAGCTAGCCAAGATATACGCTACCGAACCCGATGCTAAAACTGAAGCCGCGGAGGCGGAAGTTAGCTTACACCCCAGTAAGCACCAGCAATTCATGCATAGCTTAAGCAGCTCGGGCAAAGACTTAGCCACCATACAAACCGAGTGGCACAACTACTACATAGCCTTGCCACCAGAAGAAAAACGGCAGGTCTGGCAAGAGTTTTACGAGAGCAACACGCAAGCCTCCCAATACGGACAATTTGTAGGCGTCGTAGCAGAGCAGCCAGAAGAACAGCTAGCAGCCCACAAGAACGAAGTAGCCGCCACACCAAATAAAACTCGTATTAAGAAAAAGGTGCATCATAAAGCAACGTCCGGCGAGCGTAGTGCGGCCGATGTGCGCGAAGCTATTCGCAACAAAGTTAGCGCTGGCGGCAAACTAACCCCGAAGCATCACTTACAGTCGTTACTATTTGGACTCGGCTTAGGCTTAGTTGCCGTCGTCATATTCCTGTTTGGGTTCTTCAATGAGGTTATCCTTGCGCCATTCATCCAGCCCAGCCGCACAGCAGCCGCCACGCCGATAATCATAGGTGCCGGTAGCGTAGCACCCACCGCTACACCCGAGGTCATCATTCCCAAAATTAATGTCGAAATACCGGTAGACTATAGTCAAACGACCACCGACGAATCACAGATAGAAAACGCCCTGAATAGCGGTGTAGTACATTACCCAACCACGTCCATACCCGGCCAGAATGGCAATACAGCTTTCTTTGGCCATTCCAGCAATAACATCTTTAACCCGGGTAAGTATAAATTTGCCTTTGTACTGCTGCACACCCTTGTACCGGGGGATACCTTTTACCTCACGAAAGACAGCAAAGTATACGTATACAAAGTCTTTTCCAAGACTATTGTCGACCCGAGCGACGTTGGGGTGCTTGACCCAGTAGCAGGACACAGCGCTACAGCCACACTCATTACATGTGACCCACCCGGCACAAGCTTGAAGCGCTTGATAATTGTGGGCGACCAAATAAGCCCAGACCCGGCCAGCAATACTGCAGCTAGTACCCAAACTACAGCAGCAACCTCAACAGCCACATCGCTGCCAGGTAATGGCCAAACGCTCTGGGGTCGCTGGTGGCAAACAGGTATCGGCAAACTGGTAAGCACCGTGGCCATAGTAGGGCTTATATTCGCACTTTGGCGCTGGATACTAGCGGTCGGTCGGGGCTAGCAGCGAAGCTTGCTGCAAAAGCGTCTGTGTTCCCGCCGGGTCAAGAAGGTAAAAGTATTTAAAGTCCGGGGCGAAGGCTGGGGCATAGGTAGGGGAGCTCGCTAAAAGTTCTTGACGGTTTGCGTTATCGTAATCAAGCATAACCAGCTTGCTTTGGCTTACATACACCAAACGGTCACCGTCCATCCAGGCCAGGTGGGTCTGTGGAGCGTCAATAGGAGAGGCCAGGCTATATATATACGCCTTATTGTTTTCTATATCGTATACAGCCACATTCGAGCCGTTTTCGGCCATTATGAACTGGGTATTTGCCGAGAAAGAGCCATAAGTAGGTTGTGCAATTCGTAACACGCGAACTGGTATAGCAGGGTGGTTTGGCTGAGCATCCAGCTGGCGAGTAGGGTTTTTGTAAATATACACTCTACTATCTACCGAAGAACCCGTTAAAACATATAAATCACCACTGTACTGCGTGAGGTCGGCAACATAGGTTTGGCCAGCCGGTAATTCGCGTATGTCGTACTGCTTAGTGCCCACTCGCATCCTAACCAGAACCTTGCCCGCAGGAGCATTCGCATCTGTTATGTATAGCACCGTATTGTCGCCATATGATTTGTATGCGAGCACATGGTCGAGATAAGGCGCCGGCGTAGGAGCTCGGAGTGTAGCGGTCTGCAAACTGTGGTCAGCGGCATTGTATAGGTAATATTGGTCGTACTTTTTGTTATTCAGGCTTACGGCTGTAGGCACCACCGACAGTACAGTATTTAAGTTAACCGACTGGTCAGGATTTTGTCGATCTACTACTATAAACTCCACTTTGTCCGCGGTAGTATGCTGCAGTAGTACATGGACGTTGTCGTTCGACCATTCCACCGCTTGCCAGCTCTGGTTTCCGGTGGTCTTTTCCGCCACGCTCGCCGGTAATGCAATGGCTAATGGCACGACTTTGGCGGGGTCTTTTAAGTCATATAGTTCAAAAGTTGCAGCAGTTGCTTGCGGCTGTACGAGCAGCCAGCGGTGGTCAGGGCTCTGGGTGCTTAGTGCTGGCGCCGTATCATAGGCTTTGAGTTTTGTGGCAGCAAGAGTTGTCGGTACAAGCAATGGGTAGTCAAAGTGCTGCACATCGCCACCCGCTACCTGTATGTCACGTTGCCATGGTCGGTAGCCCGTACGCAGTAGTTTCATCGTGTATTTGCCGGCAGGTAACGGAAGCCGTGAGTTCGTACGCACTTTATTGAGCGTGCCATCTAAGTAAATCGAGGCTGGGTGGGGCTGACTCGATACAAAAACTAAGCCGTTCTGAATGACTTGGCCATTTTTATCAAGCCCGTAGCCGTAAGCCTTATATAAAAGCAGCGTCGTGCCAATCAGGATACCTATACCTATCAGCACATAGCCCGTCATCAGCATGACCGCGTGCTGCAGGCGCTTTTTAGGGTCGAGATAATCCATAGTTATACGTATTGTAGTGGTTATAAGGGGTTTGTAAAAGGATGATTTCTGGGGCGGTATTGCGGTTATGTTCAAGAGGCAGTAAGATGTATGTGTATCTTACCGCTTACGGTAACAGAGGCATAGGATTCACGTACAAACATGAAAACCAATACGACGATAGAGATTAATGGCAAGCGCTACGATGCTGTCTCAGGCTTACCTGTGGGCGGTGCTAACCAATCCCGCTCTATCGATGGCGTTGTGCGGTCGGCACATACTGCAACTACCACGCCTCATCCTAACCCAGCTCAAGCCGTAACCATTCCTGCCGCTCATACTAAAACTCGCGCCGCCGCCAGCCATGGCAAGACCCATGCGCTCAGCCCATCGCATACTTTAATGCGTCAAGCTGTGAAAAAGCCTGCAAAAAGCCAATTAGCAAAACTAAAAGTCCAGCCACGGACAGATGTTCTCGTGAACCAGCCTTCATTGCTCGTCGAACCCAAGCTATCAGTCGCATCACCCGACCCAAAGCGCATCGCCAGAGCAAATCACGTTGCACGCAGTAAGCTTATAACCAAATTCGGTAAGGGTAGCGCACCGGAAAGCATCATATCGAGTTCAGTACTAGACGTCTTACCCGCTAGCACAGCTGCGGCTCCGGGCTTAAGTGTGCCGGCCGCACCACCCAGCCAGCAGCATTCCATGGACATATTCGAACGAGCATTAAAGCACGCAAACAGCCACGAACAACCTCGGCAAGCCGCCAAGCGAACGCACAAAAAGCAAACCAGTAAAGCGGGCCGCATAACAAGCGTTAGCAGTGCAGCTTTAGCTGTATTACTCATAGGCGGCTTTCTAGCTTATCAGAATGTCTCGAATGTAACGGTTCGACTGGCCAGCAGCAAAGCTGGCTTCGCCGCATCGTTACCAGGCTACAAGCCTTCTGGTTTTAGCGTAGGCAAGTTTGCCTACAGCGCCGGTAACGTCACCATTAACTTCCATTCTAACAGCGATGACCGCCGATTTGCGCTTATAGAACAGCGTAGCGACTGGGACAGCGACACGCTACTGAATGAATTCGTAGCTACTCGCAGCAACGACTACCAGACAATGCAAACCGCCGGCCGTACTGTCTACATTTACGGCAACAACAACGCAACTTGGGTTAATGGGGGCGTATGGTATCAAGTGAACACGCAAGGCAACCTAAGCCAGAGCCAACTCCTCAACCTCGCCTCGAGCATGTAGTAAACTACCTCTGTTTATGGCATACTAGAAGCCATGTCTACAGTTAGGACACGCTTTGCGCCAAGCCCCACAGGCTATTTGCATGTAGGCGGTATTCGTACCGCTCTGTTTGCATGGCTGCTCGCGCGACAGAATAACGGTAAGTTTATACTGCGGCTGGAAGACACCGACAAGGCAAGGGAAGTGGCCGGCAGCGACCAGCACATTATAGATTCATTGCATGCCCTAGGATTGCAATACGATGAAGGCCCAGATGTTGGTGGCCCATTTGCTCCGTACCGACAAAGTGAACGGCTCGAAAGCTACAAAAGGTGGGCCCAGAAGCTCATAGATGCTGGTAGGGCTTATGCTGACCCTTATACTACGGAAGAAGTCCAAGCTTTTCGCGACCAAGCCCAAAAAGAAAAGAAACCGTTTTTGTATCGAAACCATCGTCCCGAAAAGACAGGGCCCTGGGATGGCTCAAAACCACTGCGATTCAAGTCCGACCCGAAGCCGTATGAGTGGCACGACGCAGTAATGGGCGATTTAAGCACCCGCCCTGAAGTAATAGATGACTTCATCCTTATAAAGAGCGATGGCTACCCAACCTACAACTTTGCGCACATCGTTGACGATGCCGAGATGGAAATAACCCACATAATTCGCGGCCAAGAGTTTCTCGCTAGTATCCCAAATTATCTCAACCTCTATGAGGCCCTTGGTTTAGCGTCACCAACTATGGCCACTATGCCGCATGTGCTTGGTCCGGATGGCAACAAGAAGCTCAGTAAGCGTGATGGCGCCAAAGATGTACTTGATTACATACGCGAGGGCTTTTTGCCCGAGGCACTCGTGAACTTTATAGCCAGCCTCGGCTGGAATGATGGCACCGAGCAAGAAATATTCACTGTTGATGAGCTTTTGCAGAAGTTCAGTCTAGACCACGTGCAAAGAAGTGGCGCTCGCTTCGACGAACAGCGCTTGCTCTGGATGAACGGCGCCCACATTCGCAACCTGCCACTTGATGAGCTTTACAAGCGCGCAGAGAAGTTCTGGCCGCCAGAAGCCACCGAATATGACCAGACTTACAGGCTGTTTGTACTGGGTCTTGTGCAGGAGCGCTTAAAGTACCTGGCGGAGTTACCAGAATTAACCTTGTTCTTCTTTAAGGATTTACCGGTAGACCCAGAACTAATAGGAAACAATAAGCAGCTAAAAAAATTGGAGAAACCGGAACTCAAAAGTCTGCTGGAGCAGAGTAGGGAAGTTTTGATTGAAAGCGATTTTACTCCTGAAGATTTAATAGAACGACTGAATAAACTACTAGGGACTACCGGGCAGAAGCCTGGCATATTGTTCAGCCTTATTCGCATTGCTACTACCCAAGCACCAGCGAGCCCCGGACTTGCCGAAACCCTAGCGGTACTCGGCAAAGACCGTAGCCTCAAACGCATTGACGAACAGCTGGCAACGCTCAGCTAGCTTACTTAACAACCGTTTCGCTTGCACTAGCTTTGTTATTGGCGGCATCATAAGCATTTATGGTTATGGTGTGTACGCCAGCTTTAACACCCTTACTGATGTTCCAACTATAACTAATTGTTCCGGTTGCGCTGGTCGTTTTAAGCTTACCGTCTATCAACAACTCCATCTTGCTTACAGCCACATTGTCACTCGCAGTACCAGAAACACTGGTCTGGTTTGCAACACTCGACCCAGCTGCAGGAGCGGTGATAGCTACAGACGGCGGTTGAGTATCAGCGGTAGGAGCGTGATTACTGATAGTAACTGTTACTGTTGTGCTCGTTCCGATATTTCCGGCGGCATCATAAGCCTTAGCCATAATAGTGTGCGTACCGTTGGTTTCTAGTGTCGTATCCCAAGTAAAGCTAGCACTTGCGGCGCCTGTAGCCCTTAGCACCCCGTCAATCAAAATATCGGTCTCAGTGACCCCCACATTATCGGAAGCACTAGCCAATACGGTCGCAGTTCCCGCCAGCGTCGCACCGTTTGTCGGCGTAGTCAGGGAAGCACTAGGAGCAGTGGCATCGGCGGAATTTGACACATTGACTGTTACGCTCATTGAAGTACCAACATTCCCTGTAGCATCGTACGCTTTGACAGTTAGTGTATGATTGCCGTTTGTATAGGTAGTAGTATCCCAGTAGTAGGTATAGTAGCCAGTGGAAGACTCCGATGAGCTGGCATAGAAACTACCATCAATGTACAGGTCAACTTTAGCGACACGAGTGTTGTCTTGGGCATTAGCTTGAACGGTTCGCTGGCCCGAAACAGTAATGCCAGCTACCGGCGAATTTATAGCAACCGTTGGTGGCGTCGTATCGGTTGGGGTAGTGAGACCTTTTACGGCGTAGACCGCTTTATAGGCATTAACCCGTCCACCTCCTATTTTGCCACTACAGCAGGTGTCGGAATTGTTCAAAATAGCCTGCTCAACTTGGGTGGCGGTCGCAGATGGGTTGGCGCTCCACACCAAACCCGCTATGCCGGCGGCCGCCGGTGTAGCAGATGAGGTACCGCAAAATGTGCCATACCAGGTACCCCCTCCCGTAGCATAGTTACAACCTGGCGCTGCTACTTTAACCCAGGTGCCAAAGTTTGACCAACTATAGAGAGCGTCAGTACTATCAGTTCCGGCCACACTCACCACACCGGCAGTAGCCGCGGGATATGTAGGTGTGGAGCTGCTGGAATTTCCAGCTGCTGCATAGAGAGACAGGCCTTTGCTTCTGGCATAACTGACGGCACTATCCTGGGTGCTACTGGATGCCGAACCACCGAGGCTCATACTAATGATTTTTGCACCATGATCGGCAGCATAAGTAATACCTTGTGCTACAGTACTCGTGGTGCCACCACCGGATGCATCAAGCACTTTCACTGGCATCACCATGCAATTCCAACAATAACTCGTGATGCCTATACCATTATTAGAGGCCGCGGCGGCCACTCCGGCAGTGTAGGTACCATGCCCATTGTCATCGGTCGGATTAGCGTCATTATTCACAAAGTCATATCCATTATTCAGAAGTTTCCCTTGTAGGTCTGGTTGCGTAAAGTCAACGCCGCTATCCAAGCTAGCTATTACTACTGAGCTAACGCCGGTACTTGTGTCCCAGGCTTGATTGCTTTGTGTGCGCACCTGGCTCCATTCACTGGGCCACCAATAATCATTCGGGGTAGTTGCAGTAGCGCTCACTGCCCAGTCCTTTTCTGCAAACTTAACAGCAGGATTATGAGACAAGGCAGCAATAACTGCATCCAGGGCCTTGGGGTTTACTCGCAGTACTTTTGTCTGTATCTGCGGAATATCTTTTATAACCGATAGACCATAGCGGTTAAGCAAGCGATTTTGAACTGTAGTTCCAGCGCCCGGCTTGAAGCTCACCAAAACGTGATCTGGTACATATTTAGCTGCCGATACTTGCTCCGGTGCAGCTGCAAAGCTCTGGTACAGCCAGTACCCGCCGGCTACAGCCACCAATAGAACCACCAACAACATTTGTGGGGTTTTCCAAAAGCGATTAGAAAGTAAGCGTTTAGACGATTTTTTGCCAACAGAGCGGGCAACCACCTTAGAGCGGTTAGTTTTTTTGGGCATATGTTTTCCTCTCTTAGACTGCATATTGTTGTGCTACTTACTGCTAATTATCAACAATAAGGGGCTTAAGTCAATGATACTTACGCTTATTGTGACAGGGGTCACAATACAAAGTCGGCGCCAGGCTGCACCGCTTAAAAGCACTACCGGTTTAACCTGAAAACTGCTACCATACTAGGTATGATTGACGACTTTGTGCGGCCACCTGCGAGGCCGAAAAAGCCGGCGCACAGACCTCACACACAAACACCGCCAGCCACTCCAGAGCCGATGCCCGCTAAAGACGAGCCAGCTTTTCGCACACCTGAAGAAGTTGCAGCCAGCGAGCCAGATGTGGTGCAGCCAAAACTAGTTAGCCTTGACCCACCACCAGAGTTTGCCTCAAAGAAGCGACGCTTTAATTTACACTGGCACTGGCCAAAAACTAAGAAGCAATGGGCATTAATCGCGGCGGTAATTTTGCTCATTGGGGGCGGGGTAGCGGTGTTTATTGTCACGCGGCCGGCACCTGTTAAAGTAACTGCCGTGCCCAAGAAAGTAGTCAAACCAAAGCCCGCAGCACCCCTTACAGTACCTTCTACGCTGAGCGGCTTGCCGGTAGACCCGAGCATAAACACCCGACCAGTGACAGGGGTAATGATAGAAAACAGCCTTGACGCCCGACCGCAATCAGGCCTTAGCCAGGCTAGTGTAGTGTTTGAAGCCATAGCCGAGGGTGGCATAACGCGCTTTCTGGCACTGTTTCAAGATACACAACCAGCAAATGTTGGACCTATTCGTTCGGCACGGCCATATTATTTACGCTGGGTATTAGGTTTCGATGCCGGCTATGCCCATGTTGGCGGCAGCCCCGAAGCTTTGCGGGATATAAAAACCTTAGGGGTGCGCGACCTCGACCAATTTTATAACTCTGGTTCATATCACCGGGTAAGCAATCGGGTTGCTCCACACAATGTGTACACCGGTATCCCGACCCTTGTGCAGTTAGAGCAAGCAAAGGGCTACACCAGTAGCACCTTCACCGGTTTTGCCCGTAAGAAGGAAGCGCCCAGCAAACAACCCGACGCTACCTCTATAGACTTGGCTGTTTCAAGCGCACTTTACAACACCCACTACGACTACGATGCTAGCACTAACAGCTACAAGCGCAGCGAAGGCGGTAATCCACACATCGATGCAGAAAACAGCAAGCAAATCACCCCTAAAGTGGTCATAGCCTTGGTTATGTCCTATAGCTTAGAGTCCGACGGCTACCACTCGAGCTACCAGAATGTTGGCAGTGGCATAGCCTATGTTTTCCAGGACGGGACGGTCACCAAAGGACAGTGGTCTAAGCCAGACAATGGTACACAGATTAGTTTTACCGACGCAAACGGTCAGCCACTAGCACTGAATCCAGGCCAAACCTGGCTGACTGCGCTCAGCGACAGCAGTAAAGTGAGCTACAAATAACCATGGATAATTTCAAGCGTCTTTCATCTGATACCAAAGCCGGGTTATTCATTGCATTTAGCATCAATAACGCGCTACTTATCGCTGGCTGGTGGCTGAGTAGCCAGGTACTGCACCTGAGCAGTGTTGCCGTGCTAGGAGTAGTCGCTGGTATAGCGTTACTGAGCATTTTTGTGCTCACAAACGTCATGGCTCCGTGGCTGCTGGCTCCAGTGAAAGCCCTCTGGCAATCGATACTGCACCTGAGCCCATACGAACATGGCTTTACTGCTCCTGACGTTTCTAAGCTAGGGCTGGGGCGCGAACTGGTAACAAGCCTTACAAACCAGGTGTATCAGCTAGCTACTCTCGCCGAAAAGGGTGGTGTAGCAGAGGCGAAAGTGCCAAATAACCTACACAGTAACTTCATTGCTAACAATCTGCCGTTGCCACTGTTTGTGCTCGACGACACTGAAACCATTCAGTTTGCTAACCAAGCTGCCGCTGACTACATAGGCATTCATAGCGAAGACCTAACAAGCAAGAATGTTTACATGGTGCTCGACATGGCGTTCCCGAGTGAGCATACCTTCGATAAATGGCTTAAAGACGTCAAACTGCACAACGCCACAGCAGGCAGTAGCTGGGAACGCGTTCGCCTCAATGTCCGCGATAATCATCCAACAAGGCTTTTTGACCTTGCAGCCTACTACAACCGTGCCAATCCAAACAAATGGGAAACCATGCTTGTACTGTTTGATCACACCAGCCAGTACAGCCAGGACGACCAAGCAGTAAGCTTTATAGCCCTGAGTGTCCACGAACTGCGTACACCGCTAACATTACTCCGCGGCTATATAGAAGCCTTTGAGGAAGAACTGGGCGATAAACTGACGCCGCAAATGAGCGACTTTATGCAAAAGATGAGCGCCACTGCCCAGCAACTAACAGCTTTCGTAAATAATATCTTAAATGTCGCTAGGGTAGATGGCGACCAACTGCAATTACAACTACACGAAGAAGATTGGCCAACCATCATCAAAAGTGCCGTTGAGGCAATCGCACTGCGGGCAAAGGTTCGCGGCATTAACCTCGAGTACACAGTAGCACCGAACTTGCCAACGGTCGGCGCTGACCGCTTGAGCATACACGAGGTAATAAATAACTTAGTCGACAATGCCATAAAGTACAGTGGCAGCAGCAAGACCATCAAAATAGATTGTCACCTGACCCAAGAAGGGCTGGTGGAAACGACGGTGCAAGACTTCGGTGTTGGTATTCCAAGTAGTGTTATGCCCAACCTGTTTAGTAAATTCTACCGTGACCACCGCAACCGTGCACAAATAGGCGGCACCGGGCTTGGGTTGTACCTGAGTAAAGCTATTATTGCTGCACATGGCGGTAACATTTGGGTCCGCAGCAAAGAAGGCGAGGGAAGTACCTTCGGCTTTACTTTAGTGCCATATACCAAGCTTGCCGAGGAACTCAAAAACAGTGATAATAATGAAATTGTCCGTAACGCCCACGGCTGGATTAAGAACCACTCACTATATAGGAGATAACACATGGACCCAAATGCCCAACCGGCCGCACCAACGACGAAGAAAATCCTGATTATTGAAGATGAGCGCTTTATAGGCGAACTCTACGAACGCGCCCTTACCAACGCCGGCTACCAGATTACCGTAATCACCGATGGCCCAGAAGGCCTGAAGGCCGCCCAGACCAACCAGTACGACATTATCTTGCTCGACCTTATGATTCCCAATCTTACTGGTATCGAAATCCTGCGTATTCTGCGCGACAAAGAGCAGACCCCAGAGCTTAAGTCGAAGGTTATTATTGCTACCAACCTTGAACAACGTGAAGACGTCCGTGCCGATATAGAACGCCAGGCAGATGGTTACATCGTTAAGGCCGACTTAACGCCTAAAGAACTCGTCGAAGTTTTAAGCCACATCAAGTAGCCATAAGCGCGGACATTGCTGTATAATAATAGGTAGCCATGTAGGGGCTTCTTTGGTGACCCTGGAGATTCCACCCTGCAGACTTATTTACAAAGAAGGCACACCTCGGTCACTGCTTTCTTCTACACACCTTCAACCTCTGGTAATAGTTCGATTCAAACGGTCATCGTCCTGTACCCAGAAGTTCGTACTAATCCGTTCACTGGCAGCTATTCGCTCGTCCAGCCTCTCTTTCTTATAACTAAATCGAGGTACTTACCATGACTATTACGAACTTTGAAACTAACCAAAACCTAAACAGCGAAGTCGACGTAACCGCCTGGTTCTTCCGGGCCGAACCCCAGAACCACCGGCTCAGAAGCTTCCCGAAGCGCATGACGTGGGGTGGGCGCGAATACAACTTCGTCGAAGATGGACTGCGCTTTCTGGTGCGCCAAGGCCAGCAACTAACCCAACTGTTTGACATGAGCGACGGCCACGCGACCTACCGCTTGCGCCAGGATGGTGACCACTGGACACTTATAGGCGTACGGGGAGCATTCTAATGAAATACAAAAGGGAGACGAAACTATGGAACGAGATTCTCGATCTCTGGCCGACTGCCATGGAGTACGAATATGAACCTGTAACGTTCTCCAAAAATAACTAGGAGCTTGCTATGGAAGAAGAACTTGAATCCCTCATGGACGGGGAAGCCGTGCGGGTCCATGCCGGCTTTCCAAACCCGGCAGCCGACCGACGCGGGCAGCACAAAGCGCTTACACTGGATTTCAATCAGCTGCTTGTACAGCATCCGAGCAGCACCTATCTGTTCCGTATAAGCGGTAACAGCTGGGTAGAACAAGGAATCTTAAGTGGTGATGTTGCCGTTATAGACCGCGCTGTAGCGCCAAAGCCGCAAGACCTAGTTATCTGCTGGGAAAACGATAGCTTTATGGTCTACCGCTATAGCGAGCTACCCGAAGGCCAAGAATCGTGGGGGACTATAACAACGGCCATCCATAACCTTAGGAGCAAGCAATGAAACAATCGGTCTTCGCACTCATAGACTGCAACAACTTCTTTGTAAGCTGCGAGCGGATTTTTAGGCCAGACTTAGAGGGCAGGCCAGTGGTCGTGCTGAGTAGCAACGACGGCTGTGCTGTAGCTCGCTCTAACGAGGCTAAAGCACTCGGCATCGCCATGGCCGCACCAGCTTTTAAGTTTCGAGAGTTATTCAAAGAAAAGAACGTAGTGCAGTTTTCGGCTAACTTCGACCTGTATGGCGACATTAGCGAGCGCATTACACGGTTGCTCGTCCACATTACACCGAAAATAGAGGTTTACTCGGTAGACGAATCGTTCCTGGACCTAAGCGAGCTCAACATACCCGACTACACTAAGTGGGCTAATGAGGTGCGAGAACGTATTTGGCGGGAAATCGGCGTACCTGTTTCTATAGGCATCGCTCCGACCAAAACACTGGCCAAAGTAGCTACCGAACGCGGCAAAAAAGACCCTGAGCTACAGGGTGTACTTAACCTCATGCACATGCCCGGTTGGGTAGTTGATGCTCAGCTCAGTACCATACCCATTAAGGATATATGGGGTGTCGGCTGGCGGCTGGCGCCAAAGCTACGGGCCGAAGGCGTGCATACGGCAGTCGACCTCAAGTACTTTCCAGAGCATCGCGCCCGTAGCCTCATGGGCATCCACGGCTACCAAATGGTTAGTGAACTACGTGGCACTAGCTGCCATCCGCTAGAGCAAGCCTATAAAGTTCGTCAAAGCGTTATGCATGGCCGGCTGTTTGGCGAAGATACCTCCGATAGGAACGTCGTTGAAGCGGCCGTTGCCAGTCTAACCGCCCGAGCGTGCATACGGCTCAGGCGTGAAGGCCTAGCCGCACATACCGCTGTGTTACATCTGGCAACTAACCGCCATAAGCCTGGCTATCAACGCATAACATACTCTGTACAGTTCGAAACCGCCACTGCAGACACCGGACTGGTATCATCCAGCCTTATTGCCGGGCTAGAGCAAATCTATAGTTCTGCTACCAGTTACCATCGTGCCGATGTGCTCTTGTATGACCTTGCGCCCGCTAACCAAGTGCAGGTAGATTTATTCGGCGAGGTAGATGTTGCCGCTACGAATGCTGCTAGAGTTCGCATGCAAACACTCGACGCCATAAATGCTCGCTTTGGTAAGGGCAAATTGCGCTTTGCCGCCGAAGACCTTAGTAAACGTTGGCAGCCAAAGCATCAGATGCGCAGTCCACGTTATACCAGTAACTGGGATGAACTACCATTAGCACATATAATAGAGCGATGACCTATGAACAGTTGCTGGAACGTAACCCTATTATTTCTGAGCAGATTAGTAAGCCCGCACTCGGTGTAGTGCTTCGTGAGCTCGAAAAGGCGCTGGGTAAAGATGTTGATGGAGATGTAGCTGAATTTGGCTGCTACAAGGGCACAACCAGCCTATTTATTCGACGTTTACTTGATGCGCATCAGTCAGCGAAGAGCTTTTATGCCTACGATTCTTTTGCAGGGCTACCACAAAAGAGCATCCAAGACGCCAGTGCTGCCGGCACTGACTTTAAGGCGGGTGAATTAGCGGTAAGCAAAAAACAGTTTCTGCAAGAATTCAAGCGTGCCAAGCTACAGCCGCCGCTAACCCATAAAGCTTGGTTCAAAGACCTTAAAGAAAAGCAGTTACCGCAGCAACTAGCCTTTGCATTCCTTGACGGTGATTTTTATGAATCCATCCTTGATTCGTTACGGCTTGTGTGGCCACGCCTAAGCCCGGGCGGCATCATCACGGTCGATGATTACGACCGGGAAACCCTGCCTGGCGTAGCACGGGCCGTACGAGATTTCTTCCAGGGCAAGCAGCACATAGTGCGAGTCGAACATAACATCGCTATCATAACCATATGAAAATCCACGTTATAACTATAGGTAAACCAAAGCTGAGCTATGCCCAAGCCGGTTGGGAAGAGTACTGGAGCCGTTTGAGTCATTACCACCAAGTACGCGTTACTCATATTGCCGACAAGCACAACGATGCCGCGCACATACTTGAAGCCGCTGGAAGCGCCTACAAAGTAGCATTGGCCATAGAAGGCAAGCAGTTTTCGAGCGAAGAACTTTCCGAGTTTTTACAAAGGCACGAGCGCATGAGCAAGGAAGTAGCCTTCATAATAGGTGGCCCAGAGGGACTGCCAGCCGAAGTCATCAACCGCGCAAACCACCACTTAAGCCTCGGCAAGCTAACACTACCCCACGACCTGGCTATGGTTGTTGTACTCGAAGCACTGTACCGTGCGAGTACCATTAACAGCGGCCACCCGTACCATAAATAAGTGTTAGTAAAATATCTTGCAGACGCCATATGCAGAGCGCGGTAGCATGAGCAATACCACTAAATAAAGGAGGGCAAAGGTATGGCATTTGACGAAGACGACGAAATTGACGAAACAACAAACCTAGGCGATCAAGACATTGACTACGACACGGGCGGCACCGGACTCGAAGACGACGAAATGCTCGACGCCGACCGCGACAGCGCACTGTAGCTAAGCTTGTCCCACAAAATAAAGAGGCCTCAACGAGGCCTCTTTTGGTAGCATAGACTACAGCTAACAGATATGATAAGATACACCCCTGGTACGGCCCCTTCGTCTAGTGGTCCAGGATATTTGGTTCTCATCCAAAAGATCGCGGGTTCGAATCCCGC
>Ga0070660_100001782_pt1 | contig 14790 bp, 16 predicted proteins | sample KBSC33metaG_FD_64670 | JGI IMG/M metagenome (GOLD analysis project Ga0070660, IMG submission 64670) | Corn rhizosphere microbial communities from Kellogg Biological Station, Michigan, USA - KBS C3-3 metaG | ecosystem: Host-associated > Plants > Roots > Rhizosphere > Soil ... | reverse complement strand
CAACGGCGGGTCCGCGCTCGTCCGGCGGCGGATTCAGACCCCGTCCGTTGCCACGGTCTCGGGTGTGGTTCAAGGACCGGGAGGGTCGTCCTCGGAGCTTCCCGGTCCGCCCGCCTTGTCGATAGGCAGAGCCCAGCCCTAGAAGCGAGCTATTAGCATTCGTCGCGGCGCAAATCAGACGACGAAAGGCATTTCTCAATGGCGAAGATCAGGGTCGGGATCAACGGTTTCGGCCGCATCGGCCGCAACTTCTTACGGGCCCAGGCCGGACGCGGCGACGACTTCGAGATCGTGGCCGCCAACGACCTCGGCGACACGAAGACGATGGCGCACCTCCTGAAGCACGACTCGGTGCTGGGTACCTTCGAGGCAGCCGTCGAGCCGGGCGACGGCTTGATCCGGGTCGACGGGCGTGAGATCACGCTCTGCTCCGAGAAGGATCCCGCCGGGCTGCCGTGGGGCGACCTCGGCGTCGACGTCGTCCTCGAGTCGACCGGGTTCTTCACCGACCGCGAGTCGGCGCAGAAGCACCTCGACGCCGGTGCGAAGAAGGTCGTCATCTCCGCGCCCGCGACCGACCCCGACCTCACCGTCGTGCTCGGCGTCAACGACCGCGAGTACGACCCGGAGCAGCATCACATCATCTCGAACGCGTCGTGCACGACGAACTGCGTCGCGCCCGTCGCGAAGGTGCTGCACGAGGCCTACACGATCGAGCGCGGCTTCATGACGACCATCCACGCGTACACGAACGACCAGCGGACGCTCGACCTGCCGCATCCCGATCTGCGCCGCGCACGCGCCGCCGCGATCAACCTGATTCCGACGTCGACCGGCGCCGCGCGCGCGATCGGTCTCGTGCTGCCAGATCTCAAGGGCAAGGTCGACGGCATGTCGATGCGCGCACCGGTGCCGATCGGCTCGATCGTCGACCTGGTCGTGCAGGTCGCGCGCGAGGCCGGCAAGGACGAGGTCAACGAGCTCTTCCACTCGAAGGCCGACACCGGCGACCTCGAGGGCATCCTCCAGTACTCCGACGAGCCGCTCGTGTCGACCGACATCGTGCACTCGTCGTACTCGTCGATCTTCGACAGCGCCCTGACGATGGGGAACGGGAACCTCGTCAAGGTGTTCAGCTGGTACGACAACGAGTGGGGCTACAGCTGCCGTCTCGTCGACCTCGTGGCGAAGATCGCCCAGACGATGCCGGCGACCGTCCCCGCTTGATCCCATACCGCTTGATGCGACACCCCTTCATGCAACACCGCTGATGCGCATGCCGCGCTCGGTCCGCGCCGCAGACGTCGCGGGCAAGACCGTCCTCGTCCGGGCGGACCTCAATGTGCCGCTCGAGCACGGCAAGGTCGCAGACGACACGCGCATCCGCTCGTCGGTGCCCACGCTCGAGCTGCTGCTCGAGCGGGGCGCAGCCGGGATCCGCGTGTGCTCGCACCTCGGGCGGCCGAAGACGGAGGCCGACCGCGCGACGTACACGCTCGCACCCGTCGAGCGGCGGTTGCGCGAGCTGCTCCCCGACGACCGGCTCACCGTGCTCGAGAACACGCGCTTCGACGCCGGGGAGACCGCGAACGACGAGCGCTTCGCCCGCGAGCTCGCCGACGACTGCGACCTCTACGTGAACGACGCGTTCGGCTCGGCGCACCGCGCGCACGCCTCGACCGAGGGGGTCGCGCACCTGTTGCCCGCCTATGCCGGCCTGCTCCTGCTCGCCGAGCTCGAGCATCTCGGCGCGCTCCTCGGCGAGGTCGAGCGGCCGTTCGTGCTCGTCTCCGGCGGCGCGAAGGTCGACGACAAGCTGGGCGTGCTCGAGCAGCTCGGGGGACGCGCCGATGCGGTGCTCGTCGGGGGCAAGATGGCCGAGCAGGTGCGGGCCGAGAACCCGCTCTCCTTCGAGGTCGAGCTGCCGGTCGACGTCGTCGGCGCCGCCGCCTTCGCCGAGGACGCCGAATCCGGCGTCTTTCCGTTCGACGGTTTGCCCGACGGCTGGCTCGGTCTCGACATCGGCCCGCAGAGCAGCGAGCGGTTCGCCGCGCGAATCGCCGACGCGCGCACGATCTTCTGGAACGGGCCGATGGGCGTCTTCGAGTGGCCGCCCTTCGCCGCGGGGACGAAGGCGGTCGCGCAGGCGATCGCGGCGAACGAGCAGGCGTTCTCCGTCGTCGGCGGCGCCGATTCCGTGCGCGCCGTGAACGAGCTCGGACTCGCCGAGCGGGTCTCGTGGGTCTCGACCGGCGGCGGCGCGAGCCTCGAGCTCCTCGAGGGCAAGGAGCTCCCGGGCGTCGCCGCGATCCCTTCCTCGTAGGATGCGCGCGTGCTCGTCGCCGGCAACTGGAAGATGTTCAGCGGGCCCGACCCGCGTACCCTCGTCGATCGGCTCGCCGGCATCGACGGCGTCGACATCGTCGTCGCACCGCCGTACACCGCGCTGCGCGAGTGCGTCGATGCGGGCCTCGCGACCTACGCGCAGAACGTCCACTGGGAGCCGGAGGGCGCCTACACGGGCGAGGTCTCGCCGACGATGCTGCGCGAGATCGGCGTCGTGGGCGCCATCGTCGGCCACTCGGAGCGGCGGCAGTACTTCGGCGAGACGGACACCGGCGTCGCTCGCCGCACGCACGCCGCGCTGGCCGCCGGGCTCCGGGTCATCGCGTGCGTCGGCGAGACGCACGAGGAACGCGACGCCGGCGACACCGAGACGATCCTGCGGGTCCAGGTCGAGGCGATCCGCGACGCGTGCGGCGAGCACGACGCGCTCGTGCTCGCCTACGAGCCGGTGTGGGCGATCGGCACGGGACACACTGCGACGCCCGAGCTCGCGCAGCGCGCGCACGCGTTCGTCAAGTCGCTCCTCGACGGGCCGGTGCTGTACGGCGGCTCGGTCAAGCCGGAGAACGCGGCCGAGCTGCTGGCGGAGCCGGACGTCGACGGCGCTCTCGTCGGCGGCGCGTCGCTCGACATCGACTCGTTCGCCTCGATATGCGAGACGGCAGCGCGTCTCCGCTCGTAGCGCTCGTCGTCCTCGACGGGTGGGGCTGTGCGCAGCCGGGGCCGGGCAATGCCGTCGAGCTCGCGGCGACGCCGGTCTTCGACCGGCTCTGGTCCGACTATCCGCACACGCAGCTCGCGGCGTCGGGCGAGGCGGTCGGGCTCCCGCCCGGGCAGATGGGCAACTCCGAGGTGGGGCATCTAACGATCGGCTCGGGCCGCGTCCTCGACCAGGACTTCCAGCGCGTCAACCGTGCGGTCGCGGACGGCTTCCTCTACGAGAACGCGGCGCTCGTCGGCGCCTTCAGGCGCGCGCGCGAGCGCGGCGGCGACGTGCATCTCGCCGGTCTCGTCTCCCAGGGAGGCGTCCACTCGCACATCGCCCACCTCCAGGCGCTGCTCGAGCTCGCGCACCGCGAGGGCATGACCGAGCGCACATGGATCCACGCGTTCACCGACGGCCGCGACGTCTCGCCGACGTCGGCCGTCCGCGACCTCGCAGAGCTTCCCGACGCTCGCATCGCGACGATCTCCGGGCGCTACTACGCGATGGACCGCGACGAGCGCTGGGAGCGGACGCAGCGCACGCTCGACGCGATGCAGCACGCCGGCGACCCCGCACCCGGAACGGCGCCGGAGATCGTGCAGCGGAGCTACGACGCCGGCGTCACCGACGAGTTCGTCGTTCCGGTCTGGCGCGCGGAGTCGCAACCACTGACACCCGCGACCGACACCGCGATCTGCTTCAACTTCCGGCCCGACCGCATGCGGCAGCTCTCGCAGAAGCTCGGCGAGCTCGGCGTCGACGTCACGACGATGACGAAGTACCGGGACGACTTCGAGTTTCCCGTCGCGTTCCCGGAACGGCATGTCGACCTCGTGCTCGCCGAGGTGCTCGCGCGGCACGGTGTGCACCAGCTCCATGCGGCCGAGACGGAGAAGTACGCCCACGTCACGTACTTCTTCAACGGCGGCCGTGAGGAGGGCTTCGAGGCGGAGACGCGGATTCTCGTGCCGTCTCCGCGCGACGTCGCGAGCTACGACCTGAAGCCGGAGATGTCGGCGGTCGAGCTCGCCGACCGCTTCGTCGCGGAGATCGGAGACGGCTATGCGTTCGCCGTCGTGAACTTCGCCAACCCGGACATGGTGGGGCACACGGGCGTCATCCCGGCCGTCGTGCGCGCGGTCGAGACGACGGACGCCTGCCTCGGCCGCATCGTCGACGCGGTCGCGCGCCTCGGGGGCGTCTGCCTCGTCACGGCCGACCACGGGAACGCCGAGCAGATGCTCGAACGAGACGGCGTCAGCCCCCACACGGCGCACACGACGAACCCGGTCCCCTTGATCGCAACGCAAAAGGGACTCAAGCTGAGAGGAGATGGCGAGCTTGCGGACCTCGCGCCGACGATTCTGGCGCTGCTCGGTTTTGCCCAGCCCTTACAAATGGGGGGCAAAAACCTCTTGGCCGGCTCGTAACCCGGGTATCATGAGGCAACTTGCCGCTCCCACAGCCTGACTTTGGTGTCCTGCGGAAGGCACAGCGTGGAGACGAGCGCGCCTTCTCGATCATCGTGCGCGCGTACCAGGTGCCGGTCTACAACTACGTCCTGCGGCTCGTCGGCGACAGGTCGCTCGCCGAGGACCTGACGCAGGAGGTCTTCCTCCGCGTCTACCAGGGGCTGCCCCGCTTCTCGCTCCGCTCGAAGTTCACGACGTGGCTCTTCCAGGTGACGAAGAACCGCGTGCTCGACGAGCTGCGCGCCGTCGAGCGGCGTCCGCGCGCCGTCGTCGACATCGAGGACGTGCCGCCGCTCGAGGTGCTCGACCAGCCGTTCGAGCGGCTCGAGGCCATCGACGCCGTGTGGCGCGCCGTCGAGAACCTCAGCGTCGACCTGAAGATGGCGCTCCTCCTGCGCGACGTCGTCGGCCTCTCGTACACCGAGATCGCCGACTCGCTCGAGGTGACGCTCGCCACCGTCAAGTGGCGGATCTACAAGGCGCGTGAGGACGTACAGGTTGCGCTCGCGCGGGAGGGCATCTCGTTCTACGGTGCCGAGGCCGCGACGCCGGCTCCGGCCGTCGCAGTCGAGTCCTAGAACAGCTGCGCTAGCGCGAGTTCCGCGTCAGCCAGGCGGCGAGGTTCTCCGCCTGGCCCTGCGCCGTCGGCGCGTGCGGCACCGGTGCCACGTGCGTCGCAGGCACCGGCTTCGTCGTGCTCGAGCCGTTGCGCGTCGCGAGCACCGCGGCAACGCTGCCGGCGACGATCGCACAGACGGCGGCCACCGCGAGCAGCACGCCCGGGCGAAGGCGGCGCCTCGCGGCGGGTGCCTTGATCTCGGTTGCCCGCTGCGACGGGTGGTCGGGCAGCGGCAGCGTCGGCGCCTCCGGAAGAAGCGCGGCGAGCGCTGCGGCGACGGCGGCCGCCGACGGCGGACGGTCCGCCGGCTCGGCTGCGAGGCAGCGCATGACGACCGCGGCCAGCGCGCGCGGTGCGCCGTCGGGCGGCAGGATCGCCGCCGGGTCGGTGAGCTCCGCGAGCGAGGACGGCGACCGCGGCGGGCGTCCGGTCACGAGCTCGTAGAGGACAGCGCCGACGCCGTACACGTCGGCCGCCGCGGTCACCTCTTCCCCTCGAGCCTGCTCGGGAGCGAGGTAGGCGGCGGTGCCGAGCACGGTGCCCGCCGTCGTCAGGCGTGTGCCCTCGACGCCGAACGCGACGCCGAAGTCGCCGAGCTTCAGGAGGCCGTCGTGTCGCAGCAGCAGGTTCTGGGGCTTGACGTCGCGATGGACGAGGCCGGCGTCGTGAGCTGCGGCCAGGCCGCGGCAGATCTGTACGCCCAGCTCGGCCACCTCGTCCGCCGGCAGCGGCCCGCGCCGGCCGACGAGCGCGGCGAGCGTCTCGCCTTCGACGTACTCCATCGCGATGAACGGGCGCCCGTCGTCCTCGCCGACGTCGTAGACCCGGACGACGTTCGGGTGCGCGAGCCGCGCCGCGAGGCGCGCCTCGCGCAGGAAGCGTGCACGCAGTTGGTCGTCGCGCGCGCGGTTCTCGGCCAGCCGTTTCAGCGCGACAGGGCGGTCGAGCTCGACGTCCCGCGCGAGGTCGACGACGGCCATCGCCCCGTGGCCGAGCGGGCGCTCGAGCGCGTAGCGGCCGGCGATCATCCGTCGCCGCCCTTGCGGTCGCCGTGGCCGCCGTGCCCGTGCTTCTCGTGGCCCTTCGCGTGGCCGTGCCCGGGCCCATGTGCTGGCCCGTCCTCCTGCTCGACCGTCGAGGCGGGTGGCGGCGGCGTGCAGACGATCCGCCCGGCGAGGTCGTTGACACCGCTCGAGAGCGGCTCGAGCAGCGGGCGTGCCACGCGGTGGGCGTTGACGGCTGCGATCACGTGGCGCTGCAGCTCGGCCGCGCGCTCACGCGCCGTGCAGCCGTCGCCCGCGGCGAGGGCCGAAGCGACGTCGTCGGCCTCCTGCGCCCAGGCGTGTGCGAGCGCACGCGGCAGCCGCGGCGGTGCCGCCGAGTGCTCCTGCGGCGCGGCAGCCGATCCGCAGCCTGCGAGAGCGAGACATGCCGCCAGCGGGAGCAGGGGCCTCACTGCCCGACCTCGAGCCGTGCCGCGAGCGCCTCCGGGAGGCCCGCGGCGCGCATCTCGGCCTGCGTCCGGTCGACGTCGTATCGCACGCGGCGGAAGGTGGCCGTCCGCGCGTCCAGATCGAGCACGAGGTAGGCCGCGTGTGGATCGCCGTCGCGCGGCTGTCCGACCGAGCCCGGGTTCAGGAGCCAGCGCGCCTCGCCGAGGTCGAGCACGGTGCCGTCGGGCGCGGCGCCGCCCTCGAGCTCGGAGCCGCGGAGCACGACGCGGAGCGCCGCGTGGCTGTGGCCCACGAGCACGAGCGGCTCGGTCGCGAGCATGAGCGTCGCGATCGCGGCCTCGTCGGTGAGCACGTACTCCCACACCGGGTCGCGAGCGCTGCCGTGGTAGAGCGCCACGCCGTTCGCCGTCCCAGAGGGCTCGAGCGTGCGCAGCCAGTCCCGCGCCCGCTCGTCGAGCACCGTGCGCGTCCACGACGCGGCGAAGCCGGCGTCGCCGCTGAACTCCGCGAGGTCGAGTCCACCCGTCACGGCGAGGTCGTGGTTACCGGCGAGGCAGACGTCGGCGCGCGAGCGGACGAGCTCGCAGCATTCGTTCGGCATCGGCCCGTAGCCGACGACGTCACCGAGGCACCAGAGCGCGTCGACGGGGTCGGCGTCGACCGCCTCGAGGACGGACTCGAGGGCTTGCAGGTTCGAGTGGATGTCGGAGAGAACCGCGACGCGCACGGCTACAGCCTGCCGACGAGGAGCCCTGCGAGCGTCGGGATCGTCGCGGGCACCGTCGAGGTCGCGAGCAGGAGCAGCCCCCACGCGCCGGCTGCGAGGCCGGTGACGACGGCGGCTCGAAACCGAAAGCGCGCGACGACGCCGAGGAGCGCCGGCGCGACGAGGTCGAGCCAACCCATCGTCGCCGAGCCGAACGTCGCGTCCTGCAGCCGCGGGATCGGGTGGCCGGCGGCAGACGGCAGCTGCACGCCGTGGAGCGCGGTCGACGCCGGCCCGACCTGCGGCGTCCCCCAGACGAGCACGACGTCGACGATCGCGAGGACGACGAGCCCGACCGCGATCGACCAGCCGGGTGCGAACGATGCCGCCGTTTCGGCGATCGTCACCGCGGCCAGCGCGATCAGAGCCACCTCGGCCCCCTGCGCGAGCAGTCCGTCGGCGAGCCACGCGACGAGCCAGAGGGCGACCGCGACGGGCGCGCGGCGCGGACCCGCCGCCGCGAGCGCCGGCGTCGCGACCGCCGCGACGAGCGCGAGCGCATGCGGGCCGCCCGAGACGGCGCGAAGAACGACGATGCCCGCCGCGAGGGCGAGCGCCGGAGCGACGACGCCGAGCCACCCCGCGCTGCCTCGCCGGCGCGCGCGCGGCACGAGCACGACCGCCGCCTGGACCCCGCACAGGACAGCGTACGAGGGTGCGAGCGTCAGTGGCCGGGTGTTTCCGGGAGGTTCCGGATGCCCTCGGTGGTCTGGTACTTCGACCATGAGTCCTGGAGCGCCGCGATCAGCTCCTCGAGGAACCGGGGGGACGCGTTGATCCGGGCGACGACGGCCCCGGGGACGTCGCCCTCTTCGACCTCGTGCTCGATTCGGGCGAAGGTCAGCGTGAACTCGTAGCGAGAGAAGCTGATGTTCGCGAAGTTGGCGTACGAGCCGGCGATGTCGGCCGGCTCGAGATGGATGTTGAGGCGGCGCTCCCCCGCCTCGGGCTCCTCGGGCACGAGCTCGTCGTCCACACCGGAATACTAGAGGCGTGCAGCCGAGCCCCCGTGTACACCAGGTTCTGCGCGTCGCGGGCGCGATCGTCGTCACGCTCGTCGGCGGGACGCTCGGTTTCCGCCAGACGCTCTCCGAAGGCTGGATCCAGTCGTTCTACAGGGCAGTCGTCACCGTTACCCTCGCCGGGCTCGACACCGTCCCGTCGAACGACGGCGCACGCATCGTCTCGATCGTGCTGGTGGTCGCGGGGGTGACGATCATCGCCTACGCCGGCGCCGTTATCGTCGAGGCGATCGCCGGCGGCATCTTCACCGGCGTCCTCACCGAGCGACGGAGGGAGCGGACGATCGAACGGCTGCACGATCACTTCATCATCTGCGGCTACGGCCGCGTCGGCCGTCAGGTCGCCGACGAGTTCCGTGCCGCGCGGGTCTCCTACGTCGTGCTCGACTTCCGCGAGGACGCGCTCGCGGCGGCGAACGAGCACGGCGACCTCCTGATCGAGGGCGACGCGACGGAGGACCACGACCTGACGCGCGCGGGAATCGAGCGTGCGGCAGGCATCGTGGTCGCCTCGGACAACGACGCCGACAATCTCTACATCACGCTCTCGGCCCGCCACGTGCGGCCGGAGATCCAGATCGTCGCGCGCGCCTCCGACGCCGATGCGGAGAGGAAGCTCTTCCTCGCCGGCGCCGACCGCGTCGTGCTGCCGTACACGGCGGCGGGCCGCACGATGGCGAACCTGGTGCTGAAGCCGCAGGTGATGTCGTTCCTCGACGCCGTCACGACCGCCACCGGGCCCGATCTGCACATGGCGGAGATCGAGATGGACGCGACGTGCGCGAACGCGGGGCGGACGATCAGGGACATCCGCGTCCGCCACGAGACGGGCGCGATCATCGTCGCCCTCCGCAAGCGCGACGGCACCTTCGACACGACGCCCGAGCCGGACGCGCTGATCGAGCCGGGCGACGTGATCGTCGGCGTCGGCACGACCGAGGAGCTGCGGCGGCTCGAGGATCTCTTCGCCCGGCGCGTGGCCGTTGTCGACTGACCCGGTCTCCGCGCTCGCGGCGCGCGTCGGAGCGGGCGTCACGCTCGAGCGCCCCTCGGACGCGGAGCACGGCGACTACGCGACGAACGCCGCGCTCAAGCTCGCCGGCGCGCGGCGGCAGGCGCCGCGCGCGCTCGCGGCAGAGCTTGCTGAGATCGCGCACGCGCTGCCGGAGGTCGACCGTGTCGAGATCGCCGGCCCGGGGTTCGTCAATCTCTTCCTGTCGGACGCGTGGTTCGGCCAAACCCTCGGAGAGATCCTCGCGGCGGGCGAGTCGTTCGGCGGCGGCCTCGCGCACCCGCCGCAGCGGATACAGGTGGAGATGGTTTCCGCGAACCCGACCGGGCCGATCACCGTCGCCTCGGCGCGCAACGGTGCGTACGGAGACTCCGTCGCGCGGCTGCTCGAGTTCGCAGGGCACGAGGTCGAGCGCGAGTACTACTACAACGACGCGGGCGCGCAGATGGACCGCTTCCGCGAGTCGGTGGAGGCAGCACGCCGGGGCGAGGAGCCGCCCGCCGACGGGTACCGCGGCGAGTACGTCGCCGAGCTCGCACGCGAGCCGGGCGATCCCGTTCCGGCGATGCGGAAGCGGATCGAGGACTCGCTCGAGCGGTTCCGTGTCCACTTCGACTCCTGGGCGAACCAGAGCGAGATCGAGCAGGGAGTCCAGGAGCTGTTGCCGCGACTCGACACCTACGAGGCCGACGGCACGCTGTGGGCGCGCACGAGCGATCACGGCGACGACAAGGACAGGCCGCTCATCCGCTCGTCCGACGGGTCGTTCCTCTATTTCGCAGCCGACGTCGCCTACGTTCGCGACAAGTTCGAGCGCGGCTTCGACACCGCGATCTACGTCCTCGGCGCCGACCATCACGGCTACGTCGCCCGGTTGAAGGCGGCGGCGGCGATGCTCGGCTACGACCCGGCGCGCGTCGAGGTGCTGCTCTACCAGCTCGTGCACCTCTCGAAGGGCGGCGAGCAGACGAAGATGTCGAAGCGGCGGGGCGACGTCGTCTTCCTCGACGAGTTCATCGACGAGATCGGCGTCGATGCGGCGCGCTGGTACCTCGTGAACCGCGGGCCGGACCAGACGATCGAGATCGACGTCGATCTCGCCGCGGAGCGCTCGCAGAAGAATCCGGTCTACTACGTGCAGTACGCGCACGCGCGCGTCGCCGGCATCTTGCGGAACGCCGGCGACGCCGAGCGCTCGCCCGAGCCGGTCGGGACGCTCGCCCCGGAGGAGCGCGAGCTCGTGAAGCGGCTCGCCGAGCTGCCGGCCGTCGCGCTCGACGCCGCCGAGAAGCGCGGGCCGCAGGGGGTGCCGACCTACGCGATCCGCGTCGCGGACGACTTTCACCGCTTCTACCACGAGCATCGCGTGCTCGAGAGCGAGCAGCAGAGCTTTCGGCTCGCGCTCTGCCGTGCGACGCAGATCGTGATCGCCCGGTGCCTCGGCCTCATCGGGGTCGACGCGCCGGACCGAATGTGACGCCGACGGATGTAGGATCGCGGGCCGTGAGCGCTCACCGTCAGGCACCGGATCGCAACATCGCGATGGAGCTCGTCCGCGTGACCGAGGCGGGCGCGATGGCGGCTGCCCGCTGGATCGGGCGCGGCGAGAAGGAGAGCGCCGACCAGGCGGCCGTCGACGCGATGCGCTTCGTGCTCGACAGCGTCAGCATGCGCGGCGTCGTCGTGATCGGCGAGGGCGAAAAGGACGAGGCGCCGATGCTCTACAACGGCGAGGAGGTCGGGAACGGGGAGGGGCCGGAGGTCGACGTCGCCGTCGACCCGCTCGAGGGCACGCGCCTGACGGCGCTCGGCCAGCCGGGTGCGATCGCGGTGATCGCCGTCGCGGAGCGCGGCTCGATGCTCTTTCCCGGCGCGGCGTTCTACATGGAGAAGATCGCGGTCGGTCCTCGTGCGGTCGACGCGATCGACATCGAGACGACGCCGGCGGAGAACGTCGCCCGTGTCGCCGAGGCGCTGGGGAAGACGGCGCGCGAGGTCGACGTCGTCGTGCTCGAGCGCGAGCGCCACGTCGCGCTCATCGCCGAGCTCCGCGCGGCCGGTGCGCGCGTGAAGCTGATCCGCGACGGGGACGTTGCGCCCGCGATTGCGGCGGCGCAGCCTGGAACGGGCGTCGACATGCTCTACGGGGTCGGCGGCACCCCCGAGGGCGTCATCTCGGCGGCCGCGCTCAAGTGCGTCGGGGGCGGCATCCAGGGCAGGCTCTGGCCGCGCTCGGACGAGGAGCGGCAGCAGCTGCTCGACGCTGGGCTCGACCCCGCGCGGGTGCTGCACACGAACGATCTCGTCGCGGGTGAGGACGTCTTCGTCGCGGCGACGGGCGTCACGAACGGGCCGCTCCTCGCCGGCGTGCAGTACTCGCCCGGGGGCGCGGTCACCGATTCGATCGTGATGCGGTCACGCTCCGGCACCGTGCGGCGCGTCAGCGCCCAGCAGTCGATCGAGAAGCTCTCGGCCCTCACGGGCTTCGAATATCACTAATCGACGCAAGCGGCTGGAATCCGCTCGCGCGGATCCCGGCCGGGCAAACCGCTGAAGCCGTCCGCTTCGCGGCCGGTTGGTTGCGCAAGCGGCCGGGATCCGCTGGCGCGGATCCCGGCCGCGCGAAAACCCCTGAAGCCGTCCGCTTCGCGGCCGGGGATCACGCGTGTGACGACTATGCCGTGACCCTCTCACGCTCCATCGCCGGCGCGTAGGTTCCCGTGCGCGCGGCGCCGTTCATCTTCGCGCGGTGGTAGTACGCCCGCTGGCCCGCCTCGACGTTCTCCGCCTTGCCGCCCCAGGCCTTGAGCGCCGGCGCCTGTAGCGCGCGGCCGTAGGAGAAGGAGAGCTCCCACGGGTGCGGGCCTCTCGCGTTCATTGCGTTCAGGTGCGCGGTCGCGTCCTCGTCGGACTGCCCCCCCGAGAGGAAGACGATGCCGGGCACGGCCGCGGGCACGTGCTTGTAGAAGGTGTGGAGCGTCGCCTCGGCGACCTCGTCCACGCCGGCGCGGCTCGACGCCTCGTACCCCGAGAGCACCATGTTCGGCTTCAGGAGCGTGCCGAAGAGGTCGACGCGCTGGTCGAAGAGCTCGGTGTAGAGCGCGTCGAGCACACGCGAGGTGACATAGCCGGCGCGCTCGACCGTGTGCGTGCCGTCCATCAGCACCTCCGGCTCGACGATCGGGACGATGCCGTTCTCCTGGCAGAGCGCCGCGTAGCGTGCGAGCGCGTGCGCGTTCGTCCAGATGCAGTAGTCGCTCGGGAGGCTGTCGGTGATCGTGTACGTCGCGCGCCACTTCGCGAAGCGTGCGCCGAGCCCGTGGTATTCCCGGAGCCGCTCGCGCAGGCCGTCGAGGCCCTCGGTCACGGTCTCCCCGTCCGCGAGCGCGAGCGGCTTGGCGCCCTCGTCGACCTTGATGCCGGGGATGACGCCCTTCGACGCGAGGAGCTCGGGGAACGGCGTCCCGTCGGACGCGTGCTGCCGGATCGTCTCGTCGTAGAGGATGACGCCGCTGATGTACTCCTCGGCGCCCGGCGTCGTGAAGAGCAGGTCGCGGTACGCGCGCCGGTTCTCCTCCGTCGACTCGACGCCGATCGAGTCGAAGCGCTTCTTGATCGTGCCGGTGCTCTCGTCGGCGGCGAGGATGCCCTTCCCGCCGGCGACGAGGGCCTTCGCGGTCTCGTGCAGCTCACTCTGGGCCATCGGTACCCCTTCTCGTGTCCGCTTGCGTTTCTCCGATTATTCCGCGAGCGGGGGAGGCGGGGCCCGGTAGAATCGTCGTCCGGTCAGGCGGACGTAGCTCAGTTGGTAGAGCACTGGCTTCCCAAGCCAGGTGTCGTGGGTTCGAGTCCCATCGTCCGCTCTACGTGAACGGCTGCGATCCCGCACGAACAGCGGGATTGCGGCCCGTTTCGCGCTACCTCGCGCCGTCCGCGGGCGTTGACGTCGCCTGTGCGAGTGTTGAGGAATGACGCCGGACGTGCCTCAGTCGAAGTCGGGCGAACTGCGGGCGGTAGCACAGGAAATCGCTGACCGGCTACCCCCGGTTGTCGAAGAGGTCGTTCTCACCGGCAGCGTCTCGCGCGGCATCGCGGACAACCTCTCGGACATCGAGATGCTCCTCGTGACCAAGGTCCCGCTCGAGCTCGCTCAGTGCTTCAAGTGGGCGGAGAGCGTCGGTCTAGCCGGGCTCGACACTTGGGGTGCGCAAGGGGCCGAGATCTCTCGTGTCTTCGGCTATTACGGGGGCGTCCCAGTCGAGACCATCTGGTGGCCACACGACTTTGCGCTCGCGGCTGTTGCAGGCCTCATCGCGGGAGAGGAGTCGGCTGCGGCTGAGGCGCTCGCGAATGGCGTCAGTCTTCGCACGGTGGGCCTCCTTGCAGATTGGCAGGACCGACTCGGCAGCTATCCCGCGGCGCTCGCGGCGGCACGAATCGAAAAGGCGGCGGTCGCGTGGGGCGGGTTTCATCCGAGCGGGTACCTGACCCTCGCGCGGCCGCGCGAGAGGCTCGCGCTCGTTGAGTACCTCTACAACGACGCGATGCGCGTGCTTGCGATCGTTTACGCGTTGAACGGCGTCTGGCAGCCGACGAACAAGCGCCTTGTCCATCGGGTCGAGACGCTCGAGGTAAAGCCGGAGCGACTCGCCGAGCGCATCGAGGACGCTCTGACCGAGCCCGACCCGTTGCGGGCGATGCTGGTGATGTGCGAACTGGAAATAGAGACAGCGGACCTCGCTCCCGCCGGTCCGAACATCGACAGGGCGCGCCGCTGGCTTCGGCAAGTCGCTGCGGAGCTTCGTGAAGCGCGCAACGCCGGCGCTACCTAAGACGTTCGCTCCTTGTCTGATGCGGAGCGCGAGCCGGGCGCCGGAGCTACACCTCCGAGCTTCAGGGATTCAGGTCCAGCTCGGCGTCGTCGCGGCCGAGCTTCGCCTTCGTCGCCTCGGACAATTCGCGGAGATCGGCGATCAAGGAGTCGGAGGCTAGATCGTCGTCGTCCAGCCCCTCGAGCTTTTCGAGCAACAAGTTGCAGAGAGCAGCCACGTGGATGAGATCGGGCCGGCGAGGTTCGTGCATGACGGTGCGGTCGAATCTCCCGTGCTCGGAGCGGCTAAACAGATTGACTGGTCAGTCAGCCACGCGGGTCGGTGGCGATCGCGACGGTTTCGCCTGTGCCTTTGTGCTTGCAGACGACGTCGAAGCCCTCGTGCCGACTGACGACGTCTTCCACGTCGGGGATCTCGTGGCCGGTCGCGATCACGAACCAGGTCGGGTCGGAGCGCACATGCTCGTAGGTCGCCAGGTCGAGCTCGAGCTGCTCCGTGCAGAGGATGTCGCCGCACTCGCAGACGATCGACATGCTGTCGGTGGCCACGCTGAAGGCACGG
>Ga0070660_100001779_pt1 | contig 14804 bp, 7 predicted proteins | sample KBSC33metaG_FD_64670 | JGI IMG/M metagenome (GOLD analysis project Ga0070660, IMG submission 64670) | Corn rhizosphere microbial communities from Kellogg Biological Station, Michigan, USA - KBS C3-3 metaG | ecosystem: Host-associated > Plants > Roots > Rhizosphere > Soil ... | reverse complement strand
GTGACCCAATCGAAGCTGATCTGATTGCGCGCCAGAAAGCGGCGCAGACCCCCGCATGCCACGTCCCAGCGATGCCCGATTAGGGTGACGCGCGGCTTGTGCGGTTCGGCCGAAATCGCCTGCAGCCCACCCAATCGTTCGCGCGCCAGGGCGCTGACCTTCTTGACCACGTCCTGGGAGACCGCCGCGAGGGCATAGTACTGCTGTATCTCCAGCCGCATGACGCGCGACGGCTCGGCGGCGCGGTAGCCGCCGGGGAACGGCGTGCCAAGGGCGATAGGCACCTCGCCGAAGATGGTCCCGGGGAGGCGCCAGCCCAGGGTGCGGACGATGCCGTCGAAGGTCTTTATGACCTCAATCTTGCCGGAAAGAACGACAAAGAGCGCGCCTTCGCCGCCTTCGTGGACGGCAAATTCGCCGACCCCCAGTTGCAGGTCGGCCGACCCCCGCGCAAGGCGTTCCTGTTCGCCGGCCGGCAAGGCGGAAAACAGCGGAATCGCGGCAATTTCCTCAACAGTCAGCACGAGCTCCCCCAGACCCGATCGCAACGGTGGCGCCGATCCTTCTGCCACTCGCAGGGCGTGGTCAAGACGATCCAAGGATGGGGGCAACGCGCCGCCGCGATGCCGCCACGGGTCGCCTCAGCCCCCGATGAAGTAGTAGAGCGCCAACCCGGCGCCGACGGCGATGACGAAGATGCGGATGGCGAGCTGGGGCAGGTGGCGGGCAACCCAGACGCCGCCATAGCCGCCCAGCGCGACGCCGGGCGCCATGATCAGGGTCTGCAGCCAGCCGATGACCCCGCCCGAGACGAAGACCACGATTGCGGTGGTGGCGATGACCGCTGCCAGCAGGTTCTTCATGGCGTTGAGCCGATGATAGTCGCCCGGTTGCGTCAGGCCGAGCGTTGCCAGCATGACAACGCCCATGCCGGCCCCAAAGAAGCCGCCATAGATCGAGGTGAGGAACTGCACGACGATGCCGGTCAGGGTGTGGGGTGCGGCACCGCCGTCGGTGCGCGGCCTGGGCCGCAGCCATGGTCCCACCGCGAACAGGACTGTCGCTGCCACCAGCAGCCACGGCACCAGCAGGCGGAAGGCGGCATTGTCCAGGGTCAGCAGAATGAGCGAGCCGACCAGCCCCCCCACCACCGAGGCCACGGCGAGGGGCAGCGTCACCCGCCACAGCCGCCGGATGTCCGCCCAGTAAGCGAGCGTCGAGGTAATGTAGCCCGGGAATTGCACGATCGAGGAGGTTGCGTTGGCCGAAATGGGCGGCAGACCCGTCAGCGTCAGCGCGCCGAACACCAGGAACGTGCCGCCGCCGGCGACGGCATTGACCATGCCGGCCAGGATCCCCGCCAGCAGCAGCAAGAGAACCGAAATAACTGACAACGCGCCCCATCCCCCTGCCACGCCATAACCCTGCCGCCGGTCCCCCTTGCCGAGCGATCTCGACAAGCCGGTGCGGGTCGAGGTCTCGGTGGCGGCAGGCGGGCGTCATCGCCGGCTTTTGTCCGGTTGAGCAACCGGGGCAGGCAATTGTGGCGGCGAGTCGTCTAACACGACGATGTTCTGGAAGCACGCCCTTGCGGGGGGCTGGATTGCCCATGCCGATGCGACCTCCACGCCCCCCGGAGAAGGGCCGGAAGCGCCGATGTCAGGGCTTCACGGGCTCCTGGCCGGGGAAAAACGCCCGAAAAGCGTTGAAACAGGCCCTTCGGGCCAAAATTTATGCTGCGGTGAAACTTCACCCAGCGGGAATAAAGCTGCCGGTTTTCAGGCCGCCGACGAACATCTTTGCCGCAGGGTCAGGATCGGTAGACAGATGAATAATATTGCTGGCATCGAGCAGGATCATTCATTTGACCGCACCGGGGACGGCGGTCAATTTCGCGCCCAACATCCTGTCCGACCTAGCATTCAGGGCGGATCGTGAAGGGTTTGCAAATGACTGCGGCGCAGTTTCCGACCCCCAATCTGACTGAATCCCAATGGCAGAGCCTGAGGTCCCTGGCGACGGAGCTGACGCCCGAGCAGGGCATCTGGGTGGGCGGCTATTTTGCCGGCTACGCCGATGCGCTGCGAGGCGGGGCGCCGGTTGCGGCGATGCCGGGAACACACCCGGCGGCCGCACTGCCCACCGAACCGGCGGCGCCGCAGCGCAGCCTCACCGTGCTTTACGCCAGCGAGACCGGCAACGGCATCGAACTGGCCGGTGCGATCGTCAAGCAGGCGCAGGCGGCAGGCATCGCCGCGCGTGACGTCGACATGGCGGACGTCAAGCTCTCGACTCTCAGGGAGGGCGGCGACTTCATCTGCATCTGCAGCACGCATGGCGAGGGGGATCCGCCGCAGCCCGCGCTCGATTTCTTCGAACAGCTCGAGAGCAAGAAGGCGCCCCGCATGGAGGGCGCCCGCTTCGCCGTGCTGGCGCTCGGGGACTCGACCTATGAAATCTATTGCGGCGCCGGCAAGCGCCTCGACAGTCGCCTCGCCGAGCTGGGGGCAACTCGGCTGGCCGACCGCATCGATTGCGATGTCGATCAGCTCGGTGCCGGCAAGGACTGGGCGTTTCGCCTGCTCGAGCAGCTTGGCGGATCGGCTCCGGCGGCAGCCCAACCGGTGTCGGTCGCGGTGGCCGCGACGAGCGGATACGACGAGGCCCGTCCGTTCCTCGCCGAAGTGCTGGAAAATGTTGTGCTTACGGGCCGCGGATCGAGCAAGCAGACGCGGCACATCGAGTTGAGCCTTGCCGGTTCGGGCCTGGCCTACGAACCTGGCGATGCGCTGGGCATCGTGCCGCGCAACGATCCGGCGGTCGTTACCGAACTGCTCGAGAGCCTCAAATTCAGCGGCAGCGAGCCGGTAGCGGTGGGCGGCCGGACGGCGGCGCTGGCCGACGTGCTGGCTGGGGAGTTCGAGGTTGCCATGACGACGCCCCGCTTCCTTACCCATTGGGCGGAACTCACCGATGCTCCTGCCCTGCGGGCGCTGAGCGCACCAGACAAGGCAGCCGAGCGGACGGCCTATCTCCGCGAACATCACGTCGTCGACGTGGTCCGCGAGTTTCCGGTCGATGGCATCAAGGCCGAAACGCTGCTCGCCGGGCTGCGCGGCCTGCAGCCGCGGCTCTACTCGATCGCGTCGAGCCAAGCGGCCCAGGACGGCGATGTGCACCTGACGATCTCGACGGTGCGTTACGGCCTGCATGGCAGCGAACGGCGCGGGGTGGTCAGCGGCCGGCTGGGCGAGCTGGCAGACGACGCCAAATTGCCGGTCTTTGTGCGCGCCAATGCGCATTTCCGGCTGCCCGCCGATGACGTGCCGATCATCATGATCGGTGCCGGCACGGGCGTCGCTCCCTATCGCGCCTTCGTGCAGGAGCGCGAACGGCGCGGCGCCAAGGGGCGCTCCTGGCTGATTTTCGGGGAGCGCAATTTCCGCTCCGACTTTCTCTACCAGACGGAATGGCAGGAGCATCAGAAGCGCGGCAGCCTGTCGCTGATCGATGCGGTGTTTTCGCGCGACCGGACCGGCAAGACTTACGTGCAGGACCGGATCCGGGAGCGCGCCTTCGAGGTCTATGCCTGGCTGGAAGCGGGCGCCCATCTTTACGTCTGCGGCGATGCCGACGGCATGGCGCCCGGTGTCCATCAGGCGCTGCTCGATGTGGTGGCCCTCGCCGGCCAGCGGCAGGGCGAGACGGGCGAGGAATATTTGCGCCAACTGCAGCGCGACGGGCGCTACCACAAGGACGTCTACTGATGGCAGACGCTGTCGATCGCAGCACCGACCTGTCGCAGCCGCTCGACCGGCTCGGCCCCGACGAGACGCTCAAGCATGACAGCGACCAGTTGCGCGGCAGCATCGCGCGCAGCCTCGTCGACGAGGTGAGCTGGGGCGTGACCCCGGGTGACGCCAAGCTGCTCAAGTTCCAGGGCATCTACCAGCAGGACAATCGGGACATCCGCGACGAGCGCCGGCGGCAGAAGCTCGAGCCGGCCCTGCAGCTCATGGTTCGCGTGCGATTGCCGGGCGGTATCTGCACGCCCCAGCAATGGCTGAAGATCGACGCCCTGGCCCGCGAAATCGGCGGCGGCACGCTGCGCATGACGACGCGGCAGACGTTTCAGTTCCACTGGGTGCTGCGGCACCATCTGGTGTCGCTGATCCGGGGCCTGCACGAAGTCGGCCTCGATACGATCGCGGCCTGCGGCGATGATTCCCGCGGCGTGATGAGTGCCGTGAACCCCGACCTCTCGGCGGTGCACGCCGAGCTCGCGGCTCTCGCCCAGCAGTCGAGCGACCGCGTCATCCCGAAAATGCCGGCCTACCGCGAGATCTGGTACGGCGAAAAGCGGGTGCCCAGCGACGGCCCGGAAGAGCCGTTCTACGGCAAGACCTACATGCCGCGTAAGTTCAAGATCGGCTTCGTGCTGCCGCCGAGCAACGACATCGACGTCTACGCCCAGGACCTCGGCTATATCGGCGTGGTCGAGAACGGCGCGCTGGTCGGCTTCAACGTGGTGATCGGGGGCGGCATGGGTCGGACCGACCGGGTCGAGACCACCTATCCGCGCCTCGCCAGCCCGATCGGCTACATCGCCAAGGAGCACGTCTTCACCGTCAACGAAATGGTGATGAGCGTGCAGCGCGACTATGGCAACCGGGTGGATCGGGCCAGGGCGCGCTTCAAGTATACCATCGACGACAAGGGGCTGGACTGGGTGAAGAGTGAGATCGAGCGCCGCCTCGGCTTCGCGTTCGAGCCGACCCGGCCCTATGCCTTCACCAGCAATGGCGATGTGCTCGGCTGGAGCCGGGGCGACAACGGGCAGCATCATTTCACCCTGCGCGTGCTGAGCGGCCGGCTTACTGAGAATAGCCCGGTGCGGGCCATGGACGGCCTGCGCGCCATTGCGGCGGTGCATCGCGGGCAGTTCCGGCTGACGCCGAACCAGAACGTCGTCGTCGCCGATATCGCTCCACGCCAGCGGGCGGGGATTGCGCGCCTGCTGCACGAATACGGACTCGACGAGGGAGCCCTGGCGAGCGGCCTCCGGCGCAATGCCATTGCCTGCGTGGCGTTCCCCACCTGCGGTCTGGCGATGGCGGAGAGCGAGCGGTACCTGCCGACACTGCTCGACCGGCTGGAGCCGGTGCTCGCCCGGCACGGCCTTACAGACTTGCCCATCACGCTCCGGATGAGCGGCTGCCCGAACGGCTGTTCGCGGCCCTACATCGCAGAGATCGCGCTGACCGGCCGGGCGCCTGGCAAGTACAACCTCTATCTCGGCGGCGGCTTTCATGGCGAGCGGCTGGGGACACTGCATCTCGAGAATGTCGGCGAGCAAAAGATCGTTTCGACGCTCGATACCCTATTCGCCCGCTTCGCTGCCGAACGGCAGCCGGACGAACATTTCGGCGACTATTGCGTGCGCTCCGGCGTCCTCGCCACAGCCGCACCTGCATCGCAAAATCATCAGACGAAAGGCGTCACATCATGACTACCGCACATTCGAGCCCCCTCGTTTCCGCCGACTGGGCCAAGGACAATCTGACCAATCCGAAGGTGCGGTTCTTCGAGGTCAGCGTCGATCCAAACGTCTATTCGACCAACCACCTGCCAGGTGCCTCGAACTTCAACTGGCACGTCGACCTGGTAGACACCGTCAATCGCGATATCGCGTCGCGCGACAAGGTGCAGGCGAAACTCCGCGCGGCCGGCGTCGAGGCGGACACCACCATCGTCATCTACGGCGACCACAACAACTGGTTTGCGGCGTGGGGCGCGTGGGTGCTCGACCTCTATGGCCTCGGTGCCCAGGTGAAGCTGCTCGATGGCGGGCGCAAGCTGTGGGAAGCGCTCAAGCTCCCCCTGACGGCCGACCTGCCGAGCTTCAGGCCATCCAATATCACCCTCTCCGCCCGTAACGACGCGCTGCGCGCCCGTCTGGTCAATGTGCTGGACATCGCCGAAGGCCGCATCGACGGCAAGCTGGTCGATATCCGTTCGCCCGACGAATACAGCGGCAAGATTTTCGCGCCGGAAGGCGTCAAGGAACTGTCGATCCGGGCCGGCCACGTGCCGGGTGCCGTCAACGTGCCGTGGGGGACCATCGTCAACGACAACGGCACCTTCAAGTCGCCCGACGAAATCAAGGCAATCTATGCCGGCAAGGGCGTCGACGGTTCGAAGCCGATCATCACCTATTGCCGTATCGGCGAACGGTCGAGCCACTCCTGGTTCGCGCTGAAGCGCATCCTCGGCTACGAAGTGCGCAACTATGATGGTTCGTGGACCGAATACGGCAACGCCGTGGGCGTCCCGGTCGACAACGACGCCGGCACGATCTGGCTGGGCAAGTAAGCACCGGGCCGACAAATTCGATCATTGATGGCTTGATACTTCGGGGGGTCGCGCGACGCGAGACCCCCCCAAGCAATATGGTCCTCGACAACGGTCTTCGGCACCCTCCTCGGCGCTAACGCCACATTAGTCCGCTTCCCCCAATGTGAGGCCGCTCGTCCCCTCGTGGTTCATCCAGGGCGACGGGGTGACATTACTGTCTCGTCCGGTTAGGGTCAGCGTCGGGGGTCGGTAGTGGCCATGGTGGTCGCACGGAGGCGGTGGGAAGCAGCACTGTTGACTGCGTTGCGTGTGCGTACCTTATGCCTCTTGGTGGCGGCTGGGCTCCTGGGGGTCGGGCCGGCCAATGCGTTGGACCTTTTCGGGCTGAAGCTGTTCGAAGGCCAGCAGCAGGCCGACGAAGCCGCCCTGATTTCCGATCCACAGCCCTATAAGGTCACCTTCTCGACCGGTGGCGCGACCGGCGATCTCGACGCTGCGATCCGCAACGCTTCAGCGCTGCTTGCCGGACAGAACAAGCCGGCATCCGGCGTATCGGGACTGCTGGCGCTGGCCCGCGGCGACTATCAGTCGATCAACGCCGCGCTCTACGGCCAGGGCTACTACGGCGGCACGATCCACATCCTGGTAGGGGGTCGCGAGGCGACCGACATTCCGATCGACGCTCGGCTGCCCAAGCCGGTGGCGGTCAGCATCGCGGTCACGCCGGGCCCGCTGTTCCATTTCGGCCATCTCGGCATCGCCAACCCGGCGCCGCCGACCCATGATCCGGCCGATCAGGTGCCGTCGCCGGCGTCGGTCGGTTTCGTGCCGGGCGCGCCGGCCTTGTCCGGGGCCGTGCTGAAGGCGGAGCAGAATGCCGTCTCGGCCTGGCGGCAGCTCGGCTATCCCGACGCCAAGGCGGTGCGGCGCGATGTGGTTGCCGATCATCGTCGGCAGACCGTCGATGTATCGATTGCCCTCGAATCCGGCCCGCACGCCGTATTCGGCCCGGTCACCGTCACCGGGGCCAAGACCATCGATCCGGCTTTTGTCGCCTACGCGACCGGGCTGAAGCCGGGCGAGGAATACGATCCCGATGCCGTGGCGCGGGCCAATAAACGGTTGCAGCGGCTCGAAATGTTCCGCTCGCAGCGTATCGCCGACCAGGGCGAACTCGGGCCTGGCGGCACGCTGCCCATCGACGTCGCGATCGAGGAGCAGCCCGGCTTCCGCTACGGTATCGGCGCCAATTATTCCACCTTCGACGGGCTGGGCCTCAACGGCTACTGGCTGGCGCGCAACCTCTTCGGGCGCGCCGAGCGGTTCCGGGTCGATGCGCAGATCGCCAATATCGGCTTTCCGATCAACACCGACCAGTTCGACTATGCCATTGGCGGGACCTTCACCAAGCCCGGCGTGCTCAATCCGGACACCGACCTCATCGCCTCGGTCAACGCGGCGCGCGACAATCTGCCGGGCTACCAGCAGAGCGCCCTCACCGGCCAGGTCGGGCTCAACTATGCCTATAGCGACCAGTTGACCTTCAAGGCCGGCCTCGAGGGTGGAGCAAGCTATGTCGACGATGCGTTCGGCGGCCGCCACTTCGCCACTGCCGGCGCCTATGGGGAAGCGACCCTCGACACACGGGATTCGACTACCGATCCCACCTCCGGCTATTATCTCGATGCGACGGCCAACCCCTATTACGAGTTCTATTTCGGCAATCCGCAATTGCGGGCCACGGCCGAGGCGCGCGGCTATCTCGGCTTCGGCGATGCCCGTCGCTTCGTGCTGGCGGGCCGGGTGAAGGCGGGTGCTATCGCCGGGCCGACGCTCGATGAAATCCCGCCCGACCGGCTGTTCTTTGCCGGCGGTGGCGGTTCGGTGCGTGGCTATACCTACAAATCCATCGGGGTTGCCGGACCGGGCGGCGCGCTGGTCGGCGGGCGCTATCTCGTCGAGGGCTCGCTCGAGGCGCGCTGGCGGATCAATGACAGTTTCGGCGCGGTTGCCTTCATCGATGGCGGCGGGGTTGGCGGCGATGGCTTGCCGCAGACCGCTGACATGCGCTTCGGGGCCGGGGTGGGCGTGCGCTATTATACCGGTTTCGGGCCGTTACGCGCCGATATCGCCTTGCCGCTCAACCCGGGCCCCGCCGATCCCGCCTACGGGCTCTATCTCGGCCTGGGGCAGGCCTTTTGAGGCGGCTCCTCGCCAGTATTGTCGGGCTTGGCCTGCTGGTGGGCGTGCCGGTCGCGCTGGGGCAGGCCGGCGACTCCGGCGAAAAGTCGTTCTTCCTCAATTTCGTGCAGGATCGCCTGTCGACACCTGACCGACAGATCGCGATCTCCAATATCGATGGCGCGCTGTCTTCGGTTGCTTCGATCCGCGAGATCGACGTGTCCGACCAGACGGGCATCTATCTCAAGATCAAGAACATCAAGCTCGACTGGAACCAGGGGGCGCTGCTGACCGGCCATCTCGAGGTCAACAGCCTCGCGGCCGATTCCATCGAGTATCTGCGCAATCCGATCCCGGCGCCGCATGCCGGGCCCGCCTTGCCGGCGCCCGAGGCGCAGGGCATCGCGGTGCCGCAATTGCCGGTGGCAGTCGATATCAAGCATCTGGCCGTGCCGAAGATCAGTTTTGGCGAGCAGGTGTTTGGGCTCGGGTCGAGCATTGCCCTCGAAGGCAAGGTCAAGCTCGAGGGGGGCTCGCTCGATGCCGGCCTCAACATCAAGCGACTGGATGGGCCGGGTGGCGCGCTCGACCTCGCGGCCAAGTACGACAAGGACAGCACCAAGCTCGACCTCGATCTCGGCATCGATGAGCCGAAGGACGGCATCATCGCGACGCTGCTCAATGTCGAGGGGCGCCCCGATATCCGCCTCGACATCAAGGGTTCCGGGCCGGTCGGCCATCTCGAAACGCAATTGTCGCTGGCGGCTGGGGGGAAGAGCGTGCTCGCGGGCAAGGCGGAGGTGGCGCAGCAGGCCAAGGGCTTTGCCATCGCGGCCAATCTCGGTGGTCCGATCGCCGACATCCTGCCGGCTGCCTATCGCGGCTTTTTCGGCGACAGCACCACGCTCATCGCCAACGCGTTGCTGCGCGGCGATGGCGGGCTCGACGTGCAAAAGTTCAGCCTCACGGGCGGCGAGGTACAGTTTGCGGGTTCCGCTTCGACCAGCAAGGACTGGTTCCTCAACGGGCTGGACCTCACTGGCGACATCGCCAGTGCCGACGGCACGCCGGTGCTGCTGCCGGTGGCGGGCGCGGCGACGCGGCTCAAGACCGGGCGCATCGAGGTCAAGTTCGGCGGCGGCAGCCCCAACTGGCAGGCGAATGTCACCGCTACCGGCTTCTCCAACGGCACGCTGACGGCCAGTACGCTTGGCATCAGCGGCAGCGGTGTCGCGGCCAACCTAGATGATCCGGCGCAGCGGCGGCTGACCTTCAATGTCGACGGCAAGCTGGACGGCGTCGCGTCGAGCGATCCCGCCGTGGCCGCGGCGCTTGGCGAGACCATCGGGCTGGGCGCGGCGGGGCTGTGGACGGCGGGCCAGCCGCTCAACCTGGCGCAATTCCGGCTGGTCGGCAAAGCGCTGACGCTCGATGCCGCCGGCAGCATCGACAAGGGGGTGTTCAACGGCAAGGTCGGTCTCGCGACCGGCGATATCGGGGCCTTTTCGGGGGTCGCCGGTCGGACTTTGGCGGGAGCGATGACGCTTACCGCGAAAGGCAGCATCAGCCCGCTGATCGGCGGTTTTGATCTCGACGTGGACGGCACCGGCACCAATCTCGCCCTCGACAATGCGGCCGCCGATCGTCTGCTCGACGGGACGGTCCGGCTGACGGGCGGGCTGGCACGAACGGCGGACGGGGTGGCGGCGCGGAAGTTCCGATTGGCCAACGCGCAAGTGCAGGCGGTCGCAGACGGAAAGTTCGCCTCCGACGCCGCTGATTTCCGCTTCGACCTCAAACTGGCCGACCTGGGCCGCGTGTCGCCGCTGGCCGCTGGGGCATTGAGTGTCGAGGGCGCGGCGAAGGGCAGCGGGGGAGCGATCGGGCTTACCTTCACGGCGCAGGTGCCGGACGGCACGTTGATGGCGCGCAAGCTGAGCGATGCCAGGCTGGGTTTCACCGGCACTGTCCAGCAGGGCAAGCTCGGCGGCGAGCTGACCGGCGGCGGGAGCCTCGCCGGGCAGCCGATTTCCCTGGCGGCGCAAATCCTCTCCGCTGACGGCAGCGAGGCGCTGCATGACCTGCGCTTCCAGGCGGGCGGCACAAATCTCACCGGCGACGTCACGCGCAACAAGGTCGGCCTGTTCGAGGGGCAACTCAAGCTCGCGGCGGACGATATCTCGACGGCGGCGGCGCTGGCGCTGATCGAGGCCAAGGGCGCGGCGCAGGCGGATATAACCCTTACGCCGCAGGGCAAGACACAGGCGGCGAACCTGACCGCCAGCGCGCGCGCGCTCAAGTTCGGCGGCACGACGGTGTCGACCACCGATATCCGCGCCGGCGTCGCCGATCTGTTCGGCGTGCCGATGGTCAATGGCACGGTGGCGGCCAAACAGGTGGTGGCGAACGGGGTTAGCGTCGAAACCCTGGCCGCGACGGCAAAATGGGATGGGCAGCAGACCAATTTCACCACCGACGCCACGCTGGCTGGAGGCACCAGCTTGGCGGCGGCCGGGGCGCTGGCGCCACTCGGGCAGGACGGCTATCGCCTCGCGGTCGACAGGCTGTCGCTGCAGCAGGGCAAACTGTCGGCCCGGCTTGCCGCGCCGGCAACGCTGGCGGTCAATGGCGCCACGATGCAGCTCGGCAAGGTGCGGTTCGATGTCGGCGGTGGCAGCCTGACGGCGACCGGCTCGGCTGGCAAGGCGCTGGACGTGGCGGTGGCGCTCAGCGCGCTGCCGCTTTCGGCGGCCAATGCGGTGGCGCCGGGTCTCGCGCTCACCGGGACCCTCGATGGCACCGTCCGTCTCACGGGTTCGCCGTCGGCGCCGAAGGCCGCGTTCACGATTAAGGGCCGCAGCATCGGGGCCAAGGCGATCGGGGATTTCGGCATTACGCCGCTGGCCTTCGAGGCGGCAGGCGAGTTTGCGAACGGCCGGGTGCAACTCGCGCGGCTGACGGCAAACTCGCCGACCGGGCTGACGGTGAGCGGCAAGGGCACGCTGCCGGTCAGCCTGACCGGCCTCGATTTCGATGCTGCCGGATCGGTGCCGCTGGCGCTGGCCAATCGGTTCGTTGCGGCGCGGGGGGGCCAGGCGTCGGGCACGGCGAAATTCTCTGCCCATATCGGGGGCAGCGCCAGCAGCCCCAGGGTCACGGGCAGCGCCAGCCTCGACGGGGGGTCCTATGTCGATCCGGCCACCAATCTCAAGCTGGTCGGGATTGTCATGCGTGCGACGCTGGCCGGCAGCAGCGCCAGCCTCGATCGTTTCTCGGCCAATGTCTCGACCGGCGGCAGCCTTTCGGGGTCCGGCAAGATGTCGCTCGCATCCGGCTACGCGGGCGATTTCGCGCTGAAACTCAATCATCTGCGTTATGTCGACGACCCGCTGCTGGTGACCACGGTGTCCGGCGACCTCTCGATCAAGGGCAAATTGCTCGAGGGACCGGTGATCGGCGGCGCCATCGGCGTCGAGCGGGCCGAGATCTCGGTGCCGGGGCAGATCGGGGGCGGCGCGGCGGCGATCAAGGTCCGTCACGTGGCGCCTCCCAAGCCGGTTGCGGCCAGCCTGGCGCGGGTCCGCGGCGAGACGGGCAAGACCGGGTCGCGGCAGGCGTCGGCAAATGCCGCCAGCCCGCGGCTCGATCTCACCATCAATGCGCCGGCCCGCATCTTCATCCGCGGGCGGGGGCTTGACGCGGAGGTGGGCGGGTCGCTGCGGCTCACGGGGCGGCTCGACGATGTCGCGCCGGTCGGTGCCTTCCATCTGATCCGCGGCCGGCTGGCGATCCTGGGGCAGAACCTGACCTTCGATACCGGCTCGGCCACCCTCACCGGCAGCCTCGATCCGCAGATCGCCCTCTCCGCCACCATTCCCAGCGATGACATCACGGTGAAGGTCTCGGTATCGGGGTATGCCTCCGATCCCAAGATCGATTTCACCTCGACGCCAGCCCTGGCGCAGGACGAGGTGCTGTCGCGGCTGCTGTTCAAGCAGGGGGTACAAAAACTGTCGCCGCTGCAACTGGCGCAGCTGGCGGGCGCCGCTGCGTCGCTCGCCGGCAATGGCGGCTCGTCGCTGCTCGACGATCTGCGCAATTCGACCGGTCTCGACGACCTCAACCTCACCACCGATTCGACCGGCGCCGCAGCGGTGACGGCAGGCCGCTACATTACCGACAAGATCTATCTCGGGGTGCAGGCGGGGGCGAGCGGGAAGAACCGGGTGACGGTCAACCTCGACCTCGCCCCTGGCCTCAAGGCCAATGCCGGCACTGGCGCCGACGGCGATTCCGGGGTCGGGGTGCTCTACGAGCAGGACTACTAGAGCCTCCGGCGTTCAGGTGGCATCACCATTTCAGGTGGCATCACCGTCCGTCATGGCCGGGCCTGACCCGGCCACCCAACCGGATGCGCCGCAGAAGCGATGACGCGGACGGGCAACGCCTTCACCACCACCCCTGCAGGATTGGCACGGCCTGCTGGGTGGCCGGGTCGAGCCCGGCCATGACGGAGGATAGGTTGGGTCTCAATTGAAATGCAGCAGGACTAACCTCCTTGGATCAGGGCGTAGCGCCCTTATCCGCAGCGTTCTCAGCCCTTCACCGCGCCGGCGGTGAGGGAACCGCCGATCTGGCGGTACATCAGCAGGCCGAGCAGCATCGGAGGCAGGGCGCCGACGATCATCACGGCCGAGGCCGGTCCCCATTGCACCCCGCCGCCGCTCGCGGCAAAGAAGAACGAGGCGCCCACGGTCACCGGCACGGCCTTGGTCGTGGTCAGCATCAGGCCGAACAGGAATTCGTTCCAGGCGGTGATGAAGCCGAAGATGGCGACGGTGGTGACGGCGGCCCGCGTCACCGGCCAGATGATGCGAACCATGATGGTAAAGGTGCCGGCGCCGTCGATGCGTGCCGCCTCGTCCAGCTCGATCGGCAGGTCGGCGATGGCATTGGCGAGCACGATGAACGCCAGCGGCAGGTTGACGATGGTGAGGATCAGGCCGAGGCCGAGCTGGGTGTCGAGCAGTCCCAGCCACTGGAACATCATGTAGATCGGAATGGCAAAGATGATCAGCGGCACGGCGCGCAGGTTGACCACCGTGGGCAGCAGCAGGCGGCGGCCGAAATTGCCGCGGGCCACCGCGTAGGCGGCCGGGAAGGTGAGCGCGATGGCGAGCAGCGAGCCGATCAGCGAGGCCACGAGGCTGTTGCCGAGATAGCCGTAGATGTTGAGCCGGTCGCTGACCGTCAGCACCTTGAGATAGTTATCGAAAGTCGGCTGGTTGACCCAGAGACCTGGATTGACGGAGAGTTCTCCCCCGCTCTTGAACGAGGTGACAAGGGTCACGATCACCGGAAAGTTGAGGACCAGTACCGCGACGACATAGACGATCCAGCGTGGCGCTCGTTTCATGTGGCGGGCCCCCGGCGGCGGGCCAGCCAGCCCAAGACAAACAGCACGGCGAACGAGGCGGCGAACAGCACCACCGAAGCCGCGATTGCCTTGCCAATGGCGCCCTGCTTGAAGAATGCCTCGTAGATGTAGATCGACATCGAGGTGGTGGCTCCGCCCGGGCCACTGCCGACCAGCGTGTAGACATTGTCGAATACCCGGAAGCCATCGATGAAGCGGATGAAGGCGGCCACGGCGAGGGTGGGCGCCATCAGCGGCAGTTCGATCCGGGTCAGCGTTTGCAGGCTGTTCGCGCCGTCGATGGCGGCGGCCTGACGCACTTCGTCCGGGATCGCCTCATAGGCGGCATAGAACAGCAGGAAGGCAAAGGGCGTCCATTGCAGCGACTCGACGACGACCAGCGTCCAGAAGGCGCTGCCGGCATCGAGGAAGGTCGGGCTGTTGCCGAACCAGAGGTAAAGATAATACGGCACCGGCCCGACGAACTCGTGCAGCACCAGCCGGTACATCAGCCCCACCATGGCGGGCGCGACCATCAGCGGCAGCATCAGTGGCGCCATCAGCCAGGCGCGTTTCTCGAGCAGGGGGGCGAGATAGACAGCCAGCGCCAGCCCGACAATGCACTCTGCCGCCGCGGTAATGATGCCAAAGCGCAGGGAGAACCACGCAGCGCTCCAGAAACCCGGATCGGCGAGGGCGGCGACGTAGTTTTCCACCCCCGACAGCGATGGGCTGCGCAGGGTTTCGAAGCTGACCCGTGATAGCGAGTAGATGAGATCGACCACAGTGGGGAAGCCGAGGAAAAGCAGCAGGAACACCACCAGCGGCGTCGCCAGCAGAGCCCATTGGCGCG
>Ga0070660_100001777_pt1 | contig 14815 bp, 13 predicted proteins | sample KBSC33metaG_FD_64670 | JGI IMG/M metagenome (GOLD analysis project Ga0070660, IMG submission 64670) | Corn rhizosphere microbial communities from Kellogg Biological Station, Michigan, USA - KBS C3-3 metaG | ecosystem: Host-associated > Plants > Roots > Rhizosphere > Soil ... | reverse complement strand
CCTTCTCGTCGCCCCGGCGAAAGCCGGGGTCCCGCTGCCTTGAGGACTTGAAGAAGAAGCGGGATCCCGGATCAAGCCTGCCCTGAGCTTGTCGAAGGGTCCGGGATGATGGTGTATAGTCTTCTTCGTCATTGCTTCGCTCCGCTCGCAATGACGAATGAAAAAAGGGCGGCTCCGGATTCCGGAACCGCCCTTTCTGCCCGCGAGGGCGATCGGGTGCCTGGCGTTGCGCCCGACCGGCTCGCTTACGCGTCGCCGCGGAAGGGCGACGTCAGATGATCGGACCCTTGGGCGCGGGCGCCTGGGGTTTTTGCAGGCTGACCGGCGTGACCTTGGGTGCGTCCGGCTTGGCCTGCTGCACCGCGGGCGTGGCTTTGCGCGTGTTGATCGCGCTGCAATCGCCCTGGCTCTGGCGTTCGACCTTGGGCGGCTGGTTCTGGCCCAGCGCCGTCACCTGCACGCTCTGGCTGCAGCCCGCCCCATTACCGCTCGAATAAGAGGTGAAGCTGTAGCTGACCGTGCCCGGCGGCAGGCTCTTGAGCGCGGCTTCGCTCAATTGGCCGTTCGCTCCGGGCGCGCTCTGGGCCATAGCCGACGCCTGCTGCAGCATCGCATCCATCTGACGGTCCATCGCGTAGGAGATGCGATCCATCATCGCGAACGGATCGACCATCGCGACCGGCATGGCCTCTGCGGCGGGCACCGCGACCACCTGCGGCGCGACATTGCCGACATAATGGATCTGCGCGACCGAACCGTCGGGCATGACCACGTTCATGATGTGATGATTGTCGACGGCGGCAACCGCGACCCCGGCCAGGGTCGCCGCACCGGCGCCGGCGAGAAGAAGCTTGGTAATCTTGCGCATCGAAACCCTCTCTACTCTTCGATTTGCAGGCCATGTTCTGCCAGATCAGCCTGAACCGCAGATGAAAGATCGGGCCCTTTGCGACGAAAGGTGGATGCCCGCGACGAGGCGCGCGCGCCTCATATTGACCGATCCGCCGCCCGATGCATAACGTGTTATGTATCAGGGGATGGAGTCGGACCGATGAACGTGGATGTTGTGGCGGACCTCGGCGAAACCTTTCTCGGCAGCCGGTTGAAGCGGCTGGCGGAGCGGATGCAGGGCGGCGCCTCGCGCTTCGTCGGTTCGCTCGGAATGGAGGTGCAGCCGACGCATATGGGTCTGCTCGCCGCGCTCGACCGCTCGCCGATGACGGTCGGCCAGCTGGTCGATGCGGTCGGCACCAGCCAGCCGGGCGTGACGCGCGGCGTCGGCCAATTGATCGCGATGGGACTAGTTGAATCCGCGCGCGGCGCCGATCAGCGCAGCCGGACGCTGCGCCTGACCGAGGCGGGCGAGGCGGCGATGGTGCGGATCAAGGCGCAGGTCTGGCCGCGGCTCGAGCAGGCGGTGAAGTCGATCACCGACGGGCTTTCGGGCGGCTTCCTCGACCAGATCGCCGCGGTCGAGCAGGCGCTTGCCGAAAAGCCGATCGAGCAGCGCGCCGCCGAGGCCGGCCCGGCGCTGCGCCTGCGCGACTATAGCCCCGATCTCCAGCCGGTCTTCCACGACATCAACGCCGAATGGATTTCGGACATGTTCCGGCTCGAACCCGCCGACCGCGAGGTGCTGGAGGATCCGCAAAGGCATATCCTGGACGGCGGCGGCGCGATCCTGTTCGTCGAGGCGGCGGGGCTCGGGATCATCGGCACGTGCGCGCTGCGCAAGACCGGCCCCACCAGCGCCGAGCTGACCAAGATGGGCGTGCGTGCCGCCGCACGGGGATTAAAGGCGGGCGAGTTCCTGCTCGCGGCGACGATCGAACGCGCGCGGGAGATGGGGGTGGACGACCTCTATCTGCTCACCAATGCGCGGTGCGCGAGCGCGATCCATCTCTACGAGAAGCTGGGCTTCGCGCATGATGCCGAGGTGATGGCCAGATATGCCGCGCGCTACGAGAGATGCGACGTGGCGATGCGCTATCGTGGGTGAAAGAACCTCAGGACGCCGCCCAGGCGAACCACTCTTCGAACGCGCTCGCGAACAAGGCCGTCACCGCTCCCAGCGCCATCAGCGTGGCGCCATAGGAGATGTGGCGGCCATTGGCGATGCGGTGATTGTCGCCGCTGATGCCGACCAGGAAAAGGCCCGCCAGCAGGATCAGCAGTCCCGCTATGCGGATCAGCGTCATGCGTCGTGGTCAGTCACAAGCGGCCTTCGCCCTGTCCAATTCGGCGCGCATCGCCGCCGCGCGTTCGCCGCGCTCGGCCATCGCCGTCCAGGCGGCCGCGGCGCGCAGGCAGCGCTCGCGTACATTCTCCAGCTTCGTTTCCTCGGCCTGCGCGCGGCATTCGTCGGCGCGGGCGCGAAACAGCAGGGCCTCGCTCATTTCTATCCTTTCCGGATCACGTACGGGTCCGGGTACCGCGCCATGGCGCCCGAACCGGAAAAAAGGGTTTATTCCGCCGGTTGCAGCGAGACCGCGCTCGTGCGGCCGTTGCGGCCGGTCTCGAGCTCGTAGCTCACGCGCTGGTTCTGATCGAGCGTGGGCATGCCCGCCGCCTGCACCGCGCTGATATGGACGAAGGCGTCGGCCTCGCCCGTATCAGGGGAGATGAAGCCATAGCCCTTGTCGCTGTTGAAGAATTTGACCGTCCCGACCGGCATGCCGTGCCTCCTTCTGATGCGGCGGCCCGGATGTCGGGCGGCCTCGCAGCCAAAGGCAGGGAAAGAAGGCAAGGGCCGCAAAAGCGCCAAAAACCATCGATTTGCGACTGGTAGCGCCGTCACCATAGGCGCTTTCGCCCAAAAAGAACAGGCCGGCCGGCCGTGCGCGGCTTTGCGCGGGCGACATCATCGCCGGTCCGTGCTAGACCAAGGCCGCCTATTCCGGCTGGCGCGGCCCGACCGCGCAGGAGAAACCCATGTCACGCGCGCTGAACCTCAATGCCTCGCAAGAGGACGTCCTGGCCTCATGCGCGCGCGCCAAGGCGCCGATCACCCAGATCGAATCGCTCGTCTCGGGCGGCACGCGCGTCGTGTTGCGCAACGGCGAGGATGCGGCGACGATCGGGCGGCTCTATAAGGGCAAGATCATCACCGATCGCGTGACGCGCATTCCCGGGCGCCTGCTCCACGGCTGAGAGTCTGTTTGGGAATGCGCCTTTTCGGCGCATTGCGGCACCGGCCCGCACCCCCACCCGACCTCCCATAGAATACCCTGTTGGGAGGTCGGGTGGGGGTGCGGGCCGGTGCCGCCTCGAAACGCGCTCTTCCGCGCGTTTCCAAACAGACTCTGCGCCAGCCGTTCATGCGGGCTGCTTGCCGCGACGATAGGGGGCGAGCGCGACCACATTGTCGGGCGGCTCGGTCGCGCGGCGCAGCGCGTCGGCAAGTTCGGCAAGGCCGAAAGGCTTGTTGAGCCGGGGTAGGCCGTCGATCGGATCGGCGGCGCCGGTATAACCCGAAATCAGCAGGATCGGCATGTCGGGCCGCAGCGTGCGCACGCGGCGGGCCAGCTCGGCGCCGTCCATGCGGGGCATCTTGTAGTCGGTCACCACCGCCTCGACGCCGGGTTCGCGACCGAGCGTCGTCAGCGCCTCCGCCCCGCCTTCGGCCTCGATCACATGGTGCCCGAGCGCACGCAGCATTTCGGCGGTTCCGCGCAGCACCAGCGATTCGTCGTCCACGACGAGGATGAAGAGCGGCCTGGCGGGCTGCATCGCGCCGTCATGGCCGGCCAGCGTGGGGGCCTCGGGCCTCGCCTCGGTCACCGGCAGATAGAGGTCGGCGCGGGTTCCTTGCCCCTCGACGCTGCCCAGCACGAAGGCGCCGCCCAATTGTGCGGTGAGCCCATGCACCATCGACAGGCCAAGCCCGGTGCCGCGCCCGGTCTCCTTGGTGGAGAAGAAGGGCTCGACCGCGCGCGCCAGCGTCTCGGCGTCCATGCCGGTGCCGGTGTCGATCACCGACAGGCGCACGTAGAGGCCGGGCGGCAGCCGCGGTTCCGATCCGGGCCCGAGCAACGCATTCTCCACCGCGATCGTCAGCTCGCCGCCATCGGGCATGGCGTCGCGCGCATTGACGCACAGGTTGAGGATGGCGAGCTCGAGCTGGTTGGGGTCGGCGAGCGCGGGCGGCAGGTCGTTCGCGCAAAGCAGCCTGAGTTCGACCGTGGGGCCGATGGAGCTCGCGATCAGGTCGCGCATTCCGCCGACCAAAGCCGCGATGTCGACCGGCGCGCTCTGCAATTCCTGCCGTCGCGCGAAGCCGAGCAGCCGCTGCACCAGGGTCTTGGCGCGTTCGCCCGATTCCAGCGCATTGGCGATCCAGCGTTCGCTCCGCACATCCGCCAGATCGGTTCGGCGCTGGAGCAGGTCGAGCGCGCCGATGATCGGCGTCAGCAGATTGTTGAAATCGTGCGCGACCCCGCCGGTGAGCTGGCCCAAAGTCTCCAGCTTCTGCGCCTCGTGCAATTGCTCCAGCGCGGCCTGGCGCTCGGCGGTGCGCTCCTCGACGCGCTGCTCCAGTTCGGCGGCGAGCGCGTGCAGCTCCACCAGCCGCGCGCGGGCATCATATTGCCGCCGCCGCGCGCGCCGCGCCGAGCGGGCAAGGCTGATCAGGGTCGTGGGGTGGAAGGGACGCTCGAGAAAGGTGACGTTGCCCAACGTCTCCAGGTGGCGCACCGCGGTCGGGTTGCGCTCCAGCCCGCCGCCGCGCCGCGTGAGCAGGATGAAGGGGAAATCGGACCATTCGGGCTGGTTGTCGATCCAATAGGCCAGCGCGTGCAGATCGGCGGTGTGCAGCGCCTCCTCGGTGATGAGGCCGAAGCCCGCGCCGGCCTCGAGCTGCTCGACCATATGCACGAGCGAGTGGCAGCGCATGCTGGCAAGCCCGGCCTCGGCCAGCATCGCGGCGGCGACCTCGGCATCGCGGCCGTGCGGCGCCAGGATGAGCGCGCGTTCGGACAGGTGCGGAATCACCCGGACACCCTGTGCGCGGGCATGGGCTCGGCGATCAGGCTGGGCACGCCGCGCAGCACGCCCTGGAAGTTGGTGAGCGGCTCGCCCAGCGTGATGCCGCGCTGGCCGATCTGGAATTCGCGGATCGTATCCTCATGCGCGCCGGTGCGCTTCTTGATGACCGAGATCGCGCGCCGCACCCGCCCGGCCGCCTCGAAATAGCGCAGCAGGATCACGGTGTCGGCAAGGTAGGTCACGTCGACCGGCGCGCGCATGTCGCCGACCAGCCCGTGCTGCGCGACGGTCAGGAAGGTCGATGTCCCCTGGCGGTTCAGATATTGCAGTAATTCGTGCATGTGCAGGATGAGGGCCTGCTCGCCCGGCATCGCCGCCTGATAGCCGTTGAGGCTGTCGATCACGACGGTGCGCGCTTCGTGGACCTCGACGCAGTGGCGGACGCGCTCCGAGAATTCGCCCGGCGTGAGCTCGGCCGCGTCGACCTGCTCGATCACCAGCTTGTTGCCGTCGACCATCCCCTGCAGATCGATCCCCAGCCCGCGCGCGCGGTTGAACAGCAGCCCCAGTTCCTCGTCGAACACGAACATTGCCGCATTCTCGCCGCGTTCGATCGCCGCGGCGACGAAGGTCAGCATCAGTAATGACTTGCCCGTGCCTGCCGGGCCCAGCACCAACGTGCTCGATCCCCGGTCGAGCCCGCCGCCCAGCAAGGCGTTCAGCTCGGCGGACTCGGTCGCGATCACGCCGCGCTGGAATTCGCGCTTATGCTCGGCCGAGACGAGGCGCGGGAAGACGCGCGCGCCGCCGGTATCGATGATCAGATCGTGATAGCCGCCGCGATAGCGCTGGCCGCGATATTTGACGATGCGCATGCGCCGCCGCTCGGCCCCGTAATCGGGCGACATTTCGTCGAGGTGAAGCACGCCATGCGCGAGGCTGTGCATCGTCTTGTCGGCGGTGCCGGCGGTGAGATCGTCGAGCATCAGCACGGTTGCGCCGCTGCGCGCGAACGAATGCTTGATCGCGAGCGTCTGCCGCCGGAAGCGGAGCGGGCTTTGCGCGAGCAGCAGGATTTCGGAGAGGCTGTCGAGCACGACGCGGCTCGGCTTTATCTGATCGAACACCTCGAAGATGCGCTTGGTCGTCTCGCCCAGCTCCAGGTCCGACGAATAGAGCAGGCTTTGCTGCTGATCCTCGTCGAGCAGGTTTTCGGGCGGGATCAGCTCGAATATGTCGATGCCGTTCAAGTCCCAGCCGTGCGATTCGGCGCCCGCGCGGAACTCTTCCTCAGTCTCGGACAAGGTGATGTAGAGTCCGCGCTCGCCGCGTGCGGCGCCTTCGATCAGGAATTGGGTGGCGATGGTGGTCTTGCCCGTGCCGGGGCTGCCTTCCAGCAGGAACATCCGTCCCCGCGTCAGCCCGCCGGCGGTGATATCGTCGAGGCCGGGAATACCGAAAGCGGCCTTTTGCGTCGCGAACCTCATGGCACCTTCGTCGCTGCTCACGGGGGAACAAAGCGCATGAAGGCGATTCGATCCCGGACCATCGATCCCGGCCATCGGCAGCGGAGATTTGCCCGCTCGTTCGAAGGGCAAGCGCGGGCCGATGGATGAAATGCGTCCGCGCGCACGTTATCCCTGTCGTGCATGCGCCGCTTGGAGGCGTCGGGCGTAAGGGCGGGGCATGCCGGGAAGGGCCGGGGTTCGCGCCCCGGCCCTTTCTTCCGCCGATCGCGTGGGGCGACCGGGTTCGTCGTCAGGCGAAGGTCAGCGCCACCTTGCGCCGGCGGATCGCGCCGCCGACCAGGCCGAAGCCGCCGAGCATCAGCGCCCAGCTGGCGGGCTCGGGCACGCCGCCGATCGCGCCGGGCTTGAACAGGTCCGACAGATCGGTCGCGTTGGCTGCGCCGCCCAGCTTGGTGCCGGTCACGCCGAAAATCTCCTGCATCGTCAGCAGGTCCGACGAATGGTTGAGCGAAACCGTGCTGTTATAGGCATTGCCCTTGGCGAGCGGCGAGATCACGATCTCCGCGCCCGAGAACAGGCTGTCGGTGCCGGCATCGTCGCCTTCGTCCTCGTCGTTCCAGATCACGATCGCGCCATTATCCTGATAGGCTTGGCTCGCCATGATCATGGGGATGATCTGCGACAGGAAATTGTCCCCCTGCGCGATCTGTGCCTGGTCGCCGGTATAATGGACGCCGTTGTAGGTGAAGCCGGACTTCAGCGCGCTGTGCATGTCGTTATACTGATCCGGCGTGATCCAGTTGTAATCGGCCACCGTGTTGCTGGTCAGATCGGTCTGGAGCTGCTGCAGCGGCGCGTAATTGTGCGCCTGGGGGTTGCTGGTCGAGGGATCGTTGCCGCCGTTGGTGGCGTCGAAGAAGAGCTGCGGGTTGTGCTTGGCGGCGTAATTATACTGGTGGCTGCCATTATAGGCGTTGGTGTAATCCGCCGACGTGCCGGAGAAGCTGCTGAGCGGCACCGTCCACTGGCCCTGGCTGAGCACCGTATTGGTCGGCTTGTTGGCGCCGTTCTGCGCGAGGTCGATATCCTCCTGGTAGGATTTCCAGCTCTTGCCCGACGCGGCGATCAGCGCGCTCAGATTGGGGCCGCTGACGATATTGGCGGGATAGGGATCCTTGTCGTTGAGCGGGCCCGGCTTGCCGGCCTCGGCCCACACATAATTGGGTTCGGACGGGTGCACGGTCGAGCCGTTATAGACCACATTGTTATAGTGGCTGGCATAGGAGACCTGCGCCGCATTGGCGTTGCCCGGCGTGACCAGGCTGTTGATGTAGGACGCGGCCGGGTTGCCGTAGAGCTGGCCGGTTTCGGTGTAGGATGCGGGCTGCGTGAAATTGTGGTTCTCGAGCGCGATCACGAAGACGTGCTTGACCTGTGGAGCGCCGGCCTGTGCCTGGCCCGCCGCGAGCAGGGCGCCCGCCAGAATCAGATGCTTTTTCATGTGCGTCTATCCGTCCCTGTAGAGGCCGCCGGGGGGATGGCGGCCGCGAAGGGCTAGGGGCGGTTCGTGACGCGATTGTTAACCTTATGTGGCGGTGCGCGGCGGAGCGGCGGGTCGCGGTAAAGGCGCGGCGAAAGGAGTGCGACGAGTCCCCGGCTTGTTCGCCCTGAGAGTCCCACCCCGTTCGCGCTGAGCCCCTCGACTTCGCTCAGGAGAGCCGTGTCGAAGGGCGCTTCCCCGACGGGCGCAATCAGCGGTCGGTGAACAGCTTCACCTTGTTGGGCAGTTTCTTGCCCTTGGTGCGGCGCGAGGGCGTCTGAATGGGGTTCTTCTTCTTCCAGGCGGCCCAGGTCATCGGGCCGTCCGGCGTCTGGATGATGTCATTGTCGTCCATCGGGCGTCCCCTTCTCCGTGCGTGCGCTGTCCCGCTACCACCAACGCCGCGCCCTTCCAAAGGGGTTCGCCGGAATGCCTCACCCGAAGGGAAAAACAAAAAAACACCGGAAACGAACTTGATGATTTGGTGGCCGGCAGGCGGCCCCGTCACGTCAATGTTTCACGTGGAACATTTAGCGAACATGTGCGTCGATGTCAAGATTCAGATCATATGGAGCGGAGCAATGAGCGAGCCTATCCACAACCCCAAGCTGGAGGAGCATCCGGACTCGAACACGGAGAAAGACCCGGAGGATTGGGTATCCGGTGACGATCCGATGACGGGCGCTCAGGCCTCCTACCTCACCACGCTCTGCGAGCAGGCGAAGATGGATCCGCCGCGCGACGACCTGAGCAAGGCCGAGGCATCGAAGATGATCGATGAGCTGAAGGCGGAGTTGGGGCTTTGAACGCCTCCCTGCTCCATGGCGCTGGCACGGACGCGTACAAGCTGGCAGATGGGGGCGTCGGCAAGCTCAGGCGAAAGCACTAGTTGGCCTACGCAGGGCAGGTTTATCCTCTGCGCTTCATGGTAGCAATGAAGGTGTATGGTGCCGCGGTAAATGTGGTATCCCAATAAATCAGAAGAGACTCTTTGCTGCCCGATTGCATCATTAGATTGTTGGCAGCTTCTTCAGCATGACTATAAATGCCAAGCTCCGAAACATTCTTCCCAGCACATAGCACAATTGTGAGGCCGCCGCCCGGATTATAAGCTCCGCTAAATGCGCACTGACCAGGTTTAAGTTTGCGCGTACGTTTAAAAAGGGATTGCTGCGTACGAAACAGACTCCATTGCTCACGATAAGGCACATTACTCAGGAAATACCCAAACCTAGTCCATCCCGCATCCGCGCGTTCCTCCGTTACACGTATCATGGATTCCCATAGTGGAATTCTTTTTAATTTCGGTGGATTCCGCTTAACGCCATCTGGATCATAAACTCGCGCTAGATTGTCTGACCATCCATATATGCTGAATCCCTCGGCGTCTGGAGGAAGATCGCCTAAACAAAAGCAATTATGAAAATAGAGAGCCAAGAGGTCCATTTCATCTGCATCAAAAAGCACTGAGGTTTCCAAATCCATGCGGCGCCTCAGGTAGTGAATTCTGGATATTTGATCAGGGAGCAGATCAAATATCAATTCCAGCTCAAATATACTCATGGTGGGGGCCATGGGTTCATTCTCACCAACAAACCCCCCACGCATCAACAACTTTGAGCATGCTGATAACGGCCCCAAGGTGTCGAAGATAATGTTCACCCGGATAATCTCTCTTGTCGCCGACCCGCCGATCCTGCGTGGTCCTCCGGGCGTTTCTATGGATATCGGCCCAGCTTCCCCTCTGAGAAGCTGTGCGAAGCGTGCCGACTGGCGAGACGGCTTCACCATAAGCTCGTCGATCTGCCGAGCTAGACGGTCCTCGGCTCCTCTACGTGCTGGAGGGGTAATGCGACCTGATTTAGCCTCAAACAGGCCGATAGTTTTGTCCAGCACAACTATGCAATCTGTCTCGCCGGGAACACCTTCCGCATCAGCCCATTTCGAGTTGATAAAGCTCTCAGCTGTAGCAAAGCCACTGCTTACTACTTCATGAACTCGCTGCTCTAGCCATATCGCTTTAAAATCGCTATATCGTTCGGATAAACCACTTCGATCCCTTATTAATTCTTCCAAGATCTCTAGCTGTGCAATTATAGCCCCTGTGACACAGAACAGGTATGTCTCACCCGCTGGAGATATGACAAAGGGTGAGAGTCGTACCGGGTTATCGAGATAAATACGTTCAATTTTCTCTTCGGCGATGTCGCCGAACTTCAGAGATCGCTGCATCAACATATCATGAAGAGCGCGCATTTCTGACGTTTCCGTTTCGGGACGGTGCTGCTGGAACACCGAGGCAAACAGCGTTTCGGTAGCCATCCAAAGGCGAGCTCTGATTTCATCGGTCCGCATTGAGGGCGCAGCCTCGGAAACCAGAGGATGGTTTGTCAGCTCAGGGTTGTCCTCGAGGAAGTATTGTATCTGGAGGGTGGGCTTCTCAGCCATCAGCCAGCGTCGTGCTTTGCCCTTGAGGATCTGCATGCGATCTGCTGTTGTTGGGGCAAGTCCCTCAAAGAAGCTTATGAAATGGCTAATTGAGAAACCAAATTCAGCCAGGAATTCACCGTCTAACTGCGCAGCAGCATCCTGTAGGTATTTCTGGGTTTGAAAAACCTGCCTAGTCCCTCTGACCGTTTGGGTGGTCGCTCGAATTCGCTCCATGACTGCTATTCTGCGGTTTTTTGTGTCGTCGTCAGTGAGACGCAACAGGGATTTGTATTGAAACGCTTGGGTGTTCTCCCGTGCCAGCCGGAGCAAATCCTGAACAGCGTCACTCGCCCGCTCGGGGTTGCTGTCCACGCCGGGTATGACGGAAAGTGCCATTGCTTGAAGCACTTCAAGCTCATGAGACTCGATACCCAGCGTTACGCCGGGTGAGCCAAACTTCTGGTGTTCCACTATGGCATAGAAAGCCAAGCGGGAGAGCGTATGAATTGGGCTAACGCTACCAAATATCTTTCTTATCGCTGCGCCGGTCTCATGGAATTTTGCTATAAAATCGACGGCTTCTTTGCGGGCTTCCTCGCCCGCTATACCAAGCATAACACCCATGTTCGGGTAGCAGATTTTTTCAGCCATTATGGAGCGAGCCTACATACCGTACGTTCATGTAGCCCGCGATTTTCTTCGTAAGAAGTGGGTAATCCCGATTTTACGACAAGGACGGAGTGGCGCTCCCCTAAGTCCCTATTTTATTCTGACAGGCTCCCTAGACCAAAACCCATCTGATCCCGGAAGCGTACTTCAATTAGCGCATGAGACCTGCGGAGCGCAGTGCGTCCTCTACGATCTTGTCTGCGCCCACAGTCCAGGCCGGCGTGGTTGCGCGAGATACCGGAGAGTGGTCGAATCGCGCCGGTATTTCGGGGTGCACGGACGACAACGCCGCCTCCTCCTCAACCTCCCCCGCAACCCCCAAAACGCCGCAATACGCCGCGTCGAGGATATCCCCGCCCCCAGCTTATGCGGCCCCGCCTCGCCGACCGCGCCCTCGCCGCGCGTGGCGAGTGGGGTGCCGTGGGCGAGGCCGGTGATTTCGTAATCCTCGATCAGCGCGCGGTCGCTCGTGTCGCACCAGATTCGGTGGGGGTAGCCGTCGACCATGTCCTGCCGGGTCGGCTCGCGGCCTGGGCCGTGGAGGGGGCGCCATCGGCTTCGTCGCGCCGCAGGTCGGGGTGGCGGCCGCATTCCTCGGCGCGCCGATCATGGCGCTGATGCTCGCCGCTCTAGCGGTTGGCCAATTTCGCTGGGCGTTCGACCGCACCAGCCGACCTGTTCGCACCCGCGCCTGTCCGGTTCAGAGGTGGATGTCGATCTTGATGCGATGGAGCATCGACCGCAGGAGGCCGCCCAGGCCCGCATCCGGATCGACCGTGCGCGGCACCTCAATCCGCGCCGGGCGGGCGCCGATCGCGTCGGCGGTGAAGCGGCGCCATATGTTCGCGGGCAGCCCGCCGCCCGCCACGCCGGGCAGCGGCTGATTGTCGTCGCGGCCGATCCACACCGCAGTCACCAGCCCGCCCGCAAAGCCCACGAACAAAGCGTCGCGATTGTCCTGCGAGGTGCCGGTCTTGCCATAGGTATGCGTGTTGAGCGCGGCGCCGCGCCCCGTGCCGCTGTTCACCACGGTCGACAGAAGATCCAGCAGCATCGCCCGTTCGCGATCGTCCATGCGGTGCGGCGCATCGGCCGGCGGCCGATGGCCCGCCTGTTCGGGCAAGCCATAAGGCCGCACCGGATAGAGGCCGCCCGCGACCGCGGCATAAGCGCTGGTCAGCTCGAGCAGGCTGGTGCCCGACGTGCCCAACGCGATGGCGGGCTCGATGCGGAGCGGGCTCTGTATCCCCAGGTCGGTTGCGGCGCGCGCGACCTCCGCCGGCCCGACCTTCTGCGCCAGCCGCACCGCGGCGACGTTGCTGGAATGCGCGAAGGCTTCGCGCAATGTGATCGTGCCGCGATAATGCCCGTCGCTGTTGTGCGGCGACCAATTGCCGATCGTGATCGGCCGATCCTCGACCATGTCGTCGGGCGTCATGCCCGCGCGCAACGCCGCCAGATAGACGAACAATTTGAAGGTCGATCCCGGCTGGCGCCGCGCCTGCACCGCGCGGTTGAAGCTGCTCTTCGCATAATCGCGCCCGCCGACCATCGCGACCACGCGCCCGTCGGGGCGCATTGCGACGAGAGCGACCTGCGCGCCCGCCAGGCGGACCTGCCCGACCGCATGCTCCGCGAGCCGCTGCAGCCGCGCGTCGAGCGTGGTGCGGACCGTCGTCGCGGCAAAGGGATCGTTCGCGTCCGCGCGGACGGCGGGCATCACCCAATCGCTGAAATAGGTTGCCTGGGTCGGTTCGGGCGCAGGCTTGAGCCGCAGATTGGCGGGCGATGCGCGTGCCGCCTGAGCCGGGGTGAGGAAATCCGCCTCCGCCATCGCCGCCACGACCAAGGCCGCGCGTTGGCGCGCGCCCGCCAGATTGGCGCTCGGCGCCAGACGCGAGGGCGCCTTCATCAGGCCCGCCAGCAACGCCGCCTCGCCGACCGTCAGCGCCTCGGGCCGCTTGCTGAAATAATGGCGCGCGGCGGCGCGCAGGCCATAAACATTGTCGCCGAAATAGACGTCCGACAGATAGCGCGAGAGGATCTGATCCTTGGTCAGCCATGCCTCCAGCCACATCGCGATCAGCGCCTCGCGCAGCTTGCGCGCGGCGGTGCGGTCGGAACTGAGATAGACCAGTTTCGCCAGCTGCTGGGTGATGGTGCTGCCGCCCTCCTGCATCCGGCCGGCGCGCAGATCATGCCAGGCCGCGCGCCCGATGCCGCGCGGGTCCACCCCGATATGATGGTAGAAGCGCCGGTCCTCGATCGCGAGGAAGGCCTCGCTGACATGAGCGGGCAGTTGGTGGACGTCGACCGGGCTGTCGCTCACCGCGCCACGCCTGGAGATCAGGCTTCCGTTCGAGGCCAGCAACGTGACGCTGGGCGGCGCGATCGGCCGCAGCGTTCGCGACGGCGGGGCGACGATCGCGAGCCAGGCCACGACGATCAGACAGAGCAGCAACAGGCCCGCGAGGATCCAGCGTGCGATCCTCCACCGGCCGAACCGGCGCGCGCGGGTTGGCGGCGCCGGCGGTTGGGCGCGCTCAACAAGCGGGTTCTGCGGAGCCCCGCCATCCTCGCGCGCGTCATCGAAGGGGGACTCGAACATCGAACTGTATTATAGGAGCAAAACACGTGCGGAGAAAGGGGCTTGCCGGCCGCGCGCTAGTGACCCGAATCTGAAGTTCGTCACACTGTTTGGCAGGCGTCGAACGAACTTCAGATTCATCAGGGTCACTAGCAACTATATGATTCTAGTGTGGTTTATGGATTTGAAATTCGCTCCCGCGCCTAGCCGATTAGTATGGCGAATTTCAAATCCACCACACTAGCGGATCCGCGTATAATGCTTGCGATCGATCAGCCACTCCTTCCCGGGACGAACGGCTCTGGCTTGGATCAGCGCATCAACCCGGCAGACCGCAAGGCGTCTTCGATGATCTTGCCTACACCCGCTGGCGCGGCTGAAACGGCGGCACGCGCTGGCGAAGGTCGTGTGAACTGCGTCGGCAAATCTGGCCGCACACCCGGCAAGGCAGTCTCCGCCTCAACCTCTCCGGCAATACCCCAAGAAGCCGCAATATGCCGCGTCGAGGATATCCCCGCCTCCAGCATATGCGGCATCGCCGCGCCGACCGCGCCCTCGCCGCGCGTCGCGAGCGGGGTGCCGTGGGCGAGGCCGGTGATTTCGTAATCCTCGATCAGCGCGCGGCCGTTGGCGTCGCACCAGATGCGGTGGGGGTAGCCGTCGACCGTCTCCTGCCGGGTCGGCTCGCGGTCGAGGCCGTGGAGGGGGCGCCATTGGGCGAGGATGGCTTCGGCGTTGGCGCGGCTCACAGTCTGGTCGGCGGTGCCGTGCCAGATCGATATGGTGGGCCATGGCCCCTTATGATCGGAGGCGGCGCGGACGAGGGCGGCGAGGGCCGGGCCCTTAGGGCCGCCGTGGCCGCGCATGCGGTCGAACGCTTCGGGCATGCTGCTGGCGGTGCCGTAGGGCAGGCCGGCGATGATCGCGCCGCCCGCGAACAGCTCGGGATAGGTGGCGAGCATGACCGAGGTCATCGCGCCGCCGGCCGAGAGGCCGGTGACGAAGATGCGCTTGGGATCGATTTTGTGGGCGGCGACGATTGCTTCGATCATCTGGCGGATCGAGAGCGGCTCGCCCGCGTCGCGGCGCACGTCCTCGGGCTGGAACCAGTTGAAGCAGAGGTTGGGATTGTTGGCG
>Ga0070660_100001772_pt1 | contig 14830 bp, 9 predicted proteins | sample KBSC33metaG_FD_64670 | JGI IMG/M metagenome (GOLD analysis project Ga0070660, IMG submission 64670) | Corn rhizosphere microbial communities from Kellogg Biological Station, Michigan, USA - KBS C3-3 metaG | ecosystem: Host-associated > Plants > Roots > Rhizosphere > Soil ... | reverse complement strand
TTGATCAAAGACAGAATAGAAAAAGCAAAACAGTTGACAAGAAGAAATGAATATCACTTAATGGTAATGGAGCAAATCAATGAACTTCAAATTTATTCTGCAAAGCTTTTACTGCTGTTGCAAAAATTTGATGAAGCAAATTCCACAAACAAACAAACTGCAAAAGAAGCTTTGGAAAAGTATGTAAACGATTTCAGTGAAGTGAGAAAAGATTTTGAAGACATCTATTCGATGACAAGGATATTAAATAATCCTGATGATTATGTGCTTGATCAAAATCATCACGAACATCTTGCAAATGGTACAAAGAATGACGATTGGATGTTCGTTTATGAACTTGCAATGAATAAAAAAATTGGGGAGTGGTTGAAAGAATAATGAGACAAAGCCGCTAAAGTTCCCGAACAATAAATAAAAGAAAACGTTTTAAAATTTAGCTGTTTTTAAAAGCGAACCATCTTTTGAATTTTAAACATCATAATTTAAGGTAAATATTACTTTTTCAATATCGATTAAGTTCTGGTTAGTTAACCGTTAAATAGTATGCACAATTGCATGCAAAATTTTATTAGATTAAATTAGTGACTTCGCAAAGAAGGAAAAGGAAATCAATACAACAAATTGACTGTTTTATTTCTGGTTTGGATAAGACCTCCAATTTTCACCACAATAAAAAATTAAACCTCATGAAAAAAATATTATTCCTTTTTCCATTATTGTTCTCATCGCTATTGTTTGCACAAGATGAAAACATAAAAAATCTCCAGTCGGAAGCAAATAAAACAATTAAGAAGAATCCTGAAGATACCATTCCTGAAAAATGGAAGTTAGGTGGTATTTTTAGTTTAAATCTTTCACAGGGTTCATTAAGCAATTGGGCTGCAGGAGGAGAGAAGTTTTCCCTCTCTGTAAATACCTTTATCAATGCATACGCATTCTATCAAAAAGGCAAACATAGCTGGGACAATAATTTAGATTTCTACCTGGGTTATGTAAAGACCACCACTCTTGGCACCCGCAAAAATGATGACCGTGTTGAATATACTTCGAAATATGGTTATTCGCTTAGTCCCAAACTTAGCATTGGCGGGTTGTTTAATATCAGAACACAATTTTTTAAAGGTTATACCTATCCCGATGCTACGACAAAAATATATTCCTCCAATTTTTTTGCGCCTGCATACATTATTCTTAGTCCCGGTATTGATTATCATCCCACAAAAAATCTTTCCATATTTCTTTCTCCGATCTCTGCAAGATGGATACTGGTAAAAGACACCGCTCTTTCTACTCAGTATGGCGTTGATGCGGGAGAAAAGAGTGACTTTCAATTTGGTGCTTATGCGTCCATTAATTATTTAGCAAATCTTGGAAAAGTGGTTACATACACAGGCAAGCTTGATCTTTTTTCAAATTACCTGCATAATCCTCAATGCGTAGATATTTATATGACGAATCTTTTTGCAGTAAAACTTTCAAAAATCCTTTCTGCAACTTATAGCCTTACACTCATTTATGATGATGATGTAAAACTTTTTGGACCGCAACACAACTCAGCGGGATTGCAACTGCAATCGCTTATCGGAGTAGGCTTGCTTGTAAAGTTGTAGAACATTTCACCAGCATAAAAAATAATATAAAAAAGTAAAATCAATTTTTAAATCACTAAAACATAAATTATGGACCAGTTAAACAAAATTTTTGAAAATATACAAGGTCTTATGGCCGCTTACGGACTAAAGATTCTTGGTGCCGTTCTTTTCTTTATTGTTGGTTTATGGATCACTCATTGGATCGCAAAGGGGATTGCGAAAGTAATGAATCGCCGCGGCTGGGACCCGTCTTTGCAATCGTTTCTGGGCAGCATTATCGGTATAGGACTTAAAGTGTTGCTACTTGTTAGCGTGGCGGGCATGATTGGAATTCAAACAACAAGTTTTATTGCAGTTATCGGCGCTCTCGGTCTTGCCGTAGGACTTGCTTTGCAAGGTTCTCTGGCAAATTTCGCAGGTGGTGTTCTCATCCTTTTATTCAAGCCCTTTAAAGTAGGCGATCTTGTTGAAAGCAATGGCTATACAGGTGTTGTGGAGGAGATACAAATATTCAATACCGTTCTCCTTACGCCGGAAAACAAAACTGTTATAATTGCTAATGCAAACATGTCGAATGGTATTATCGTTAATCAAAGCCGCCATGGTAATTTAAGGGTTGATCTTACTGCTTCAGTGGCAGCCGACAATGATATAGATTTGGTAAGGACAATAATTATGAATGTATTGAATAGTGATACAAAAATTTTAAAAGATCCAACTCCCGGAGTGTTTGTATCAAAACTTGGAGGTTACTTTACAGAACTCGCAATAAGGCCTTATACTACGGTTGAAAATTATTGGGATGTATATTTTGGTACGCTTGAAAAATTGCAAAATGCATTCGCACAAAATGGAATTACTGCACCTGTACCTTCGCAGGTTCTTATTTCCACACCTGTATTATCACAGCCGAATGAATGTTTTTAAAAAAAGGCTGATAGTAAAAATTATCAGCCTTTCTTGTCCGGAGTTTTAAAAAATCAATTCAAAGTGCTATCTATTTCCTGTCCTCCTGCTAATTTCCACTTTCCTCCCTGTCTTATTAAAAGGATAACTACTTGCTGAACAACATCTACATTTTGCCGGTACACTTTGATCTTTAGTAGTTCTCTTGTTCTTAGAACTGCTACATCACGAACTACCTTAATATTTGTCTCTTCATTCATCCACGAGAGGTATTCAATTTGGCCAAGAGCAATTTTATTTATAAGATCTTTTTTATTGTTTGTGATGCCGCAGTAGTTTGTCCATAAAAAATTATCATCACATATTTCATCAAGTGAATCAAGATCACTTTTTATCATTGCATTTTTCCAGCAATCGTATATCTGATTTATTTTTTTTGTTTTCATTTTATAAATCATTTTTCCAAATATTTTTTTTACCATACATAGTTTACGCAATTATCCTTCAATTGTTTTATTGTTTTATCTCCACTCTTAAGCACTATTTGAAAAGTATTGCGACTGTACAAAGAAGTTTCGTCTATAGTGCTTAGTTCTACAAAAACCGAAGGGCTGTTGTCAAACAAGGTTTGAAGATCGATCTGGTTTTCGAGGAACATACAAAACAATGATGGAGTTGTAGCATAATATACTGTTCCTTCAGGGTCACTCGTACGAGAAGAAAGAAATAAATTTCCTTCCTTATTTTCAAATAATATGAGATGAACAAGTGAATTGCTGATGATGGTTTTTACAGCAATAAGATTATCACGTTCCGCTACTACCATAACTCTGATTTTTGCTGCAAAATTATTTCGGAAAGCAAGGATTCTTTGCGTCAGATGACGCAAAATCATCAGCTCACTTTCTTGCGAATGCGTGTTAATGTTTCGCGGCTTATTCCAAGATAGGAGGCGAGATAGGTAAGTGGAATTCGTTGCAAATAATGAGGCTTCTGTTCCATAAGCATTCGATAACGTTCTTCGGGCGACATTAATTTAAAATTATTGGAATGCTCTGTTTCGTTGAAATACTGTATCTGGAAAAAACGAAATACAAATGAATAAAAAGATGTGTTACTTTCTAATACCGGATTAACTTCTGATTTAACTCCGTAATAAACGATGCTATCCTCCATGGCGACGATGTAAAATTTTGAAGGTGTCTCATACCTGAAGCTCTCAAAGTCGCAGGCGAATTCATCTTCGAAATAAAACTTAACGTTGATTTCTTTACCATCCTGAAGACTGAAACCGCGTACATATCCTTTGACAATAAAATAGAATTCTCTGCACACTTGCCCCTCTCTTAACAATGCTTCTCCTTTATGCATATGCTTTTCATGCATTACGACGATCAAACGGCGGAATTCATTATCCGGAATCGGTGCAAACGATTCTATCACCTTTCTGAAATTCGTGTTGTTTATATTCATAACATGATACTAAAAGCAGCAAAAACGAAGAGAGTAAATTAATAAAAATATGCTTTTAAAACAACGGTGGAGGTTGCATTTCTTTCGTTGGTTATAAAGTATCGGCGCGGCTTTGTTGGAGTTGTCTTCAACAAGAATCTGATATTACAGATAATAATGCAAAAAAAATTAAACAATGCTTATTTCTTTCGGGAAGGCAACTGATCTAATAACTGTAATTCTAAGGCAGACAATTCATCTTTATCAATTCCTATTTGAGTTCTGATGCTCTTTAAAATATTGTATTCCTTATTTTCCTGAAGGGCCAATTGATATACCATTTCCTGTTCTTCAATTTTTTCAAGAAGCATGTTTATAGTATCTATCAATTCCTCTTTCATAAAAATGTAACGACAAAGATGCAGGTATCCGAATCGATTAAACAATGATTATAATCAGTTTTAAAGCTGCTATAAAACAGAAATAAAGATTGTGCGGGAAGCTCTGTTCAAAATAAAACGTATCTTTTGCCAATGCGCGTGCGATTCAATAATATACTTCAACTCAACTACAATAAACTTATTGAGTTTTATATAGTCCAACGAAAAATCTTTACTTGCCGATCATAAAGTACAACCGAATTTATTAAAAAATGAAAAAGAGATTCTCTGTCGTAACTGTTATCAAAAGATCAGTAAATAATGTAACAGCTATATCGGCAAAACTCTCATATTATCTTTTACTTAAAGTAGGTTTTGGCATAAATCTTGGCTTGATAAATATCTTTTTTCCTGAACTATCAAATCATTTTTGAATCGTTGAAATATGAAGACATCATTATCCAAATTATTTCTTTTGGCTGTTTTTTTTGTTGCCTGTAACAAAAATGAGAATTCATCACTGCCTGCTATAGTTCAATCAACACAGAATGCAACAACTTCGCTTCCTCAACCGAAACATATCGTTATTGTGATTGAAGAAAATCATGGATACGAACAAATTATCGGATCTGCCAGCGCTCCTTATATTAATGCTCTTGCCAGGAATTCATATTCGGTGCTTTTTACAAAATCTTATGCCGTTACTCATCCAAGCCAAGCCAATTATCTCCATTTATTTTCGGGTTCAAGTCAGGGTGTAACAAACGATGCTGTCCCCATAAATGAACCATTTACTACTGCAAACCTTGCGAAACAATTAATAAAGGCCGGTAAATCTTTTGCAACTTTTTCACAGGGATTACCATATACAGGCTACAACGGCAAAACATGGGGGGCGTATGCGCGAAAACATAATCCTGTCACAAACTGGATGGGAAACGGCACTAACCAGGTCCCTGGAACTACTAATAAACCTTTTGCGGCATTCCCATCCGACTTTAATAAATTACCGACTGTAAGTTTTGTTATTCCCAATCTTAATAATGATATGCATGACGGATCAATCAACAGGGCAGACAACTGGCTGAAAGTTCATTTAGACGATTATATACAATGGGCAAAAAGGAATAACAGTTTATTCATACTAACTTTTGATGAAGACGACGACAAGCATAATAATCACATCGTTACAATTTTTTGCGGCCCAATGGTGCGATCGGGAAAAGATACTATTGAGATAAATCATCACACGGTTCTGCGAACCATAGAAGACATGTACGGATTACCTTATGCAGGCAATGCGGCCACTGTGAAACCAATCACTAATTGCTGGAAATAAGTATTCAGCTTCTGAATTTTTCAGGAAATTTTTAAGCCGGCGGAAGACTTTCGTTACACAAGCAAAATGTTCCTATTGTTTCGCAAATGCGTATCGAAGTAAAAGATAAGGCCGCCTTGAAGGCGGCCAATTTTAAAAGGGAGAGATGAGCTTTCTCAGTGCTACAATAAACCCGGCTATTCAACTGGTTTTCTATTTATTATTTTACACATTGTAATGAGCATGCAAAATTCTTCTTCAAAAATTTTATTGATTGCGTCATTTGACACAATCATATTTTAGTTGAAAGGTTTAACAAATTGTTGGAAATACAAACAGAATCAGAAGGAGCAAGTTTAATTTTGATTTAACCCTTGGAATAAGTTATGGTTTTTGAGAAAATGTTGTGTGAGTTTTTTATGTAGCCGGCTTTTGTTCGCTCTTCATCTGCGTTGCGTCGCACTCTTATACTGCAGATACCTTGTTTAATAAGGCTTCGGCAAACTCAGACTGAACGTTGAAGTAAAGTAATGATCAGAATTTATCATCCTTATGAATGCGTCACTGTAAAACAAGTGCTAATCATTTATGCAACTTTACAAGCATCACGCCATGTGGCGGAACTTTTGTTGTAAAAGATGGTTGAGACAAACCAATATCTTTTTGCCTCCACAGATCTCTTATTTTATAATTACCACTAAGCCCGATACTTTTCCAATTCACTGTAATCGCTTGATATGTTTTAGCGAGATTAAAAATGCCGATCGCGTAACTGCCATCCTCAAGTTGTTTCATCCAAACCTGGTAATTAGGTTTCTTAATTTTTTGTTGTGCCTGCTTTCCGAGTACATCCTGGTCTATCGCAAGCACTTCATCATTCGTTAATAAATTCAAAGTAAAATCATCCATCTTACTGATATCACAGCCAATCAATAACGGAGCAGACAACAAACACCACAAACTTATGTGCGTATATTGCTCATCAGGTGTTAAACGCGTCGGATGTAAATTTTCTCCCCAACCAACCTGACCAACAATCAACATATCAGGATCATTCCAATGACCCGGCATTGCATAAGGATAAAGTTTGTTTTGATTAAAACCAATACTGTAAAGACTTTCCCACGTATCAGTTATATCGCCGGTTGTGCGCCAACTGTTACCATTTACTTGTGGTCCCCATTTCCAAACATCTTTCATTCCGTATTGACACAAGCTGTAATAGATGTCTTTATTTTGTGCCTGCAATGCATGTTGCATTACTCGATATGGTTTCATAAATGCTGCAACAGAAGTGTCGCCTTCTTTTTTATAAACCTCATTATAGCTGCACCAATCGTATTTTAAATAATCAATACCCCAGCTTGCATAACTTGTTGCATCCTGCATTTCGTGTTGATAAGAAGCAAGGTATCCACCGCATGTGCGTGTGCCCGGGGAAGAATAAATTCCAAACTTTAAACCATGCGCATGCAACCAGTCGCCAAGTGAACGCATATCCGGAAATTTTTCATTAGGAACAATGTTGCCGTTTGCGTCACGTTGCTCAGCTTCCCATCCGTCATCAATGTTTATATAATTCCATCCATGATCGATCAAACCTTTATCCATGAGAGCTTGCGCAGAACTTCTCACTCTTGCATCACTTACACTTGTGCCCCAGCAATTCCAGCTATTCCAGCCCATTGCAGGTGTGAGACCGATCAGGTCTCCTACTTTAATTGTAAATGCACGCTCATCTTTTCCTTTGCTGTTTGACACGATAAATTTCATTTCATACTCACCTGCTGCAGATAAAGTTCCTGAGATTACTCCTGTGCTTTCATCAAAATACAAACCCTGAGGCAGATTTTCAATTTCATACTTTAAAGGTTTTTCGCCTGTTGCAGCGATCTTGTAAATGAATGGTGAGCCTGGTCTTACTCCAACGATCTTTGCTCCATTGATTCTTGGCGTTAAAGGTGCAGGAGGAGTAAGTATGTAAGAAGTAATTTGTGAAAGTGTTTTGGCTTTACCTGTATTTTTTTCTGTGAATGAAACTTTTATTTCCGTTCTGTTATTTGCAGGAACAGAAATATTTTTTGAAAATGTTTGCAAGGCATCAATCGTTACGGGTTCACTTATCGATTTGATTACAGTATTTGTTGCACCATCTTTCAAAGAAACACTAAGTGTACCGTTAAGTTTTAACTGCAAACTGTTTGAAACGTTTATAGCATATTGCTCTTTATTATTTTCATCTTTAATTATTGAGAGTGTGGCTCCATCAATAACATCCATCATATTTATAAAAGGAGTCGCATCAAAAATTCCTCCGCCACCGCCACCATCATACACTCTTACTGCAAGAACATTTTCTTTATTCCAGTGTAACAATTTGCTGTTTGTTGCAACATGATACTCTCTTACTACATCATATTTGCCTTGATATCCGCCATTGTCAGAAGGAAAAGAACCGGTTTGATTTATCTTTTCTCCATTCAAAAAAGTTTCATCAACATCATCAACCTTCGCAAGAAAAACACGTAGTGAATCTTTCCAGTATGATTTTGTTTTTAATGAAGAAGGCAATTTAAAATGAAAACGGTACCACGCGTAACCGTCATAGTCATAGCCTTGTTCTTCCCACATCATATTTGTTTTGATCGTTTTCCATGCTGCATCATTAAACGATGCATCCTTCCATTGAATATTATCACCTGTTTTAAATTTAGCAGTACCAAGAATAATTTTTTCCTGTGCATAAGCAGAGATGGAGGCAAGCAGTAAAATTTGGAGAAATGTTTTTTTCATTGTTGAAACAAAATGTTATGGCGTAAAACTACAGTAATAGATGAATGAATGATAAAATTATCTGATTGTACATTTGCAGCATGGAACATGTAACAAAATTATCAATCAACATTAATAAGATAGCAACATTAAGAAACAGTCGGGGAGGAAATAATCCTGATGTTTTAAAAGCGGCAATAGATGTTCAACGTTTTGGCGCCGATGGTGTAACAGTTCATCCACGACCTGATGAAAGACATATTCGCTACAGCGATGTTCGTGTAATAAAAAATATTATCACCACAGAATTCAATATTGAGGGCAATTGCCGCGAGCAAAAATTTATTGATTTAGTTCTTGAAGTAAAACCGAACCAGGTAACGCTTGTCCCCGATGCATTAAATCAGATAACAAGCGATCACGGATGGAATACAATTGAAAATAAAAGTTATTTGCAGGAGATGATCAAAATTTTTAAGAGCGGAGGTATTCGTGTTTCCATATTTGTTGATCCGGTAATTGAAATGGTTGAGGGTGCTGCACAAACGGGCACAAACAGAATTGAACTTTACACTGAAGCTTATGCAAAACATTTTCACGAGAACAAAGAAAAAGCAATTGCATCTTACATTGCCGCAGCACAAAAAGCAAAAGATTTAGGTTTGGGTTTGAACGCAGGACATGATCTTGATTTGCACAATCTCAAATATTTTAAACAAAATATTCCATGGGTTGATGAAGTGTCTATCGGTCATGCATTGATAAGCGATGCTTTGTATCTGGGTTTGGAAAATACGGTTCAGATGTATAAACGACAGTTGCTGTGATTATTGATAAAATGTGTTCGATGCAAACATCAATCCCAAAGAGAAATACCATGCAAAATAAATTTGAGTAGCTCTCACCTTGCTGCAATATTTTTAATTTTTACCGCTTCGTAAACAATTAGCTTTTCACAAGAAGTTAAAGTGGTCAACATTTATTGTAAAGTAAATACAGTAAATTCACATAGGATATCAGTGTCAGGTTATAACCCAATTCGTGCCAACTATTCTTTTTGTTCATTCTGTTTGCCCTATAGCATTACCAAACGTTGAACGGACTTGCGACGCTCGAAGGTGTCCTTTAGGCAACAAAAGTTTCATGCATGCAAAGGTGCCGGGAACAAAAAAATGATAACACCACAAAATTTAAACCGTGAAACTAAAAAGAAAGCAAAACGATTTCGCTAATGACAAAAGGTTATCACATTCAGCAATTGTTGTTTCAAACCGGTAAAACGGCATTTTATATTGCAGTTGACGAGAACAACAATACTGTTTTTTTGCAGGAACCGAATGGTGAATTCCCTTCGTTGGATGAGCTTGTTGGTTTAAAAAATGATTTTGAAATTACACATACATTACATGCTGAAGGTGTATTGAAAAGTTTGGCGCTTGAAAAATCTCAATCTGGTGTTGCTCTTGTAAAAGAATATTTTGATGGTATTCCTTTAAGCAGATTTATTCAAACAAAAAATATAACTGTTGAAGATTTTTTGAAAATTGCGATTTCACTTGCAGAAATTTTGCATCAGGTACATTCGAATTCTATTATCCACAAAGACATTAATCCCGATAATTTTCTCATCAATTCAAACACATTCCAGATAAAACTTTGGAATTTTCATTCTGCTTCATCACTAACAAAAGAACAACCGGAACTCAATAACAGCGGCACTTTGCAGGGTTCATTACTTTATATATCGCCTGAACAAACAGGAAGAATGAACCGCAGTGTGGATCATCGTTCTGATCTTTATTCTCTTGGTATTACACTTTACAGGTTATTGTGCGCAAGACTTCCATTCAATTATAAAAATGTGATGGAACTTGTGCACGCACATCTTGCCAAACATCCTGATGAGCCTTGCACTATTGATAAAAATATTCCAAAGATTTTGTCTGATATGCTGATGAAGCTGATCGAAAAGAATGCGGAAGATCGTTATCAAAGTGCGAAGGGTCTAAAACATGATCTGGAAAAATGTTTACAGGAATATTTGCTAAACGGAAGCATTAAATCTTTTATTCTCGCTGTAAATGATTTTTCACCCATATTCCGGATCTCCGAAAAACTTTATGGAAGAGATAAAGAAGTTGCACAATTAATCGACACATTTGAAGCAACTAGAAAAGGTATAATTGATCTTGTTTTGGTTGCAGGTTACTCAGGCATTGGTAAAACAAGACTCATCAACGAAATTCACAAACCCATCGCAAAACAAAACGGATATTTTATTTCCGGAAAATTTGATCAGTATAATCGCAATAATCCTTATAGCGCAATTACCGGTGCATTCTCTTCGCTGATAAAACAATTTCTTTCTGAGAGCGTGGAGAATTTTAATTACCGGAAACAAAAAATATTTGCTGCTCTCGGTGAAAACGCACAAGTACTTATTGATGTAATTCCTGAACTCGAACTACTTATTGGAAAACAACCATCCGTGCTTAAGCTTGGTTTAAATGAAACACAAAATCGCTTTTTTGATTTGTTTGAGAAGTTTCTGAAAAGCTTTGTATCAGAAGAACATCCGCTTGTAATATTTATTGATGATTTGCAATGGGCAGATTCCGGTTCGCTTGAATTATTATACGTGTTGCTGAAGAGCAAAGAAATAAACCATGCTTTAATTATCGGGGCATACCGGAACAACGAAGTTTCAATTTCTCATCCATTGATGTTAATGCTGAACCGTTTAACATCAGAAGATAAAAAAATAAAAACACTTACACTTGCTGAACTTGAGAAAGATGACGTAAACCAACTTATTGCCGATTCATTTCATCAATATCAAAAAGATACGACAGAGCTCACAGAACTTGTAATGAATAAAACAAGAGGCAATCCTTTCTTTATTAATCGTTTTATTCAAAAACTTGTGCAAGAGCGATTGATCTGTTTTGAAACTGCACAAGGAAAATGGAAATGGGATGCAGATAAGATCAACACTATGAACATCACCGACAACGTTGTTGATCTGCTTATTTCAAAAATTCAAACGCTGCAACCCGCGACACAACATGTGTTGCGACTTGCTTCGTGCATAGGTAATCGTTTTGATCTTGAAATATTATCTATCATTTCAGAAAGAGAAAAAAGCGATGTTGCAAAATCGATTTGGGAAGCTATAAAAGAAGATTTGATTCATCCATTAGGGCAATGGTCACTGCATTCTGATGATCGCCTTTGGGAGGAACTCGATATAAAATTAAACAACAATCAAACTAAGATATTTCAATTTCAGCACGATCGTATTCAGCAGGCATCTTATTCACTCATTCCCGATGAAGAAAAAAAGAAAACGCATTTGCAAATTGGTCGGTTGCTGTTAAAAAAATTATCGTCGTCAGAAACACATGATGATGTTTTCAATATTGTAGTACATTTTAATTTAGCAGCGGATCTTATTGAAGAAAAAGAAGAGCGCATAAAAATTGCAGAACTGAATCTTGAAGCCGGTCAGCGTGCAAAAAATTCAAATGCATATCAACCTGCTGCAAATTATCTTGAAGCCGGAATGCATTTGATTGAAAACACCGGTAATACAATTCTGCTCAACGAATTTTTAGTTGAGCGTTCAGAAAGTGAATATTTGTGTGGTCATTATGATGCTTCAGAAAAATTGTTTGATGCAGCGGTTGAACATGCAAAAACAAATCTTGAAAAAGCGGAGGTGCTTGCAAAAAAAATGCAATTGTATGAAAATACGGCGCGCCAGCCTGAAGCTATAAAAATTGCTCTGGAAGGTTTAAAATTATTAGGTATTCGTTTGCCTGAAAAGCCCGGCCCGGTAAGAATTTTTCGTGAACTGCTGAAAGCAAAATTTTATTTGCGCAGAAAGTCTATCGATGATCTGAAAAATAACAACGATTTAAAATCGCATGAGCTGATACTGGCAATGAAGATCCTTACCAATCTTTGGGGACCCGCTTATCTTAACAATCAAAATTTATTGGCGCTTGGCATTTTGAAAATGGTTACCATTTCCGTTCGATACGGCAATTGTCCTGAATCTGCACTCGCATATGCATTTTATGGTTTTGTTTTAAGCGCTCAATTAAAAGATTATAGCAATGGTTTTGAATTTGGCAAACTTGGTATGTGGCTAAATGAAAAGTTTGAAGATAAAATGTTGCGTGCAAAAGTGTATGTAATATTTGCAGGCTGCATTGCACATTGGAAGCTCGATTTTGCCGCACTTGCCGAGCCATTAAGAAAAGCACATGAAGTGGGCATTGAAACAAACGATCTGATTTATGCCGGTTACGCTGTAAACTTTCTTAGCAAAATACATTACATGGAGGGCGATGCGCTTGATTCTGTTTATGAGAAATGTAAAAGCTATGTCCATTTTGGAAGACAAACACATCATATAACTACGATGCATCATCTGCTCACGCAAACAAGGATTGTTTGTAAACTGATGAACAAAGAAATTGAAGAAGAAGTTTTCATGAATTCAGCCGATGAAGAAATGCATAAACAGCAAACGACAGAATATGGAGAAAAAGAAGGCGTTTTGCTTCCTATAACTTTTCATAATTATTTTCAAACGGAATGGTATTTCAGAATGGAAGATTATGAGCGGGCTCTTCAATATTATCATGAAACAAAAAAAACCATTTCGGTTTTACTCGGATTTCCGGAGAATGTTGTTCTTGAATTTTTTCATTCGCTTACACTTCTTTCACTTGCAAAATCAAACCGTACTTATACGGGCAAAAAAATTTTACACATTATCCGGTCAAATCAAAAGCGATTACGGAAAGCATCAAAAACATCACCAAAAAATTTTCTTGCAAAATATATTTTGGTAGAAGCAGAAATAGAAGCATTCAACAATAAATTTGAAAGCGCTGCGATTTCATTTCGTCGTGCAAAAGAAGCTGCAATTATGAGTAACATTATACAAGACGTTGCTCTGATAAATGAATGCGCTGCAAAGTTTTACAAATCACATGGTTTTACTGAAGTTAGTAATTCATTGTTGCGCGAAGCAATACGCAATTACCAGGAATGGGGCGCTATTGCTAAAGTGAACCGGTTACAACAAAAACTACGGCAAGAAGGAATAACAAGCAACAATCAGGCTGTTTCTCAAAATACCAACACTGATGCTTTTTCTTTGACTGCTACTTCCACAACGCTCGATCTGCAAAGCATTTTTGAAGCATCAACGGCAATTTCAGGCGAAGTTGTTTTCGACAAACTTTTGAAAAAATTAATGAAGATAGTTTTAGAAAATGCAGGTGCACAAACAGGTTATCTTGTTCTTGTTAAGAACGGAAATCTTGTTGTAGCAGCAGAAGGGAATATGGAAAATGAAACGGTAAACGTTTTAAATGAAATTGCTTTCGAAAGTTTCAGCAACATTCCTCAATCCATTATTCGTTTTGTATTTCATACTTCTGACACATTGATCATTAATGATCCGTCAAATGATTTACGCTTTTCAAAGGATAATTATCTTATTCAGCAAAAACCAAAATCCATTTTATGTCTGCCAATCATTCAATCGGGAAATTGCATTGCCATCATTTATCTTGAAAATAATTTAGCAGCAAATGCATTTACGCCTGCACGATGCGAAGTGTTGAAATTGCTCTCAGGACAAATCGCAGTGTCAATGGAGAATGCCGTGCTTTATAACAAACAAACAGAATTGAGCAATGCATATCAACGTTTTGTTCCGCACGATTTTATAAGCGCATTAGGTCATCAAAATATTTTGCAGGTAAAGTTGGGCGACAGCATCGATCAGCAAATGACGGCAATGTTTTGTGATATTCGTTCTTACACTTCACTTGCCGAAGGCTTAAGCGCACAAGAGAATTTTGATCTCATCAATTCGTATCTCACTTTGATTGGGCCTGTTATAAAACGCAATCATGGTTTCATTAATCATTATCTCGGAGATGGATTTATAGCGCTCTTCAAAAATAATCCTGAAGATTCTTTGCACGCTGCAATTGAAATGATCAGCGAGTTAAAAAAATTAAATGCGCAAAGAGAACAGGTAGGTCAAAAGTTAATTAATATTGGCATTGGCTTGCATACAGGCAAAGTGATGATGGGTATTATCGGCGATCTTGAACGGCATGATGCAAATGTAATATCCGACGCTGTTAATGTTTCTTCACGCATGGAAGGTCTTACAAAAACTTTTGGCGCAAGCATTCTCATCAGCGAAGAAACTTACAGAGGTATTCACGATAAAGCTGCTTTTCAATTTCGTTATCTTGGTCGTGTCATCGTAAAAGGCAAGCAACATGTGATGGGCATTTACGAAGTATTTAATGCAGATGAATCTTTGCTTAATGAAAAAAAACAAAGAACGTTACACATATTTAATATCGGCCTCGATG
>Ga0070660_100001768_pt1 | contig 14834 bp, 14 predicted proteins | sample KBSC33metaG_FD_64670 | JGI IMG/M metagenome (GOLD analysis project Ga0070660, IMG submission 64670) | Corn rhizosphere microbial communities from Kellogg Biological Station, Michigan, USA - KBS C3-3 metaG | ecosystem: Host-associated > Plants > Roots > Rhizosphere > Soil ... | reverse complement strand
CGCTTCAAGTACAGCCCGACCTTCGCGCTGCTGTTCGCGCCGCTCGCCTGGCTGCCGTGGCCACTGGCGCTCTTCCTCTGGAGCGCGCTCAACGCGTTTGCCCTCTTCTTCGCCATCGAGCGCCTCCTGCCGCCGAAGCAGGCGCTCGTGGTGCAGGGAGCACTCCTGCTCGAGGTGCTGCGCGCGATGCAGAACGCGCAGAGCAACGCGCTCGTCGCCGCACTGATCATCGTCGCATTCGTCGCGCTGGAGCGCGGCCGCTCGTGGCGAGCGGCGCTCGCCGTCGGGATCGGCGCCTGCGTGAAGATCTTCCCCCTCGCCGCGCTCACCTTCGCGATCCCGCGCCGGCGCGTCATGCGCACCGGCCTTGCCGCCATGGGCGCGGGCGTGGCGCTCATCGCGACCCCGCTCCTGGTGGCGACACCGTCGGTGCTCCTCGCGCAGTACCGCTCGTGGCGCGGCGTCGAGGCGCTCGACGCGCAGCAGCGCTGGTTCTCCGTCATGGAGCTCATCCACCGCTGGTTCGGCGCGAGCTGGCCCAATTGGCCGGTTCAGCTCGCCGCGGTGGCACTGCTGCTCTTCCCCGTCGCCGTGCGCCGCGCCCGGTGGGGCGAGGCGCGCTTCCGCCTCCTCTATCTCTGCTCGGTGCTGATGTTCGTCGTGCTGTTCAACCATCAGGCCGAACGCGCGAGCTACGTCATCGCCTTCACCGGCGCGGCCGTCTGGTTCGCCAGCGAGCCGCGCACCTGGTGGCGTTCGGCGCTGTTCGGCGTGGCATTCGTGACCATCCCGTTGATGTCGACGCTGATTCCCGGCGCGCCGCACACCCCGACGGCGATGGTGTACCGGCTGGTGCTGCCCACGCTGGCGATCTGGGTGGTGGTGCAGGGGGAGCTGTGGCGGCGCGAAGCGCCGCAAACTACCGGCTAGTCGGGGCGGGGGGCGTGGAACGCCCCCCTTTCCGGGCGCTTGGCCCGTCGCTTCGCTCGTGCCTATGCTCTCGGGGCGCGCGCTACGCGCGCTTTCGGCGAACGCCACACCCATCCAGCAAGACGCACCATCCAAACGCCGTGCCCGAAAGGCGCGCCCCTGCGCGCCGCCCCGAAAGTGAGCCGCAAGGCGAGCACCCCGAAAGCAAGCGAAGGCGGCGCAGCCGCCGCGCAGCGCCCCGACTAGCCGTCAGTGACTCAGCGTCGCCTTCAGATCGATCTGCACGTTGTTCTTGAGCGCGCCGGACACCGGGCACCCTTCCTTCGTTGCCGCCGCGATGCTCTGGAACTTCGCCTCGTCGATGTTCGGCACCGTCGCCCGCGTCGTCAGGCTCATGCGCGTGATCTTGAAGCCTTCACCGACCTTGTCGATCGTGCACGCCGCTTCGGTCTCGATGCTCTTCGGCGTGAATCCCGCCTTCTCCAGTCCGAGGCTCAGTGCCATGCTGAAGCACGCCGCCTCGGCGGCCGCGAGCAGTTCCTCGGGGTTGGAGCCCGACCCGTTCTCGAAGCGCGATGAAAAGTTGTACTGGCCCTGCAGCCCGGTCTTTCCCTTGAAGCTTCCCTTGCCATCCTTCAGGCCGCCCTGCCACGTGGCGCTGGCTGTTCTCGTCGGCATTGTTCACGATTCCTGGTGGTGGTGAGTGCTCACGGGGACGGGCGGCGCTTGACGCGTCGTCCTCCCGGCGGTTTATGTCCTGCCATGACGCAACCGGCCGCCGAGCAGCCGCTTCCGCCATCCGTGTCGCGAGTGCTGAGCAGGTTCCGCGCCCTCGGACGTGAAGAGAAGATGCAGGCATTGCTCCATTATGCGAAGCAGCTCGAGCCATTGCCCGAGCGCTTTCGCGACCTCGATCGCGCCGATTTCACCGTGCCGGAGTGCCAGACGCGGGTTGATCTCTTCCCCGAATTGCGTGACGGCAAGCTCTACTTCTACGCCGATCTCAACGCGCGGCAATCGCCGACCATCGCGGCGTTTCTCTCCATCCTCTTCTCCGCGATCAATGGCCAGCCGCCGCAAACCGCGCTCGCCATCCCGAACGACTTCGTGCGACAGATGATGGAAGGCATCGGCCTCGCCGGCCGCGAAGTGGGACTCAACGCGATGCTCGCCCGGATCAAGCGTCACGCGCGCGACGCGCGCGACGCGGCTGGCTGACGGCTACCCTTCATCCACTATGAGCGAACCCCGGACGCAGAGCTACGCGAATCACCGGCGCTACTTCGTGCTGTATCACTACCTGGCGATGCCGATCCTGCTCGCCAACCTCGTCGTCACCACCGTGCATGCCGTCCGGTTTCCCTCGGCGTGGACGATCTGGATCGTGATCGTCTCGTTCGGACTCGTCGCCGGCCTCGTCGCCAGTCGCGCGTCCACGCTCATCGTGCAGAGCCGGCTCATCGCCCTCGAGATGCGGTTGCGCCTCGCCGCCACGCTGCCGCCCGAGCTGCGCGGACGAATCTCCGAGCTGCGCCTCAAGCAGCTCGTCGGTCTCCGCTTCGCCGGCGACGTGGAGCTTCCCGCGCTCGTCGAGCGCTGCCTGAGCGGCGAGCTCACCACTGCCGACGCCGTCAAGCGCGAGATCCGCGACTGGCGGCCCGATTTCCTCCGCGCCTGAACCCGAGCCGCATCGCATGCAACGTATCCTCAGCGCGTGGGCGTGGGTCGCGGCGGTCAGCACCGTCCTCTTCGGCTTCCTCTATGTGAGCGCCGTCTGGCTCGTCACCGCGCCGTTCGACCGCGGTCGCTACGCAGCGGGACGCGCCTTCCGGCAGCTCGCCGTCACCGCGGTGTCGCTCAATCCGCTCTGGCACTTCGAGACCGATGGCGAAACGCCGCCGGACCCGCGCCACCCGTACGTCGCCGTCTCCAACCACGAGTCGTACGCCGACATCTTCCTCATCAGCCACTTCCCGTGGGAGATGAAGTGGCTGTCGAAGGACACGATCTTCCGCATCCCCGTCATGGGCTGGATGATGCGCATGGCCGGCGACATCCCGATCAAGCGCGGACGGCGCGAGAGTGTGGTGAGCGCGATGAAGGGATGTCGTGACCGGCTCAAGAAGCGAGTGAGCGTGATGATCTTTCCGGAGGGCACGCGCTCACGCAGCGCGGAGCTGCTTCCATTCAAGGACGGCGCGTTCAAGCTGGCCATCGAGTCGCAGGTCCCCATCCTGCCCATCGCCGTCGCCGGCACGCGCCACTGCATGGCCAAGGGAAGCTTTGCCTTCCGCCGCGCGCGGGCGCGGGCGCGCGTGCTCCCGCCGATCCCGACCGCCGGCATGAGCGCTCACGACATGCCCGCACTGCGCGACCGCACGCGGGAAATCATCGACGCGGCGCGTCACGAGCTGCAGCGCGAGCTCGAGGCGGAGCGTCACGGGCACAAGCGCGCGAAGGCCGGATGAGCGTGGCCGTCCGCGCGGCGGCGCCGCGGACGGAAGCGGAGCTCGAGGACGCGCTCTCGCGGCCCTCCCCCTCGCTCGCTGCCGCCCTCGCGCAGGCACCTGGCGACATCATCGTGCTCGGGGCCGGCGGCAAGATGGGCCCGTCGCTCGCTCGCATGGCACGTCGCGCCGATCCGTCGCGTCGCGTGATCGCCGCCTCGCGCTGGTCGGATGCTTCCGCGGCCGGAGCGCTCGAGGCCGACGGCGTGGAGATCGTTCGCATCGACCTGCTCGATCCGGGCGCACTCGCCGAGCTTCCCGACACGCCGAACGTGGTGTTCATGGCGGGGCAGAAGTTCGGCACGTCGGGCGATCCGTCGCTCACCTGGGCGATGAACGCCGCCGTGCCCGCCTTCGTCGCGGAACGCTATGCCGGCGCGCGGACCGTCGTCTTCTCCACTGGCAACGTGTACGCGCTGACCCCGGTCGCTGGCGGCGGCGCGCGTGAGACGGATGCCCCGGCGCCGGTGGGGGAATACGCCTGGTCGTGCCTCGCGCGCGAACGGATCTTCAGCGCCGCCGCCGCTCGTCATCGCACGCCCGTCGCCATCGTACGCCTCAACTACGCGCACGACCTCCGCTACGGCGTGCTCACCGACCTCGCGACGCGCATTGCGGCCGACGAACCGGTCGACCTCGCGATGGGCCACGTCAACGTCATCTGGCAGGGCGATGCCAACGCTCTGGCGCTCGCCGCGCTGGCGCACGCGTCGGCGCCCGAGCCGTTCCTCGTGAACGTCGCCGGCCCGGATGTGCTGCGCGTCGCCGACCTCGCGCGGGCGCTCGGCGAGCGACTCGGCCGCGCGCCGCGGCTCATCGGCCACGAGTCGAGCGATGCGCTGCTCAGCGACGGCACGCGCATGCACAGCATGCTCACCGATCCGCTCCTGCCACTCGACACCCTGCTCGACTGGGTTGCCGACTGGGTCTCGCGCGGCGGCCGCCTCCTCGGCAAGCCGACGAAGTTCGAGCGGCGTGACGGAAAGTTCTGAGATGCCCTCGGGCGTACCCCCGAGCGTGCCTCTCGACCTGACTGCGAGCGGCGATCGGATCGCTGCGCTGCGCGAGCACCTGCTCGCCGGCCAGGTGATTCCGGCGCATCCGCTCGCCCTGACCTCGCGCCGCACGCTCGACGAACGACGTCAGCGCGGACTCACGCGCTACTACGTGGACGCCGGCGCCGGTGGTGTCGCGGTGGCGGTGCACACCACGCAGTTCGCCATCCGCGACCCGAAGCATGCGCTGCTGCGCCCGGTGCTGGAGCTCGCCGCCGACGAGGCACGCGTGCGCCGCGTGGACACGGGCAAGCCGTTCCTCCTCGTCGCCGGCGCGATCGGCGACACGCGGCAGGCTGTTGACGAAGCGGAGCTGGCGGCGTCGCTCGGCTACGACATGGTGCTGCTCTCGCTCGGCGCCCTGCGCGACGCGAGCGACGACGCACTCATCGAACACTGCCGCGCCGTATCCGACGTCCTGCCGCTGTTCGGCTTCTACCTCCAGCCAGCCGTCGGCGGTCGAGTGCTCGGCTACGACTTCTGGCGCCGCTTCGCCGAGGACGAGCGGGTGTGGGCGATCAAGATCGCGCCGTTCAACCGGTACCGGACGCTCGATGTGGTGCGCGCCGTGAACGACGCAGGCCGCCATGACCTCGCACTCTACACGGGCAATGACGACAACATCCTCGCCGACCTGCTGACACCGTTCCCGGTCCATTCGCCGACTGGCACGACGACGCGCCACATCATGGGAGGACTACTGGGCCAGTGGGCAGTGTGGACTCGTGGCGCAGTGCGATTGATGAACCGCGTGCGCGCTGTCCGTGCCGGTACCGCAGCACCGGGCGAGCTCGCCGAGCTCCTGCGTCTCAACGCGGCGTTGACCGATGCGAATGCCGCCATCTTCGACGCCGCGCACGATTTTGCGGGCTGCATCCCCGGCATCCACGAAGTGCTGCGACGTCAGGCGCTGCTCGAGGGAACCTGGTGCCTGGATCCGCACGAGACCCCGTCGGCGGGGCAGCGCGAGGAGATCGATCGCGTAATGCGCCAGTACGGGCAACTGCTCGGGGACGATTAGGGGAACTGCGACAACGAGGAGAGAGAACTACTGAAAGAGCTGAAACGGCAGGATCTGTCCCTCGCGGGAAAATTGCTCCGCGCGCAAAGCTCTCTCCTCAAACCCAAGGTTTCTTGATTTCAATTTGGAACGGGATCGGGATTCTCCAAAGCGCATGGAGGCAGACGTGCAGAGGAGAGCATCCTGCCTTTTCAAGCCGTTCCCGTCGTGTCCTCTCTCGCTGTTCAATTTCAGGAGGAGCTTCACCCCCCCAGCGTCCCCTCGAATTTCTGCCGGAACGTCCCGAGGTCCGTGATGGTCGTGTCGAACACCACGGTGTCCTTCGTGATCGCGCCGGACGCGCGCAGCTCATCGAGGTCGGCGCGCGGCGCGCACTGCACGTTGCCCTGACCGTCCCGATAGAACAGCCGTCCGCCACCGACGAGGTTCGTGCCGAGGCTGGATTGGACCGACTGCAGCACCCGGAACAGGCCGTCGATCGAGCAGCCGGACGCGCCGGTGGTGTTCTGGTCCACCGCGACCACGAGGAAGCGATCGTCCAGCAGCTGACTGCCCACGGTGAGCGGTTCGCCGTGCGCCTTCCAGTTGGCGAGGTGGTCGCCGACGGCGCGCATCAGCGCGGTCGCCGCCTCCTCGCTGAGACGCTTGTCGGCACCGAAGATCCAGACGCGGGCGGAATCGGGAAGGGAATCGAAGGAGACGACAGGCATGGCGGTGGACGGCACGGGATTGGACTTCGCGCTCGCGAGTGGCACGCGTTCGGGTCGTTCGCAACTTACATCGTCCACCACCATGCGGACCACCAGTCGTGGGGCATGGTCTGGCGCAGCTCCTGCCCTGCCTCGCACCCATGAACCAATCTCGCGCGCTCGCCACTGTCAGCATCGCTGCAGGACTCGGCGTAGTCGCGCTCGCCGCGGCGACTCGATCGCGTGCCGTGCAGCACCTCGACGACCTGGTGGAGCACGCGGTCGCGCCGCGCCGCCCGCGCCTCGCTCGCGCTGCCCGCATTGGAACACTGCCCGGTGAGCCATACGCACACTGGCCGCTCGGCGCTTCCATCGCCGCCACCGTGATCGCGCGTCGCGGTGGTCCGATGCGTCGAGCCGTCGTACCGATGGCCGGCGCGTCCCTCGGCGCCATCCTCACTCATCACGCGGTGAAGGCCGTCTATCGCCGCGTCCGTCCACGGCACGCCGTGCTTCGCGGCAAGACCGAACCCGCCTATCCCAGCGGCCACACCGCCGACGCCACCGCGGTGCTCCTCACCGGTGCCTGGATCCTCGTCCGCGAAGAGCTCGCCCCATCCGCGATCGTCGTGCCGGTAGTCGCCGCCGTTGCAGCGAGCGTCGGTGCCAGCCGCGTCGCGCTCGGCTGGCACTGGACGAGCGACGTCGTCGGTGGATGGCTCACCGGTGTTGCGGTGGCATCAGGGTGCGCGATCGTGTACGAGCGACTGCGGTGACGAGCACTTCCTGAGGGAAAGCGGGGACGGGACCCTTCGTCGCGCATGGAGGCATCCCGAACGAGGAGAGAATCCTGCCGTTCTGTAGTTCGAATCCGGCCCTTTCCGCTCCTTTGCTGTCGAGGAGTTGCAGAGCGCGTCTCGATAGAGGGACTCGAAGCGCATTGGACCGGGACAATCCACAGGTCCGAGTACGCGGTACTCAACTACCACGTACTGTAGTTGTCGTAAGCACAGCCCGTATCGCCCCTTCCACCGTCGGGTGCCGGAAATCGAACCCCGACGCCGCGAGCGCATCGGGCAGCGCACGCTGGCTGGCGAGGATCGTCTCGCGGGCCATCTCGCCGTACATCAGCGTGAGTGCCAGCTCCGGCACCGGGATCAGCGCGGGGCGCGACAGCACTCGGCCGAGCGTCGTCGCGAAGTGGGAGTTCCGCACGGGATTCGGCGCCGCGAAGTTCACGGCGCCGCGCATCCGGTCCACGAACAGGCAGTGTTCCATCGCGTGCAGGTGATCCTCGATCGCGATCCAGCTCATCCACTGCTCACCACTCCCCAGCGGCCCGCCCATGCCGAGCTTGAAGGGCGGAAGCATCTTCGCCAGCGCACCGCCGTCCTTCGACAGCACCACTCCCGTGCGAACCAGCACGACGCGCACGCCGGCGTCGGCGGCCGGGCTCGTCGCGCGTTCCCACTCCACGCACACGCCGGCCAGGAAGTCGTCACCGGGCGTGCTCGATTCGCTCAACACTTCGTCGCCGCGATTGCCGTAGTAGCCGACGGCCGAGCCGCTGAGGAAGACGCGCGGCTTCTGCTCCATCGCCGCGATCGCGCGCGCGAGCCGTTCCGTGCCGAGTACCCGGCTGTCGCGAATCTGGTGCTTCCGTTCCGCAGACCACCGGTGCGCGATCGGGGCGCCGGCGAGATTCACCACCGCCTCCACGCCGTCCAGTGCGCCGGCAGGCAGATCGCTGCGTTCGGAATCCCACACCACGTCGCCCTCGCGGGCGTCCTTCGGGGAATGCACGAAGCGACGAACGGTGTGGCCGTGCGCGCGCAAGCGGTCGACGAGGGCGGAGCCGATCAGGCCGGTGGCACCGGTGACGGCGATGGTAATGGGCTGCTGGGTGGCGAGTGGGTCAGGGAGCACGCCCGCGCGGGCGGCAAGATGCGCGCCCTGATCCGCTACCCGGTAACGTCAGCGCTCGTCATCATGTCGACTCGCGACGTGCCCGGACCATTGCGCGCGCTATCTGCTCCACGGCGGCGGGACGAGCGTACACCCCGCTCTGCACACGCAGGCGCAGCTCGGCGACCCGCTCGTCGGGCGCGAGACCGGGTATCTCGTGCACCGGGATCAACGGTCCGATGCGCTGCGCATGGGACGGCCGCTGCTCTGCCGGGCGCTGCACCGGCGCCCGGTCCGCGTCGCGCACTGGCAGGCGCGGTACGATGGACTCGATGTGTTTCGTCATGCGCCTCTCCTCGTCTCGGTTCTAGAAGTCTCGCCCCGCCACGCGCCGACGTGAGCGGTGGGGCAGAACGTCCCTCCGGTGGCGAACTTCTGGACACCGGCTGCTAGAATTCACTCGAGCCGGCACGGCAGCCGGTCGCCCTGCCCCACCGCCCCGCCCCGCTGAATGGCGACAATTCTCTACCTGGACGACGAGCCGGCCATCGGCCTCATTCTCGAGGATACCCTCGAGCGAGCGGGCCACAGCACCATTGGCGCGCGCACCGTGCCGGAAGCGCTCCAGGCGCTTGCCCGGACTCCGGTGGACCTGATCATCTCCGACTACCGCATGCCGGGTCTGTCGGGACTCGAGTTCCTCGAGCTGCTCCGCTCCGAGGGATATGACACCCCGCTCATCATGCTGACCGGGTACGCCACCATCGAGCACGCGGTGGCGTCGATCAAGGCGGGCGCGATCGACTACATCACCAAGCCGGTGCGTCCCGAGCAGCTCGAGCTCTCCGTCGCCAAGGGGCTCGAGGTCGCGCGCCTCCGCCGCGAGAACGATACGCTGCGTCGCGAAGTGGTGGAGTTCCGCAACGAGCGGACGATCATCGGGGACAGCCCGCAGATCCGGCGCCTGCTGCAGACCGTGAACACCGCCGCGCCCACGCGCGCGACCGTCCTGCTTCAGGGCGAGTCCGGCACGGGCAAGGAGCTGTTCGCGCGTGCGATCCACGACGCGAGCGACCGGCGCGACGCGCCATTCATCAAGCTCAACTGCGCCGCGCTTCCCGAAGGGCTCATCGAAAGCGCGCTGTTCGGCCACGAGAAGGGCGCGTTCACCGGCGCCATCCGCCGCGTCGAGGGCGCATTCGAGCGCGCGAACCACGGCACGCTCCTGCTCGACGAGATCGGCGAGATGCGCATCGACCTCCAGGCCAAGCTGCTGCGCGTGCTGCAGGAACAGGAGTTCGAACGCGTCGGCGGCTCACAGCCCATTCGCGTCGACGTGCGCATCATCGCCACCACCAACCGCGATCTCGCCGCCCGCGCCGCCGAGGGACAGTTCAGGCAGGATCTCTACTTCCGGCTGAGCGTGATGCCGATCGTCATCCCATCGCTGCGCGAACGGGGCGACGACATTCCCCTCCTCGCGCATCGCTTCGCCATGCGCACCGCCGCCGAACTGGGAAAGGAGATTCGTGGCTTCGCCCCCGACACGATCGCCATGCTCCAGCGCTACGACTGGCCAGGCAACGTGCGCGAGCTGCAGCACGCCGTGGAGCGCGCAGTCATCCTCGCCACCGAGCCGATGCTCCAGCCTTCCGCCTTCGATGGCCGGCTGCTCTCCGCCTCATCGGGCGACGATGCCACCCGACACGGCGATCCCCACCGTGTCATCCCGCAGGGCGAAGCCCTGTCGGGATCTGCCGTCCCCGCGCGCGATGCCATCGTCCTCGACTCCCTCAACATCGCCGACGCCGAGCGTCGCCTGATCGAACGTGCCCTCGAGGCCAGCAACGGGAACCGCACTCGCGCCGCCGAGCTGCTCGGCATGAGCGTTCGAACCCTGCGCCACAAGCTCAACGCCGCCATCCCCTCCGGCGACGCCTGACGAACAGCGGCAACCCTTGCTCGGCAGTTCTTGCCGAGCGGCAGGAATTGCCGGAAGCGAGAGTCTGCCTTGGATGTGCTCCGCAGCGCCCCACAGCCGGAGCGCGCCACAGATATCTCGCTACCCCACAACGTCTTACGTACCCACCTCCTCACCCGCCCACCGCCTCGCTTACCGGGCTGTAGCGCTGGCCTCCGTCCTGCCTGTCTCCGGGCTGTCCCACCGATGCCCGGCACCGCAGTTCCCGCCTCTCCGGGCATCCATCATCCGGCGCCTCTCTCCCGCGCCGCCCTCCGATGCCGGAGCCCGCGATGAATTCTCAGCCCCTGCTGGCCCACGCCGACGTCAGCGACACGGACACCCGCGACGCCCTGTTGCACGACAACCTCAGCCTGGTCCACCACGTGGCGCGCAAGCTCCTGCGTCGGCTGGCTGACGACGCCGACCTGGATGAGCTGGTGAGCGCGGGGACGCTCGGGCTGATGAGCGCCGCCGAGTCGTTCGACCCGAGCCGAGGGCTCGCCTTCAGCACCTTCGCCGTGCCACGCATCCGCGGCGCAATGCTCGACGAGCTGCGCCGGCAGGATCACGTGCCGCGCTCGGTGCGACGCAAGACGCGCGAGATGGGCCAGGCGCGCGAGTCGCTGATGCACGCACTCGGCCGCGCGCCGTCGAGCGACGAGCTGGCCGGTGCGCTCGGCGTGGACCGCGAGACGTTGTTCCGCTGGAGCGCCGACGTGGAAAACGCCGTGCACCTCCCGCTCGACGGACACACTCGCGTCACGCAGGACGAAAGCCCGACACGCGCCGAGCTGCTCGGGAGTGACGTCGAGCTGCCCGACGAGCGCATGACGCGCGAGGAGCAGGTGGCCGCGCTGCGCGATGCGATGCTCGAGCTCGACGACCAGCAGCGGACCGTCCTCGCGCTCTACTACTTCGAGAACCTGCGCTCGCGGGAGATCGGTGAGCTGCTCGGCGTGAGCGAGTCGAGAGTCTCGCAGGTGCGCGCGCGAGCCCTCGGCGTCCTGCGCGCCGCGCTCAGCCCTGCGCTGGCCTGCGCCTGATCACGGCTCGCCGCGGGCCTCGCGCTCGCGCTGGCGCAGCTGCAGGAGCGTCGGAAGGCTGAGCACCAGCTCGGCGCCGTCGCGCGCGAGCTGCCCACCGCACAACGCCGCCATCGCCGCGCCGTAGGGGCCGCCGTCACCCGGCGCGCTGACGCGCACCAGTGCCGACTGCTCGTCGCTGGACAGGTGGATCGTGGCACTGCGGGCCGAGTCGGCCGCGGCCTCCTTGGCGGCATCCACGAGCACGAGCATCAATCGCAGCAGCGCCCAGCGAGGCGCGCGCACCGGCTGCATCGCGCCGTCGAGCGTCACGTCGCAGGCCACCAGTCGCGTGCGGGGATGATGCGCGTGCAGCGAGATCGCGTCGTCGAGCACGGGACGCAGCTCGAGCGCTTCCGGCTTGTGCGGGCGCGACGGCATGAGGCCGATGAGGGCGCTCGCCTGCTGCAGGCGCTTCATCTCGTTCATCAGCACGCCACCGGAGATCATCTCCGCGTCCCCCATCGTCGCGAGCTCGGCGCACACGCTGAGGGCCGTGACGCGGTTGTTGAGCATGTGCACGAGGCCGGCGAGCAGCGCGTCGCTCAGCTCGGCCCACTGCGCGGCCGCCGCCGCTGGAATGACGTCAGCCGACATTCGCCGCGGCGAGCATCTCGCGCACCTTCGCCGCGAGGTCGGCTGGCGTGAACGGCTTGTCGAGCAGCGTGACGCCGGGCGCGAGCGCATCCTGACCCTCGAGCACGTTGTCGGTGTAGCCCGAAGCGAACAGCACCCGGATACCCGGCCGGCGTCGGCTGAGGGTCGCCGCGAGCTCACGGCCGTTCATGCCCGGCATGATCACGTCGGTGAGCAGCAGGTCGATCGTCCCGTCGTGCGCGCTCGCCAGCGAGAGTGCCGCCGAGCCATCGGCAGCGGAGAGCACGCGATAGCCGGCTCGCTCCAGCGTCTCGCGAGCGATGGCGCGCACGGCCTCGTCGTCCTCGGCGAGGAGGATGGTCCCCTCGCCGCGCGGGTTCGCGTCGCGTCGCGACACGGTCGCCGGCTCGGAGGGCGTCTCCGCGGCGGCGAGTGGGAAGTAGAGGATGAACGTCGTGCCATTGCCCGGCACGCTCGCCACCTCGATGCCGCCGCCGCTCTGCTGCATGATGCCGTACACCGTGGCGAGGCCAAGGCCGGTGCCCTGGCCGCGCGGCTTGGTGGTGAAGAACGGCTCGAACAGCCGGTCGCGAATCTCGGGCGCGATGCCCGTACCGGTGTCGGAGACGGCGAGCATCGCGTAGGTGCCGGCGGGGAGCGTCATCCCCGCCGTCGTGTGCGACGTTTCGAAGGTGACGGAGCCGGCGGAGAGACGCAGCCGTCCGCCGCGCGGCATGGCGTCCCGCGCGTTCACGGCGAGGTTGAGGATCACCTGTTCTACCTGCGTCGGGTCGGCGCAGACCAGTGGCTGCTGCTCGCAGACCGATATCTCGAGCGCGATGTTCTCGCTGATCAGGCGACGCAGGATCTTCTCCGTCTGTTCCAGCGCCACGGCGAGCGAGAACACCCGTGGCTTGAGCACCTGCCGCCGGCTGAACGCGAGCAACTGGTGCGTCAGCTCGGCGGCACGCTGCGCGGCGCGGCGCACTTCGGCGACGTCCTCGCTCGCCGTGCTGTCGGCGGGAATTCCCTCCAGCGCGAGGTCACAGTAGCCGAGGATGGCGGTGAGCAGGTTGTTGAAGTCGTGCGCGATGCCGCCGGCGAGGCTGCCGACGGCCTCCATCTTCTGCGACTGGCGGAGCTGTTCCTGCGAGGCGAGCAGCGCGCGCTCGGTGCGGCGCCGCTCGGTGACGTCGTTCACCACGACGAGGCGCGCGCGACGGCCGGCGTAGTTGAAGTCGTCGGCGCTGACCTCCACTTCCAGCTCCTCGCCGCTGCGCGTGAAGTGCCGCGTCAGCTTGCCGCGCAGCATGTCCTCGCGATCGGTGTTGAGCTGTTGGCGCAGCTGCGCATGGTCCTCCGGCCGGCGGATCTCGAGCAGGGACATCGAGAGCAGCTCGTCGCGTGAATAGCCGTACCGCTCCACCGCCGCCTCGTTCACGGCGAGGAAGCGGAGCGACTCACGATCGACGACCCACATCGGGAGCGGAAGGGTGTCGAACAGGCTCCGGTAGCGTTCCTCGCTCGCCATCAACTGGTCGCTGCGCCGCTCGAGCGCGTCGGCCATGCGGTCGAAGGTTTCTGCGAGCGCACCGAGCTCGCCGTCGGGGCGCACGGTGGTACGCCGCGACAGCTCCCCCGCCGCGAAGGCGTCGGCGTCCGCGGTGAGCGCGCGAACCGGACCGGCGATGCCGCGCGCCAGCACCCACGCCAGGCCGAGTCCGACGAGCAGGGAGGCGATGCCGAGCAGCAGGGCGTTGCGCTCCTGCAGGTGCACGCGCTCGAGCGCAATGTCGCTCGGGATGCCGACGAACACCTGCCACGGCACGCGCGACGCCGTGGCGAAGCCGGAGAGCCTGGTCACGCTGTCGGCGCCCGTCATCTCCATCACGCCCTCGCGCGCCTGGCGCGCGTCACGGATGGTGGCGAGGCCGCTGATGTCGTGCCCGATCCACGACTCGGCATCCTCGGTGCGCGCGAGCACGATGCCGTCCGCGTCGGTGAGCGTCACCACCGCGCCGCGCGGCAGGTCGCTCGGGATGAGGATCGCGCGCAATTGGTCGAGCAGCGTCGACGCGGCGACGACGCCGATCGGCTTGCCATCAGTGCCGAGGATGGCGCGGCCGAAGGCGAGAGAATATTCGTGGCTCACGCGGCCGATCATCGGCTCGCCGATACCGAGCCCGCGCGAGGCGATCGCGTCGCGGAAGTAGCGGCGGTCGGCGACCGAGATGCGGCGCGACCGGGCGCCCATGGCGTTGGAGAGCCCGACGACCCAACCGTCGGACGAGGCGACGGACAGGTTGAGGAAGCGCGTTCCAAGGTCGCGGCTCACCGACGCGAGCAGGGAGTCGTTGTGCGCGCTGCCGGCCGCGTCCACCCGCACGCTGCGACTCAGTGAGACGAGCAGCGCGTCCACCGTGTTCACGTGGTCGTCCACCCGCGTCGTGATGCGGCGCGCCAGCTGCAGCGCGCGCTGCTCGGCATTGTCGCGCTCGGCGACGCTGGTCGTGCGCGCCTGGAACACCGAGAAGAGCAGCGCCGGAAGGGTGGCGGCGACGACGAGGAGCAGCAGCCGCAGCTGGATGCTGAGGCCGCGGCGCACGGCTGGGATCTCGGACGTCTGACGCAGCTGCGCCGAAGATTCGACCATTTCGAGGCGTTACGCGAGCGGAAGCAGCGGCCGCAGAGAGGGCGGCGCGCAGAGGGAGGACGCGTCGGGCGACGCGGTCGCAACCGGCGCACCGGTCACCACAATGGAGTATCGGCAGCATCGAGGCTCGCCTGAACAGGCGACGGCCGGCGCGATATCTTGCCCCATGCTCATCGGCATCGCCGGCATGGTCGGCTCGGGGAAAAGCACCCTCACCCGTGCGCTCGCCACGCGCTTCGGACTGCAGCACGCGCTGGAGAGCGTGGACGACGAGAACCCGTGGCTCGAGCGCTTCTACGCCGGTGGCGTGGACGCGATGCGCGAGTACGCGCTCCCGCTGCAGCTTCACTTCCTCGCCACGCGATTCGAGAGCATGCGACGCATCCGCGGCGCGGGTGGAAGCTGGATCCTCGACCGGACCTGGTACGAGGA
>Ga0070660_100001767_pt1 | contig 14839 bp, 15 predicted proteins | sample KBSC33metaG_FD_64670 | JGI IMG/M metagenome (GOLD analysis project Ga0070660, IMG submission 64670) | Corn rhizosphere microbial communities from Kellogg Biological Station, Michigan, USA - KBS C3-3 metaG | ecosystem: Host-associated > Plants > Roots > Rhizosphere > Soil ... | reverse complement strand
ATAGATAATTGTAAATTCAAGCAAAAAGTAGTTCCTGGCGACACATTGATTTTAAAAATGGAACTTTTACATCCCATAAGACGTGGCATTTGTGAAATGAAAGGCACTGTATATGTGGGGGATAAAATAGTCACAGAAGCAGTTTTAGTTGCACAAATTGTTAAACGCCCTAATTCGTAGTATGATAAGTCCTTTAGCACATATACACCCGGATGCTCAATTAGGAAAAGATGTTATTATAGACCCGTTTGTGGTAATTGAAGATGATGTTATTATTGGAGATGGCACCCATTTAATGTCGCATACAGTCATAATGAAAAATGTGAGAATTGGTAAATCATGCCAGGTCTTCCCTGGGGCGGTAATCGGCGCTATTCCTCAAGATCTCAAATTTGAAGGGGAAAAAACGACTGTAGAAATTGGAGACTACACCACTATAAGAGAGTGTGTAACAGTAAACCGGGGTACAAAAGATAAATGGAAAACTGTAGTTGGAAACAATTGCTTACTTATGGCGTATTCCCACATTGCTCACGATTGCTGTCTAGGCGATCATGTAATTATTGCTAATTCTGTACAGCTAGCCGGACATGTAGAAATTGGAGACTATGCAATAATCGGAGGCAATGCAGCGGCCATTCAGTTTTCAAAAATCGGGGCACACACTTACATAGCCGGAGGCACAGAAGTAATAAAGGATGTGCCGCCATACATAAAAGCGGGACGTTCTCCATTAAGCTATGTGGGAATTAATTCAGTTGGCCTGCAAAGAAGAGGTTTTAGTTCGGAAAAAATAAACAGTATAACTGAAATTTACAGAAACATATATCTAAGGGGATTAAACATTTCACAGGCCACACAATTCATAGAAAAAGAGCTTCCCGAATCTAAAGAAAAAACTGAGATTCTCAAATTTATAAAAGACAGTAAGCGCGGCATTCTTAAAGTATCTTCCAAAGAGAATACGAATGAGGATTGATCTAACGACAATAGGTAAACGCTTTAACAGGGATTGGATTTTTAGAAACCTGAATTTCACGTTCGATACAGGTAACCACTACGCAATAACCGGACCCAATGGTTCAGGTAAATCCACATTATTACAAATCATCTCAGGATCAACTATTTTTAACGAAGGAAGTATCAGCTATTTTGAAAACAACGAGCCCTTTCCTTCTGAAAAAATTTTCCAAAAAATGTCTCTTGCTGCTCCTTATCTCGATTTGGTAGAAGAAATGACATTAGTCGAATTTTTTTCTTTTCACCATAATATGAAAGGCTGGTTAAATTCATTAAATACTGAAGAAATTATTATTTTATCGTCTCTCGAAAATGCAGCCCATAAACAAATCCGATATTATAGCAGCGGCATGAAACAAAGAGTCAAACTTGCGCAGGCCATTTTTAGTAATGTCCCCATCGTTTTGTTAGACGAACCACTTACCAATCTTGATGAAGCAGGAGTTTTATTATACCATACTTTAATAGAAAAATACTGCAGCAACCGCTTGCTTATTGTCAGCAGCAACGATAAAAAAGAATATTCTTTTTGCGATAAGATAATTAATATAACAGATTACAAATAGAATTTTTACCAGGAAAACACAAAAGGTTTTCAATAACTTTTTTGTAAAAAGAGATACTGGAAACAGTAAACAAACAATTAATCACAATTTCTATCTCGGGATGAAACAGATAAGTGGAATCAGTTAATTGTCACTTTTTATATTAAAATCGAAGTCTTTTTTCCATGATAAAATGCGGAATAGAAACTTCAATAAATTCCGAACCGATAACAGTATATCCTAATTTTTCATAAAAACCGATAGCAGTCTTGCGGGCATGCATTACCATTTTTTTGTAGCCATTATCACGGGCTATATTTTCTGCGAAATTCATCATACTGGCGCCTATTCCTTTTCCCTGCAAATTATCCTGAACAGCCATCTGGCGCAATCTTACACGTTCTTTATCAATCCTCGTAAGAAGGCAGCAACCTAACATTTTATCTTCTTCAAACGCTCCTATAAGAATATCATTTTTCTCTTTATTTAATTCTTCTTTATCAAAAGCCAGGTGTAAAGGTTTACGCAGAATTTCATTACGTAATTTTATCATTTGGTCGTACTCTTTACTTGCAAAATCTATTTGTTTTATAGGCATAAAAGTGAATCTGGATAATTATACTTTAGAAAATTAAAAATACGAATTTTAAAATTCAATCAGGCAAGCTCAAAAGAAATTAAAGGAAGTTAACAACTCGTAAAGAAATTAGATTTCCCCAAATTAAGGATATAGGAATTAGAAAGTGATATTAAAGAACCTGGGTAATTAAAAAATTAAACACAAATTTTTGATGAAAAAATGCTTTTCAAATAGTTATTATTTTTTTTTATCACAAAAAGTATATTTTTGTGGCCACTATTAACTAAACCTTACAATCATGCAAGACGTTGCAACAAGAGTTAAAAAAATCATTGTTGACAAGTTAGGTGTCGACGAAGCGGAAGTAACACCCGAAGCTTCATTCACTAACGACCTGGGTGCCGACAGTTTGGACACCGTAGAATTAATTATGGAATTTGAAAAGGAATTCAATATTTCTATTCCTGATGAACAAGCCGAAACCATCACTACCGTTGGCCAGGCAGTAGCATACCTCGAGGAACATGCTAAGTAACCATCTTTTTTAACTTTGCAGGTAAGCTTATGGAAATAAAAAGAGTAGTAGTAACTGGATTGGGAGCCATAACTCCTTTAGGTAAAAGTGTTCCCGAATACTGGGAAGGCTTGTCTAATGGGGTTTCCGGCGCTGATTATATTCAGCAATTTGATTGCACGAAATTTAAAACCAGGTTTGCCTGTGAGGTTAAAGATTTTGACCCCCTTAATTATTTTGACAGAAAAGAAGCCCGTAAAATAGACAGGTTTACCCAATTATCCCTGATAGCGAGTGACGAAGCTGTAAAGGATGCCGGAATATCAAAAGAGAATGTAAATCCGGATAGAGTAGGTGTTATTTTTGGCAGCGGTATTGGCGGTATCACCACATTCCAGGACGATGTAATCGAATTTGCCCGCGGCGATGGTACTCCAAGGTTCAATCCATTCTTTATCCCCAAAATGATTTTGGATATTGCAGCGGGGCAAATTTCAATGCGTTATGGATTTCGAGGTCCTAATTTTGCAGTAGTGAGTGCTTGCGCAAGCAGTACCAACGCGATAATTGACGCTTATGACAATATCAGATTGAACAAAGCAGACATAGTTCTCACAGGAGGTAGCGAAGCCGTTATTTCAGAATCAGGAGTTGGCGGCTTTAATGCTATGAAAGCGCTCAGCGAAAGAAACGATGACCCCAAAACCGCATCACGCCCATTTGACAGAGACAGGGATGGTTTTGTAATGGGTGAAGCTGCCGGAGTTCTGGTCCTTGAAGAGTTAGAACATGCAAAAGCAAGAGGCGCTAAAATATATTGTGAGATCGCCGGAGGTGGAGCATCAGCAGATGCCTACCACATTACCGCACCCCACCCCGAGGGATTAGGCGCTAAAAACGTAATGCATGCAGCACTAAAGGAGTCTGGTCTTAGTCCCAAAGATATCGATTACATAAATGTACATGGTACTTCTACACCATTAGGTGATATAGCAGAAACAAAAGCAATTTTAAATGTTTTTGGTGATAATGTATATGATTTAAACATCAGTTCCACCAAATCAATGACAGGACACTGCCTTGGTGCTGCAGGAGTGATGGAGGCGTTGGCCTGTATCCTCGCAGTTACAAAAAATATAATTCCCCCAACTATCAATCACTTCAATGATGATCCTGAACTTGATCCAAAATTGAATTTCACTTTCAACGTGGCCCAGGAAAGGGAAGTAAATGCTGCCATGAGCAATACTTTCGGATTCGGAGGTCATAATGCTTCTATAATTGTCAAAAAATACAAGCCATAGATTGAGGATTATCTCCAAATATTCTAACGCAATTATTTTTTTTCCAAAAAGTATTTTTGATATTATTTGTTTTTAGACTGAGAGATCAACAAAAAAATCCCAAGTAAATTTTTAATTTTTCGACAACTAATTATATCCAAATAGCAATTTTCGAGCTGAAATAAGCTGTAAATTCTATATGGTGTTTTTGATTTTTGCAATTATTCCCGGAATGAATTTTCATTTTTTATTTTTATTTGTGAGTTAATAGCGTAACAATCAATTCATTTCTATACAATTTTATTATCTTCGTTAATTAGCGGGTTGTATATCACAATCTGTGAATAAAATGTGGTCTATAGATTATGAACCGAATTAAATCATTAAAAAACAATGGAACAACTTCTCCCAATAATAGTGGGTGTCATCGCATTAATTGCCGGCATCATACTGGGTAAAATATTATTTGCAAAAAACACAAAACAATTATTAGAAACTGCAGAAAATCAAGCAAAACAAATAATTTCCGATGCACAGTCAAAAGCAGAAACTTTAAAGAAAGAGAAACAACTGGAAGCAAAGGAGCATTTTGTGCAACTTAAATCAGAACATGATAAAGCTGTTCTGCAAAGAAATCAAAAAATAGTAGATGCGGAAAACCGCATAAAACAAAAAGAACAGGCAATCAATCAAAAGGATCAGAATGTCGAGCGCCTTATAAAGGAAAACGAGACAATCAAGCAAAATCTCAATCGCCAGATTGAAGTTGTAAATATAAAAAGAACAGAGCTCGAGAAGCACCAGGAAGAACATATTAAAAGGCTTGAGAAAGTTTCGGGGCTTTCTGCAGAAGAAGCAAAAGCTCAGTTAATTGAGACATTGAAAAATGAAGCCAATTCACAGGCGCTTAGTATCCAACAGGAAATTGTAGATGATGCAAAATTAAGAGCCAATAAAGAAGCGCGAAAAATAATCATTCAAACGATACAACGCACCGCGGCTGAGCAGGCTATAGAAAATTCGATAACTGTTTTTAACCTTGAAAGCGACGAAATCAAGGGATCTATTATTGGACGGGAAGGAAGAAACATCCGGGCCATAGAAGCTGCAACTGGCGTAGATCTTATAGTTGATGACACCCCTGAGGCTATTATTCTTTCTTGTTTCGATCCTTTGCGCAGGGAGATTGCACGGCTTTCTTTACAAAGGCTGGTTACCGATGGGCGCATTCACCCCGCAAGAATCGAAGAAGTAGTAGAAAAAACCCGTAAACAAATTGAAGACCAGATAATGGAGATTGGCGAAAGAACGGTAATTGAATTGGGTATTCATGGCCTTCACAAAGAGTTGGTAAGATTAGTTGGCAAAATGCGTTTTAGATCTTCTTACGGTCAAAACCTTTTGATGCATAGCCGCGAAGTCGCCAATCTCTGTGGAATAATGGCAGCGGAATTAGGCATGAATTCAAAATTAGCAAAAAGAGCCGGTTTACTCCACGATATTGGGAAGGTACCTGATGAGGAAACCGAATTAAGCCATGCACTGCTCGGTATGAAGTTGGCGGAAAAATATGGAGAAAATCCTGCAGTTTGCAATGCAATAGGAGCCCATCACGATGAAGTAGAGATGCAATATGTAATTTCTCCCGTTGTACAGGCCTGTGATTCTATGAGTGGCGCAAGACCAGGCGCCCGCAGGGAAATCATGCAACAATACTTGCAAAGAATAAAAGACCTTGAGAACTTGGCGCTGACTTACCAGGGTGTAGAGAAAGCCTATGCGATACAGGCTGGCCGCGAACTACGGGTAATCGTAGAGTCTGAAAAAGTAAGCGACAGCGATAGCGATAAGCTAAGTTTTGAAATCGCGCAAAAGATTCAGACAGAAATGGTTTATCCGGGGCAGATAAAAGTTACCGTAATCAGAGAAAAAAGAGCAGTAAATGTGGCGAGGTAAATTGGGTTATTGGTTAATTAGTTTATTGGGTTATCGGTTAATTCAGAATCCCGGTTATTTGTTGGTTTGCTGTACAGTGACCGAATAATTTATTAATGCAATAATTTTAGTGATGGGTTAATAGGTTTATTTGTTTATTAGTTTTGTAGTAATTTCAACTTATAGATAGAACAATCGAACAATTTAACAACCGAACAATTCAGCAATAAATTGATAAAACAATAAATCATCGAAACAATGCGGGGTTTTATTAAAATTGCCTTACATTTGCAATCCTAAAATTAAAAGCCATGAATGCTGTTGCATTTGTTCACGATCAGTTGACTAAAAAGAACGAATTACCCAAATTTAAAGCGGGTGATAATATTACTGTAAACTATAAAATACAGGAAGGTAATAAAGAAAGAATACAAAGCTTTAAAGGTGATGTTGTAAAACGTCAGGGAGAGGGCGGTACTGCCACGTTTACAGTACGCAAGATCAGCGATGGCGTTGGGGTAGAACGTTTATTCCCTGTTTATTCACCTAATATAGAAAGCATTAAGCTTCATAAAGTAGGAAGGGTTCGGCGTTCTAAATTATATTTTTTACGTGACCGAAGCGGAAAAAGCGCAAGGATTAAAGAAAAGAGAATTAAATAAAACTTATCACTTATTTTTAAAACCGGAAATTTTTGATTTCCGGTTTTTTTATATATTTTGTTCTCAAATAAATCTATTCCCATAGAATAAAGGCTACTTCACCATTTTTCAGGTAATGAAAAATAAATATTTAATAGCAATTCTGTTTTCAATTTTAATGATTTCCTGCACAAGAGGAATTACCCCCTATCAGGCAGCTCATGGTAAGGCAAAATGTGGACGATATCTGAAATAATTTAGGATGTTTCTATTTCATGAAAAGGTATCGGGTAATTAATTAGGTAATATTAATGACCTATCTTTGCAATCTAATACAATCTTAAATGACAATTTTATTATTCAAATCCCAATTTTTATTCGCAATGCCAGGCGGCACTGAATGGATTCTAATTCTTTTGGTAGTGCTTTTATTTTTTGGAGGCAAAAAAATTCCTGACTTAATGCGGGGAATTGGTAAAGGCGTAAAAGAATTTAATGATGCCAAAGATAGTATGAAAGGTGAAATAGATGCGGGTATGAAAGAAAAACAGACCGCCCCTGCCCCTAAAAAAAGTGAAGTAACCAAATAACAAAAATATAAGTTTCACCGCAGCAGGTTGAGATGTGCATTCAAAATTGGATGAGCATCTGAACCTTTTTTATTAAATTGAAATTCATTGTATTCTTATAAAAATATTTCAAGCTACCATCAACAATTAAACGAACACAAGATTTCTTGCCTGGAAGTAGTTGATAATTATTTGCAGAAAATAAAAGACAGCCAACGTCTTAATGCATTCATTGAAGTTTATGACAATGAATGCCGGGAACGTGCAAAGTTCCTGGATGAAAAAAGAAATTCCGGAAAAAAATCAGGAAAATTACATGGAGTAGTAATAGCACTTAAAGATGTTATTTGTTTTAGCGAACATACAATAAGCGCTGCATCTAAAATGCTAAAGGGGTTTATCTCAATTTATAATTCAACTGCAGTTGAAAGACTATTGAACGAAGATGCTATTATCATTGGCAATTGCAATTGCGATGAATTTGCTATGGGAAGCACCAATGAAAATTCAGTTTATGGAAGAGTAAAAAACGCTTTAGACGAAACTAAAGTTTCAGGAGGTTCTTCCGGTGGTTCCGCCGTTGCTGTTCAGGCAGGTTTGTGTATGGTAAGTTTAGGAAGTGATACCGGAGGCTCTGTGAGGCAACCAGCAGACTTCTGTGGAATCGTGGGAATGAAGCCGTCTTATGGCGCCATTTCAAGGCATGGGCTGATTGCTTATGCTTCTTCGTTTGATCAAATAGGCATATTTGCAAATAATGTAGAAGATGTGGCAACAGTGTTGGAGGTTATAAGTGGCCCGGATAAATTTGACAGCACAGTAAACCAACAAAAAACTTCAAATTTCATTTTAAATCATAAGGATGAAAAGAATAAATCAAATACCTACAGAATTGCTTTATTCAAAAACGCAATGAACCATGAAAGCCTTGATCAGGAAATAAAAACAAGCATCTACAAATTAGGAGAGGATTTAAAAAATGATGGAAACGTTGTTGAAGAAATAAATTTTGATTTGATAGATTATATTGTACCTGCATATTATATATTAACGACAGCAGAAGCTTCGTCTAACCTTTCCCGTTATGATGGAATAAGATATGGATACCGAAGTTCAGGTAATGAAACAGATCTCACTACTTTCTATAAAAAAAACAGGGGAAATGGATTTGGTAAAGAAGTAAAAAAAAGGATAATGCTGGGCACCTTTGTTTTAAGCGAAGGATATTATGATGCTTATTTTACAAAAGCCCAGCAAGTAAGAAATTTATTAGTTTCACTTACAAAAGAAATCTTTAGCCAATTTGATGCAATACTATTGCCAACAGTTCCATCTACGGCGTTCACTGCAGGAAGTATGGAGCATGATCCGATAGCTATGTATTTAGCAGATATCTACACTGTATATGCCAATCTCACTGGTATTCCCGGCATATCGGTACCGCTTTTTAAACACTCCAACAATATGCCCTTTGGTGTACAATTACTTACTAACAAATATAATGAGCTAACTTTATTGGAACTGTCCGAAATGCTTTTAAGAAATTATAAACGCTATTAGTAAAATGAAAAAATGTTTTCTTTTATTATTATGCTTTCTTTTTTTTCAAATGCGTAACGTAACCTTCTGCCAAACCTCTGCTTCAATAAGTGATAGTATTCGACAAAAAGCAGATACTACCAGTAAAGTGGAAGACAAAGTGATTGACGAAGTGATCGAATCTGATAAACCAATAAAAAAAGAAAGAGCGCAATACCTGAGCCAGGTAACTCAATACGGCTTTAAAGATCTGTTCAAAAACTATTCGTACAATAGCACTATTCCCTACTCTTCGCAGGTAAATCCGCATGCAGAAAAATACATGCAGGATTATTTAACTTCACACGAAAGTTATTTACAGAAATTAAAAAAAACATCCGTTCCCTATTTCAATTTTATTGATGGAATTCTCACAAAATATGGATTACCGAGAGAGTTAAAATACCTTGCGGTGATAGAAAGTGATCTAAAAACTAATGCATTATCCTCCGCCGGCGCAAGGGGGCCGTGGCAATTTATGACCTATACAGCGAAAGATTATGGATTAATAGTAAATCAACAGCAAGACGACAGAACCGATTATTATAAAAGCACCAATGCCGCAGCAAAATATTTATTATACCTATATAAAAATCTCAAAGATTGGCTGCTGGTAATAGCTGCCTATAATGGAGGACCGGGAAAAGTTTACAGCGCGATTAAAAAAAGTGGCAGCCGTAATTTCTGGAAGCTGCAATATTATTTACCCGAAGAGTCACGCAATCATGTTAAAAAATTTATAGCCACACATTATATTATGGAAACGGGAAATAGTAATGAGAATATAGCTGATTCAAAATTTAATTACTCCAGTCTTAATAGCGATGATAGCAGTTATCGAATCCCTCAACTTACTTCAACCGAAAAGAAAAACTTAGATTCAATAAAGGTTTCAGGAAGGTACCGTGCGGAAGTAATTGCAAAAAATATATCTATGGATATCGGCGACTTTAACAGGTATAATCCCGGATTTGACAACACACTTGCCACAGGTTCAACCTATAATTTGCAATTGCCAGATGATAAGATGAAAGAGTTTTACAATAAAAAATATGAAATTTTAAATGAGAGTGTAGATCAACTTTTAAAAAGTGTAAATATCAATTCCAAAAATAAAAATGGCCAGAAGTATATCGTAGATAAAAAGAAATGATTCTAATCATCAAACGCTGCCTCAGTAAGCAAACAAATATATAGAAATTGTCTTTTTATTTCATTTCAATCAATTATTGAAAACAGTTCCAAATTTTATTTTATATATGATTTATTGTAAGCAAACCATAATTTATTATCTTGCAATTCTATGTTAACTGAATCAAATTGAGCAGCACAATTTCTACAACTAATAAGCCAGTTATTGGATTTTCTTCCGGAGATACCAATGGTATTGGGCTGGAAATCATTATAAAATCTCTTTCTGATAGCCGAATCCTGGATTTTTGTACTCCCGTTGTTTTTGCAAGCAATAAGGTTATTAATTTTTACAGAAAAGGCTTTCCTGAAATCAATTTCAACTTTACCAGTTTAAAAGATTTTAATAAGATAAATCCTAAACAGGTTAATGTCTTTAATTGCTGGGAAGAGGAAATTGTAATTAATCCGGGCGAATTAAATGAAACAGGCGGTGCTTATGCCATCAAAAGCCTTAAGGCAGCAACCCAGGCGCTCAAAGAGGAAAAAATAAATGCGTTGGTGACCGGGCCAATACATAAAAAAAATGTCCATAGTTCCGATTTTCCTTACACAGGCCATACCCCTTTTTTTAAAGATTTTTTCGGGCAAAAAGATGTTTTGATGTTGCTGGCAGCGGGTGACTTCAGGGTAGGCTTAGTAACAGAGCATGTAGCAGTAAAAGATATATCCCAATACATTACAAGAGAAAATATTTTAAGTAAATTAAACATTCTGCACGCTTCGCTTAAAAGAGATTTTAATATAGACAAACCTAAAATTGCTGTACTTGCTTTGAACCCACATGCAGGAGATGAAGGTTTGATAGGTTCGGAAGAAGAAGAAATAATCAGGCCTGCAGTTAAAGAAGCTAAGCATCATAATATGATTGTTATGGGGCCTTACAGTGCGGATGCTTTTTTTGCCCGTGGTTACCAACATAAATTTGACGCTGTATTGGCCATGTATCACGATCAAGGGTTAATCCCCTTAAAGTCTCTTACATCCGGAGAAGGCATTAATTTCACAGCAGGCTTACCTTTTATCCGCACGAGCCCTGACCACGGTACTGCATTTGATATTGCCGGCAAAAATAAAGCAGATCCATCCTCATTTCTCTCCGCAATATTTGGTGCTTTAGATATTTTAAAAAATCAATTTTCCTATGATGACAACAGAAAAAATCCCATGAAAAAACTTGGCACTGCAGTTGTGCTGGGAAATTCAGACGAGAAAATCTCAGAATAATAGATAAATAAAATAAGTAACAACTATTTTGCGTTAGTAAAACATTAGTTTTTAAATTTTGGATTCAAACTAAGTTATATTTTTGTAAAGAATTTTACTTTTAACTCACATTCATGAATAACATCTTTTTAAGTGGCGGATTGGCTTTCATGATTACGTTTTTTTCAATCCCGGTAATAATTGAAGTAGCAAAAGATAAAAAACTATTTGACGAACCTGGGGGAAGAAAAGTACACAAGGCAGTAATTCCAACACTTGGAGGACTGGGAATATTTGCCGGATTTATAATCGCAACACTCCTGGGTGTGCCACCTTCCGGAATTTCGGTATTACAATATTTCATGGCAGCGATTATGATCATTTTTTTTATGGGTATAAAAGATGATATCCTCATTCTTACAGCTTCTAAAAAGTTTGTTGGACAGTTATTAGCCGCATGCATACTAATAAAATTTGGCGGGATTCAAATTACAAATATGTATGGGTTTTTGGGATTGCATGCGATATCTCCTACGGCAAGTTTCCTTCTTTCTTTATTTACTATAGTTGTAATTACCAACTCTTTCAATCTCATAGATGGCGTGGATGGACTTGCAGGAAGCCTCGGAGTGCTTACCTCTGCTATATTTGGCATCTATTTTTATTTAACAGGACAGGTTTTATATACAATAATGGCAGTGTCATTGGCAGGCAGCCTTATAGCCTTCTTAATCTATAATTTCAACCCTGCTAAAATCTTTATGGGAGATACAGGCTCATTATTAATAGGGCTTATAAATTCCATTTTTGTCATTAAGTTTATTTCATTAGCGTCTGATCCTTCATCTTTATTACCGTTACCATCGTCGCCCGCCCTGGGATTTTCCATTTTAATTGTGCCTCTCTTTGATACATTGAGAGTAGTAAGCCACCGGATTTTAACGCGTCGATCTCCATTTTCCCCCGACAGAAATCATATACACCACTTTTTACTTGATATGGGATTAAGCCATAAAATGGTTGTTTTTACATGTGTCGGATCAAATATTTTGTTTATAGCCTTGGCTTATTTTCTACGTTTTTCCGGTACTACTATTGTAATGCTTGTTCTCGCGATTGCAGCTACCTTCGCAGTTAGTATTGTTTATTATAACATGCCCAAGTCAAAAGTCCTTTCTAACAAAGGGCAACTTGCAGAGAGCCCAATCATCACCACACGCAAAATTTTTACTTTAGCCAGTGAACCTGTGGATCAGGATTAGCTTATAATTCCTTTTACATTTTTTAATCATTGATTTTCTTAAATTTGTAAACTTTTAATCAGCACATGCTGTTAAAAGGAATTTTTAAATTTTTTAGAAATGAATGACGAGACTATCCCAATAATTGAAAGTGCTTCGGTGTCAATGAAAAAAGCCATGGAGCATTTTGAATCGGAATTAATAAAAATCCGTGCTGGAAAAGCTAACCCCACAATGTTGGATGGCATCATGGTTGATTACTATGGCAACCCTACCCCTATTAACCAGGTAGGAAATCTAACGGCAATGGATGCCCGCACCCTGACGATTCAGCCATGGGAAAAAAATATGCTACAACCTATTGAAAGGGCTATCATAGCTGCCAATATTGGAATTAACCCGCAGAATGATGGTAATATTATTCGCCTCTTTCTGCCTCCTCTTACCGAAGAAAGAAGAAAAGAATTGGTGAAGAGAAGCAATGGCGAAGGCGAAAACGCAAAAATAGCGATACGCAATATTCGCAGAGATTCTATAGAACAAATAAAGAAGGCGGAAAAAGAAGGATTAAGTGAAGACGCCGCAAAAGACGGCGAGGCTGCAATTCAAGATGTGACTAACCAATTTATTTCATTGATAGAAAAACATCTGGCAGCAAAAGAAAAAGAAATTATGTCGGTCTAAATATTCTCTTCACCATGTTGAAAGAGCAATTATTAATATTAATATCTACACCAATATACCTTATAGTTATTGGCCTTGAAATAGTTTTAAGTAATCTAAATTTAAAAAAATACTACACCCTAAAAGACACTTTAATAAATATCTATCTGTGCGTGTTAAATGGAGGCATTGACCTCCTCTTTAGAACAGTGTATATTGTGATACTCCTGCTTTTTTACCGGTTTCATTTCATTGATTTTTCGTTCAATCTTTTTTTATACTGGTTTTTGCTTTTTGTTTTCGAGGATTTTGCGTTTTATATAGAGCATAGAGTTGATCATTATTGCCGGTTTTTCTGGGCTATTCATGTTACGCACCACTCATCAGAAGAATTTAATCTTACTACCGGATTCCGTTCTTCAGTTCTGCAGCCGCTGTACCGGTTTATCTATTTTATCCCTTTGGTTCTTATAGGTTTTAAGCCTTTGGATATTGTGTTTATGTATTCTCTTACCCAGATATATGGAATATTGGTCCACACACAATATATTGAAAAGATGCCGCGCTGGTTTGAAACAGTTTTTGTTTCGCCTGCTTTTCACAGGGTACACCACGCCAGCAACGTACGTTATTTAGATAAGAATATGGGAATGGTTCTGATTATATGGGATAAACTTTTTGGAACTTTTCAAAAAGAGGTAAAAGAAGATCCGGTAAAATATGGGCTTACCAAAAAATTAGATCGCCCTTATCACTTGACTGAGATTATTTTTCATGAATGGAAAAATATTTTACATGATTTAAATAAAAAAATCCCTTTCTCTTTAAAAATAAAATATTTAATAAAACCACCGGGCTGGAGTCATGATGGAAGTACTAAAACAGCTAAGCAATTAAGGCAGGAATTATTTCAATCGGAAATCTTTAAAAAAAAATAATAATCCGGGATATAGGAAATAATTTTTTTATAAAAATAAATTCTATAAGTTTATAAAGTAGAAATATCATTTAATTACAATTAAAAACAAAAAAAAATGAGCTTTATTAAAGATTTCAAAGCCTTCGCCATGAAAGGCAATGTTGTAGATCTCGCTGTAGCAGTCATTATCGGAGCAGCGTTTACCGCTATCGTCTCCTCACTGGTGACGGATATCATTACTCCGCTTATATTAGCGCCTGTGCTGGATAAGCTGGGGTTAAAAGATATTGCAGAACTGAAGTGGGGCGCCGTAACTTACGGGAAATTTTTAGCGGCTGTCATTAATTTTCTTGTAATTGCGTTAGTTATATTTATCATGGTAAGAGCCATAGCCAAAATGCAAAAGAAACAGGAAGCGGCTGCTCCTCCTGCACCATCATCTACCGACCAATTATTAGCAGAAATAAGAGATGAACTGAGAAAAAAATGATTTTAATTTGATAAATTTGCTGTCCCGGTGATTTTTTCACCGGGATTTTTTTTACCTTGATTTTAAAAAAAAATCTTAATTCATAATAACGTGACATCAGAAATTTATCAAATAAAATTACCCCAGTTTGAAGGGCCTTTTGATTTACTTCTATTCTTTATAGAAAGAGATGAACTTGATATTTACAATATACCGATCACAAAAATCACAAATGATTTTCTTGACTATATTCACCATAGCGAATCTTTAAATATTGAATTAAGCAGTGAATTTATTTTATTTATCAGCACACTTATGCGCATAAAAGCAAGGCTGCTTCTGCCACGCAAAGAATTAGATCCGCAAGGAAATGAAATAGATCCGAGACAGGAATTGATTGATAAAATTCTGGAGTATAAAAGATTTAAAGAAGCATCTCAGAAAATGAGCGAAATGGAAGCGCTGAGAATGTTAATGGTAAAACG
>Ga0070660_100001766_pt1 | contig 14839 bp, 11 predicted proteins | sample KBSC33metaG_FD_64670 | JGI IMG/M metagenome (GOLD analysis project Ga0070660, IMG submission 64670) | Corn rhizosphere microbial communities from Kellogg Biological Station, Michigan, USA - KBS C3-3 metaG | ecosystem: Host-associated > Plants > Roots > Rhizosphere > Soil ... | reverse complement strand
GACGACGTTGAGGTTTCCTAAATCCCGAGATACGCCGCCTGCACCTGCTTGTTGTCGGCAAGCTCCGCGCTACTTCCGTGCATGATCACATTGCCGCTTTCCAGCACATAGGCGCGCTGCACCAGCGACAGCGCGCGGCTGACGTTCTGCTCGACCAGCAGGATCGCGGTGCCCATCTTGTGAATTTCGCCGATCTTCTCGAAAGTCACGTCGGTCATGACAGGGGCGAGCCCCAGCGAGGGTTCGTCGAGCATCAACAGCCGGGGTTTGAGCATCAGGCCGCGGCCGACCGCGAGCATTTGCTGCTCGCCGCCGCTCATGGTGCCCGCGAGCTGCTTCTTGCGGTCGGCCAGTCGCGGAAAGATGCCGTAGACCAGATCGAGGCTGCGGCTGCGTTCGGCCTTTGCCTTCGGCACGTAAGCGCCGATCTCGAGATTTTCCTGCACCGTCATTTCCGGAAAGACCTGACGTCCCTCCGGCACGTGCGCAATTCCCAATTCCGGAATCTTGTGCGGCGGCAGCGACGCGAGATTGATGCCGGCAAAGGTAATCGCGCCCGATGACAGTCCCAAGAGGCCCGAGATCGCGCGCAGCGTGGTGCTCTTGCCGGCGCCGTTCGCGCCGAGCAGGCCGACGGCTTCGCCCTCGCCGATTTCGATGCTGACGTCATGGATGGCGGGGACGGACCCATAACTCGCGCTCACTCCGGTTAACTTGAGCACTAGGTCTCTCCCGGCGTCGGCGGGTGCACGTAGGAGCCCAAATAGGCGCGGACCACTTCCGGATTTTCCACGATCTCCTTGGGGCTTCCTTCCGCGATCTTCTGCCCGTGATCGAGCACCACGATGTGACGGGCCACCGCCATGATGGCGCGCATCACGTGCTCGACGATGACGATCGTCAGTCCCCGCTTGGACAACTTTCCAACCAGCGCGACCGCCTGATCGATCTCGGCCGGGTTCAACCCGGCCATGACTTCATCGAGCAGCAGCAGTCTTGGCTCCGTCGCCAGCGCGCGCGCCATCTCGAGCCGGCGCTGATCGATGGTGGTGAGGTCCTTCGCAGCGGTGTGCTCCCTGGCCGAGAGACCGACGAACTCGATCGCCTCGCGGGCCTTCTCGCGCGCCACGGCGATATGCTTGTCGCGCAGGAACGCACCGGTCATGACGTTGGCCAGCACGGTCATGGCGCCAAACGGCTTAGCGACCTGGAACGTGCGTGCCAGTCCGTGCGCGCAGATGTCATGGGGTTTTAGGCCGACGATCTCCCGCCCGTAGGCCGAAACCGAACCCGAGTCGGGCCGGTGAAATCCGGTTATGAGATTGAAGCTTGTGGTCTTGCCGGCGCCGTTGGGCCCGATCAGCGCAACGGTTTCGTTCTCCTGTACGGTAAAGCTGACATCCTGCACGGCGCGCAGGCCGCCGAACCTTTTATTGAGACCCCGGATAACGAGCGCTTCTGCCATCGGGGTGCCCTTACGCTCGCGCCGGTTTGCGGCTGACATAGCGTCGCCAGGCCTCGCTTATCATTCCCATCAGCCCGGTCGGCCGCCAGAGGATCACGGCCATCAGGATCAGGCTGTAGACGGTCAGCTGCACGCCGCCGACCGAACCGCCGAGCCAGCTTTGCAGCAGCGTCGACGTCGTTTCCAGCAAAATGGTGCCGATCACGGGACCCCATAACGTCCCGATCCCGCCGACGATCGATACCAGCGCCGCCTCGATCGAAATGCTGAAGCTGAACGCCGTCGCCGGATCGATGAAATAGATGTACTGGGTGTAAAACGTGCCGGCCAGCGCCGTGAGAAACGAACTGATCATGTAGATGTCGCGCTTGATCCGCGGTGCGTTGACGCCGATCGCTTCGGCCGCGTCCTCGTCTTCGCCGATCGCGACGAGGTAATAGCCCATCCAGGATCGCTCGATCAGATGGGTGATTGCGAGACCGACGACGAGCAGGCCGAGCGCCACGTAGTAATAGGCGGCTTTGGCCTCGAACTGCATCATCAGCGGGGCATTGCCGAGGTTCGGGATGGTTGTGCCCTCGGCACCCCAGGCGAGATCGCGAAATTTCAGGAAGATCAGCATCAGGGCCTGCGCGGTCGCGATGGTGGCGATGGTGAAATAGGGACCGCGCAGCCGGAAGCATAGCCAGCCGATCGGCAGGCTTGCCAGCATCGCCACCACGCCGCCGGCGATCATCCCGATCCAGGGCGAGATGCCGAAATCGATCTGCAGGATGGTCGAGGTGTAGGCGCCGAGCCCGAAATACGCGGCGTGCCCCAGCGAAAGTTGCTTGGCGTAGCCGCCCATCAGGTTCCAGGCGACGCCGATGAACGAGAACAGCAAGATCCGGATGAAGATGTCGATCGCAAACGAGCTCTTCACCACCAGCGGCAATACCAGCACGATCGCCGCAAGTGCGGCCAGCGAAAGCGCCTTCCATTTGTCGAGGTTTTGCACTACCGCGCTCTCCCGCCGCCAAGACCGCTCGGCTTGAAGGCCAGCGTCAGGAGCAGCATGGCGAACACCACGATCAACCCGGAGTCGGCGCCGACATATTGGATGCCAAGGGACTCGGCGATTCCCATCATCAGGCTGGCGATGAGCGCACCGATTACATTGCCCAGTGTCCCCAACACCACGGCGACAAAGGCCATCAGCGTAAAGACTTGCCCGACAAACGGATAGGCCGAATAGAACGGCATCAAGAGCGAGCCAGCGGCGCCGGCGAGCGCTAACGCTATGCCAAGGGCGACGCAAAACACGCGATTGGGATTGATGCCCATCAGCGTCGCAACGTCGCGGTTCTGGGCCGCGGCGCGCATCGCCTTGCCGAGATCGGTGGTGTGCAGGAACACCCAAAGCACGCCGCTCAGCAGCATGGCAACGGCAAAGGCGATCAGCTTGGCCACCGGGACGTAAAGGCCGCCGATATGAAATGCTTCGTCCGAATACGAAGTATGGACGGTGCGATAATTCGCCGAGAACAGCATCAGCGCAAGATTCAGCAGCAACAAAGACAGAGCGAAGGTCAGAAAGATCTGCGGCATGTCGTTGGGCCCCAGAACCCTGCGGATCAGGAAATGCTGGATCAGGACACCGACGACGAACAGCACCGGCATCGACACGACAAGCGATACCAGAGGATCGATGCCGAACTGGTTGGCGAGAAAGAAGCTAATGTACATCCCGATCATCACGAATTCGCCCTGGGCGAAGTTGACGATCTTGACCACGCCGAAGATCAGCGTGACGCCGATGCTGACAAGCGCATAGATGCCGCCGATGAGCAGGCCGTTGATAACGGCCTGGGCCACTGTCTCCCACATCTTGCTTGACCAGCTTTTAGGTTTTCAGCAGCGGGGCGCGGGCATCTTCCTTCGGAAAGACGCTGGCAAGATCGCCGTTCTGCCACTGCACGCCGACCGGGCGGCCGTAGACGTTCTTGCCGTCGGGTCCGAACTTTACTTTTCCGCCCGGCGCCATTGCCGCATAGCCCGAGGAGACATCGAGCGCCGACAAGGCCTCGCGAACCTTTTGCGGATCGGTAGAGGCCGCCCGCTCCAGCGCGTCGGCCAGCATGAACGTCTGGGCGACAAGGCCGCCGGCATATTCGAACAGGAATTCGCCGGTGCGTTTCTTGAATTCGACGTTTACCTTCTGCGCGTCGTCGCTGACGTCATGATTCCAGTGCGCCACGCCTTGCAGGCCTTCGGCGGGCTTGCCGACATTCTTATAGAAATCGGGCATCACGAAGCCGCCGGAACCGCCGTTGATCGCGATGTTGAGACCGACTTGCTTGACGGTACGGACGATCAGGATCAGATCGTTCAGGTAGGACAGCGAAAACAGCGCGTTCGCACCCGACGACTTGACCTTGTTGATCAGCGGGCTGGCGTCGGTGAAGCCGGCCGAATAGGGCTCGAACATCACGATCTCGACGCCTTCGGCGGGCGCCAGTTCCTTCAACCCGTTCGAGGTCGAGGTGCCGAATGCGGTATTTTCGAAGATGACGGCAACCTTCGGGCTATCGCTGACCAGCTTGGCCATCTGCAACTGGGCGCGGGCGAACTGCGAGGCGCGCGCGAACGGCGTAAAGGTGTAGGTGCGGCCTTTGTTGAGCTGGTCTGAACTCGAACCGGTGATCAGCGGCACCTTGGCCCGTTCGGCGACTTCGCTTGCGATCAAGGTGAGGGCGCTGGCATAACAACCGTGGATCGCCGACAGCTTGTTGCCGGTAATGAGCCGGTCTGTTTCGGTGCGCGTCACCGTGGTGTCGCTCTGCACGTCGGAGAGAATGAGATTGAGTTTTGCGCCGCCGAGCGACTTGATGCCGCCCGCGTCGTTGACCATCTCGACCGCGAGCTTGGCGGCAGCAACGCAGCCGACGCCGATTTGCGCCATGCTCCCGGTGGTCGGGTAAAGTGCGCCGATATTGACCGGATCGGCCGCCCAGCCGCGCAGCGGCACCGCGCCGAATGCGCCGGCGGCAAGTATCCCGCCGGTCTTCAAGAGAACTTCACGGCGGCTCTGCCGCTTGGACACGGTCTGATTCAGCTCGCCCTTATTGACGGCAGAATCCTTGCGATCCTTTTTCATGTATTTCCCCCCGCGCGGTACAGGCTTCCGTCCGCCGCTTGTTATTTGGCCGAACCCGAAATCATAAGAGCATGTTATCTGCGAACTTCAAAGCCAAGATCGGTTTAGGTCTCACGCGCCAGCGCGCTTTTGATGCCAAGGGTGCGGCGCAACATAAGACCCGTCGATCCTAGGCTGCAGTTTCTGTAGCTTCACGCGCGGAGGGTCTTTGGCATTGTCGTCGGCAAGCCGGCGCGAGACCGGCGTGCATCATTGCGCAGACAGCGCCGGCAGGGGAAATTGGCGCAGCCGCTACCGGTCGAACTATTCGGCGCTGCTCACCAGCTTGATGCGCGGCTCCGCGGCCTCCATCAGGCTGCGGTAGGATGCGAGATAGTCGAGCGCCATGCGGCGCGCGGTAAAGCGCGCCTCGAACTGTTTCCGGATCGCATGCCTGTTCAACCCAGAGAGGCGATCGACCGCGGCGACCGCGCTGGTTTCATCCTCCACGACGAAGCCGGTTACACCGTCGTCGACGATCTCAGCGACCGAGCCGCGGTTGTAGGCGATAACGGGGGTGCCGCACGCCATCGCTTCGATCATGACGAGGCCGAACGGCTCCGGCCAGTCGATGGGGACGAGCAACCCGATCGCGCCGCTGAGAAACTCCGATTTCTCGGGGTCGCCGATCTCGCCGATATATTCGACAAGCGGGTGACGGTCGATCAGCGGGCGAATAATTTCATCGTAATATTCCTGGTCGGCCCGATCGACCTTGGCGGCGATCTTGAGTGGAATGCCGCACCGGGTCGCAATCCTGATCGCCCGATCCACTCCCTTCTCCGGCGCGATTCGGCCGAGCACCGCGAGGTACCCGGGCCGGGACAGTTGCGGCATCAGCAGCTTCTCCGGCAGGCCGTGATGGATGGTGCGCACCCAGTTGGCCTGCGGCACCGGACGCCGCTGGGCGTTCGAAATCGAAATCACCGGGATCGATGAAAATGCCGTGAACACCGGTTGGTGTTCGGGCAGGTCCAGCCTGCCGTGCAGGGTGGTCACAAAGGGGGTCGGCTGCCGGGAGAACAGCGAAAACGGGTAATAGTCGAGATGGAAGTGCAGGAAATCGAATTCCTCGTCGTCGCACTTCTGGCGGACGCGTTCCAGCATCACGATGTGCAGCGCGTTGGGATCGCGGACGGATCCGTCGAGGCGCAGCGCCTTCGGCCATGTCGCGTCAAGTTTGGCTGAGGTCCGGGAGTCCCCGCTGGCGAACAGGGTGACGTCGTTTCCCAGCGCCACCAGTTCCTCGGTCAGCCAGTGTACCACCCGTTCGGTGCCGCCATAAAGTCGGGGGGGAACAGCCTCCGTCAGCGGAGCAACCTGCGCGATGCGCATCTATCCGTCTCCTCTTGTCGTCATGGATGAACAAAAGCCCCGCTTCAGCCCGCTTTGCAGATGGCACCGGCATGCCCAAGGGGGGAACGTTTCCGCATGTGCGAAGTTCCCCACAGGACACGCACTTCTTCCACACCATGGTCTTGCTGATGCCATCACGCCTCATCAAATTCTCAAGTGACTATTGCTGCAAGATTGTTGCGCGGTGATGGCAGGATGACGGGAACTGTAAAGAAACATCCATCGTTCGATCGCACGGAACGGATCCGTTTAAAATATCTCTTCTCCTCCAACGGGTTTACAGGCTACATGGACAATCTTTCAGGATACGCCAACCGTCCGCTTCCGTTCGTGCTGCGCTATCTTCGCCAGCGTCTCGCACCGCATGTCGTCATCCTGACCGCCGTTGTTGCAGCAGTTGCTTGTTCGGTGGGCACGCAATATGGCGTGAAGTATCTGGTCGACGGTTTGTCGGCCGGCCCAGCCCGCGCAGGCACGGTATGGCTGGCATTCGTTTTTCTCATGTCACTGATCGCGGCGGATAATTTCCTGTGGCGGATTGCCAGCTGGACGGCGAGCTTCACATTTGTGGGAGTGACCGGGGATTTGCGCCGCGACATTTTCCGTCACCTCACCGGCCACGCCCCGAGCTATTTTTCCGACCGGTTGCCGGGAATGCTGACCAGCCGCATTACTGCCACATCCAATGCCGTCTTCACCGTCGAGAACATGTTCGTCTGGAACGTGCTGCCGCCGTGCATCGCGACTGTCGCGGCAATTGCGCTGATCAGCACCGTCAGTATGTTGATGGCGGGAGGATTGATCGTCGTCGCCGGTGCAATGGTGATTGCGATGTTTCATCTGGCCGCCGCCGGCAAGCCCCTGCACGACGATTTCGCCAACAAGGCCGCGGCCGTCGATGGCGAGATGGTCGACGTCATCAACAACATGCCGCTGGTGCGGGCGTTTTGCGGCTTAAGCTTCGAGCACGACCGGTTTGACGCGACCGTCAACCGGGAACTGACCGCGCGGGGACGGAGCTTGCGTTATCTCGAAAAGCTGCGGATCACCCACGCCGCGATTACCGTCGCGCTGACGATCGCGTTGTTGGCCTGGGCTATCGTACTTTGGCAGCGCGGCGCCGCCACCACCGGCGACGTCGTGCTGGTCTGTACGTTAGGGCTTTCCATTTTGAGCGCCACGCGCGATCTCGCGGTGGCGCTGGTCGATGTGACCCAGCATGTCGCCCGGCTGACCGAAGCGATTGCCACCCTGCTGCTTCCGCACGAGCTGCGTGACCACCCGGAAGCCGAGCCGCTGGTAAAGAGCGGCGCGGCCATCGTCTTCAACAACATTTCGTTTCGTTATCCCGGCGGACTCCAGGTATTCGACAAATTCAGCCTTCGTATCCAGCCGGGACAACGGGTCGGGCTGGTCGGTCAGTCCGGCGGCGGCAAATCCAGTCTGTTCGTGCTGCTGCAGCGGTTCTACGACGTCCAACATGGCAGCATCACGATCGATGGTCAGGACATCTCAAGGGTCACGCAGCAAAGCCTGCGTCAGGCGATCTCGGTGGTCCCGCAGGACATCTCGCTTTTCCATCGATCGATCATGGAAAATATCCGATACGGGCGGCCGAGCGCCACCGACGCCGAGGTGCTGCGTGCGGCAATTGCCGCCCGCTGTGATTTCATTGAAACCCTGCCGGAAGGCCTTTCAACCATGGTCGGCGACCGCGGCGTCAAGTTTTCGGGCGGCCAGCGTCAGCGGATCGCTATTGCGCGCGCCTTCCTGAAGGACGCACCGATACTGCTGCTCGACGAAGCCACTGCGGCGCTTGACGGCGAATCCGAGGAAGCGATACGCGAAGCGCTTGGCCGCCTGATGCGCGGGCGCACCGTCATTACGATCGCTCATCGTCTTGCGACGCTACGCAATTTCGACCGGGTAGTGATGCTGAAAGCCGGCAAGATCATCGAAGACGGTCCGCCGGACGGCCTGATGCAGGGCCAGGGCCCGTACCGGGAACTGGTGACCCAGGAAATGAGCCGCCTTGCGAAACACGCGGCTTGAAATGCGGCAGTGTTGCGTTTAGTGCGTTCGCAAGGCGAGAAAAACCGCTCGAGGTCGAATGTCAGCCGAAGTCATAACCCAGATCATGACGGCCCGGTCGGTCGAATTGGTCTCGGAATCGCCGTTCTACATCCCGATGACCGGGCCCGCGGCGAGACCGCGGCGCTCGCTCAAGCACGACGACACCTTCATCGTGCTCGACAGCCATGGCGACATCGGCGCTTCCGCCGGCGGACCGGACGGCCTGTTCAACTCCGACACCCGTTATCTCGCCCGGCTTGAACTTGTGCTGGACGAAGTTCAGCCGCTGCTGCTCGGCTCCAACCTGCGCGATGACAATTCCGGGTTGACGGTCGATCTCACCAATCCCGATATCTATCGCGGTGACCGGATCGTACTGCAGAAGGATATGCTGCACATTGTGCGCACGATCTTTCTATGGCGCGGAACGGCCTATCAGCGGATCGGCTTGCAGAACCATGGGGACCGGCCGGCGAGCTTCGATCTGACATTGCTGTTCGACAACGACTTCGCCGATCTGTTCGAAGTGCGTGGCGAAAGACGTCCGCGGCGCGGTATTGGCTCCAGCAAACTGCTTGGTCCTACCGACGTTGCCTTCGAATATAACGGGCTCGATGGCAAGTCGCGCGTCACGGCACTGCATTTCGATCCGCGGCCGACGCGGCTTGCGGTGAATGCCGCGACGTATCATCTCGATCTGGCGCCGCGACAGGTCAGCTCGCTGTTCGTTGCCGCATCGTGCAACAAGCTGGCCACGTTCAGGCCGGCCCGGTTCTTTCGCGGATTGCTGGCGCATCGCCGCGAGATGCGCCGGTCGACGGCGGGCGCCACCAGCATCGAAACCTCAAACAATATCTTCAACGAGGTGCTGTGCCAGTCGATGGCCGACCTCAACATGCTGATGACCGATACGCCGCAGGGACGGTATCCCTATGCGGGCATTCCGTGGTACTCCACGACATTCGGCCGCGATGGGATTATCACCGCGCTGCAAATGCTGTGGATCGATCCGCGGATCGCGCGCGGCGTGCTGAAGCGGCTCGCGTTCTATCAGGCCAAGACGGTCGATCCGCTAGCCGACGCCGAACCTGGAAAAATCCTGCACGAAATGCGCGGCGGCGAGATGGCCGCGTTGCGCGAGGTGCCGTTTGCGCAATATTACGGCAGCGTCGATGCCACGCCGCTGTTTGTGCTGCTGGCCGGTCTCTACGTCGAACGCACCGGCGACGAAGAGACGCTCGCCGAGTTGTGGCCTTCGATCGAAGCGGCGCTGGGCTGGATCGACGGCGCCGGCGATCCCGACCGGGACGGATTTGTCGAGTACCGGCGCGCGTCGGAACAGGGCCTGGCCAACCAAGGCTGGAAGGATTCCTGCGACGCGATCTTTCACGCCGACGGTCGCTTGGCAGAGGGTTACATCGCGCTGGCCGAAGTGCAGGGCTATGTGTTTGCCGGCAAGCGACTGGCGGCACGTTGCGCGGCGCGCCTCGGGAAAAACGAGATGGCGCGCAAGCTTGATGCCGAGGCCAAGCTCCTGGCGGAACGCTTTGAAGAGGCGTTCTGGTGTGACGAACTCGGCACCTATGCGCTCGCGCTCGACGGCGCCAAAGAGCCGTGCAGGGTGCGCACATCGAACGCCGGGCAGCTGTTGTTCAGCGGCATGGTGCGCGAAGACCGCGCCCGCATGGTCGCTGCCGATCTGATGCGGTCGCATTTTTTTACGGGCTGGGGCATCCGCACCGTTGCGGGCGGCGAGGCGCGCTACAATCCGATGTCCTATCATGATGGCTCGATCTGGCCGCACGACAACGCACTGATCGCACTCGGATTTGCGCGCTATGGCCTCAAGCATTCGGTCGCGCATCTGTTCAAGGCGCTGTTCGACGCCGCCACCTACATGGATTTGCGGCGGCTTCCCGAGCTGTTCTGTGGCTTTCGGCGTGAAAAACGACGCGGACCGACACTCTACCCGGTCGCCTGTGCGCCGCAGGCGTGGGCGAGCGCGACGCCGTTTACGCTGCTGGAGGCTGCGCTGGGGCTCGAATTCGACGCACAGCGCGGCGAAATTCGGTTGCGCAACCCCCATCTGCCGGCTTTCCTCAACGAAGTGGTCCTGCGTGATCTGCAACTTGGCGCTTCAAGCGTCGATCTTCGGGTTCGTCGCCACGGCAACGAGGTCTCGCTGGAAGTGTTGCGAACACGGGGCCAGATCCAGGTGTCCATCGTGCTGGCGCATTGATTTGGCATCTGATTGGCCGCCAGACGCTTTCGAACTTTGATTGCAGATGCCCGTTTGTATCGCGGAGCCCGTCGGATTCCGCTGAAGCCGACCGGTCCGCGCCACTTTTCAGGCATCCGCACCTCAATTGATGCCCTTCGGGTCGAGCCATTCAGGAGGCTGCATGCGCGCAAGACGCCTGTTCATCTTCATTGCCGTCGCATTTGCGATGTCGGCGGCTGCCATGGCCTGGGCGCAAAGTGATCAAGGTTCGCCGAAGGCGGGTTCCAACCCGGCGCAGCCGTCTCAACCGCAAACTACGGCTCCCCCGGTCCCGCCAAATCCCCCGGCTGCAGCGAAAGAGCCGGCGCCGCCGCCCTCGGTCACCATCATCGGAGCACGGGATGCACATGGCGTGCTCGGCCGCGACGTTCGCAGCGCGGCGGACGAGGACATGGGACGCATCGTCGACGTGATCGTCGATCGCGCCGGAACAGTGCGCGCGGCCGTGATCGATTTCGGCGGTTTTCTCGGGGTCGGCAGCCGGAAAATCGTCGTCGACTGGAATGCGCTGCATTTCGGACGCGTCGCCAACAAGCGTGACAGTATCACGCTCGAATTGACCAAGGAACAGGTGACGGCGGCGCCTGAATACAAGGAGGATGCGCCGATCGTCGTGCTTGGCGCCTCCGGCAGCCTGCAGCCATTGCGGTTTGATCCCTAGAGAGTCGGGGAAATATGCTGTTCGCACGTTCATCCCACTCGATTGACCGGGCTGATGGTGATCGCCGTGGACGGCCGGTCGGCCGCGATAATACGCCGTCGCCGGTATCAGAGCCGGTGACGCGCAAGGCGGCGGCAACTCCCTCGCGCCAGAGCTCGCACGGCCTCGACTGGTTCATCTTCTTTCTGGCGGACGTGCAGACCGGGTTCGGTCCGTTCATCGCGGTTTATTTGACAACGCAGAAGTGGACCCAGGTCGAGATCGGTCTTGTGCTGTCGATCGGCGGGCTGGTCGGCCTGATCGGGCAAATACCCGGCGGAGCCATCGTCGATGCCGCCCGCTCCGAACGGCTGGTGGCCGGCCTGGCCGTTACGACGATCGGCATAAGCGCGCTTGCATATGCCGCATGGCCGATCTTTCCGGTGGTGGTGGCTGCTGCGACGCTGCATGCTGCGGCGAGCTGCGTACTCGGTCCGGCGATTGCCGCGATCAGCCTCGGTCTGGTCGGGCCGCTTGCGATCGGGGAGCGCCTCGGGCGCAATGCACGCTACGCCTCCCTTGGCAACGGCGTTGCCGCGGCCGTGATGGGCACGTGCGGTTATCTGCTGTCGAGCCGTTCGGTGTTTCTCGTTACCTTCATCCTGGCTATTCCGACCCTGCTTGCACTGGCGCGAATCCGCGAGCGCGAAATCGATGTGGCCCAGGCGCACGGCGCAGTGGTGCGCCAAGTGCCTGACGCCGGCGCAACCAGCGTTCTGAATCTGATGCGCCAGCGTCCACTGCTGATCTTCGCCTCCAGCGTGCTGCTGCTGCAACTCGCCAACGCCGCGATGCTTCCGTTAATGGCGGGCGTCGTGACGACCCGATCGAGCCAGTGGGCGCCGGTATTGATCGCCTTCTGCATCATCGTGCCGCAAGCGATCGTCGCGCTGATGTCTCCCTCGGTCGGACGCAAGGCGCAGCAATGGGGGCGACGGCCGCTGCTGTTGCTGGGTTTTGGCGCGCTTGCGATCCGCGGCCTGCTGTTTGCGACCGTGCGAGATCCGTATCTGCTGGTCGCGGTGCAGGTGTTCGACGGCATCACCGCGGCCGTCTTCAGCGTCATGATACCGCTGATTGTCGCCGACGTCGCTTTCGGAAGCGGTCACTTCAATCTTGCGCAGGGGATTGTCGGCACGGCAACCGGTATCGGTGCATCGCTCAGCACCGTGCTCGCCGGTTACGTCAGCGACAAATTCGGCAGCAGTGTCGCTTTCACGGGACTTGCAGGTGTTGCGGCCCTTGGCCTTGCCATGATCTGGCTTGTGATGCCGGAAACGCGGCGGAGCCCGCGTGAAGAACATGCCGACGGCGGGAAGCGCTCTTAAGGCGACACCGTCTTGCGATAGAGCGCGCCGTAGCAGGCCGCCGAAACGCCCCAGCCGAACGAGCGCGACATCGCGCTGCGGCGCATGGAGTCGAGCCGATCCTTCGCCACAAAGGTCGTGAACGCGCGGCGAATGCCGCCGAGAAACGATTCGGTCGAAGGTTGCGCGAACAGAAATCCGGTTTCGCCGTCGGTGATGGTTTCCGCCAGACCGCCGGTCTGGTGGCCGATCGGCAGCGATCCGAACTTCTGCGCATACATCTGGCTCAGCCCGCACGGCTCGAAGCGCGAAGGCATCAGCGTAAAATCGCTGCCGGCAAAAATCCGTCGGGCCTGGCCGTCATTGAACCCGATCGCAACCCCGATCGCATCGGGCCTGCGGCGGTGCGCATCGACCAGGGCCTGCTCGATTTCAGGCTCGCCGCTGCCCGTGACGATGATCTGGCCTCCGGCCTCGATTATCTCGTCGGCGGCCGACAGCACGAGGTCGACGCCTTTCTGATGAACGAGGCGGGCAACGAGGCCAAAGATCGGGCCGCGGGACAGCGCCAGACCGAACTGCTGACGGACGTAATCGGAGTTCGCACGCTTGCCCTCCCAGTCGCCCGCACCAAACGGCTGCGCCAGCTGGGCGCAGACTCGTGGATCCCAGCTTTCGTCGATGCCGTTCAATATTCCCGTCAATTGCGCGGCATCGGAGCGGCGACGAAGCAGACCTTCGAGCCCGCAACCGAGCTCCGACGTGGTGATCTCCCTAGCATAGGTCTCACTGACGGTGGTCAGATGGGAAGCGTAGACGATGCCGCCCTTGAGGAAGGACAATTTGCCGTAGAACTCGAGGCCATCGATATGGAAGGTGTCCTCGGGCGCGCCGATCCGGCGCAGCGACTCCTTCGGAAACAGGCCCTGATAGGCCAGATTATGAATGGTCAGAATGGTCGGGATCTTGACAGCGTTCCAGGCGAGGTAGGCCGGCACGAGCGCAGCCTGCCAGTCATTGGTATGAACCAGATCCGCTGCCCAATTCTTGTCCAAAGTGCCTGCCGCGAGCTGGGCAGCGACGGAGGCAAATCGTCCGAAGCGCACGTCATTGTCCGGCCAATCTCGGCCCGACGCGTCGCCGTAGGGATTGCCAGGGCGATCATAGAGTTGCGGGCACAGCAGGACGTAAACAGGCAGGCCGTCCTTGGTCGCCGTCAGCCCGAGCGAACAGGCCGGCATATCCGCCAGGGGCGCGCATTGACCGACAATTTCGATATGCAGGAATTGTTCGACGACATCCCGATAGCCCGGGAGGACGATCCTGACGTCACCCCAGGAGCGCAATGCCCGGGGTAGGGCCGCCGAAACGGCTGCAAGGCCGCCGACCCGGACGAAGTCGTCCATTTCAGTAGTGACAAACAAAACTCTCAAAAAATGCCCTCGTGGCAACGCAAATTGAGCCTATGCAAGAACGGGTCCACTTTCTCTATGCGTCAAATGAGAGGGCCGGAGGGGCCCCCCGGCAGGCTCAGGTGCCCCGCGGTCGGCAGAATCGCTTCCCCGGTCGAGCCGCGCAATCTAGGGTCACGCCGCGGCCGAAGGTGTGCAGGCGGAAGGGAGTTTTCGAAAATGACGGTAGCGGCAAACGATGAGAGGATTGCGACAAAGGGCTTTGAGGGCCTTCGCGTACTCGATTTTTCGACCACGATTGCGGGCCCACATTGCACGCGGATGCTTGCCGACATGGGTGCGGAGGTCATCAAGATAGAGACCGCCGAAGGCGAGACGATGAGAACCCGTCCGCCGGTCCGCAACGGCTGCAGCTCCACCTTCGGCCAACTCAATGTCGGCAAGAAAAGCCTCGTTCTCGATCTGAAATCACCTCACGCGATCGAAATTGTCCGCCGGCTTGTCGCAGGTACCGATATTCTCGTCGAAAATTTTCGCCCGGGGGTGATGCGAAGACTGAAGCTGGACTACGGCTCGCTGCGTGAGCTCAATCCGAAACTAATCTATTGTTCGATCTCCGGATACGGCCAGACCGGGCCCTCGGCAGAACTGCCGGCCTATGCACCCGTCATCCACGCCGCCTCGGGTTACGATATGGCACACCTGTCCTACCAGCCAGGGCGATCCCGGCCGGACTACTGCGGCATTTATCAGGCCGATGTCGTCACCGGCGTCTATGCATTCGGAGCCATCTCGGCGGCGCTGTACCAACGCCACGGCAGTCAAAGAGGCCAGCACATCGACGTCTCGATGCTGGAATCGATGCTCAGCCTGACCTTGAATGAATTGCAGTGGTCGCAATTTGAGGTGAAACCAACGCAACGGCCGATGTTCGGGCCCGTCGAAACGGCGGATGGATACGTGATGCTGGCGATCGCCAGCGAGAAAACGTTCCAGAGCCTGATCAAGGTCATCGGTCATCCCGAGTGGATAGCTGATCCGCGCTTTGCCGGATATTCCGACCGCCGCGA